>Ga0070706_100001115_pt1 | contig 29055 bp, 25 predicted proteins | sample KBSK5501metaG_FD_65476 | JGI IMG/M metagenome (GOLD analysis project Ga0070706, IMG submission 65476) | Corn, switchgrass and miscanthus rhizosphere microbial communities from Kellogg Biological Station, Michigan, USA - KBS K5-50-1 metaG | ecosystem: Host-associated > Plants > Roots >... | reverse complement strand
AGCTGCTGTGCGCGGCCCAGGGGCTCGAGTTCCTCAAGCCGCTCGCGCCCGGCCGGGGCGTGGCGGCCCTCTACCGGCGCCTCAGGGGGCTCGAGCCTCCCGTGCTCCCGCTGGACGACGACCGGCCCCCTGCCGCGGACCTCGAGCGCCTCGCCCGGGCGGTGGCGGCTGGGGAACTGGACCCGGGCGCCGGCGAGGGGTAGGGACCTCGGCTTGCTTGCCCCGTCCCCAGGCTCGCCCTACCTTTCCAAGTTCAAGCCCCATCGCCTGTTTCCTCTTTTTCCGCCCGCACCCGCATGAGTCTCGAGAAGCTTAAGGATACCGCGCGGAAGTTCGAGCAGAAGGAGGACTGGCGGAAGGCCATTGAGGTCTATCTCAAGGCCATCCAGCAGATCGAATCCGGCAAGGACGCGACGCCTGACCTGTCGCTCTATAACCGGGTCGGCGATCTGTACCTCAAGGTTGGGGACACCGCGTCCGCCGTCCGGCATTACGAGCGGGCGGTCGAGCTCTACGGCGACCAGGGGTTCTTCAACAACGCGATCGCCCTGTGCGGGAAGATCCTGCGGGTCAACCCGGGGCGCACGACCACCTATCTCCATCTCGCCCGCCTCCACGCCCGCAAGAACGTCGTCATCGAGGCCAAGCGGAACCTCCTCGAGTACCTGGAGCGCATGAACGCCCAGGGCCAGCTCGACGAGGCATTCGGAGCCGTGAAGGCGTTCGCCGACCAGTTCTCCGGGAGCCAGGACATTCGAGTCATGCTGGTCGAGCTTCTCCGCGCCGCGTCGCGCGGTGAGGAGGCCCAGGAACAGCTCGACAAGCTGTGCACCGACCTCGAGGCGCACGGCGATGCGGCGACCGCCCGGGCGGTCCGCTCGCGCGTCGAGCATGCCGAGCACCCGAAGGACGCCCCCGCCAGCCGCCGCGGCGGGGATCTCGTCTTCATCGACACCGGTTTCGGCATCCCCGCCGCACCACGGGAAGGGTCCGGCCGGGAGCCAGCGGCGACTCCCCCCGCCGAGGTCGAGTCGATTCTGGAGGCGCCGCCGCCGCCGCCGGAGCCCGACGCCGGGGCGCCGTCGTCTCCCTCGGTGGGCGGGTTCGAGGCGACGACCCTGGCGGCGCCTGACGAACCCCCGGCGGAGGCCCCGGAGCCGCTGACCGGACTGGACGGGTTGATTCTGGACGGCGCCGGCCTCGACACTGCCCCGGCCACGGATCTCGATGGCGTCCACACGATCGATCTGGACGACGGGGTCCAGGCCGTCGATCTCGGCGGCGTTCACCTGGAAGGCGGCGACGAAGGGCTCACGCTCGCCTCGGCCTCCGACGGGGCGTCCGCGCCCGGAGAGCCGGCCGGAGATCCCGAGGTTGACCTGTCCGACGTCCTGGCCGAGAGCCTGGCGGATACGGTCGCGGCAAGCGCATTTGCGGATCCCGAGCCGGCGGAGCTCGACATCGTCGAGCCCGTACCGGCTGAGGCCGCGCCCCACGGGGCACCCGAGACGCCGAAGCCACCGGGGCCTGGGGCCACGGCCGCATCCGAGCCGTCGGCGGCCGAAGCCGGGCAGGACGTCATGGTCGCGCTGGAGCAGGCCGTCGCCGATCGGCCGGACGATCCGCTGGCGCATCGCGCCCTCGGCGAGGCGCTCTACGCGGAGGGCGACGTGCGGCGCGCCGCCGACGAGTTTCTCTTCGCGGCCGAGGCCTACGAGGCGCGGGAGGCGTGGCAGAATGCCGGGGACCTGATGGGCCGGCTGCTGGAGCTCGAGCCCAACGACATCCGGCACTACCAGAAGCTGGTCGAGCTGGCCTACCGGACCGGCAGCCGGGCCCGAATGCTGGATGCCTACCTCGCCCTCGCGGGTACGCTCCGGCGGATCGGTGAGGTCGAAAAGTCCATCGCGGTCTACCGCCGGGTTGCCGACCACGATCCGGAGAACCGCGCCGCCCACGAGGCCCTGGCCGCCCTCGGCGCGCCGCTGACGGTCGAGGCGCCGCCGCCGCCCGCCCGCCCCGCGGGGCCGACGGTTCTCCAGGGGGTGGCGCCCTCGGCCGCGCCGGCTCCGGCGAAACCGGCGCCGCCCGCGCGGCCCTCTCCGGTGGCGGCCCGGCCGGCGGACTTCGTCGATCTCGGATCACTGGTGCTCGACGAGGCGGCGCCGCGCGACACCCGCATGCGCATCGAAGGAGCCAAGCCGACCGACGACGAGCAGAAGAACTTCGAGGAGATGCTGGCGGAGTTCAAACGCGGCATCGAGCAGAACCTCGAGGCGGACGACTATCAGTCGCATTACGATCTCGGCGTCGCGTTCAAGGAAATGGGCTTGCTCGACGAGGCCATCGCGGAGTTTCAGAAGGCGCTCCGCGCGCCCGAGGGGCGCCTCAGGACTTCCGAGGCCCTCGGCGTGGCGTTCTTCGACAAGGCCCAGTTCGGGATCGCGGAGACCGTGCTGCGCCGGGCGGTCGAGACCGAGGTCGGCGGCGACGAGGCCAAGATCGGACTGCTGTACTGGCTGGGCCGGGCCGCGGAGGCGCAGGGGAAGGGGCCGGAGGCGCTGCGTTGTTACGAGCGCGCCCTCGCCGTGGACATCCGCTTCATGGACCTCGGCGAGCGCGTCCCCCGGCTGGCCGCGGAGCGAGCATGAGCTCCCCAGTCGCCCCCATGACCCTCGCCGGGCTCCAGATGCCGGTGCGGGCGGAGCTGGAGCGGGTGCAAAAGGAGCTTCGCCGCATCATCGAGGCGGACTTCCAGCTGATCCGCGAGGTCAACGCGCACCTGCTTCAGATGCAGGGGAAGCTCTTCCGGCCGACCATCATGCTGCTCGCGGACCAGGCGACGGGCGGTCCGACCCCGCGAGCGGTGACCGTGGCGGCGGTGGTCGAGCTGATCCATCTCGCCACGTTGGTGCACGACGACTCGGTGGACCACTCGGTGCTCCGCCGGGGAATGCCCACGATCAACGCGCTGTTCAGCCATCAGGTCTCGGTGATCATGGGAGACTATCTCTACTCCCGGGCCGTGATCGAGCTGGTGCGGCTCGACGAGTTCGAGACGCTCAGGGTGCTGAGCCGCGTGACGAACGAAATGACGGTTGGCGAGATGCGGCAGCTCCTCGCGCACGACCCGCTCGAGTTCTCCGAGGAGCAGTACGACCTGCTGATCCGCGCCAAGACCGCGTCCCTGCTGGCGGGGGCCGCGGAGGTCGGCGCCCTTGCCGCCCCGCCGGCCGAGCGGGCGGCCCTCCGCCGCTTCGGCGAGGCGCTCGGCATGGCGTTCCAGATCGTGGACGACCTGCTGGATTACACCGCGGACGCGGCGGCGCTCGGCAAGCCGTCGGGATCCGATCTCCGGGAGCACAAAGTGACCTTGCCACTCATCTACGCGCTGCCGCGGATGGCGGAGTCCGAGCGCCGGGCGGTCGCGGGACTCCTGCGCAACGCCGAGCCGGCGGACGGCCAGATCGCCGACGTCATCGGCGCGGTCGCGCGGGCCGGCGGCCTCGACTACGCCAGGGAACGCGCGCAGCGGATCGGGCAGCAAGCCGACGCCGAGCTGGACTTCCTGCCGCCCTCGCCCGCCCGCGACGCGCTCCGGGCGAGCATTACCTACGTCCTCGACCGGCGCAGCTGATGGCCAGCGGACCACACCGACCCGGCTTTTACTTCGGGGTGCTGATCACCGGGTTCATCGCCGGCGGTTTCCTGACCGCCTTTCTGCGCCAGTGGCTGCCCGACAGCGCGGCGAAGACCTTCTTCACCACCACCGCGTCGCCCACGTTCGGGCCTGTCTCGATTGATCTCCTGGTGGTAAACTTCACAATGGGGCCGCTCGGCCTCCATGTATCGCTGCTGAGCCTGGTGGGTGTCCTGGTCGCCTACCTGATCGCGCGGTCGCTCTTCTAGGAGGGCTTTGTGGGAAACCTCGGTTTCGGGGAAATCATGCTCATCGTGGTGGTCGTGCTGCTCCTGTTCGGAGCGAAGCGGCTGCCGGAAGTGGGCTCCTCGATCGGCAAGGGCATTCGGGAGTTCAAGCGCAGTCTGTCCGACACGCAGGACGCGATTCTGAGCGATCCCAACGAAAAGCCCGCCGCGCCCCGCCAGATCGATACCGCGTCCCAGCCCGCGCCGCCGTCGGGCGAGCCGAAGCGGTTGTCGCAATAGAAGCCATTAGCCGTTAGCCATTGGCTTTTAGCTAACGGCTCGTCGTGGCGGCCTACTCGGAAAGCAACCCGCCCTCCGGCGTCGAGGACGTCGGAGGGCGTCGTGTATCGAGGGCAGCTAACGGCCAGAGGCTAAAGGCCAACGGCCATTGGCTAACGGCCAATGGCTCTCCTTCAACTCCCCGCCGGCGCAGTCTGCTGCAGCATCCTGCTCCGGTTGTCCACGATCTTCGCCGCGCTCCGGAGCCCGGCCAGATAGGTCTGCACCCGCTCCTGCCGGGCCTCCTGCACCGCCCGTGCCCGTAGCTGCTCGAGATCCTTCACGAACGCCGCGGAATCCGCCTTGATGTGCTCCAGCGTCTGGAGCACGTACAGCCCGTCCTTGGTGTCGATGACACCGCTGTGCTTGCCCGCCTCGAGCCCGAACGCGGCGCCGGTCACGAGGGGGTCTCGCAGCGGGGAGCTCAGCCGCGTGAAGGGACCGTAGACGTCGTGCGGGAGCTTCATCGCGTCGGCCGCCTGCGCCAGCGACGCGCCGCTATCGAGCCGCTTGACCAGGTCCTCCGCCAGTTTCTTGGCTTCGCCCTTCTTCTTGGCGTCCCGCACCACGCGGCTGACCGTGTCCTTGGCGCCCGCGAGGATGGGAATGCCCGGCTGCCCGATGCTGTCCACCCGGAAGACATACAGGGCGAACGGCGTCTCGATGATCGAGCTGACCTGGCCGACCTTGGCCTGGGTGGCCCACACGCCCGCGTCGGGCAGCGTAAGCAGCCCGATTTGCATCTTGCCGCCCGCGGCGAGCGGCTTGGCCCGGCCGATCTGGAGCCGCAGCGCGCGTGCCGCGGTGTCCAGCGCCGCAGGGTCCGCGTGCTCCGCCGCCAGCTTATCGAGCGAGTCGGCCTCGGCGTCCAGGTGGTCGCGGTGCGCCCCCGTGACCTCGATGGGGATCAGGATATGGCGCCCCTTGGCCTTGTTCCCCGCGCGGCTCGTCACTTGGATCAGGTGGAAGCCGAACTGGGTGAGCACCGGTTCCGAGATGTCGTTCAGCTTGAGCGAGAAGGCGGCAGAGTCGAACTTCGGATCGAAGGCGCCTTTGGTCCACTCACCCAGCTCGCCGCCCTTGTTGCCTGAAACCGTATCGGCCGACTCCCGCTTCGCCACCTCGGCGAACGGGGCGCCGCCGAGCAGCTCCTTGCGCACCGCCTCCGCCCGCTCCCGGGCGGCGGCCGTGTCGGAGGCGTCTGCGAGCCGCGAGAGGGCGATGAAACTGGTGAAGATCATCTTTGGCCGGGCGAGCTCGGTGCGATGGGCCGCATACCAGGCCTCGATCTCGCCCGGCGTGACGCTCACGGCGGAGTCGGGCACCGCGGCGGTGGGGACGATGCCTGCCAAATCGATCCGGACGCTCTCGTGCTCGTCCCGGTAGCGCTCCCAGAGCGCCGCGTCGGAGAGGAATACGTCGGCCGAAACCGCGCGGAAGAGCTTCGCACGCTCGAGCTGCTCCCGGTACTGCGCTTCCATGGCCGGGAGGAACTGCTGCGCGACGCTCGAGCCGAGCCACTTTTGATACTTGGCGGGGTCGAACTTCCCATCGGTCTGGAACTCTGGCAGCCGGAAGAAGTCGGGGAGGGGCGCGGTACGGATGGCGTCGACGACCTCATCGTCGCTGACGCCGATGCCGCGGCGGCGGTATTCGGATTCGAGCAGCTCGGCCGTGACGAACTGGTCCCAGACGTCGTTCCGGATGGCTTCGTAGTCGTCCAGGCCCAGGCTCTGGGAAGATTGCCGTTGGCGGGCCTCGGTGGCCTGCTGCACCTCCCGCTGGTACAGCCGGGCGTCGATCGCGCGTCCGTTCACCTTCCCGACACTGGTGCCGGTGGTGATCTTGTCCCACGGAGCCATCGTCAGGACGAAGATCAGCATCAGCCCGGCAAAGACGACACCCGCGATCCGGCCAGCGAAACCCCGAATGAACTTCATACCTCGCGCGTCCGACGAAAAGAGGCATAAGCTTAAGCCGGACAACGCCAAACCTCAAGGACGGAACCGGGCCGGACCAGTTGACAGTGCCGCGGTGTCTCGCTACTCTCACCGTAAGCCTGCCAACGACTTAGGCGCATCCGCCCCAACGTTTCCTTAAGCCCCGGGACCGGGATGTCCACCAGCGAGATTGCCAAGCTCGAGAGCCGTTGGCGAGAGAACCCCAATGGCCTCACGTTCGCCCCGCTCGCCGAGGCCTACCGGAAGCAAAAAGATCCGCAGCGAGCGCTCGAGATCCTCCTCCCCGGCCTCGAGAGGCACCCGGACTACATCCCCGCCAACATCGTCCTCGGGCGCTGCCACTGGGACCGGAATGACCTCCCGGCCGCCGAGCGGGCGTTTACCCACGTGCTGAGCCTCGACGGGGAAAACGTCATCGCGCTCAAAGCGCTCGCCGACATCAGCGAGCGCCTGACCCGCTACGACGAAACGGAGCGATGGCTGGAGACGCTGCTGGCCGTGGATCGGAGCAATGACGAGGCCCGCGCGCAGCTGAGCCGGGTGCACGATCTCCAGCGGCAGCAAGCGGAGGGCAGCCCCGCCGTGCCGGGGGCGGCCGAGGCCTTGGCGGAGCCGGTGCAGGCGGGCGCCAGCGCGCCGATCGCGGTGGATGAACCGCCTCCCGAGGCGGCCCCGGTTGAGGCCCCCCCGCCGCCGCCCCCGGAGGCGTTCGAGCCGGCGCCCGAGCCGCCGAGCTTGGCCGAGGCTGCTTCGGTGGAGTACATCGGTTGGGTCGCGCGGCCCGACGATCTCGCCACCTCGGCCGCGCCGCTCCCGGTCGAGGAGCTCGAGCTCACGCCGCCGCTCGATGCCGCGGAACCTCCCGAGAGCCGCGCCGAGCCGCCGTTCGCGCCGGCCGCCGCGCTCTCCGAGCCGCCCCCGATCTCGACCCCGCCTCCGCGCCCTGACTTCGACGCCTTCGGCGTCGAGCAGCCGGAAGAGATCGTCCTCAATGTCTCGGGTCAAACGGAATACCAGACGCCAAGCGCGGTGGACGACCTGATGGCCCAGGTCACCGGGACCCCGCCCGGCATCGACAGCCTGCGTCGGGATCTCGCGCCGGAGGAGCCGATCACCTCGGCGCTCCCGGGGTTCAAGCCGCGCAGCGAGGAGGACCTCGAGGCCGCGACCGCCGAGACCGAATCCTCCGTTCCGGAGGATTTCGAGCCGCCGCCGGCCGCGGCGCTGTTTGGCCGGACCGCCGCCTTCTATCCGCTCGACGATCCCCCCGAGACGACGGTGCCTCCCCCGGTGGACGCGTGGGACGAGGTCGTGGAAGAGCACGGCGCGACCGCGGAGTTGGCGCCGCCAGCGCCTACGCGGGAGCCAGAGCCGGTATCCGCGGCAGGCAGGTCGCCGGCCGTCGAGCTGGATGATGCGCCTGCCGTGGCGGAGCCGGAGCTCGTCGTCACCGAGACGATGGCGGAGGTGTTCCTCCGTCAGGGGCATCTGGCCGAGGCCATCACCGTATATCGCGAGCTGGTGCGCCGCGGCCCGGCCGGCGACCAGCTGGCGGGCCGGCTCGCGGAGCTCGAGGCGCGACAGGCGGCCGCGTCGGCTCCACCCCCGAGGCCTGCCTACGCAGCCCGGGACACCGGCGGGCAGTCGGTCGCGGGTCTCTTCCAGACGCTGCTCCAGGCCCGGCCGGAGGAGCTGCCGCCGCGGTGGCCGGCGCGCCCGGAGCCGGCGACGGCGACCGAGCCGCCCCCCGACGCCGCTTCCGCGACGCGTCCCGCTGGCGAGCCGCTCTCGCTCGGGTCGGTCTTCGGCGACGAGCCCCCGCCGGTGGCGCCGGCCGTCGGACGGCCCTCGGGTGAGCACGCGGCGCCGGGTGCAGCCGCGCCGGGCTCGTTCGACGACTTCTTCGGCTCGCCCGCCAAGACCGCCGGTCCGAGCCCGCCCCCGATCGCCGGGCGCCCCGTCGGACGCAGCGGCGACGACCTGGACCAGTTCCACGCTTGGCTCCAGGGCCTGAAGCGCTGAATGCGTATTGCGGTGCTGAACGGCCCCAACCTGAACCTGCTGGGGACGCGGGAGCCGGAGATCTACGGGCGGACCACGCTGTCGGAGATCGAGCAGCTGGTGCGGGCCGAGGCCGCGAAGCTGGGCGCGGACATCGAGTGGATGCAGTCGAACCACGAGGGCGCCCTGGTGGACGCCGTCCAGAGCCTGAAGGGCCGGGCCGACGGGGCGCTGGTCAACGCCGCAGCGCTCAGCCATTCGAGCCTCCCCCTGCGTGACGCCTTTCTCGCGGTTCGCGTGCCCTTCGTCGAGCTGCATCTGTCGAACATCTTCGCGCGGGAACCGGAGCGCCGTCATTCGGTGCTCGCCGATCTCGCGCTGGGCCTGGTGACGGGATTCGGCGCGCAGAGCTACGTGCTGGCGTTGCACGCGCTCGTGGGCCGGCTTCGTGCCGCCTGACTGGCGCGCGGAGCGACAGCGGGCGCTGCGCGCGGCGCTCGCCGCCGAGGGACTGGATGGGTTGCTGGTCACCCATCTCCCCAACATCCGCTACCTGACGGGCTTCACCGGCTCCGCGGGTCTACTCCTCGTTCAGGCCGACGCCGCCCTGCTCGTCACGGATTTTCGGTACGCGACTCAGGCCCCCCAGGAAGTCGGCGCGGCCGCCCGCGTCGAAATCGACCAGGCGAACGTGTGGCAACGCCTGCTCCAGCACCTCGGCGACCCGCCGCTCGGGACGCTCGGCATCGAGGCGCATGTCCTCACCGTTCGCGACGCCCAGCGGGTCGAGGGGACGGTGCACGGCCGCACGGTGAGCACCACCGACCTGGTCGAGCGGTTGCGCGCGGTGAAGGACGCCGGGGAGGTCGCCGCGATCCGCTGCGCCGCGGCGCTGGCGCAGGAGGCGCTCGCCGAGGTCCTGCCGGTCGTTCGGGTCGGTCGCACCGAGCGCGAGATTGCCGCCGAGCTGGAGGGCGCGCTCCGCCGGCGAGGCAGCGAGTGGCATCCCTTCCCGACGATCGTTGCGTCGGGCCCCCGGTCGGCGCTTCCCCACGCCCGCACCAGCGGCCGCCGGATCGAGGCGGGCGACTGGCTGCTAATCGACTTCGGCGCGCAGGTGGACGGCTACTGCGCCGATCTCACCCGGACGGTCGTCGTCGGCCGTCGCGCGGACGAACGACAGCGGGCGATCTACGAGTTGGTACGCTCGGCCCAGGCGCGAGCGGTGAACCACCTGCGCCCCGGCATGACCGGCCGGGAAGGCGATGCGCTCGCGCGCGAGGTGATCGCCGAACGTGGCTTCGGCCACGCGTTCGGGCACTCGCTCGGGCACGGAATCGGCCTGGAGGTCCACGAGGGGCCCCGGCTGGCCCCAACCGCCGACGCGCCGCTCCCCCTCCATGCCGTGGTCACCGTGGAGCCGGGGATCTATCTTCCGGGCTGGGGTGGAGTACGGTTGGAGGATGACGTGTACCTTGGCCGTGCCGGACCGGAGTGTCTCTCCGACAACCGGACGGAACTGGTCGAACTCGTGTGAGGCCACCAACCCCTTTATGACCCCTCAGGAAATGCAACAGCTCGCGGAGCTGCTCCAGACGGTGCCCGGCATCAAGTCGCTCGACTTGAAGGACGTCCGGCGCCTCGCCCAACTGCTCCGCGAGTCGCCCGAGATCGGCTCCATCGAAGTGAAGGGCTGGTTCGGGACGGGCATCGTGATCACCCGAACCGCGAACAACGTCGTAGCCGCGCCGGGTCCGGCGGCCCCCGTGGTGCTGTCCCCAGCGCCGCTGCCCGCCGCCCGCACGGCGGAGTCCGGTGGCGCCGCGGCCCATCCGGCCCCGGCGGGGCTCAAGGAGATCCGTTCGCCGATGGTGGGGACGTTCTTTCGGTCGCCGGAGCCCGGCGCCGAGTCCTACGTCCAGGTCGGCACCCGGGTCGCCCCGGGCCAGACGGTGTGCATCATCGAGGCGATGAAGATCATGAACGAGATCGAGGCGGAGATCGCCGGCGTCGTCCGCGAGGTGTGCGTCGAGGACGCGCAACCGGTGGAATACGGACAGGTCCTCTTTCGGGTGGATTCGAATGGCTGAGCTGACCGCTGCCGGCGCCGTCGCGCCGTTCAACTTCAAGCATGCTATCGCGCAGATGATCCAGCGTAACGGCTCCGACCTGCTGCTCAAGGTGGGCCGGGCGCCGACCGTACGGGTCAACGGCGAGCTGGCGACCCTCGAGATGGCGCCGCTCAAGCCCGAGGACCTCAAGCTGCTCGCCGAGCAGGTGATGACGCCGAGGCAGGTGAAGGAGTTCGCCGAGAAAAAGGAGGCGGATTTCGCGATCGGCGTCCCGGGTGTGGGCCGGTTCCGCACCAACATCTACCAGCAGCGGGGGACCCTCGCGTTCGCCTTCCGGGCGATCCCCTACGAGGTCAAGACCATCCGCGAGCTGCACCTTCCGGTCATCCTGGAAGAGATCTCGCTCAAGCCGCGCGGGCTGGTGCTCGTCACCGGTATCACGGGCTCGGGGAAGTCCACCTGCCTCGCGTCCATGATCCACCATGTGAACCAGAACCGGCGCTGCAACGTGATCACGATCGAGGACCCGATCGAGTTCCTGCATCGGGACGTGCAGTCGAACATCTCCCAGCGCGAGGTCGGCAGCGATACCCTCACCTTCGGGGCGGCCCTGCGCCACGTGCTGCGGCAGGACCCGGACGTGATCCTGATCGGCGAGGTCCGCGACGCCGAGACGCTCGACACGGCGCTCAAGGCCGCGGACACCGGCCACCTGGTCTTCTCCACGCTGCACACGACCGACGCGACCCAGACCATCAACCGGGTCATCTCCTTCTATCCGCCCTACCAGCACCAGGAGATCCGGTCGCTCCTTTCCACCGCGCTGGCGGCCGTCGTCTGCCTCCGCCTGGTGCCCCGCAAGGACGGCCGCGGCCGCGTGCCCGCCGCCGAGGTGCTGATCAACACGGCGGCCGTCGCGGACAACGTCCGGGACATCGAGAAGGCGCTCAACATCCCCGACCTCATCGCCCAGGGGACGGTGTCCTACGGCATGCAGTCGTTCGATCAGTCCCTCATGAAGTGGTACAAGGAAGGGTTGGTCTCGTACGAGAGCGCGCTGTTCTATTCGTCGAACCCGAGCGAGTTCGCCCTCCGGGTCTCGGGTGTGGACTCGGCCTCCGATCGCACGTTCTCCGAGATGGGTGGCGACCAGGATGTCGGGCGGAAACTGGATCTGACACCCTGATGTTCAGGAAGGTCCTCATCGCGAACCGCGGGGAGATCGCCCTGCGGGTCATCCGCGCATGCCGCGAGCTCGGGCTCCAGACGGTGGCCGTCTACAGCGAGGCGGACCGCGAATCGCTGCACGTGCGCTTCGCGGACGACGACGTCTGCATCGGCCCGCCGCCGGGCCGCCTGTCGTATCTCAAGATCCCGCACCTCATCGCCGCCGCCGAGATCACCGGCGCGGACGCCATCCACCCGGGATACGGCTTCCTCGCGGAGAACGCGGAGTTCGCCGACACGTGCCGGGCCTCGAACATCACGTTCGTCGGGCCGACCGGCGAGCAGATCCGGAGCATGGGGGACAAGGCGACCGCCCGGCGGCTGGCCCAGGATGCCGGCGTCGCCACGGTGCCCGGGTCGCCCGGCACGATCGACGACCCGGACGAGGCGCTGACGTTCGCCGGAGGCATCGGCTTCCCCGTCATCATCAAGGCCACGGCGGGCGGGGGCGGGAAGGGTATGCGCATCGCGCACGACCCGGAGCAGTTCGCCCAGCTCTTCGGCCTCGCGCAGAACGAGGCGCTGGCGGCGTTCGGCAACGGGTCGGTGTACGTCGAGAAGTATCTCGAGCACCCGCGCCACGTCGAGATCCAGGTGCTCGGCGACACCCACGGCAAGGTCGTCCACCTAGGCGAGCGCGACTGCTCCGTCCAGCGGCGGCACCAGAAGCTCATCGAGGAGAGCCCGAGCCCGGCGCTCGACCGCGACCTGCGCCGCCGCATGGGCGAGGCCGCCGTCGCGCTCGCCTCCAACATCGCCTATCAGGGCGCCGGCACGGTGGAGTTCCTGCTCGACACCGATGGTAAGTTCTATTTCATGGAGATGAACACCCGGATTCAGGTGGAGCATCCCGTGACGGAGATGGTCACCAGCTTCGACCTCGTCAAGGAGCAGATCCGGGTCGCCGCGGGCGAGCCGATCAGCTACCAGGGGGACGGCACCCGGCTCCGCGGCCATGCGATCGAATGCCGCATCAACGCCGAGGACCCCTACCGGAACTTTCAGCCCAGTCCCGGTCTCATCACGGCGTACCACCCGCCGGGCGGGCCGGGCGTGCGCGTGGATACCCACGTGTACGCCGGGTACACCGTGCCGCCGTACTACGATTCGCTGCTCGCCAAGGTGATCGTCCACGGGAACACCCGCCAGGAAGCCCTCTCCCGGATGGGCCAGGCCCTCGACAGCTTCATTCTCGAGGGGGTGACGACGACCATTCCGTTCCTGGCGCGAGTCATCCGGCATCCGGACTTCGTCAGCGGTCAGGTGGACACCCGCTTCCTCGAGCGCGAATTGCACCTGCAGCAGCCGGACGCATGAGGCTCGACGTCGCGTTCTCCCCCCTCGGGCTCGCCCCGGCGGACGTGCAGGGCCGCACGGTCTTCGTGATCGACATCCTGCGGGCGACGACCACCATGTGCGCGGCGCTCCACAACGGCGCGCGGGCGCTCATCCCAGTCGCGTCCACCGAGGAGGCGCTGCGGCTGGCGCAGACCATCGGAAGCGCCGACGTCCTCCTGGCCGGCGAGAAGAACTCGGTGCGAATCCCGGGCTTCGCACTCGGGAACAGTCCGCCGGAGATGACCGAGCAGGCGGTGCGGGGCAAGACCATCATCGTCACCACGACCAACGGTACCAAGGCGCTGCTCGCCGCCCAGGGGGCGGCCGCCGTGTACGTGGCCGCGGCGGTGAACCTGAGCGTTGCCGGGGAGCGGGCCCGGCGCGCGCTGGAAGAGCAGCGCGACATCTTCATCCTGTGCGCCGGCCGGGAGACCGCCTTCGGTCTCGACGACGCGTACTGCGCGGGCCGTCTCGCGGTGGCGGCACTGGGCGGGCGCAAGCCGCGCAAGGGCCTCAACGACGCGGCCGTCGCGAGTCTCGATCTCGTCCGCCGCTACGGGGACAACTGGCAGCGGCCGCTTTCCTACAGCCGGGCGGGGCGCGAGCTCGGCCGCCTGGGCTTCCGCGACGACGTGCTCGATGCCGCCCGCATGGACGCCTATCCCGTCCTCCCGCAGTTCCACGAGCGGCGAGTCACGCTGGCTCCGCAGCCCCAACCCGCGCCGCCGCCGCCGCAGCCCCAGCCCCAGCCCCAGCCCCAGCCGTCATGACCGCGGATTCCCGCCGCCGGCTCGGCGCCGTCACGGCGCTCGTCCTAGGCGTCTTCGTGGGGCTCACCCTCTTGCCGCTCCCGCTCACCGGGCCCGTCGGCGGCTGGATCGGGCACGGTCTCTGGCACACGCTCGGCGTGGGCGCGGTCGGGCTGCCCCTCCTCGGCCTCGGCCTGGCCCTCGCGGGCTTCGAGCGGCTGGGCCGGCTCGACATGAAGCGAGCGGCGCTGCTCATCGGCGGTCTGAGCCTGCTCACACCTTACCTGATCGGTGTGTTCGCGGGAGTGAGTCACTTCGACCTAGTGCCCGACGTCGCGCAGCGGAGCCTTCCCGCCCGGCTCGTCGGCCTCCTGCCCGGATTCCTCGCCGAGACGGTGGGGGACCGGATCGGCGTCGCCGGCGCCGTGCTGCTGGGATTCCTCGTCCTCTCCGCGCTCACCCTGCTCACGTTCGCCTGGCACCCGCTCCAGCGCCTCGAGGCGGGCCGGGAGCCGATGGAAAAGCGGGCGGAGGGGTCCGGCCGCCGAGCGGGCGCGATGTTGGGCGGCGCGCCGGCGCCGGAGCCGGTCACCGCAAGCGACGCCGCGACGGGTCGCGCTGGCCGCGGGTCGGCGGAACCACGCCCACCACGTCCGAAGGCGGCGAAGAAAGCGGAGGCGCGGCGCGCAGCCGGTGAGAGTCTAGGCCCGGTCTGGGAGGTCGAGCTGCTCGATCCTCCCTCGGGGAAGGCGGTGGACGCGGGGGAGAGCGAGCTCAACGCGCTCCAGGAACGGCTCGAGGCTACGCTCAGCGAGTTCAAGGTGGAGGGCGACGTCGCCGGCCGCACGACCGGCCCCGTGGTCACCCAGTACAACGTCCGCCTCCGACCCGGGGTCAAGATGAACCGCCTGGTCGCCCTCGCGGACGACCTCGCGCTCAAGATGAGCGCTCGGTCCATCCGGGTCGCGCGCATCCCGGGCCGCGACATGGTGGGCGTCGAGGTGCCGAACCCGAAATCGCGCGTGGTGATGCTGCGCGAGCTGCTGGAGGACGAGGCCTGGAGCGCGGAGGACCGGCTCTTGCCCGTGGCGCTCGGGCTCGATCTCGAGGGCCGCTCGGTCATCGCCGACCTGGCGAAGATGCCCCATCTGCTGATCGCTGGTGCCACGGGCACGGGAAAATCCGTCGCGGTCAACGCGATCATCACGTCGCTGATCTATCAGTATCAGCACAAGGAGGACCTGCGGTTTCTCATGATCGACCCGAAGATGGTCGAGCTCTCCATGTACAAGGATCTCCCCCATCTCCGGCACGACGTGGTTACCCATCACCGCGAAGCCTCAAAGGTCTTCAAGTGGGCAGTGGCGGAGATGGAGCGTCGCTACGCCCTGCTCGAGGCCAACGGCGCGCGCAACGTGACCGACTTCAACCGGAAGGTCGCCGACGGCAAGCCGCTCCGGAACCCGGGGCCGAAGAAGGTCACCCTCACCGACATCGCAGCCGAGCCGCCGGACACGCCACCGGCGCCGGCGGACGAAGCGTACAACCAGGGCAAGCTCCCGCTCATCGTGCTTGTGGTTGACGAGCTGGCGGACCTCATGATGGCCGGACAGGCGGAGGTGGAGATCCCGCTGGCTCGGCTGGCGCAGAAAGCCCGGGCGGTCGGGCTCCACCTCATCGTGGCCACGCAGCGCCCGTCGGTGAACGTGATCACGGGCCTCATCAAGGCCAATTTCCCGAGCCGCATCGCCTTTCGGGTGGCGCAGAAGGTGGACAGCCGCACTATCCTCGACCAGAACGGGGCGGAGGCCCTGCTCGGCAAAGGGGACATGCTCTTCCTCGAGCCGGGCAAGAGCGAGCCGATGCGCCTCCAGGGCGCCTACATCGGCACGGACGAGAGCGAGCGTCTCATGACGCGCTACCGCGAGTGGGTCGCCGCGCGGACCGAGCGCGGCATGGCGGAGGCCGTGGAGACGAACATCCTCGATGAGGTGCCCGATACGGACGGCGGGGAGGGCGGCGGCGAAGAAGGTCTGGATCTGTCGGAGCGAGACCCGCTCTTCAAGGAGGCGGCGGTCGCCTGTGTGCAGAACCAGGGCGGCTCGACGTCGCTGCTGCAACGAAAGCTCGGGATCGGGTATGGGCGGGCGGCGCGGCTCATGGATCAGCTGGAAGAGGCCGGGATTCTGGGTCCGCAGAACGGCAGCAAGCCCCGGGACGTGCGGATCGGGATCGACCAGGTCGAGGAGTACTGCTCGTAGCACGACCCGGTCGACCCGCACGTCGCGAGCACGAAGGGTGGCGCGCGCGCCGAATCGGTCCCCGCCCTAACCCAGGCGCGGGCCATCTTGTGCCATGCCTGCCGGGAAGCGCTTCATCCCCATCTCTGAATGGCGCGACGGCCGTCACCGCCGCGGGCTCCGCGGCGAGCTCGCGGCGCTCGCTTACCTCACGGCCTGCGGCTGGAGCATCGAGGCCCACCGCTTCCGCCTCGGCCGCCACGACGTGGATCTGGTGGCTCGGCGGCGAGGGGTGGTGGCCTTCGTCGAGGTGAAGAGCCGGGGGACCGTGCGGTGCGGCGCTCCGGCGGAGGCCGTGGGGCCTCGCAAGCGGGCCATTCTCGCGCGGGTGGCGGCCCATTGGCTGGCGCGGTTCGGTCGGCGGGGGGACGTCTGCCGGTTCGACATCGTGAGCGTGCGAGAGGAGGCGGGTCGGACGGCGGTGGTGGAGCACACGGCGGACGCCTGGAGAATCTAAGGTGACTCAAAACACTCCACCGTTGCACTCTTGATTCGGGAAGTTTTCGGCTTTATCTTGGGTGCTTAGTAGGTCGGTGTAGCAAAACAATCCACATCGATATCGAGGTCAACCATGCCCGCCGAAGAGACCAAACTCGATCACGACCGCCGCAAGGCCCTGGGCCTCGCCATCTCCCAGATCGAGAAGCAGCTCGGCAAGGGCTCCATCATGCGCATGGGGACCGACGCACCCCGGGTCCGGGTCGCCGCCATTTCCACCGGCGCCATCAATCTCGACGCCGCCACCGGCGTGGGCGGCGTGCCCCGCGGCCGCATCACCGAAATCTACGGCCCCGAATCCTCGGGCAAAACCACGCTCTGTCTCCACCTCGTCGCCAACGTGCAGAAGGCCGGCGGCGTCGCCGCCTATGTGGACGCGGAGCACGCTCTCGACATCGAGTACGCCAAGAAGCTCGGCGTGGACATCGAGAACCTGCTGGTCTCCCAGCCTGACACCGGGGAGCAGGCCCTCGAGATCGTCGAGATCCTGGTGCGGTCGGGCGCGGTGGATCTCGTCGTCGTGGACTCGGTGGCGGCCCTGGTGCCCAAGGCGGAAATCGAGGGCGAGATGGGCGACAGCCACATGGGACTCCAGGCACGGCTCATGAGCCAGGCGCTCCGGAAGCTCGCCGGCGCCATCAACCGCTCCAACTGCGCCGTCGTCTTCATCAACCAGCTGCGCGAGAAGATCGGCGTGATGTTCGGCAACCCGGAGACCACCACCGGCGGCAAGGCGCTCAAGTTCTACGCGTCGCTCCGGCTCGACATCCGCCGCATCGGCCCGGTGAAAGAGCGCGAAGCGGTCATCGGCAGCCACGTACGGGTGAAGGTCGTGAAGAACAAGGTCGCCCCGCCGTTCCGCCAGGCCGAGTTCGACGTGATGTTCGACGAGGGCATCAGCCACACAGCGCTGCTCGTGGATCTCGCCGCGGAGGCCGGCATCATCCAGAAGTCGGGCGCCTGGTACTCCTACGGCGACCAGCGCATCGGCCAGGGCCGGGAGAACGCCAAGCTCTTCGTGCGGGACAACCCCACGCTCATGGCCGAGGTCGAGGCCAAGGTGAAAGAAGTGCTCGGCATGAAGGCGGTCGCGGGCGTGGGGGCCGGTCCGGGGGAAGACGAGTAGTATGCTGATCACGGCCCTCGAGCCCGATCCCCGCCGGCCCGGGAGCGTCCGCGTGGTGGCGGACGGCCGCACGTTCGCCACGGTTGACGTGTCGGCGGCGTCCGGGCTCGAGCCCGGACGTCCGCTCGACGGGCTGCTCGCGGAGCAGCTCGCTCAGGCCGCGGACGCGGAGGCGGCCTATCGCACCGTGCTGCGCGCGCTCGAGCGGCGCCCGCACGCGCGCACCGATCTCGGTCGCCGGCTGCTCCGGCGGGGCCTGGCGGCCGACGCCGTCGAGGCCGCCCTGGCGCGGGCCGAGCGCGCGGGGCTGCTGGACGACGGCGTGTTTGCCCGGCATTACGTGGCCACCCGCGCGGATCGCGGCCGGGGGCCCGCACGTATCCTCCGCGATCTCCTGGCCATGGGCGTGGCCCATCCTCACGCGGACCGCGCGCTCGCCGAGCAATGGCCCACCGGTGCCGATCACCACGCGCTTCCGGCGGCCCTCGCGGCCAAGCGTGCGGCCCAGCTCGGCGACCTTGCCCGTCCGATCAAGCGGCGCCGGCTGCTCGCGTTTCTCGCTCGGCGCGGCTTCACCGGGAGCGAGGCGGTGGAGGCCGTCGCCGGCGCCCTCAGGTAGCCGCAATCCCCCGCCGCCTGGGGCCGGCGGCTGATAGCTGATCGCGGAGCGCGCGCCTATATTCTGCCCGATGCGCTCCGCCGATATCCGACGTCTGTTCCTCGATTTCTTCGTTGCCCGGGGGCACCGCGAGGTGCCTTCTTCGTCCTTGGAGCCCAAGGACGATCCGACCCTCCTGTTCACCAACGCCGGGATGGTGCAGTTCAAGCGGGTCTTCCTGGGGCAGGAGCGGCGGGACTACAGCCGCGCCACGACCTGCCAGAAGTGCGTCCGGGCCGGCGGCAAGCACAACGATCTGGAGCAGGTGGGGCACACTACGCGGCACCACACCTTTTTCGAGATGCTGGGGAACTTCTCGTTCGGCGACTACTTCAAGCGCGACGCTATCGCCTTCGCCTGGGAGTTCGTCACCGGCAAGGCGTACCTCGGCCTTCCGCCGGAGCGGCTCAGCGTCACCGTCCACCACAGCGACGAAGAAGCCCGTGCCCTCTGGCGTGAGATCGCCCGGCTGCCCGACCACCGCATCTACGGGCTCGGCGACAAGGACAACTTCTGGCAGATGGGGGACACTGGCCCGTGCGGGCCCTCCACCGAGATCTACGTGGATCTCGACTGGACAGAGACCGCGCCGGGGGCAGGGGACCACGTCGTGCCCCAGGCCGAGTTCGAGCGCCTCGCCGAGGACGGGCGCTACCTCGAGATCTGGAACCTCGTCTTCATGCAGTTCGACCGGGGGGCCGACGGCACCCTCACGCCCCTGCCCAAACCGTCCGTGGACACCGGCGCGGGCCTCGAGCGCATCGCGGCGGTGATGCAGGCCGAGGACGACAACTTCCACACCGATCTGTTTCAACCGCTGCTCGACCGGGTAGGCCAGCTGGTCGGGGCGAGCTACGACCGGGACGCGCCGCACCGCGCCTCCTACCGCGTCCTCGCCGATCACGCGCGCGCGGTGAGCTTCCTGCTCGCCGACGGCGTCTACCCGAGCAACGAGGGGCGGGGCTACGTGCTCCGTCGCATTCTCCGCCGGGCGGTTCGCCACGCCTGGCTCCTCGGCCGGCGAGAGCCGACGCTGGCGCCGCTCACCGAGGTCGTGGTGCGCACGATGGGCGGCGTCTACCCGGAGCTCGTCGCCCAGGCGAAGCATATCCGCGAGACCACACTGGCCGAGGAGGAGCGGTTCCTCGAGACCATCGAAGGCGGCCTCAGGCGCCTGGAGGAGATCTTCGCCGAAGGCACGACCGTGATTCCGGGGGACGAGGCCTTCAAGCTCTACGACACGTTCGGCTTCCCGATCGATCTGACCCAGATCATCGCGGGAGAGCGCGGGGTCGGCGTCGACCTGGCCGGCTTCGAGCACGCGCTGGAGGAGCAGCGCGCGCGCTCGCGAGCGGCCCGGGGGGCCGCGGCCGGCGGGAAGACGCGGCGATCCGGAGGCGACGGTCCGGCGGTCCGCACGAAAAAGCCCGAGGCCTGGCGCACGCTCAAGCGCGGCAAGCAGAAGTTCGTGGGGTACGAGACCACCAGCACCGAGTCCGATCTGCTCGCGTTCCGGCAAGACGGGCCGCGGGTGGAGCTCGTGCTCCGCGAGAACCCGTTCTACGCCGAGTCCGGCGGCCAGGTGAGTGACATCGGGTCGGTAGCCGGCCAAGGCTGGACGCTGGCGGTGGATGAAGTCCGGAAGGACCCCGCCAAGGGCACCGTCGTCGCGGGCGCGTTCGGCGAGACGTTCGCCCCGACGCCGGTCGAGGCCGCAGTCGACGCGCCCCGCCGCCACAACATCGAGCGCAACCACAGCGCTACGCACCTCGTGCACCTAGCGCTGCGCCGGCATTTGGGCAGGCACGCGGGGCAGGCCGGGTCGCTCGTTGAGGCGGAGCGCCTCCGGTTCGACTTCACCCATCTCGGGTCGATCGACCCGGAGACGCTGCGGGCAATCGAGCGCGACGTGAACGAGCAGATCTGGGCGAACTACGAGACCACGACCCGGCAAATGCCCTACCGCGACGCGCTCGACCTCGGCGCGATGGCGTTCTTCTCCGAGAAGTACGGAGACGTCGTGCGGGTGGTCCAGATGGGCGACTCGATCGAGCTGTGCGGCGGCACGCACGTTCGGAGCACCGGCCAGATCGGGCTGTTCCGATTCACGGGGCAGGGGGGCGTCGCGGCCGGTGTGCGCCGGGTCGAGGCGGTCACCGGTCCGGGAGCTTACGCGGTGCTCAAGGAGCTGGAGGACCGGCTCGCGGGCGTGGCCGAGCGACTGCGAGCTCAGCCTGAGCACCTGGTGCGCAAGGTGGACCAGCTGCTGGAGGAGCGGCAGCGGCTCGACGCCCGGCTCCAGGAGGCGCTCCGCTCCGGCGGCCCGGCTGCCACGGAGGGCGAGATCGTGCAAGTGGACGGCGTCCAGCTCACCATCGCGGAGACGCAGACGGAAGACCGGGCCGAGCTGGGGCAGATCGCCGACACGTTCCGCGAGGGGAAGCGCCAGGCCGTCCTGGTCCTCTTCGGGACCGCGGGCCGGGGCGCGATCCACGTCACGCTGAGCGACGATCTGGTGAGTGCCGGCCGCAAGGCGGACGACCTGGTGAACCGGATCGCGGCGATCAGCGGCGGGAAGGGAGGCGGGCGTCCCCATTTTGCGTCCGCTGGCGCCGGCGACCTCGCTCGTCTCTCCGAGGCGCGGGCGCAGACCCCTGCAGTGGTCGCGGCCTGGCTCGGGAACGGCGGTTGACCGCGCAGGACTGGGTGTCGTCCGCGCTCGCGGGCTGGCTCGATCAGCATACGGCGCGAGCGCCCGACGCGCTCCGGCGCCGGGTTGGTGAGTACGCCGAGGCCGCGCCCACCAATGGAGGGGTGGCCGATGCGCTGGCGCGCGCGGGCGCGACGGCGCTGGAGCGGGTGCTGGCCGCCCCGGGCGGCCGTTCAGTAGCCCTGGACCTGCTGGCCGCCGATGCCCTCGTGACCCTCGCCCTGCTGGCTCAGGCGGAACACGCCCCCGCCGCACTGGGACGGTTCGCCGCGGGTATGCTCGTTGCCCACCGGCCCGGCTCGTGATCGATCTCCATTCGCATCTGCTGCCGGGAGTGGACGACGGGGCGCGCACCGTGGAGCAGGCCGTCGCGACCCTGCACGAGATGGCGCGTCACGGCGTCACCGATGTCTGTCTCACTCCCCATCTCACGGCCACGCAGGCCGAGCACGGCGTCCCGCCCCGGCACGATACGGCGTTCGAGGCGCTCCACGCCGCCGCCCCCCGGTCGCCCCGGCTCCACCGGGGCGCGGAGCTGATGCTCGATCGGCCGCTGAGCAGGGCCGCCGCGGGCCACGCCGGCATCCGTCTGGGCGGCACCCGCTATGTGCTGGTCGAATTTACCCGGCTCGTCGCCGGCGAGACGGTGACTCGCGCGCTCGCGCACGTGCTGTCGCTCGGGCTGGTGCCGGTGCTGGCCCATCCGGAGCGATACACCTGCTGCTCGGTCACCGCGGTGCACCGCTGGCGCTCCATGGGCGCGCTGATGCAGGTGGACGCCACGACGCTCCTCTCACCCCAGGGGCGCGGGCACCGCGCGCGGCAGCTCGTCGCTGCCGGGCTCGCCGACCTGCTGGCCGCCGACAACCATGGGGACGTGCGCATGCTCCTCACCGGACGGCGCATGCTGGAGGACCACGGCGGGATCGTCCAGGCGGACCTCCTCACCGCGCGCAACCCGGCCGCTATTCTCGCCGACCAGCCCACCCAGCTCGCGGAGCCGCTCGAGTTGAAGACCTCGCTGCTCGAGCGCCTGCGCCGCCTGCTCAAGTCCGGCGACGAATGAGCGTCCCCCGTTTTCCGAGCGCCCGCACTGCATGATCCATCTCGTCTTCACCGGCGGCACCATCTCCATGCAGCACGACGCCGCCGCCGGCGGCAACGTTCCCGTGCACGGCGGGGAACGGCTCGTGGCGCTGGCACCCGGGCTCGAGCAGATCTCCCCCTACCGGATCGAAGACTGGGCCCGTGCGCCCGCGGCGCATCTGGGTCCCGAGCATCTCTGGGCGCTGCGCGAGCGGATCCGCACCCTTCAGGAAGGCCCGGCGGGCGACCGTCCCCGAGGCATCGTGATCACCCACGGCACCGACACGCTGGAGGAGACGGCGTATCTGCTCGCGCGCACTCTCGATCCCGCGGTGCCGGTTGCGCTCACGGGGGCCATGCGCACCTCGAGCGATCCCGACTGGGACGGTCCGCGCAATCTGCGCGACGCGGCCGCCGTCGCCGCGAGCTCCGGGAGCGCGGGGCGCGGCGCGATGGTGGTGTTCGCCGGATCGGTGTTCGCCGGGCAGGAGGCGGTGAAGACTGACACGATGCGTCCGGACGCATTCGCCGCACCGCACGGCCGGCCGATCGGTCGGGTGACCGAGGGGCGGGTGGAGTACACGGCGCCTCCCCGCGCGGGCGTGCCGCTCGCAGCCCGGAGCCTGGACGCCCGCGTCGCCCTGGTTCCCATGGTGATCGGCGACACGGGCGAGCTGCTCGACCTCGCCCGCCCGACGCATGACGCCGTGGTCGTGGTGGCGTTCGGCAGCGGCAATCTCCCGCCGGGGGCGGTCCCCGCCATCCGGCGTTGGCTCGACGAGGGCAAGCCGGTCGTGCTGGCCAGCCGGTGCGCCACGGGGGTCGTGACGCCGGCGTACGCGTTCGAAGGAGGAGGCGCCGGGCTCGTGGCGATGGGCGCCGTGCCGGCCGGCCCGCGCACGCCGTCCCAGGCCCGCATGGAGCTCGTCCTCTCGCTCTCGGCCGGCGTGCCGTACCCGGCCGCGTGAGCGCGCCATGACGTTCCCCGCCACTCTCGACCTGCCCGAGGACGTGCTCGAGATCGCGCGCGTGCTCGACGGTGCCGGGCACGAGGTCTGGTGCGTGGGCGGCGCAATTCGCGATTCGCTGCTCGACCCGGCGGGTGCGAAAGAGAGCCTCCGGGTCGCCGTGGACTTCGCGACCTCAGCCACGCCGGAGCAGGTGCAGGCGCTCTTCGGCCGCAAGCGGACGGTGGACATCGGGCTCAAGTACGGCACGGTCGGCGTCCTCGACCGGCGGCACGGCCTGCACGAGGTCACGACCTTCCGCCGGGACGTGACCACCGACGGGCGGCACGCGGTGGTGGCGCACGGCGTGCCGCTGGAAGAGGACCTGGCCCGCCGCGACTTCACCATCAACGCGATCGCCTACCATCCGCTGCGCCACGAGTGGCGGGACCCGTTTGGCGGGGCCGACGACCTGGAACGCCGGGTCATACGCGCCGTCGGCGACCCGGCCCAGCGCTTCCGGGAGGACTACCTCCGCGTGCTGCGGGCGCTCCGGTTCGCGGCGCGTTTCGGATTCACGATCGCCCCGCCGACCTGGGACGCCGCCCGCGGGGCGGCGGGCGGGCTCGCCCAGCTGTCGGCGGAGCGCGTGCGGGACGAGTGGTTCAAGGGACTTCGCACGGCGCGCTCGGTCGCGCATCTCGTCCGGTTGTGGCAGGAGGTGGGGGCCGCGGACGCGTGGTTGCCGGAGCTCGACCGCTCGCCGCCCGAGGCCGGTCCCCAGGCGACCGAGGTGGACCGGGCGCCGCGCGATCCGGTGCTGCTCGTGGTGCTGCTCTGCGCCGAGCCGGCGAAGGTACTGCAGCGGCTCCGCGCCTCGAACGCGGAGATCGCGCGCGCGGAGGCCGCGGTTCGCGCGCCGGCCGCTCCGCCGGACGACTCACCTGCGGGGGTCCGCCGGTGGCTCGCCCGGTGCGGCCCGGCCGCGGAGGACCTGCTCGCGCTCTGGCGCCTCCGCCACGGCTCGGATGCGCCGTGGGCGAGGGTGGTGGCGGAAATCCGGCAACGAGGGGACGCGGTGACCCGAGGCGCGCTCGCCGTCGACGGCCACGATCTCCTCGTGCTCGGGGTGCCGCCGGGCCCCCGGGTCGGCGAGGCGCTCGATTACCTGCTCGAGCGGGTGCTGGACGATCCGTCGCTCAACACCCGCGACCGGCTGCTGGCGCTCGCCCGGGAGCTCCTGTGAGCCCCCTTATGTTCGCGCTGACCGCGGCGGCGGGCAACGTGGTCGGAGCGGTCGCGGTGGTCCGGCACCTCAAGCGCAGCCTGCACGCGATCGACGCGGGGATCGCGTTCGGAGCGGGCTTCATGATCGCGGTCGCGGTCCTCGGCGTGCTGCCCGAGGTGTTCCGCGCCGGGCCGGACGCCGCGCTCTATGTGCTCCTGGGGTACCTCGGGGTCCACGCGGCCCAGCACGTTCTCGTTCCCCACTTCCACTACGGCGAGGAGACCCACCGGGTGAGTGCGGTCACCGGACTCGCCGCCCTCGTCGGGCTTTCGCTCCACACGTTCTTCGATGGCGTGGCGATCGCCAGCGGGTTCCTCGTGTCGGGGCGGCTCGGGTTGCTACTGTTCCTCGCGGTGCTGGTGCACAAGCTGCCGGAGGGCGTCACCATGGCGAGCATGATGCTCGCCGGCGGCCAGAGCAAAGGGCGGGCGGTCGCGTCGGCCGCGGGGCTCGGCGTCACCACGCTGCTCGGGGTCGCGCTCACCGACGCGGTCGGCCCCCTGGCCCGCCACGGGCTCGGCCTCTCGGCCGGCGTCACGTTGTACGTGGCCGCCTCGAACCTCGTGCCCGAGTTCCAGCAACGGCGCCGGGGAATGTCCGCCCTGGCATTCTTCGGGGGCGTCGCCGTCTTCGGGCTCACGGAATGGCTGTTGGGCCGCTGGCTCGCCTGACGGGACCTGGCGCCGTCCTCGCCGATCTGCCCTTCCAGCGGCCCGTCCGTCTAGGTTTCGCCATGGCTCAGAAGCGTGCAGTCGTCGAGGCCGCCTCGCTCTTTCCGGGTGCCCGGGAGGCCGAGCCGCTCGCGAACCGGATGCGACCGCGAAACCTGGACGAGTTCGTGGGACAGGAGCACTTGCTCGGCCCCGGCAAGCCGCTCAGGGTGCTGATCGATCGGGGTGCAGCCGGCTCCTTCATCTTCTGGGGTCCACCCGGCTCGGGAAAGACGACGCTGGCACACCTCATCGCCTCTGCGACCCGGCGGACGTTCGTCCCCTTCAGCGCGGTGAGCGAGGGCGTGCCCCGCATCCGTGAGATCGTGGCCCAGGCCAAGGCGCAGCTCGCAAGCGGCGGCCCGCAGACGATCCTGTTCGTGGACGAGATCCACCGGCTGAACAAGGCGCAGCAGGACAGCCTGCTGCCGCCCGCGGAGGACGGGACGGTCACTCTCATCGGAGCCACGACGGAGAACCCGAGCTTCGAGGTCAACGGGGCGCTCCTGTCCCGAACTCGCGTATTCGTGCTGGAGCCGGTGGCGCCAGCGGACACACTGGTTCTGCTGGAACGGGCCCTCGCCGATCGCGAGCGGGGCCTCGGGGTCCTGGAGGTCGGGGCTGAGGGGGACGCGCTCGCCTTCATCGCCGAGGAAGCCGACGGCGACGCCCGCCGGGCGCTCAACGTGCTCGAGGCGGCGGCGGCGCACGCGGGCCCCGGGCAGACGATCACGGTGCCTCTCGCCCGCGAGGCGATGCAGAAGCGCTTCGCCCGGTACGACAAGGCGGGCGAGGAGCATTACAACCTGCTCTCCGCGTACCACAAATCGCTGCGCGGGAGCGACCCGCAGGGCGCGCTCTATTGGATGGCGCGGATGCTGGACGGCGGCGAGGACCCGATGACGCTGTTCCGGCGGGCGATCGCGATGGCGGCCGAGGACGTCGGGCTGGCCGACCCCAACGCGCTGGTGGTCGCTGTGGCCGCTCGGGACGCCTTCCACATGCTGGGGCCACCCGAGGGGTACCTGCCGCTGGCCGAGATGACGATCTATCTCGCGACGGCGCCCAAGTCGAACAGCGCCAAGGCCGCGCTCGGCGCCGCACTGGAGGCCGCACGCAGCTCGCCCGCCGCGCCGGTGCCCACGCACCTGCGCAATGCGCCCACCCCCCTCATGAAGGAGCTCGGTTACGGCGCCGGCTACCGCTACGCCCACGATTCGCCGACGGGCTATCAGCCGCAGGAGTACCTGCCCGATGGGCTGCGGGGAAGCCAGTTCTACGTGCCCGGCGGCATGGGATACGAAAAAAAGGTCGCCGAACGCCTCGAATGGTGGGCCAAGCAGAAGGAGGGCGAGTGAACCGGCGTCGGCTCGGCACTCCGGGTCGCCCTGCAATACGGCGACATTCCCTGTACGTTGAAGGGTCAGTCACTCCCTGAGGACGGTCTTCCTATTCGCGAGTTGATCACGATCCGGGATCCGATCGAGCGCGCGGTGCTGGTGGCGGCGCCGCGCAAAGGCTCGGCGGATGCCCGGGCCATGACCGAGCACCTGGACGAGCTGGCCCAGCTGGTGGACACCGCCGGCGCCGAGGTCGTCGCACGGGTCTCGCAGCACGTCGTCGCTCCCAATCCTGCCACGCTCATCGGTGAAGGCAAGGTCGAAGAGCTCAAGGCGGCCGTCGCTGATGTGGGCGCCACGCTGGTGGTTCTCGACGAGGAGCTGAGCCCGGTCCAGGGCGCCAACCTCGAGCGGGAGCTCGAGGTCCGGGTCATGGACCGGGCGGAGGTGATCCTCGACATCTTCGCCACCCGCGCCCGAAGTCACGAGGCGCGACTGCAAGTCGAGCTGGCTCAGCTGGAGTATCTGCTCCCGCGGCTCACCCGCATGTGGACCCACCTGTCCCGTACGCGGGGCGGGATCGGACTTCGGGGCCCGGGCGAAACCCAGCTCGAGACCGACCGCCGGATCATCCGGCGCCGGATCCAGGCACTCAAGGCCAAGCTCAAGGACGTCGAGCGCCACCGGGAGAACGTCCGCTCCGGGCGCGACGCGATGCTTGGCGTGGCGCTCGTCGGGTACACCAACGCGGGCAAGTCGAGCATTCTGCGGGGACTGTCGGGCGAGCACGAGATCGTGGTCGAGGACCGGCTCTTCGCCACGCTCGATACGCTCACGCGAGAGGTCGAGCTGGGCGAGGGCATCCGCGCGCGGGTCACCGACACGGTCGGCTTCATCCGGAAGCTCCCGCACCATCTCGTGGCCAGCTTCCGCGCCACGCTGGAGGAAGCGCGGACGGCCGCAGCCCTCCTCCATGTGGTGGACGCGAGCCATCCCGACTGGGAAGAGCACATGCGCGTGGTGGAGGGGGTGCTCGGGGAGCTGGATCTGGCCGACCGGCCGCTCATCGTCGTCTTCAACAAGATCGACCTCCTGCCGGATCCGCCCCAATTCGCGGTGCGGGTCCGCGACCTCCATCCCGGCGCCATCATGACGACCACGCTTCGGACGGACGGTCTTGTCCCGCTCAAGGCCCGCCTCCGCGAGCTGGATCGGGCCGGGCGCGTGACCGTGGTCGTCCGGGTCCCCGTGAGCGACGGGGCCGCCCTCGCCGCGCTCTATCGTCTGGGCGAAGTGCTCGAGGTCCGCTCCGCAGGTGTGGAGCAGGAGGTCACGGTACGGCTCGAGGCGTGGCAGGCGGAAAAACTGCGGGCCAGCGGGCGGGTGGTGGAGGGGAAGGCGGCGAGACAAGAGACAGCGTGAACAGTAAACAGTAAACAGTAAACAGTAAACAGGGGGCTTCCGTGATGATCGGAGCCCCCTGTTCACTGTTCACTGTTCACTGTTCACTGTTTACGTCAGTTCACTCTTTCCCGGAGAGCACCTGCTCCAGCAGCAGCCACCGGTTCATGCCGGCGAACTTCTGGTGCATCTTCGTAGTCGGGGGCGGGGACATCTCGTCTTCCTCGTTCTGAAGATCGGCGAGGGCGTCGATGCCCGCCTTGAGAAACTTCCGCAGTCCCTTCTCCATGGCCATGCCGGCCGTGCGGAAATTGAAGAGGGTGGAGAACTGAAGCGTGAAGCCCAGGTCCGCGAGCTGCTGGTTGGTGATCAGCTTGCTCGCCTTCTTGGCCTTTCCGAAGTAGAGCGACGGCGAGAGGTTGAAGCCGAGCATCTGGTTCGGGTAGTGCTTCCGGACACCCTCGCTGAACTCCTGCGGCTGGTCGAGCTCGGTGTTGTTGAACTCGGGCCAGATCACGTCCACGCCCAACTCGGCTGCTTCCCACGCGTCCTCGACGGCCATCTTGACGCCGCCGGACGACTGACCGGGCAGTGCCCCGTCGATCGAGTCGGTGCGCGCGATGATCACGATATTCACGCCGGTGGCCTGAGCCGCCGCCTTGATCGCCTTGAGCTTGGCAAGCCAGTCCTTGCGCGGGACCAGGACCTTGTCACGCTTTGCCTTGCCCACGTTCACGATGTGACCGCATGTGCGGTTGGTCGGGTCCTGGTTCTCGAGGTGCACGCCGGCCGCGCCGACGCGGATCAGCTCGGTCGCGAGCGTGAACGTCTGCGTGGGCCCGCCGAACCCAGCCTCCATGTCGACGAACGCGGGGGGCGCATCCAGCAGCTCCCGCCCCTCGGTGTCGTACCAGTGGGTGTTCCGCGCTCCCTCGATGCCCTTCCGGATCTCGAGGACCAGCTCGACCATCTGGTGCGACTGATAGATCCCGATGTCGGGGTACATGCTCTTGGTGGCGGCAAGCTGCCAGCCGCTGCCGTAGAGCGACTTGAAGCCGACCCGGGTCATGATCGCCGCGGTGAACGCGTCGTAGGCGCCGGCGGTGTGGAGATAGGATCCTTTGGCCTTGGCCTCGTGGAGCAGGCGGCGAAGCTTGGCGGCCGGCTCCTCGCGTTCGGGCGGTGCGAAGAGCCTGGCGAGCGCCTCGGCGGGGTAGGTTGCGTTGGGGGATACCGGGGCGGCGGTGGTGGCCATGACTGGGTCTCCGCGGGGACTGGAGAAAATGACGTTCCGACGAGCGCGGGGACCAGTCACGCTCGCCCATTGTGAATAATTTCACAATATAGAGCATGCTCAGCGCATGCGCCAGAGGTGGTGTTGAAATTCCCGGGGGCGGGGAGTCTATCCATGGGGACTCGCTTCGGGGACTCGCTTCG
>Ga0070706_100001114_pt1 | contig 29074 bp, 23 predicted proteins | sample KBSK5501metaG_FD_65476 | JGI IMG/M metagenome (GOLD analysis project Ga0070706, IMG submission 65476) | Corn, switchgrass and miscanthus rhizosphere microbial communities from Kellogg Biological Station, Michigan, USA - KBS K5-50-1 metaG | ecosystem: Host-associated > Plants > Roots >... | reverse complement strand
GGTGTGCGAGGCGGTGGTGAAGTCGGTCCATCGAGTGCCGATACCGATCACGACGTCAGCCTCGCGCGCCAGGCGGTTGGCGGCGAGCGTTCCGCTTGCGCCGATCGCACCGAGGTTCGAGGGATGGTCGTAGGGCAGCGATCCCTTGCCCGCCTGGGTCTCCCCCACCGGGATGCGGGTCGCGTCGACCAGTCTTCGCAGCGCGGCGGTGGCCTCGGAGTAGATCACGCCGCCGCCCGCGACGATGATCGGCCGGTCAGCGGCACGAATCAGCGCCGCCGCGCCGTCGAGCTCGCGGGAGCCGGGCTCCGCTCGCGGCACGCTCCAGGTCCGCTTCTCGAAGAACGCGTCCGGATAGTCGAACGCCTCCGCCTGCACATCCTGCGGCAGCGCCAGGGTGACGGCTCCGGTCTCGGCCGGATTCGTCAAGACGCGCATCGCCTGAAGCGCGGCGGGAATGAGTTGCTCGGGACGGGTGATCCGATCCCAGTAGCGAGAGACCGGTTGGAAGCAATCGTTGACCGAGGCATCGCCGCGCCATGGGACCTCGAGCTGCTGGAGCACCGGATCAACCAGCCGCGAGGCGAAGACATCGCCGGGGAGCACGAGCACGGGCAGCCGGTTGATGGTGGCGAGCGCGGCACCGGTCACCATGTTGGTCGCCCCCGGCCCGATCGAGCTGGTGCAGGCCATCATACGCAGGCGGTTGTTCATGCGGGCGTAACCCACGGCGGCGTGTACCATCGCCTGCTCGTTGCGCGCCTGGTAATAGGTCAGCAGGTCCGGCCGCTCGAAGAGCGCCTCACCAACACCGGCGACGTTGCCGTGGCCGAAGATGCCGAAACAGCCGTTCACGAATCGGTGCTCGACACCGTCGCGCTCGACGTACTGCGCTGCGAGGAATTGCACCAGCGCCTGCGCCATCGTCAACCTGGACATCAGCCCCCACCCTGCCCTCCCCCGCGAGCGGGGGAGGGGGATTGCGGGCCACCACCCTGCCCTCCCCCAGAGGGGGAGGGGAATTGCGAGCCACCACCCTGCCCTCCGCCAGAGGGGGAGGGGAATTGCGGGCCACCACCCTGCCCTCCCCCAGAGGGGAAGGGGAATTGCGGGCCCCCACCCTGCCCTCCCCCGCGAGCGGGGGAGGGGGATTGCGGGCCACCACCCTGCCCTCCCCCAGAGGGGGCGGGGAATTGCGGGCCACCACCGCGCCCTCCCCCAGAGGGGGAGGGGGATTGCGGGCCACCATCCTGCCCTCCCCCAGAGGGCGAGGGAGATTTTGGCTTGTTCTTCTCGGCGACGATGGCCGCCGCCTGGTCGACCGCCCGAGCGACGTCGCCGTCGCGCGGGTAGAGGAGCGTGCGCCCCGCGACAAGGCCGCGGACCTGTGGGATGGTCATCGCGCGCTTCCAGCTGGCAAACGTTTCGGCCGGATCCTCACCAGGATCGCCACCGAGAAGCAGCGTCGGGAGGCTGGTCGCCCGCATGACCCGCTCCAGATCTTCGACAACGGGCAGCTTGAGCCAGACGTAGGCCGACGTCGTGCCCAGCCCCGAGACGATCGTGATGGCACGGATCAAGGAATCGGCATCGGCGCGGTTGTGCACGCGTCCGTCTTCGACGTGACTGGCGAACACTTCGATCATTGCGGGCAGCTTGCGCGCCGACAGTTCATCGATGGCGTGGGCGCATGCGGCCAGCGTGCGCAGCGCCTCGGGTTCATCGGCGACCCGCACCATCATCTTGCCGCCGTCGAGTCCGCTGTCCGCGATGCCCGCGGCGGTGTAGGCGGTGAAACGGTCGTCCAGCTCGAAGCGATAGCCGGTCAGGCCGCCGCGGTTCATCGAGCCGAAGACGACCTTGCCGTCGAGCGCACCCAGCAGCGCCAGGTCGTCGACGATGTCGGCTGTGCCCAGGATGCCGTCGACGCCCGGCCGCTCGAGCGCGGTGAGCAGCCGATGCAGGAGCTCGCCACGGTCCGCCATCGCCATCGGGTCCGTCCCTACCTTGAGGACGCCGCGCGCCGGATGATCGGCGGCGACCAGGAACAGTGAGCCCCCACCCTGACCCTCCCCCGCAGGCGGGGGAGGGGAAGTTCCGGCCTGACCCTCCCCCGCAAGCGGGGGAGGGGAACTTCCGGCCTGACCCTCCCCCGCAAGCGGGGGAGGGGAATTTCCAGCCCTCGCTGCAGCTAGGGGGGAATTAAGCAAGAGGGGGCGGCGACGACGCCTGGCGAGCGCCTTCTGCACCGCTCCCGGATCGGTCGCGCGGATCTCGGTGAGACGGGCCAGCAGCTCGTTGGCGACGACGGTCACGTACGAGAGTCTGCCACGACGCTCATTTCGAATGAGTAGCGCTCCGCCGGGTAGACATGCGACCCGTATTCGACTGGCTGTCCGGCGTCGTCGTAGCTGATCCGCTGCATCGTGAGCAGCGGCGCGCCCGCCGGCACTGTCAACAAGCGCGCCTCGCGCGGCCGCGCGCTGCGAGCGCCGATGGTCTGGGACGCGAGCCGCAGGTGGATGCCGCCCCGGCGCATGAGCCGATAAAGTCCGGTGGTCTTGAGGCCGGCTTCGGTTACCAGCTCGTCGAGCGCGACCGGCAGGAAATTGACCATCAACGCGATCGGCTGGTCTGCCGCGAGGCGCAACCGCTCGAAATGCAGAACACGCGTTCCCCTGGAAAGCTTGAGCGCGTTCGTCACTTCGACCGGCGCCGGTACGTGTTCGAAGGCGAGCAGCCGTGTGGTCGGCGCCTGCCCCGACTCCTTGAGGTCGTCGTAGAGGCTGCTGAGCCGGACCGGCCTCCGAACCCTTACCGGCACTACCAGCGTGCCGATGCCATGGCGGCGGATGACCAAACCCCTATTCGCGAGCAGACCAATCGCGCGACGCACCGTGGGCCGGCTCACTCCGAGTTGTCTTGCGAGCTCGATCTCGTTATCGAGATGCGACCCGGATGAAAGGCGGCCCGAACGGATGTCCGTTTCCATGTTCTGGGCCAGCTGGTAATACAGTGGGACCGGGCTGGCCCGATCCAGAACGGTATCGGTCGGTCCCCTCCGAGCCCCCATTTCCCTCACCACCTGCGGCTACGGACCACAGAAACCAGTTGTCATGACAACCTATCCTCAATACTATAGACACGCGGGGAAATCCCCGCGTGCCCCTGACCAAACATAGGAGGAGAAGGGAATGCAGCGAATTAGCCGGCGAGAATTCGTCAAACGGACGGCGGTCACGGGCGCCGCCTTTACCTCGCTCCCAGCGTTCCTGGCCGCATGTGGAACGAGCACGACCACCAGCAACAAGCCATCGAAACTCGTCGTCGCCGCCGTCCAGGGCAACGAGGATGGACCGCTGAAGAAGGTGGTCGGGAATTACAAGAGCCAGACCGGCATCGAGGTGCAGGTCGTCGAGTTTCCGTACGCTGACCTCTTCACAAAACTGGTCACCACCTTCCAGGCGAACGACTCGTCGTATGACCTTTGCATGATGGACGACCCCTGGATGCCGAAGTTCGGGACCATGGGCGCGCTCCAACCGCTCGACTCGAACTTCGGCTTCACGCGCGACTCGGACATTCCAACCGTGGTCTACGACGTGGGCACCTGGCCCCCGCCGCATGGTCCGGTTCCGCCCAGTGAGCAGGGCAAGACCCAGCACCTCTACGGCATCACCATCGTCGGTAACGTCGAGATGTTCATGTACCGCAGCGACAAATCCAGCGCGCCGACAACCTGGGATGATGTGTACGCGAACGCGGCAAAGTACAACGCGCCGAATTTCTACGGCTACGTCATCCGCGGCAAGGCAACCAACCCGGTGAGTAGCGACTCGCTGCCCATCCTCTGGTCCTTTGGTGGCAACATCTTCGACGACAATTGGAAGGTCCAGCTCGACTCCGACGCCTCCATTACGGCGGTGGACTTCCTCACCCGGAAGCTCAAGAAGTACGCGGAGCCGGGTGCCGAAAGCTTCGACGCCGCCGAGCGGTCCCAGGCGATGGCTACCGGCAAGGCTTACCAATCAACAGTTTGGCCGGGTGAGATCACCGGCATCGTCGAGGACCCGAGCGTCAGCCAGGTCAAGGGCAAGGTCGCGTACATTCCGATTCCGCAGGGGCCGAGTGGGAAGGGGCTGGGGATGATGGGCAACTGGCTGCTCGGCATTCCGAAGGGATCGAAGAACGGGCAGGCCGCGGCCGACTTCATCAAGTGGATGCTCAAGACAGACAACATGCGCAACTACGTCGCGCAAGGCGGCATCCCAATCCGCAACAGCATCCTGAACGATGCATCGCTGGCTGCCGCGAACCCCTACTTCAAGGCGCTCGCCGCCTCCTTCGCCGCCGTGCCGAACTGGCGGCCTCGAACCGACCAGTGGGGCGCCGTCGAAACCTCGTACGGGACGGCGATGAACGCCGCCGTCGCCGGGCAGCTGACCCCGCAAGCCGCCATGCAGAAGGCCGCCGGCGAAATCCGCACGGTCATGAAAGCCGCCAACTATCCGTCCTAACCCGACCGTCCTACATTTGACGATGTGAGCCGCGTGGTCGCCGATCTCCCGGTCCCGACCGGCATCCAGCCGGTGAGGACCGGGCGGCGCCAGCGGAGCGGGCAGGAGCGGCTCGCCTACACAATCCTCGTTCCCGCGCTGGGCACCGTGTTCATCATCGTCACGATCCCGTTTGTGATTGCCATCTGGCAGTCGGTCACCACCGACGACGGCACATTTATCGGCTTGCGTAATTACTCGAGGGCCCTGGGCAATCCACTTTTTTTCGACGCGCTGCGCGCAACCGGGCTTTACGCGTTGATCGTCCTTCCCACCGAGATCCTCCTCGGACTGGGCTTCGCCCTGTTTGTGCATCGCGCCGTCAAGCGAGCCGGGCTGCGGGCGACGCTTTATGTCGCTGCCGTTCTGCCGCTGGTCGTCCCGCCGGTGGCGGTGGGCGTGGTGGCGCGCCTGATCTACGCGCCCGGTTATGGCGTGCTGAATTACGTCTTACAGACGGTGGGCATCACACACTCCGAGATCCAGTGGCTCGGGGTCTCGGCTCTTGCCATGGGCGCGGTGGCGAGTGTCGACATCTGGCAGTGGACGCCGTTCGTGTACCTCGTGCTCTTTGCCGGACTGCAGACCGTCCCCAAGGAGTCAATCGAGGCCGCCCAGGTCGACGGCGCGACCTGGTGGACCCAGTTCCGGTACATCGAGTTGCATTACCTGCGACCGCTGTTCCTCTTGATCCTGTTCTTTCGCATGGCCGACGTGCTTCGCGTTTTCGATCACGTTTATATCCTCACCGGCGGCGGCCCGGGAACGGCCACGCAATTGCTCAGCCTCTACATCTACCGGATCGAGTTCAGATTTTTCGACGGCGGGCAGGCGGCGGCGCTGGCGGTGATGGTCCTGGTGTCGATCAGCATCCTGTACTCGCTAGTGACGCGAGCGCTCCCCCTGGAGCGAGCCTGATGGCCCCCACCCCAGCCCTCCCCCGCAAGGGGGGAGGGAGGACATTGGCCATCGGCATTCGCCTCATCCTGATCGCCGCCGGGCTCGGCGTGGCTGCCTTTCTCTATGCCTTTCCCCTCTACTGGCTGATCGCGACCTCGCTCAAGGGCAAACCCGAGCTGTACCAGTCGATCACGCTCGTCCCGCGACACCCAACCCTGCAGCCCTACTACAGTGTCCTCTTCGACCGCGGCTTCTGGGTGTTGCTCAAGAACAGCGTGATGGTCTGCGCCGCAACCGTCCTCGTCACGCTGGCGGTCGGTTTGGTGATCACCTACCCGATCACGCGCCTTAGTGTGTCGCCGCGCCTTCGCGTCGGCGTCCTCAACTGGGCGCTCTCGCTGCGGTTTCTACCACCGGTCGCCGTGGTCGTCCCCTACTTCGCCATCGTGCGCACGCTGCAGATCTACAACCAGCCGATCGCGCTGATCGGCATCTATTCCCTGTTCAATTTGCCGTTTGCCATCTGGATGTTGAAGGGCTTCCTCGCGGAGATTCCGATCGAACTCGAAGAGGCGGCGCTGGTCGATGGCGCCAATCGGTGGACCTCCTTCCGTCGAGTGCTGCTGCCGCTGGCGGCTCCAGGGCTGATGGCCGCGGCGACCATCGTCTTTACCTTCGCGTGGAGCGAGTTTCTCTTCGCGCTGATCCTGACCGCGACGCCAAACTCGCAGACCTTCCCGGTCGGCGTCCAGGGTCTCGTGACCCAGTTCGAGATCATCTGGAACGACATGGCGGCGTCCGGGGTCATCGCCATGTCCGTGCCGCTGGTCCTGATGGTGATCGCCCGCAACTACATCGTGGCGGGACTGACGTTCGGCGTGATCCGGGAGAAATGATGACGGCGATTTACCTCAACGGTGCGACTGTCATGACCACGCCGACGCAGCGGTCGCTGGAAATCGCGCGCGAAACCGGCTACTCGGGAATCGAGGCACGCACGGAGCGCCTGCTGAACGACGCGGCCGAGGTGCGCGCCACCGCCGGCATCGTCCGGCCCAAGGAGGTCCTCACCCTTAACGGCGTGGCGCTGACCGTCCAAGCCGACGGCCGGATGGACCGCCGGCTGATCGACGATGACCTTCGGCCGCGGCTTCAGATTTGCCGGGATCTCGGCGCGCCGTACCTGCTCGCGATCCCTCCCCGCGCGCCCGGGCTGGAGACGCGCCGGGCGATTCCGGGAACGCGAGACGCCCTCGAGCTCGCCCGCGACCGGGCCGACCGGATGGGCATCCGCATCGCCTTCGAGTTCCTCGGCTTTGCCGATTGTCCGATCAACAGCCCGGCGATCGCCACGGATACCGTCGACGGTATCGACGGTATCGACCTCGTCCTGGATTCCTGTCACTGGCATGCGAGCGGCGCGCAACCCCTCGACGGATACCCAATCGACCGGCTGCTGCTCGTGCATCTGAACGACGCGCCCGCGAAGCCGCCCAGGGAGATCGAAGATGCCGACCGGGTGCTCCCAGGTGAAGGGGTCATCAATCTGAAGGCGCTGATCCACGAGCTTCGGACGGCCAAATATGCCGGACCATGGAGCCTCGAAACCTTCAATCCCGACTACTGGGCACAAGCCCCTGAAGACATCGCGGGGCGCGGCTACGCGTCAGTCGATGCCTTATTCGCCTGACGTCCAAAGGGAATCGCTGCATGCAGACTGCATGCTAAAATTTGCAGCGTGGGTACGCCCCTGCAGATACGGGACATGCCCGATGACGCTCTCGAGGCTCTCCGAGAGCGCGCCGCGAAGCGCCACATTTCCCTGGCAGCGTACGCACGCCAGGTGTTGATCCGCGAGGCCGCTCGCGCCACCATGGATGAGACCCTTGCCGGCCCACGCGTGATCGCCGGCCGCCGCCTGACAACCCGGGAGCTCAAACAGGCGATCCGAGCTGGTCGGGGATAGGTGCTGGTCACAGACGCCGGCGCGTGGGTCCGAGCCCTCCTGGACGAGAATCCGGACGGCCCACTTCGAGCGCGTTTACGGCGAGAGGCTTACGTGGACGCACCGGCGCTCATCGACCTGGAGTTCCTGAGCGCGGTCCGAGGGTTGCTCGCCCGCAAGCGGGTATCGCGCGTGGCGGCGGAGGAGTCGATTGAAAGGTTCCTCAGCGCCCCGATCGATCGTCACGCTCATGGGCCGCTTGCCCGGCGAGCCTGGGAGCTTCGGGCGAATTTAACTCCGTACGAGGCCTCCTACGTCGCCCTAGCAGAAACGCTCGGCACCGCGCTCTTAACTGTCGACCGTCGTCTTGTCGGAGCTCCTCTAATCCGTTGCCCGGTAGAGCTGGCTTAGAAGCTCCTGATACGAGGGCCGAGGCCCGTGGTTCCTTCTATTTGCAATACTGGGCGCGGCGCAATGAGCCCGATCACTTTCACGCAGCAAGGCATCATCACCCAGTGCGAACTCGCGAAGATCTTGATCATCACCAGCGAGGGCGTGCTCGAAGTCGCGTTCCCGCTGACGGATGACGATCGACGTGACATGGAGATCCATCTTCGCGGGAAATTCGCGGGCAACCTTGCCTTCCAGGTGAAGAGCACGCTGCATCTGGCCCACCGGTTCAGGGCCTACCAGTTGTCGATGTTCTTCTCCGTCCCAAAAGACAGGCTTATCACTCATCCAAACTTCTGGTACTTCTTCGGCTACTTCGACCTGAAGGCGATGGCCTTCGCCAACCCCGTCTTCATCGTCCCGTCAGCCGAAGTCCATTCGCACGCATCGCCGCGCCTGGACGGTGACCGCTGGACCTTCAACTTCAGCGCCAGCCTCGATCCAGCCTCGCAGGACCACTGGGTCCCTTTCCGCGCTGGGACCCATGAGGTTGGCCCACGCGTCCTCGACATCTTCGCGAATGAGCAGGTGCGCCGGGACGCCTCTCCCCTACCTGCGGCGTTGGCCGAGCTCGATGGACTTGTCATTGTGGGTCAGCGAGCGGCCTTGGCTTCGACCGGGCCGGCTGGCTGAACTGCCCACCGGAATTAGGCCTCGATCAGCTCGCGAGGCCGAGTTCGACGCCAGCGACGTCGCCGGCGTGGCCGCCGCAGCTTCTAACTCACGGTGCCTGTGCTTGACAAGGCGTCGTTTCCGCAGTAAACCTGACGCTACAGGCGGCTGAGCGTTTTTTCCGGAGGGGCGGACGCATGGTCGAGGGGATGCTTGTCGCGCTGGTCCTTCTCTGGCTCGTAGTGGCCGCCGGTTGCGTAGTTGGATTCCTGCTCGTGCGCCAGAATGGTCGGATCTTGCTCCGGCTCGAGGCCATCGAAGTCAGGCTGGGGCAGAGCTGGAAGAAGAGTGCGCCGGCCAGTCTGGAGGCGTTGCGGCAGGGACTCGAACTGGGGACACCAGCCCCGGCCTTCTCCCTTCCGGACCTGGAGGGCCGTCCGGTGAGCCTGCAGCAATTTCGTGGGCAGGAGGTTCTGCTCACGTTCTTCAGCCCAACGTGCGGCTACTGCCTGCAGATGGCGCCGGACCTGGCCGCTCTCTCACACCGCGATGCGCCCGCCGTCCTGGTGATTAGCACCGGCGACCGCGAGGCGAACCGGAAAATTGCAACGGAACACGGCATTGCCTGTCCCGTCCTGCTGCAGGATGGAATGGAGGTCGCCGACAAATACCAAGTTGGTGGCACCCCGATGGGATATCTGGTGAGTCCAGACGGAAAAATCGCCAGCCCGATCGCGGTCGGTGCCAAGGCGCTGCTCGCCCTTCCCGACGGGGAATCGAGCAGCATTCCCTACAACGGCAACGGGGGACACACCCATCGGGGCAACAAGCCACTGAGTGAAAGCCACGTCCTGAGAACCGGCCTCCAGAAGGGCGCGGCGGCACCGGACTTCCAGCTGAAGACTTTGGGGGGCGAGAGCCTCACCCTCAAGCAATATCGTGGGCAGCGAGTGCTGCTGATCTTTTCGGCGCCGGACTGTGAACCGTGCAACCAGCTGGCTCCGCAGCTTCCGAAGATCCACGCCAGCACGCCGGCCCTCCAACTGGTCATGGTCGCGAGGGGTGAGGCCGAAGCCAATCGGCGCAAGGCCGCCGAACACGGCTTCAATTTTCCGGTCGGGCTGCAGCGACATTGGGAAATCTCAAGGGACTACGGCATCTTCGCGACGCCAGTGGCGTTTCTGATCGATGAGCATGGTCAGGTGGCTGCCGAGATGGCCACCGGCGTGGACGGCATTCTCGGCCTGGTCGCCGGCGAGGCGGAACCCGGCCTGAAGGAGGCGATGCCTATCTGAAAGTGAGCGTCCAGAACACGTGGTTCTGCTCGTCGCAGAAAGGAAGACGCTATGTCGATCGGATTCGATCAACTTGCGAAGGGCCTGGCGGGCGGGGTGAGCCGGCGCCAGGTGTTGAAACTCATCGGCGGCACGATGGGCGGGAGTTTCCTGGCGACGACGACCGGGTTCGATACCGCGCTCGCCGCCCCCAGCAGCTGCGCGGTGTTCTGTGGCAAGACCAGCTTCATCAGCGGGCCAGCGCACGCATCGTGTCTACAGGCCTGCAACGAATGCGGTGGGGACATCACTCGGATCTGCCAGGGACCGACCGGATCAGTCTGTTGCGCGCCAGGGACCAGCTGCTGTTTCGGGCCGACCGGGGCGTTCTGCTGTCCATCTGGGACGATTTGCGCCGGCAACGGGACGTGCCTGAAACCGCGATCGTTCTGCGTCCCGACGTGCGGCACGGACACCTGCGCTTCGGGGTCGGGAACGAGCTGCAACACCACCTGCGCTGGAGCCACGGTCGGCTGCTCCTGCGTGTCGACGATCGAGGGGAGCGCCTGCGTCCAGGAGGTGTGCACGTTCGTGACCTGCGCCACCAGCGCGGATTGTGGAGCGGGCGCCGTCTGCTTCACCCAGGGGTGCTGCGGGCCGTAACCGTTCGTGCCGACGGTGCAATGCGGAGGCAGGCGGCCTGCCTCCGCTGTTCCACGGCGCCGCCGGTGGTCTGCGGGAGCTGACCCTCAGGCGGCTTGGCGCTGCTGGTGCTGATCGTTGACGCTGAGTGGATGATCCAGCCAGCGGCAGGGGAAGCCCAAGCGGTTCGTGGCATAAATCGCCAGTGCGAGGAGCGTCTTGAGGCCGTAGACGATCGAGGTTTGGAAGCCGACCGAGCTCGCCTCTCCAAAATAGCGGCCCACCGCCGGAATTTCGGCGATGCGGAAACCGAACCGGGCGGCCTGGAACAGGACCTGGCTGTCGAAGACGAAGTCGTTCGAGTTCTCGACAAAGGGAACGGTCTCGAGGAATTGCCGAGAGTAGGCGCGGTACCCCGTGTGGTACTCGGAGAGGTGGAGCTGCAGGACCTGGTTTTCGATCGAGGTGAGGAAGCGATTGCCGATCTGCTTCCACCAGGGCATTCCCGCAGCGGCTGGATCGAGGCCGAGCCAGCGTGAACCCAGGACGATATCCCCCTTTCCCTCCTCAACGGCGGCGCAGAGGGCTGGCACCAGGCCTGGGTCGTACTGCCCGTCGGGATGGAGCATGACCACGGTGTCGGCGCCTTTGAGGAGCGCGTTGGCGTAGCAGGTCTTCTGGTTTCCGCCGTAGCCCAGGTTGCGTGGATGTTTGATCACGTCGATGCCAAGCTCGAGCGCGAGCTCTGCGGTACGATCAGCGCTGGCGTCGTCAACGAGCAGGATGCCGTCGACCTCTGCCCGGGGGATCTGGCCGACCACATCGCGGACCGTCTTCGCCGCCCGGTAAGCCGGTAAAACGACGATGCGCCGGCCGCGGCGTCCGATGGGCCGCGCGGGGGTGAGCCTTGCCGGTTTTGGCGTACCCGACAGGACAAGCAGCGTGAGCAGCCAGATCGGCTGGAGCAGCACCGACGGCCAGGTTCCAAACGGAGCCCAGGCAAACATGAGGTCGATATAACCGACGACCATCAACAAGTTGACCCATGCCGGTGGCCGGAGCCGGAGAACAAGCCATGCGCCAACGACCAGGCTACCGGCCATGTCGTAGACGTTCAAGTAGGGGGTCACGAGTAGTGATCCGGCTAGCCCCGCCGCAATGACTAGATCGATACTCCGCTGGCGGCTCCGCCAGGCGATCAGAGCGGTTACAGCGAGCGCCGCCAAGATGATGGCCGCTTCTCCGCGCCCGTGGAGGAGAAAGCTCAGGGAGTGCAGCCGAAGCCCAGGCAGCTGATAGACCACGGACGATGCCGCCCGCCAGTAAGCGATGCCGGCGGCGCCCTGCTGTAGCAGGGAGAGCACGACAAGGGGCACGGCCCCGAGGAGGAAACCAAGGATCGTTCGCCGGTAGCCGGCCACGAAGAGCACGACCGGCACGAGCAGGGCGACCTGGGGCTTGAGAACGATAGCGGTCAAGGCCAGGCCAGCAAGGAATTGCCGGTCCTGCCGGATCAGCCACCAGGCGATTGCCACGCCGGCCAGGACCAGAAAGGTGTTCTGGCCCAGCCGGAGTCCGAGCTCGATTGGGTAGAGCCCGAAGGCCGCGACAAGGAGAGTAACGCGGGCCAACCGGGAGCCGATCGCGATGAGCCGCCACGTCAGCACCAGGCTCCCGAGGACCAGGGCGTTCCAGATGGCGATGGCAACCGGCCACGGGAGGAAGGTGAAGGGCACCGCCGTCCAGGCGGTTACGGGGGTGTTCAGATACGGCATCCACCGATGGCTGGTTGCCTTCAGCAACGGCAGGTAGATCGCCGGATCGTAGATGTGCGTCCAGCCGATCGTGCGCCCGATCTGCGCCGCCAGGTAGGTGAGGTAGAAGTCCGGGTCCCTCGGATATACGACAAGGTTGAGTGCGTACTCGAAGGCGTTAGCCAGGGCCAGGATCGCGCAGGCGATTAGTGGCGCCGTGTACTTGAGCGCCGGGAGCCTGAATGTCCCGATGCGAGGTCGTAACGGTTCCGCCTTCACCATTGGCCGCAACTCGCGTCGCCCTATGGGCGGAGAGCGCTGTGGTTTCAACTTGCGCGGGGCACCCCTTCTTGCGCGCTGAACCGAAAGAGCCAGCCGCGGGGGGGCGTTATATGGCGGTCATCCTGGCCCGAGTCCTTGGCCGCGTCTTTGCCCCTAGTTTCTATCCCTGGCTTTTCGGGCTCCTCCAGCTGGGCCTGGTCGTTGAGCTGGGCCGCTTCTGGCCGCTGTGGCTTCCGGTTGCCGGTGGTCTCGCCCTCGCGCTGCTGCTTGCAATCCTGGCCCTGGTCCGCGACCGCTGGCGGCTCAAGGGCATGCTCCTCGTCGTCGTTGTTGGACTCTTGACCGTTGGTCCAACCATCAGCGCGATGGTGACCCGCGCCCGGATCGGGATCACCAGCATGGAGCAGGACAGCGCCATCCAGACTGAGCTCGCCGTTGAGCGATTCCTTCATGGAGCGCCCATCTATGGGAGCGACTGGTCCAGCACGGTTTTGGCGAAGATGTCCTGGCCGGCCGGTCTTGGTCCATCAAACCCTGCGCTCCACCACTTCGTCTATTTCCCGCTCACGTTTCTCAGCGCCATTCCGGTCCGGCTCCTGAGCTCGGGCCTCGGCCTGCCCTTTGATTACCGGATGGTGATCATCCTCTTCATCGGTCTCGGTCTTTTTGCCGCATGGTTGCTGCCCATCCCAGCGGCTGACCGGTTCGCCATCGCCGTCGCGCTCTTCCTCAATCCGCTTGTGACACTGTTTCTCTGGGCTGGCCGTAACGACCTCTGCTTCGCCACGCTCATCCTGTTAGCCCTGGGACTGCTGGCTCGTGGGAGGCCTGTTCTAGCAAGTTTGACCGTCGGCTTTGCCTCGGCCTTCAAGCTCTTCGCCGCTCCGGCGATCCCGGTCATGCTCGTGGTGCTCTGGCTCCGCTATCGTCGCGACCACGACCGCAGGGAGGCGGTCCTCTCGTTGCTCGCGATGGCGGCCTTTCCCGTCGCCACGGTCCTGCCTTTCCTCCTTCAGGCGCCGGGTGCATTCATCCGCGATGTCGTGCTCTACCCGGGGGGCGGGCTACCGGACTCGTACCCGATCGCCGGCTTTGGTTTTGGCGCCGCCCTGCTGCTGCTGCGTCTCGTGCACCGCCAGGACTACTTTCCATTCGGCCTCTTTCAGGCCGCGGCCATGGCGGCCGCAGCCTGGCTCGGTCTGCGCGCGCTGCTGGCCCGACCAACCCTAAGGCGTTGGATGGTTGCGTACGTCGCCATCTTTTTCGGTCTCGCCTTCTTCGCGCGTTACTTCAACGACAGTCACTTCGGTGTGCTCGCGGCCATGGCGCTTTGCTGTCGTCCCCTCGGCGACCACCTGCTTCTCGGCAACGCGAACCTAGCCCGACTCCGGCAGCAGGCCCGAGCGGCCTAGTGTGTCCGGCCCGAACCACCGATGAGGTGGAGGCTATTACGCCTGGTCGAGTAAGTCCGTGCCTGATTTGGGCCACTGGACGGCGGCTCCGCTAGCGAGCGCCACGGCCGCAGCGGCGCGAGTTCTGACTCCGAGCTTGTCGTAAATGTGCTCGAGGTGTTTCTGAACCGTTCCCGCGGTTACGGAGAGAATCGTGGCAATTTGCGGATTCGTCTTCCCGCGCGACACCCAGCCGAGGACCTCGTGCTCTCGGCGGGACAGGCGGCTTAGTGGTCCGAGCTCGGTCTGATCGCGCGCTTGTTCCAGGAGCAGTGCGTCATACTCGCCAATCTCACCCCGTGGAAGGAAGCGAATGGACAGGCGACGGTGCCCCGCCTCGACGGTAAACGGCTGTCCTGGTCGCCGGTCGAGACGCTCCGGCCTGCCGCACCGCGTGATCCAGGCATCGATCACGCCGGGGAGGGAATGGTTGACCGCAAGTCGGAATCCCAGGTGCGTCGCAAACATAGCGGCGGCCCGGCTGCTGGCCCGTCGAACCGTACGAGTCTGATCCAGCAGGACGATGGCCCGATCCGTAGCATCCGCCAATCCCTCGAGGAGAACCACCATCTCACCAAGCTGGCTTCGCAGTTCCGCGTTCCGGCGTGCCTGCGCGAGGTGTGGGCGAATCAGATCTAGCACCTGGCGGTCGCGTTCGGAGAACGACCTTTGGCTTCGGTTGAAGGCCATACCGATCACCAGCGGAGGCGGTGAGGGCAACCCGAGGGCCAGCTGATCCTCGGCGCCGATCAATCGGAACGACTCTGCGTAGAGGTCAAGCCGATGAAACTCGTCGCGACTTAAAAAGTCCGAGATCTTAAGAGCCCGACCATCGCCGGTGCGAGCGTGATACCGCAAGACGGGATGTTGCTCAGCCAATCGTTGGAACGCCCTTTGCCCTTCAAGTCCTGACCGGTCGAGCGACGGCGGATCGAGCACCATCAGCGCCTGGCCATGGGCATGATTGATCTCGTTGTAGCCGATCAGGTCGCATGGGATGAGGTCCCTCAGCCCGTCAAGGACACGCACCGGAAACTCGGATAGCCGCTCGACGGCGGCAATTTCGCCGACGAACCGCAGCACCCGATCCAGATCAGACGGGCCAAGGCGTTCCATCCCTGGGCTCCCTCTCCAGCAGAAGAATACGCCGAATGGCCAATTGACGCCGAATTCGGGTGACTCGACACTCGATGCGACCCCGCTGACCGGAAGGGCGGCGCAGCTTGCGAAGGTGGTTAGGAGGTAGTCAACATGGTCAGTGTTTCGACACCGTCGAAGCGCCATCGTGTCACCATGCCGGGGAGGTGGGCCGTCGCGCTTGCCGGCATCATTGCAGCGAGTACGGTCCTACCTTCGACGTCGGTGTTCGTGAACGCGGCAAACGGGGTACTCAAGGAGTACGCGCTCCCCTCCGGGAACGCGATTGGAATCACGACCGGGCCCGATGGGAACGTCTGGTTTACGACATCGGATGCGAAACTGGGGATGGTTACGCGATCCGGCCACATCACCGAATTCGCCATCCCGCAGCCGCCCCCGTGCACGACGAACTGCCCCATCAGTCCTGCGGCATGCGCCCCTGATTGCCTGCCACGGGCCCAGGAGATTACAACGGGCCCCGATGGCAACCTCTGGTTTACCCAGCCATTCAGCGACTTCATTGGCAAGGCCGTCATATCCGGCGACGGAGTTAGCTTCGCGGAGTACCCACCACCGACGGCCTGTCCTCGAGCCTTCCGCTTCTGCCTGGATGGCATCACCGGCGGCCCCGATGGCAACCTCTGGTTCAGTGAGACTCAACGCGGCCAGATTGGTCGCCTGGTGCCGTCGACTGGCGCGATCACGGAGTTCCCAGGCGCCGTGTTCCCACTGCGCATCACCTCAGGTCCCGATGGCAACCTTTGGTTTGGCGACCCGGGGGCCAATGCGGTCGGCAGGATCACGACCGCAGGTTTAGTCACGGAGTTTGTGGTACCCAATCCTGAGCTATCGCATGGCGGAGCAGCGCCAAATCCCGACGCTGATGCTGATGTCGAGGATTTCTACACCTACGGCATTACCGGCGGGATCGCGGTGGGCAGCGATGGAAATCTGTGGGCATACGTCTCGGCGGACTGGCTCGACGTGACGCCCTCCTCGTGCCCGACGGTGGCGAACGACGATTTGTGTGCCGGAATTGGCGACTATCTGACCTCGCAATGGCTGGTCGCCATGAGCCCCCTCGACGGCACGGTACAAAAGGCATTTCCCATCGGCGTCATTTCGAGCAATCCTCAGGATCTGGCACGTGGGAGCGACGGCAATATCTGGTTTCCCGAGCCAAACATGGCCGGACCCTCACCCTGGCAGTCGTATGCCGGTATGCAAGTCAGCAGTCTCTCGCCGACAGGCGAGCTGACAGCATACGCGACGCAATTCCCGAATCCCTACGACATTACTGCTGGTCCGCATCACACGATGTGGTTCACCGAGAGAGGACACACCGGACGCATCGAGATTTGCGGCGACGACTGCGCGCACTGAACGAGAACACCGATTAGAGCGATGAGGGAGCCGGTCCAGGCTCCCTCTGGGTCCCACTGGTGGGCGGGCTACACGCCGGGCGGTCTGGATGAAGGCGATGGCTGGGTCAACTCGTCAGGTTTGGCAACTCTCGCCGCTAGCGTCGATGCAGGCATTATGACGGCAGCTGAGCGGCTGCTCGTCGTGAAGCAGGGATTCGATCGGCGGGCACGTTCCCCATCTAGCGGTGAGCACGGCCGACGCGGGACATGACGATGTAGAACAGGTCGCCGCGCCAGCCCGGTTTGGCGAGCTGGTCGCGGCTGGCGCCGGAGTTGCGTCGTGGCTCGCCATTCTCGTGGTCAATGGGCCCCGTCTTGCCCTACAAACCGTTTGGCTGCTTGTCATTGCTTTGGGCCTCGGCGCATGGGCCACCATGAGGCGGCTGCGCTTCAGTCGTGCCCGACTGCGGACAACATTCGGTCCCTGGTCCCGCAGCGTGGACCTAAATCAGTTAGAGAGTATTCGCTGGAAGGACAATACCATCGGTTACGGAGCTCAGGGCACAATTTTCGTTCGGGACAGCTCAGGGCACCGCGTTCCTGTCGAGATTGGAAGGTTCAGACGCGGGAAGGAGCGGGGGCCGTTACTCCTTGAGGCGGCGGCCGCCTGTGGAGCGACGGTCGATGAGGCTTCTCGTGAGATCCTTGAAGCAGGCAGCGCTCGGCCGCCTGAGATCGCTGGCTTCACCTGGAAGAATCTGTTGGGCTTTCCCGGGTTTGGCTTTCTGGCGGTGCTCGCCGTCGCTGCCCTTCCCATTGCGCTGGCTCTCGGCGCACATGAGCGGGAACTCGCCAAGCCCTATCAGGCGGCCCCAGTCTGCTCGGCTCAGACTGATTCGCCGTGCCGTCAGATCCGCGAGGCGGTCATCACCGAGCGCGGCGCAGGGAAGCACTCGGATGGAAGCCCCGGCGCCAAAACATGGTTACGACTGCAGTTCATCGACGGGAGCGAAGTCTATGCCGATTTGCCGGCGTACCCTGACCAGGTAGCGCTTCAGCCGGGGCAGGTCGTCACCGCCGAAATGTGGAAAGGGAAGGTCGCCATGGTGAGCGCTGGCGGGAAAGCGCAGCAAACCTATAGCAACCCGGCCTGGCATGCCAACGACAGTCAGTGGGCGGTGGCGGTGCCGCTGCTCTTCCTCTTTCTCTCAAGCCTTTGCATGGCTTGCGTCGGTCTATCCATGTGGCGACAGCGCCGGCGTGCGCGGGTTAGTGGGTGAATGCCAGCGGAGCTTTCAACTAGCCATTAACGGCTGGCTTTGGACTGCGTATCTAGCAGCCGATCGGTTGCCGAAGGCGATGGCAGAGTCAATTGGTCAGGCTGACTGGTCGCTTACTGAAAAACAGCGACTCCAGCGTTGCCAGCTGCCTTCTTGAGGCGACCGTCTTGAGTGGCCAAGGCCAGTCCCTGACGGGCCGCCAACTCCAGATACGCGGCATCGTAGGCTGACAGGCTGTGAGCGCGCCCAACCGCAAGAACGGAACCGAGGATACGCGCAACGTCGGCCTCCTCGACCAGAATTGGCAGCAAGTGCAGCAATTGCGCGAAATGTGTTGTCTGGGCTTCATTCAGGCGATCGCGTCGTTCGGCAATTAGCAACACGTTTGCTACTTCGAGGGGCCAGATAGCCGGCACTAGCGCTTGCGTCTCCCGGAGTCGATCAAGGACACCCTCCGTGTAGGCGCTCGCTTCGTCTTCAAAACACCAAGCCATAACTACCGAGTTGTCGACCACAAACACCTATCGCCGACCCTCCTCGATCAACGCGCGAAGCGACAAATCCTTTAGACGAATTCCTACGCGGGCCTGACGGAGAGAGGCGACGACCTGATCCGGATTCGGACGCTCATTCGCGACCGGCGGCACTAGGCGAGCTACCGGACGGCCGTGCTTGGTGATGGTGATCGTCAGGCCAGCCGCGGCCTCGTCCAGCAGCCGAGGTAGGTTCGTCTTCGCCTCGTAGGCCCCCACCGTAGATCGCTTCTTCGATTTTGCCATTCGGACTGGTCTAAGACTAGCCTAAATCGGATCAGATGTCAACCGCACAAGAGTTCAGGGAAATGCTCGAACTGAGGGTGGTTTTCCGACGCGTCACGATGAAGGCGATGGCTGGGTCAACTGGTCGGGTCTGGCAACTCTGTTCGAAGAATTACCGGAGGGCCTGCGGGCTGTCCTCGAGCGCGGATTCACGTGGTGGTGGGGCCACTAGCCATTTAGCAAGCCAGCGAGACAAAGAGTGCCTTAGGCCAGTCGTTGTGCCCTCACGGCGAGCAGCCTCTCGGGGATCGGCTCGCCATGGAGTCGCCTCGTCCGTGTCCGCACATCGCGATCAGCACGCCGGCGATTGTCATCCTCAGAGGGATGCTCGATGCTGATCACTCCCCAGGCAAGTTTCTTCGTCCTCGTCCTTCGGCTGGAGTTCAGGAGGCAAGTGCGCCACCTTGAAATGCCACAGCAGCGCCTCGGCTGCTGCCTGACAGTCCTCTGGGGAGATGGGGTCGCCGCAGCCTAGGGAGGTCCCTGCCTGACAGCTCGGCTCGGGGCAATGGAGATCGATCATCGGTCCTGGTGTGTGCACTGAGAAACCGGTCTTGCTTAATACATGCGCCTCAGTTTCGCGGACAGCATCCGCTGATATGCCGAGCATGGTCGCAACTTCGTCGATGGTCCGGTCCTTCCCATCCAGCAAGCCAAGCCGGAGTTGCAGAACCCGAACCTCCTCGGGAGTCAATGATCGGAAGGCCGCCTCAACGGCGAAATGATTAAACGGCTCGCTTGGCATGGCAGCAATCTTACGGCCGAAACTCAGCGGCCATGGGGCCGACCGCTGCAAGGGTCCGACGCCACTGGGAGCTTGATGAAGGCGATGGCTGGGTCATCTATGAAGAAGCGGCGGTTGTCAAGTCATCTGGCCAAGCTCCCGAGTCCGCAGGGTGGTTGCCGCGAAAGCGACCGCTGAAGCACCACGTTGGGGTTGCCGGAACCATTCATCTATTCGGACCTCGGTGGGTCCATGGTGAACATGCGGTCTGGGGCAGCTCAATCAATATCAGGGCCGTACGCGGAGGCCAGACTCAGCAGGAGCGCGCCCTCGACCGGCAACCGTCGCCGTTGTCGCAACTGGATAAGCTCGACAGCCGCCCTCATCACGAAGAGCGTAGTAACAGAGCGTCAGCAGTCGACGCGCCAGGGCCAGCCGAGCGATTTTGGCGCGCCGTCGATCGTTGTGCAGAGCCTGCATGAAGTAGCGACGGTGCGCCTCATGACGAGGAGCTGCGGTGGCCACCTCGACCAGCGCCCAGCGCAAGAGGCGAGAACCTTGCTTGCTGATGTGACCCCGTCGGATATGACCCGCGCTGGATCGTTCCGTCGGCGTCAAGCCCGCCCATGAACAGAGCCGCTCTGGGCAGGGGAAGCGCTGGACGTCCCAGACCTCGGCCAGCACCACGGCGGCGGTGTAGAACCCGATCCCCGGAATGGCCCGCAGCCGACGGATGCGCGGATCAGCTTTGAAGAAGGTGACGAGTTCGCGGTCCAGCTGACGGACCTCGGTGGTCAACAGGTCGATGACCCGCAGATTCGAGCTAACGCAGAACTGCGACTCTTCGGCCAACGCCACGCTCTGGATGAAGCGACGCCCCTCCTTGCCAAAGGGGTCCGCCACCTCAGGAAGTTGCACTCCGTGTTCAGCGAGCAGGGCGAGCAGCTGACATTTGAACCGGGATCGCAGCCGGACGAGCGCGGCGCGGGTCCGGACCAGCCGCAGAGCCTCCCGGCACACCGGAGGGGCGATCCAGGCTTCAGGCAGCAGGTTGGTCCGCAACAGCTGGGCAAGCGTCTCGGCGTCGACCGCATCATTTTTCACGCGGGCCGAGGAGATAGCCTTGGTCCCCTTCGGATGCGATATATGAGCAGCTAAACCCAGGTCGGCCAGCAGGTCGGCGAACCAGCCCCACCCATAGGTGGCCTCGAAAGCCACGCCCGCCGACGAAGCGGGGAGGTCACCAAGGATCTCGGCGAACTCTTCGGGACGAGATCGAATTCGCCGATTCCAGAGCAGTTCGCCGTTGGCCTGAACTGCGGCCACCTGCGACACGTTGCGGTGTAGGTCCACGCCGAGGTAAACCATGTCTCGGCCTCCTTCTTGGCGGTTCTTAGAGTCGCGCGACTATCGTCGCGCTTAACCCCGGGAGCGGAGGCCCCGCTCCTTCATGACATCAATTGGTCAGCTTTGGCTACTTTGGTCGTCGACGCAAGCGCCGCAGTTGCTGATGGTCTTGACCAGATTGCTCACCTGTTCGAGTGAGGCCACCGCCTCGCTAGCGTTACGAAAACGATCGATAAGCGAGCCAGATGACTAGCAAGAGGCCGGCGAGTAAGACAAACTAGAAGATCTCGCGCCGGGCACCCCCGGTACCCGGCGATAATCCCAGCCGCGCGAAGAATTTCGTCCTCGCGATTGGATGGGGTCGTCCCTCTCAGTTCTCTGGTGACCTCATTCGGGGCGATTTGATAAAGCAGGTTAACCGTTCTCGGTCAGGTGGATGCCATTGTCGTGCCGTCACCCGAAACACAGCAGCGGTCACACGCTGTGCCGCAATATCGTCGGGCAGGCGCTTACGCACGAACTGATTGACGCCCAGGATAAGGCCCAGGGGTACAAGGAATTGATCTACCAGGGGCTGCCTATAATGTTTGCCTTGGTGGGGCGGCTCGTGGCGCTCATAATCCTGGCTGGCCTTCCCGTCGGCCTGGTCGCGCAAGTCCCGTCGTCCTCCGTTGTGCGGCCGAGGCTCGTCCAACCTCAGGCACTCCCGGGTTACGGGGAACTGCCGCTTGGCTTCGAGCTCAACCAGGGCCAGGCGCCACCTGCCGTCGATTTTCTCGCGCACGGCGCAGGTTTCAGTGTGGCGCTCCTTGGGCCAGGCGTGATGTATTCGACGGGCCTTCGTCTCGACCTGGCCGGTGCGGCAAGCCACCCTCTGGGGCGCGGCGAGGAACAGCTTCCTGGTCAGATCAATTACTTGATCGGCCGTGACCCGGGCAAGTGGCGGATCGGCATCCCGACCTTCGGCAGGATCCGCTACCCAAACGTGTATCCCGCGATCGATCTCATCTACCACGGCAGTTCGCGCGCACTGGAGTATGACTTCGAGCTCCGGCCCGGCGCATCATCGAGCGAAATTCGCCTTGCTTTTCATGGGGCCGGTTCGGTTCAGATCGATCCCAGCGGCGACCTCGTCATCCAAACGCCCGTCGGGCAGCTGACGCAAAGACGACCTGTTGCATATCTCCAAGGGCTCGGGCCACCAACTCAGGTGCCAGTGCGCTTCGTCCTCGATGCGGACGGCCGAGCCGGCTTTGCGGTAGGGGTTTATGACAAGACTAGGCCGCTCGTCATCGACCCCAAATTGGTTTATTCGACCTATCTCGGCGGCCGCTCAAACGACTACATCACCGGCGTTGCCGTCGATTCAGCCGGCAACGCCTACGTCACTGGCGAGACAACTTCCAACGATTTCCCGACGACGCCAGGGAGCTTGAAACCGAACTGCTCGGTCTGCTCCTATTCGTCCTACTACGGCACAAGCAACTCCGATGCGTTTGTCAGCAAGCTCAACGCCTCTGGATCGGCCCTTATTTACTCGACATACCTCGGTGGCAATACGTCGCCAAACGATTGGAACATCAACTATGGCCAGGACCTGGATCGAGGGCAGGCGATTGCCGTCGATGCGAACGGAGACGCCTATGTTGCCGGATACACCGACTCCACCGACTTCCCCGTTACCTCTAATGCGTATCAGTCGACATACGGCTACGGCGTCTCGGATGGGTTCCTCGCCAAGTTGAACGCCCAGGGTTCTGGCGTTCTGTACGGAACGTACTTCGGCAAGGACGCGGAGAACCAGCCGCATGGGATAGCCCTTGATGCCGATGGCAACATTTACCTCGCCGGCTGGACGAGCTCCGCCAATTTCCCAGTCACGGCTAATGCCATCCAGCCTGCGAAGGGTCAGGCATTCGCGGACGCCTTCGCGCTCAAGTTCACGGCGGCCGGCACTCTCGCCTACTCCACCTACCTCGGCGACGGGGATCCCAACTGTCCCCCCCAGACTCTCGGCTGGGACATCGCCCTCGATGCCGGCGGCGACGCTTTTGTTGTCGGCCAGACGTTCGCCTGCGCCAGCCCGCCGGCACAACCTTTTCCGACCACGTCCGGCGCCTATCAGGCTGTCAACAAGGGGCTCGACGACCTCTTCATCAGCAAACTCAATCCGACGGGTACCGGACTGCTTTACTCCACGCTGCTTGGTGGAAGCGATGAGGACGGAGTTGATGCGGCCGGCATTGCTGTCGACGCCGCCGGGGACGCGTACGTGACCGCCTTCACCCAGTCTCACGACTTTCCAACCACCGCCGGAGCATTCCAGACAACCTTCCAGGGGGGCCTGCGGGATGGCTTCGTGACCAAATTCAATGCCACTGGTACGCAGCTCGTGTACTCGACCTTTCTGGGAGGCGAGGGGGACGAGTTTCCGCGACGGATTGCGGTCGATTCGGTCGGAGACGCCTATGTGATCGGTGCGACGTGGTCGCAGGCTTTCCCGATGGTCGAAGCCTTTCAGGGGCCGGATCCATATCTGCCATGCAGCGATCCATGCATGGACGGGTTCATTGCGAAGCTGGCTCCAAACGGATCCGCGCTGATCTACGCCAGCTACCTCGGTGGCACCTTCGGAGATATGCCGCTGGCGATCGCTCTCGACGGTGGCGGCAATGCGTACGTGGCAGGCGATACCTTCTCACCTGACTTCCCGACTGTTGCCGCTGAGCAATCCGCGTACCGAGGAGGAGATTGCGGAGCTTTCATCACCTCGCACACCGAGAGCGGCCCGCCATGGTACGCCTGCGGCGATGGTTTCATCACCAAGATTGCTCCGCCGGGAACAGCCGGCTTTCTCACCTCACACGCCTACTTCGCCGAAGGCTATACGGGATCAGGCTTCAGCGAGGAACTCGACCTCGCCATGCCGAACGGCAGCGGCACCGCCGACATCCTCTACTACCTCGAGCCGACCGCGTGTTCCTCACCGCCATGTACGGTTCACCCGGCGCCGAGGACCCTCAACGCGGGACAGGTTACGAAGGTCAGCGTCAACAGCGATGTGGGCCCCAATCACCAGGTCTCCGCACGAGTCACGTTCACCGGAACTGGGGCTGGGCTGGCAGAGCGCGTCATGCACTTCGCCAACAGCCTCGGCCACGGATCGACCGACAAGGTGGGGACGCCGGCACCGCGGTTCTGGTGGAATTTTGCCGAGGGGTCCACCTATCCGTTCTTCAACGAATATCTGACCTTGCAGAACCCAGGCACGGATACCGCCAATTACTCGCTGACCTATTACACCGACGCGGGGCAAAGCGTGGTTCGGAGCATCGTCCTACCTCCGGAGAGCCGGACGACGGTCGAAGTCTTCAGTGGCTCCCTTAGCCAGTCCTACGTCGCGTCCTGCGTGCCAAACGGCCCGGGGGCTAACTGCGGAGTGGGACGGGGGGTGGGCGGCGTTTCGGTCCAGATCATCTCGAATACAGAGCCGCACGTCCCGATCGTCGCGGAACGGACCTTCTACGTCCTCGGGCACGACTTCGGGAGTGGGCCCATCAATGATGCGCACGCGGCTTTCGGGGTCGAAGAGCCGACCCGGAACTGGTATTTCGCGGAGGGTACGACCCTTAATGGATTCGCTGAATACCTGACCCTCGAAAATCCCTATGGCGCCGACGACACAGCCGATCTGCACTATTTCACGGAGAACGGACAGAATTCGGTCAAGACGGTCAGGGTGCCGAAGAACAGCCGGGTGACAGTCGAGGTCTTCAAGGGCGATCCCACGACAGCGCAGCCGAACTGCGTCGCCAATGGGCCCGGAGCAACATGCGGCGTCGGGCCTAACGTCGTCGGCGTATCGGTTTTCGTCCAGTCAACGGGGGATATCGTCGTCGAGCGGCCCATGTATATCGTGCACGACTTCGGCAGCGGAACGGTCGCCGGCGCCGACGATGTGGTCGGGGCGAATGCACCGGTCATCACCATGGGTTTCGCGGCAGTGAGTACCGTGGCCGGCACCAACGCCTTTCTCACGATCGAGAACCCGGATCAGAGCCGGGCGGCAACGGTGCAAGTCGCCTACTACGTTACGGCGGGGCCCGCTGCGACGAAGACGATTATCGTTCCAGCGGGCAGCCGTCACACAGTCGAGATCTTCAATCCTCAGGAGGGGATCGGTCCCGGGTACGCGAGCGTGGCCGTGGTCGTCACCTCCATCGGCACACCGCCCACTCCTGTGCTGGTGGAGAAGCCGGCGTATAGCGCTCTGGCCGGGAGCTACGGAGCGACGGACACGTTTGGCGCGGTTCCCCCTGCGTCCTTTTGACCATTAGGCCCTCATGATCCGGCCCTCGGGTTTGCCGTACCAACAATGAAGGCGATGGCTGGGTCAACTGGACGGGTTTGGCAACTCTCCTCGCCACGGTCGAGGAGTCGGTCATGAGTCACTTGATGGGGATCGTTAGCCTCTTTTAGTGCTAGCAGCCCACTGACTGGCCAGAACAAAGCTAAGCGCTGACCATGGCTGTCACCCCGCCCGTCAGCAACAAGGCCAGACGGTGGCATTAGACTAGCCGCGAGTCGCGAAGGGGGAGCAAGTGCGGTCCCAAAACCTGCCCGTAGAGCTCAACCGGTTCATCGGACGTGAACGGGACCTTGCCGGACTGAGGCGGCTCGTTTCAGAGGCCCGTCTGATCACCGTCACCGGGCCCGGCGGCATCGGCAAGAGCCGCCTCGCCTCTAGGCTGCTGTCCCAACTGTTCGACGATGGCATCGAAGGTGTTGTCGTGCAGCTGGCCTCCTCCACCGATCCAGCGCTTGTCGTCCATGTCGTGGCGTCGAGTCTTGGGATCGGTGGCGAGCCAGGCCAACCCATCGTTGAGACACTAGCGGCCCGCCTCCGGCAGGGCCGTTTCGTGCTGCTTCTGGACAATTGCGACCGCGTGTCCGGCGACGCCGCACTGCTCGCGCAAACGCTTCTCGAAGCGTGCGCCGACCTACGGATTCTCGCTACCTGCCGGCAGCCGTTGGACGTCCCCGGAGAGGTGCTCTGGCAGGTGGAAGGACTGCCGGACGTCCAGGCAGTTGCCCTGTTCATCGAGCGGGCGCGACAGATCCAGCGCGACTTTGGCGGCAGCCGCGTCATCCCGGTGGTGGTTGAGATCTGCCGGCGTCTTGATGGGATGCCACTCGCCATCGAGCTTGCGGCCGCCCAGATCCGCGTCATGGGAGCATCCGAGATACGTGCACACCTCGATGACCGCTTCACCCCGCTGGGGGCCGTCGGCCGAACGGATCCCCGGCACGCAACGTTGAAGTCGACCCTCGATTGGAGCCACGAGCTGCTCGCCGAAGGCGAACAAACCGTGTTTCACCGGCTTTCGATCTTTCCCGGGGCGTTTGACCTGACGGCAGCGACCGCCGTCTGCGACGCCAACGTGGTGCGAATCCTCGCCCGCCTAGTCGAAAAGTCGATGATTGTCGCAGCAGTAGACCCGCACGGATCGAGTCGCTATTACCTGCTGGACACGTTGCGGCATTACGGCCGAGATCGCCTGGACGAGTCGGCAGAGCGAGAGGGGATCGAGTATCGCTTCATCCACCACTACGCAGCGGCCTTCGACGGCCCGGCCACTCACGCGCGCAGCGCGGATCAAAAGGCCTGGCTGGCACGTGCGGAACAAGAGAACGACAATCTCCGCGGCGTGCTGAACCTGACGCGGATCCGTAATCCTGCCAGGATGATTCAGCTAGCTGCGGCGCTTAGCTGGTTCTGGTTCGTGCGTGGGCATTGGACTGAGGGACTCGAATGGACAGAGGCAGCGCTGGCAGCATCCCCTGAGCCGAGTTCCGCGAGGGCGCGGCTTCTTTCTGGCGCGGTATGTCTGGCTCGCTACCTGAACCGCTATTCGCAAGGCTTCAAGTACGGAGAAGAGAGCCTTCGGCTATACGAGGAACTCCACGACGAGGTTGGTCGTGCCCAAGCATTGTTTGAAGTCGGCTGGCTGGCCATGCCGAGCCAGCGATTTGACGAAGCCGAGGCCCGCTTTCAGGAGGTCCTGCGGATCAGTCGTGAGCAACGGTCTGCGGCGCTCACGATACGGGCCTTCTTAGGCCTGGGCCAGGTCAGATGGCGACTCGGAAAGAGCCTTGAGGCTCGGCGCTTCCTACTCCAGGCTGAGTCCTTCGCTCGATCGCTTGACGATGTATGGCTGCGAATCGCGCTCTACGACACCCTTGGCCATGTGTCGCATGACTTGCGGGATTTTAAGCCGGCACGGCGGTATTTCCAAGAAGGCCACAATGCGGCCCAAGAACTTGACGATCGGTATCATGCGGCCCACACGCTCGCCAACCTGGCCTACGTCGACCTGGACACAGGTGACCTCGCCGCGATGGAGGTGAGCCTTCAGGCTAGCCTACCGGTCTCGGTGGAACTCGGGCAACGGGTCGACGTATCGCTCTGCCTGGATGGTTTCGCCCTATTGGCTTCAGCGAGACACCACTATCAGCGGGCCCTCGTTCTTTTTGCAGCTGCGGACGCCATCCGTCATTCGATTGGGGCCGGTTGGTCCTCGATGCACAAGGCCCGGGTCAAGGCCGCCATCGCACGCTGTGAAAAGGCACTACCCCGAGACCGCGCGAGACGGTATTGGAACGAAGGTCAGTCGATGACGATTGACGAGGCCGTCCGAAGTGTCCTGGCAAGGGAGGCGCGGGAGGCGCCAGTGGCCGTCGATCTTAGCCATCGCGAGCGCATGATAGCAGCGTTGATCGGCGAAGGCCTGACGAGTTCGCAAATTGCCGCCAGGCTGAAGATTTCCGAGCGGACCGTCGACTCTCACGCCGAACACATCCGAAATAAACTCGGGCTTCACTCACGAGCGCAGATCGCGGCCTGGGCCGTCCGCGAAATGGCACCGCGCCCCCCTCCCCTAACACATTGAGCGCGCCTTTGGTCTTTTTAGGTTCTTCAACCGATGCCCGTGTACCGCCGACTGGCTAACGTCTCACCGTAACTGAAAAAGAGGGGGTAAGGGTAGCCGCCCTCGAATGGAGGAGTTGACATGCGCCATTTGACGACATCGGCTCTCGCCGCCGCGATCCTCATCGGCTCGCTCTGCGGTCTCGGCACTGCTGCGGGAGCGGCCTCCAACGAGTCCGCCGCCCATGCGAAGGCCAACGCCACGATGTTTGCCATGGGCGAGAAAGGCGCGGAACTGCTGCGCATCGACGTCGTGAAGCGAACTCTCGAAGTCGTCGGAGCCACTGGCGCCGCTCCGCAGAATCTCGCGCTGGCGATCTTGCCCGGCTGGCGGGCCGCGTACACCATTGCGCATACGCAGGATCCGAACCTGGCCCATCTCGCCAGGATCGACCTCGCGACCGGCGTTATCACTCTCGTCGGCGGTAATCTGCTAGGCCAGAACCTTTTTGTCATGGGGATGGCGGTGTCACGCAACCACGTCCTTTATGCTGCCGGCGACTTCATGACCATGTCCCCAACGTTCAACTCGCTGTACACCATCGACCTGAGCACAGGGGTTCCTACGCGTGTCGGGTCATTCGGCGTTGGCTCATCGATGCGGGACTTCATCATGAGCCTTTCCTTCGATCCGAGCGGGCAGCTGTACGGAGCCGGCCAGAATGCGATTTACCGGATCGACGCCCACTCGGGCGCGGCCACCAAGGTCGCCGACATCAAGGGAGCAGCGCTCCTGAACGGGGTGACTCGTGTTATGGGTCTGGCCTTCGATCAGAGGGGCGACCTTTATGCCTGCGACTTCATGCCGATCGACGCCGCTCATCCGGCTGGATCAACGATCTACAGCGTTGACCTGAACACCGGCGAGTTCACACCGTTGATTCGCACTGGCGTGGCGTTTGTTCACAATATCGCCTTCTAGCGCATTCGTGATTGAAGTAAGGGGCGGCGTTCCAACCGCCCCCGTTGCTCGGTCGGTTGCGGCAGCCGCTATCGCCGACGGCTCCTATGGATGACTGCCAAAGCCAGCTGACCGTACCGCGGATCAACAGCCGGATGTGCAGTCATGTGCGAACAACCAGCAGTGAAAGCGAGCCGGAACCGGGCGACACCGTTGGCGGCCAGTTGACTCGCCGCGAGCGCACCATCGCAGCCACGATCGGCGAGGGCTTGACCAGCGCGCAAATCGGGTTGAGGCTGAACATTGCCGAGCGGACCGTCGACTCGCACGCCGAACACATCCGCAACAAGCTGCGGCTGCACTCGAGAGCGCAGATCGCGGCCTGGGCTGTCCGCGCGCTATCCCCCGGCGAGAGATGAGGTTGAAGCCGTCGATCGCTTCATGCGAATTCGGCGTTAAAGATCCTAGCCAGTTTGAGCCGTCCGCGAGAGCGCCCGGTAAGCCTGGCTGAAGGCGATGGCTGGGTCAACTAATAGGGCTGGAACGGCGTCCGCCGATCGGATAGTGTTCCACCGAGCCACCGATGGGGAGCACTGAGTCAACTGTGCCTCGAGCCCTATGACCAGAGCGTGCCCCCATCGGCCGG
>Ga0070706_100001106_pt1 | contig 29200 bp, 22 predicted proteins | sample KBSK5501metaG_FD_65476 | JGI IMG/M metagenome (GOLD analysis project Ga0070706, IMG submission 65476) | Corn, switchgrass and miscanthus rhizosphere microbial communities from Kellogg Biological Station, Michigan, USA - KBS K5-50-1 metaG | ecosystem: Host-associated > Plants > Roots >... | reverse complement strand
TAGACCGCCCCCATGCCACCCTGGCCTAGACGGCTCAGGATGCGATAGCGCCCCTTGAGCAGCGAATGGGGGGCAAGCAATCCGGTGGAGGAAGGGGAACTGGGAGCCGGTTCTCTGTGCACGATGGGCGGAGCCGATGCAACGACTGGCATGGTTTGCCCGCAGGCAATGCAAAAGCGGGCTTGAGGTCGATTGGCGGCGCCACAATTGTCACAATAGACCGTGGAAGGGACCATAGGCGCTCCTCATAATGCGCTGAGCGTTGAACGGGCATACTCGCCAGTACCGGCCTCGTTCTGGCGAGCGGATTTATCTCATGTGCTGTCATGTGCATGATAGCATGCCTAAAGAAAGAACGTCAAGTAGGCGACCGTGGCCTCCAGATTATCTGGATGCGCGGCTATGCAATACTTTCGCTGTTTGCTATACTGGCCTGGACTAGTTCAACTTAACAACAGAGGTGGCTCAATGGTAGCAAGGTTCCGTTCACGGCGGAAGAATGCAAGAAAACTCCTAGCTGTTATTGGAATTATTGCAGTGCTTGTAGTGGTAATTGCGCTAATTTTCGTAGAGGCCAGAGTATATGGGACTGGATTTGCAGGAAAAACACTTTGGGACTGGCTACAACTCCTCATTATTCCACTGGTCTTAGCAGTTGCAGCTTTGTTGTTCAACCTTGCCACCACTCGCACTGAACATAAAAATTGCCACGCAACGCTACGAGCAAGATCGACAGATTGCCGCGCAACGCTACGAACAAGACCAAAACCTCGCACTCGATAAACAAAGAGAAGACCTCTTACAGATATACCTTGATCGCATGTCAGAATTGCTACTGAAAGAAAAGCTGCGTTCGTCAGCAGTTAATACTGAGGTACGCAATGTGGCGCGAGTGCGAACCATCACTATTCTGTTTCAGTTAGATTCCAGACGCATTGGATATGTCTTCGCTTTTTTTACGTGAGTCAGGGCTAATGTCTAGCGAGTCGAACGACAGTATTGTCAGCTTGGATAGAGCTAATCTCAGAAAGTTCAATTTTAGTCAAGTTGTACTCCCCGAAGCCGATCTCCGTAGAGCAATCCTCAGCAACGCCAATTTCTTCGAAGCCATCCTCGCAAGAACAAACCTCGGCAACGCCAACCTCAACCAAGCAAACTTGAATTGTGCCAATCTCAGCGAAGCAAACCTGAGTGGTGCCTACCTCAGCGAAGCAAACCTGAGTGACGCCATCCTCTTTAAGGCCAATCTGAGTGGTGCCGATTTCTTCGAAGCCAATCTGAGTGGTGCCAATCTCAGCGAAGCAAACCTGAGTGGTGCCGTACTTATCCGTGCCAACCTCAAGGATGCCAAAGTTACTGATGAACAACTGAAGCAAGCCAAGTCATTTGCAGGCGCAACCATGCCTGATGGGTCTATACATCCGTAGCCAGCTACACCACACATTTGCTGATGTGAGAAATTTTTTTAGGGTATGTCATCATGCGGTAGGGGAGTGCTATCAAAGCAGAGATCTCCCGATGTAACAATGGCATGTATGAGCTCATACTACTTCAGTTCTTGTACCTGAATTGTCCAGGCCGCCTCGCTGTTGATATCCAGGTAGATCTGACCGCCCTGATGCTCGTCTGTACTATCACCAGTGTTCCCTGTCTTGCAAATTGTGTTGACAGCTACGTCGACGAGTGAACCATCAGAGCTATAGACATACACTATCACATTGTAAGAACCACCATAGGATGAACTAGGATCACATTTCCAGATGAGTCTCCAATTATCAGGTACCGTGAAGAAGCCGGTCTTTTTGATGCCATTCCCGCTGAAGGTATGTGTTGTGACCCATACAGGCGTATGCGTTGAAGTAGGCGTGACTGCGGCACGCGTCGGTGCTTGTGTCGGTTGGCTCGTCGGTGCTTGTGTCGGTTGGCTCGCCGATACTTGTGTCGTAGTGGTACTTGTTGTATTAGATGACGAGGAATGCCCGCCACTGACAACTGCAGCAAGCACGCTCACCAGGATGACAAGCGCGACAAGCGAACCGCAGCCGATAACGAAAAACTTCCCGATGCCACGCTTCTTCGGTGGCGGCACTTGCGGTGGATACTGGTACGGTTGTGGTGGTGGCGGATACATACCAGGCTGCATAGGTGGCTGGTAGGGTTGTTGGTAGTGTGTATAGGGCTGCTGCTGGTACGGGGGCGGAGGGGGGACGCCTGGCTCAGTCTGTTGTGGTTGATAGGGGTTTGATGGCTGCTCAGGGTTTTCAGGTGGTTGTTGCATACATCCTCCTTACTCTCTTTTAGCTTCAATGCCGTGCATTTATATCAATAAGGGGATAAACCGGCAGGATTCTAGCACAAAAGCATTTCATTAGCAATAAGCGGTAGAGCCTCACTAACTGGTGGTCGAGCATAAGACCCCCTTGCGCAGTCGAAGCAAAGGTCGAAGGCGCGACCGGACGCTCTTGTGTGTGGCAACCCCTCCAGGAGAAGCAGGTAGCTTCTTTGGTCACCCTCGTCTTTGTGGTTCCACTCATGGCGCAGGAGCGACGCGATAGCCCAGTAATTGGGGTTTGCGGCTAGTAGGAACAGGAAGTTGGAATAGGAACGTAGCCCTTCTGGGCTAGAGGCAGGGGAAAAGGAGCTTTCTCACAAGAAAAACCTCTTGAGAAACGAAAAAAGAGGAGGGGAACTTCTGCTCATCTTGTAGTTTAGCCATAATCCAAAGAACCGCAAGCTCAAATTGAAAGAACAGTGTCTGATCACTCTCCCAAAAACCGTAAAAATCGATGTCAACTCAGCTTATTGGCTTCCCATATGACCTATGCACCCTATTCACTCTTCCGACTTCCTGTTCCTACTAGCCGCAAACCCCACCTGTACTGGCTACTTGGTATGTCCGTTCCTAAAATCGGAAGAAAGAACAGCCTTTTACATTGTAGTTATCTACAACTTACTGCAAGCTTATGCGTCCATCTTCAACTAACTGCAACCTTACGTGTCCAAATTGTCAAAAAAACTCTTCCTTTAATCCTTTGATCTTGAGCGTGTGGGAAGCTTTTTACTGAATTTTTATGCGTCCAGCGAACTGCAAAGAAATGGGAATAGTGACAAGCGAGAAGAAAGTGAGCCATTATTCATACCAGCAAAACTGCCAGCAAAGCTGACGATTGATAGCAATAAACCACGAACCAAAACGGACAATACAATCGCTCTATAAGCACAGAATAAACACTTGCGAACACCAGCAAACGGGCTGAACCAAGTCCGTCCCTTGGCACCACTCTTCAACCCATATAAGGTTCCAGTATATCAATCAAATCGTCTACAACAAACGGCTTCTGCAAAATCGCATCAACTTGCAGTGATGCTGCCTCTTCCAGATTGTCCATTGCGGACATCAATATGATACTATGCCGCTCTCGCAAGTACGGGTCTGCCTCAATCACGGCGCATAGTTCCTTGCCACTCATTGCAGGCATCATCATATCCAGAAAAACGAGATAATTTTCATCACCAAGCAATAGTTGTAAAGCTTCATAACCATTGCGCGCGACCGAGATAGTATATCCCTCAAATTCGAGAATATCTGCCATCATATCGCGGATGACTGGATCGTCATCAACTACCAATATTTTGCGAGTCTGGTTCAACATCTATTCTCTTTTCAATAGGCGGATCAATGCATGGAAGATAGAAACTAAAGACCGACCCTTCACCAGGGATGCTCTGTTCAAGCCAGAGTCTGCCGCCCATTGCCTCGATATAGCGGCGGCAAATGTAAAGACCCAGGCCAGATCCGCGTATAGGGGTCGTCAAAGAACGAGGGGCACGGACAAACTTTTCGAAAATTTTCTGCTGATCTTCATGCGAGATCCCTTCACCTTCATCACAAACGCGCACTAGCGCTACAGGGGGATCAAAGCCTTCAGCAATGAGAGTATAATCAACCTGATCCTCTGGTAACTGCGAAAGAGTCGTGGCGCTCCCGGTAACGATAATTCGACCATCAGGCGGGGAATATTTGGCAGCGTTATCCAACAGGTTAGTTATCACCTGTCGTAAGCGCATGGCATCGCATTGTAACCATATATCGGCTGCTATCTGTAACGTAATCTTCTGCTCGATATTGATACTAAGCATGGTAGATGCCATTTCAGAAGCAGCGAGTAACTGCACAGGACCCAGTTGCAATTCCAACTTTTTGTCGAGCGCTCCCATTTTCGCGGCCTCGGTCATATTTGACACCAGATCGCTTAGTTGCTGAGTGGCGCTGCCAATTTTTGTGGCAAAGCGCAGTATCTGTTGCGGAGTAATGCGCCCACTTTGTCGCTTTAACAAAGATGAGTAGCCGCTAATGGCGCTGAGTGGCGTACGTAGTTCATGTGAGGCAGTTACAATAAATTCGTCCTTGAGCTTATCCATACGTTGCAACTCTGCGTAGGCTTCTCGTATCTGCTCAAAAAGCTGAGCATTCCGGATAGCGCTCGCGGCCTGTCCGCAGATAGCAAGCAGCGCTCCCAGTTCTTCAGGACGGAATGTGCGATTCGAATGTGGTGTATGAATTGCCAGGATGCCTACGATTTCCATCTGGTAACGCACCGGAATCATCAACATCTTTTGAATATGCGTTTCACGCAGGAAAATCGCGCCACCTTCTCCGCTGGCCTGTGCAAGTTCCTCGACCATTGATGAATCCAGGTAGAAGAATGTCTCGTTTTCCACCAGGTGTTCAAGGATCGAGCCTTTGAATGGAAGGTGGATCATTTCTATAAGGTCATCATGTTTCTCATCTTTATTTGTGCTATGATTGGCATCCCTCCACTGGCCTGTTGTGTCGTAGATGGCCTGGGCGACCAACTCTTGTTCGCCGCTCGAGAGTTGAAAAAAGGTGCACATCTCAGCTTGAACCAGATTTGCAACGGTCTCGACAAATTTGTGCAGCAGTTCGGAAACATGTAATACAGAGCTGATGACTTGTAAAGCGCTATACATTAGAGCCAACGATTCTTCACGCTGCTTCGCTTTGAGTAATGACTGGCGTGACTGGTCGTAGAGTTTGGCATTCTCAATACTGACAGTAATGATTTGTACCATTGTCTCGAGGATCAGTATTTCCTCAGGGCTGTATGCATCTGTGCGCGAACTGGTAAGACAAAGTGAACCAACAACTCGTGTGAACATCTTCATGGGAAGTAATAAAAATGTCTCTGCTCTACTCTGATCGCCCCAGGTGCCTTTCAACAATTCCTCGAATTTGCTGTATTTTTCAGGCTCCTGGCTATCAAGTGTGAGTAACAGAGTGCGCTTCTCTTCCTGGGTGACTTGCCACCACACTTGACGGCTTTCGGGGGAGTCCACCACGGGCTGTTCCAGCAAAAAGTCATTGCGCTTTCCGTTATCAATTGCAAACACGTCATAAATTTTCTTGGTGTCACGATCATAGAAGGTCAGCAGCATAGAGGAGACATCGACTACATTGGTAACAAACTGATAGACATCCTCTACCAGGTTTGACAACTTGACAGCTGTAGGGAATGCTGTACTAATCTGCTGAAAACCTTTCATATAGTCTTTTGTGCGCCGGTGCAGGTGTCGCAACTGGTCGTTCAGAATATAAAGAGCTATGCGTTCGCTGAACTGTTGTGCTTCGACCCGATGTTTTTGTTGAAATGCGATGGCAGAACTCATCTGGTAGAGTAGTACTATGCCTAGCACTTTAAAAGGTTGTTTCCTATTGAGTGCATCAAATGCGAGTTCAGGTATCTGGATTGGAGCACAAAGATACCAGGCTGGTATGGGATCTTGCAGAAACGATATCTGGTCAACTGGTTGGAAGGACACGAGGTAATCTTCATGTCGGATGATGAGTGGCTCATTTTTACGCCATGTATAGCCAATTAAGTCCTGACCATATGAATACGTGGCGCCGACTGGGAAAAGAACGCTTTTCTCTACAGGTATTATTGGATCTGTTTCCAATGGTTGTGACAAAGGTTGTGAAATGTGTTTCATTCTGCCGAGCGTTGAGGAGGATGGGTTAGCTAAATCGACTGTTACACGACGTTGGAAAGAAACAGAATCACTTGTAGTACTGTTGCCAACGAGTGTGGGTACAGCGCTGCGTAAGCGCATGTGCAGGCGTATGACCATCAAGCCGACACTCTCATCATAGAGCGCAATGCAGCCACCAGTTGCTCCAAACTGTCTGACCATCTCTTGTAACAGTTTTTTGAGCAGGGATAACGGATATTTTTCGACAGCCGTAAGTGGTTCTGGCTCTCCCCATGTAGCGGTAGACATCCGGTTTGTTACTCCTCGATGACAGATGGATTAAAATCTGACGAAGATTGGAACATACGAGAATTTATCATACTATTCGACCTCTGTAAAATTGATAGACCACTATGTGGCACAGTATACATGACTAAGAATGAGCAAGCAAGAGAATGAAGTTGAAATCCGCATAACAGCATAATTTGACAACCCCTGCTCCCCAGGGCTATGATGCTATAAAGAAAAGAAATCAAATACCCTTGTGCATAGAAGGAGTGCCCCATGGCAGAATCCACAGCCAGCAACGGAACTGTGTTTTATGATTACCGTCTATCTAATGGGCTGCAAATAGTAGGTCAGCCTATGCCCGATTTTGAATCAGCCGCTGTGTCATATTACGTGCGTACTGGTTCGCGTGACGAACCCGATCCCAGTATCGCGGGCGTCTCCCACTTTCTGGAACACATGGTTTTTAAGGGTACTCAAACGCTAGACTGGCAGGAGATAACCCTTGAATTTAATAAGATAGGGGCTGAACTCAACGCCTTTACCTCACATGAGTCCACCGTCTATTATGCACGTGTCCTGGGCGAATATCTGGAGCGAGCCGTCGAGTTGCTTAGCGATATGATGTATCCTCGCCTGGTAGAGAGTGATTTCGAGACGGAAAAAGAAGTTATTATCAATGAAATCGCGCGTTCTGAAGACCAACCCTATAATCTGGCTTTCCGGCGTATGATGCAAACTTATTTCGGTAATCATCCTCTGGGGCATGATGTACTTGGTTCACGAGAGAGCATTCGCAATATGCACATTGAGCAAATGCGCGACTATTGGAAGCGTCGCTATGCCGCGAGCAATATTATTCTTGCAATTGCTGGCAATTTTGATTGGCAGCATATTGTCAGTCTCGCTGAAAAACATTCCTCAACCTGGCACACAGGAGATAGTGGGCGCGATGTTGAGCCATATGAACCAGCGAAACCAATTAATGACATCATTGTGGATAAGAATCTCAAACAGCAGATCATGATTATTGCTATGCCAGCCGTGGATGTGAAGGACCCTGACTACTATGCAGCGAACCTTGGTGGCAGTATTCTGGGTGATAGCGATGGTTCTCGCCTCTTCTGGAATATCCATCAAAAGGGTCTGGCAGAATCCGCCAGTGCAGGTATCTGGAGTATGGAAGGCACTGGCATCATCTTGATGGAAGCAAACTCGACACCAGAAGAGGCACCCCACGTGCTTAAGTTGCTACGTACCGAACTGGATAGCTTATTGGATGATGGGGTTTACGAGGATGAACTACGTCGCGCCAAAGATAAATGGATCAGTAGCCTTGTGCTGAGCAGCGAGTCAACCTTCGCTCGTATGCGCTCCCTTGCCAATGACTGGGTAACTGAAGGCCGCCTGATAAGCGTTGATGAGGAGGTTGAGCGTATAGAAAAGGTGACTGCTGAAGATGTCATGCGCTCTCTGCGCCGCTTTCCTATGCGTGACAAACAAGTTCTCACGACATTGGGTCCTTTGAGCGAAGAGGAATTGCTCATCTGAATATAGAAAGTGTAGAGCCTGTATATATCGAGAATTTTTTAGTGCAGCAATCTGCAATTTAGCTTAACGATAGCGTTCTTTCAAGCAAACGGAAATATCCGTTCTTGATAAGGAGGTTATCGTGCGTAAAAAAGTGGTCGTATTTTTAGTCCTTGTAGCCGTTTTCATTAGTGGCAGTATTATTTTCCCCAGTCGTTTTCTCCATTCAGCAAGTGCAGAGGCTCAGCTTCCGTTAGGGAATATTGGCAGCCCTCCTCCATTGTTGAGTGTGAGCAAGTTGCAAGGCGCCGAACCAACAACTCGGACTTTGCACATGAGTATCGGCCTTTCGTTACGAAATCAGGACCAGCTAAGCGCGTTATTGCAGAGCCTTTATAATCCCTCTTTTCCTGCCTATCATCAGTATTTAACACCAGATGAGTTTGCACAGCGCTTTGGTCCTACGGCTGCGCAACGACAAGCAGTCATCGACTATTTAATCAGACAAGGATTTACCGTCACTCAGGTCTATCCTGACCTTGTCGATTTCAGTGGGTCGGTGTTACGAGCAGAACAGGTCTTTGGTGTAACAATCAACGATTACCGTGGACCCGATGGGCGCTTTTTTTATTCCAACTCTACTGCGTCAAAGCTCCCAGCATATTTGGCTTCAGTTATCACTTCAATAAGTGGTCTGGATGACGCTAATCGATTCTCTCATCCACCCATTTTGGGGCGAAAAGCTCCTGTAATCAATCCCAGCGCTGGCAGTAATTGCCCGACTGCCGGTCAAAGCGGCGGCAGCCAGGTAGCCTATATTCCAGGCCAATTGGCCAGAGCCTATAACTATGATGGTTTACATAGTTCCGGTTTACAGGGCGAGGGACAAACAGTTGGCGTCTTTGAATTGGATGGTTATTCACTGAGCGATGTTCAAACATATGCACAGTGCTTTGGTGGCGGGAACGTTCCCATTCAAAATGTCATACTCGATGGGTTTAATGGACAGCCTGGCGCAGGCGCTATTGAAGTCGAACTTGATATGGAAGTCATTCTGAGTCAGGCTCCCAACCTGGCAAAATTGATTGTCTATGAAGCGCCAAATACAACACAGGGCTATAATGATGAATTTGCGCGTATCGTCAAAGATCGTACGCCTGTCATCAGTGTCAGTTGGGGCGATTGCGAGAAGAACATGGGTCAGCAGGAAGTGAACCAGGAAAATCAATTCTTCCAGCAAGCCGCTGCGCAGGGGCAGACTATTCTCGTCGCTTCAGGTGACAGCGGCAGTGCGAGCTGCTTCCAGTTGCAGGCGGGAGGCTTCGATACTTCGCTTAACGCAGATGATCCTGCTGCGCAGCCTTATGTCACTGGCGTGGGCGGCACGAACCTCACGCTCAAAGCTGATAACAGCTACCAGTCGGAGACGGTTTGGAATGGTGGATTTTTAGGTGGTGCTGGTGGTGGGGGCCTCAGCCAGTTCTGGAAACAACCCTCCTGGCAGACTGGTCCTGGAGTTCAGAACCAGTATTCAAATGGTATGCGTGAGACGCCAGATGTCTCACTGGATGCCGATCCAGCAACCGGATATCCAGTCTATTGCACAGCAGGCTCAAACTGTACTGGCAGTGGTGGTATAACTGGGGGTTCTAGCGGCTGGTTGACAGTAGGTGGTACTTCGGCGGCGGCGCCGATGTGGGCTGCCTTGGTTGCCCTTGCTAATCAACAGGCTGCGAAGGCTGGAAAAAAGACACTTGGTTTCCTTAATCCTGCACTATACAAGATTGGCAGTGGTTCTAACTACCGTACCGATTTCCACGATATAATAGCTGCTGGCAACAATGACGAGGGCTTCAATGGAGGGGCCTATCCTGTTACCCAGAACTATGACATGGCAACGGGCTGGGGCACATTTAATGCTGCAAGGCTCGCGGCCGACTTAGTATCAATGAGATAATCGAGCGCTCTAAATATAGAATAAGGTCAGCAACCAGCATCCATGTTGCTGACCTTATTCTGCGTTTTTTGGCTGGATCTATCGACTTCTGATGCTTCTTCACATCGCTTGCCTTTTACCCACTGGTGTGATACACTCTTAATGGAATAATAGGACTTATTTTAAGTAAGTAAGATAATGATTTTGGCTTTGACTTCTGTAGGTGAAGGCAGAAGTAAAGATAGATACAAAAATATATATTACATAACAACGCTACATATATTGGTGTAGTGAGGAGGTTTTTTATACTTTGACAACAGAAAATATTCGACTTATCCCGTTAGGAGGCCTGGGGGAAGTCGGAAAGAACATGATGGTCGTTGAGTATGGTGACGATATCATCATTATTGATTGCGGGCTGATGTTCCCCGATGATGAAATGTTTGGCGTCGATCTCGTTATCCCCGATACCAGCTATCTCATTGACAAAAAGCAGCGCATACACGGCATTTTTATTACCCATGGACATGAAGACCATATTGGTGGTTTAGCCTATGTTTTGCCTATGCTCGATTTCCCCCCCATCTTTGCGACACGTCTTACCCAGGGACTGATAAGCGTCAAACTCAAAGAGCATAAGCTGCTTGACAAAACAAGTATCAATGTTGTTACCCCGGGCGATCAGGTGGCATTAGGAGAATGCCTGGTAGAGATCGTGCGTGTCAATCATAGCGTACCCGATGCAGTAGCTCTTGCGATCCACACTCCAATTGGCACGATTGTCCATACCGGTGATTACAAATTTGATCATACGCCGACTGATGGTCGGCCTGCTGATTTTGGCACTCTGGCACGCATTGGCAACCAGGGAGTCCTCGTGATGATGGGAGATAGTACGAGGGTCGAGTCACCTGGATATACGCCGTCCGAGCGTGTCATCAACGATTCATTCGACAAAATTTTCGCCAATGCGCCTGGGCGCGTCATCATTGCCACCTTTGCGTCTCTGCTTTCGCGTGTGCAGCAAGTTATTGATACAGCTAGTCGTTACGAGCGCGTGGTCGCCCTCGTAGGGCGTAGTATGGTCAACAATGTGCAAATGGCGATTGACCTTGGATACTTAAAAATACCGCAGGGTATGCTCATCCGTGCTGAAGACATTAACAAATTTCCACCAGAGCGTGTTGTCATCATCTGTACTGGCAGCCAGGGAGAACCAACCTCGGCTCTCACACGCATTGCTAACCAGGATCATCGACTTGTACGTATCCAACAGCATGATTCGGTTATTCTCTCTGCTACACCGGTGCCGGGCAACGAGAAAATGGTCAACCGCACTATCAATAACCTTTTCCGTCAGGGAGCTGAGGTGTACTACCAGGCAATCGCCAATGTACACGTTTCAGGCCATGCTGCTCAGGAAGAACTGAAGTTGATGTTGAATCTGCTGAGACCAACCTACTTTCTGCCCATCCATGGTGAATTTCGCCAACTTACTCTGCATGCTAAGCTGGCCTCTTCGCTTGGCATTCCGGAAGACCATATTGTTATCGCCGAAGATGGAGATATTGTCGAAGTGACCCAGGATTCAATCGAAGTCATAGATCATGTTGCCTGTGGCAATGTGTTCGTGGATGGACTTGGAGTTGGAGACGTTGGACAGATTGTGCTGCGTGATCGCCAGGTGCTGGCGCAGGACGGTATTCTCATGGTTGTTCTCACCGTCGATAAAGAGACTGGACATCCTCTGGCCGGCCCCGATATCGTTTCGCGCGGGTTTGTTTATGTACGCGATTCCGAAGAACTGTTGGAAAATGCTCGTGAACGTGTGCTGGAATCGTTCATTGGTTTGAATGGTCATGCTTCAGATTGGTCCTTTGTTAAGGATAAGATCAAGCATACGCTAAGTGAATACCTTTACGAGAAGACACATCGTCGACCAATGATTCTGCCGCTCGTAATGGAAGTGTAGGGACACATTTCTCTGCTTTTTTGAGCGGGCATACACTTGCTTCTCTGGAACATATGCGCTATGATACTGGTGTCTTCGTGACTCTTGCACGGCAAGAAGGAGTGACCCAACATGGCAGCAGATGATCAGAGAAAAGAACAAAAGAAGCAGGCACGTGTGGGGCCAAGTGTAGACGCTGGCAAGACTTCCCGTGTCAGCAAAGCAGCCGGAAGTCTTGGCTCTGAAAGCATGCGTGTCGAGCAGCGTTCCAAAACTCCCGCGACAAAACAAGGTTCTAATAAACCTGTTCCTGCAAGACGGTCACAGGGCAATAAGCAGGGGCCAAAAAAAGGTGGTTCTGCGAATCGCCCTGGATCTGCGCCTGCTCCTGCCGATTCGCGCATTATTGGTCGGATGCATCGCAAATGGCAATCTCTGCAACCTCACAGTAAACAGACCATTTTTAGCGTTCTCCTGCTTGGTCTGTCAATCCTCCTGTTAAGTGCGCTTACAATCTGGCATACAGTGCCGCTATTTGGGGCGCTTGATGGTTTCTTTCTAACATTCTTTGGTTGGGGCGCCTATCTGCTTATCCTTGGTTTAATTGCCTTTGCCCTTGCTCATCTCATCGAAGGGACACGAAAGACACGCTTTATTCGCTGGTCTCTGGTGATAGGACTGCTTGTGCTCTTGCTTTTAATGCTTGCTGAAAGCCGGTTGATTCTGGGAAGTCCCACCGGAGGAGTAATTGGCTCATTAATGGTGCGCCCTCTACTTGGTTGGCCAGCGCTTGTTCAGCATGTCCTTATGATAGGACTATTTGTGATTTTTGCTATAGTCACCTTTCGTATCACCTTTGAACATGTATCGCTGGTCACTGGCTACGCCAAAAAGATAGCCACATCTGTTCCAAGAAAGTCATCGACGGGAAATGCCGCTAGTCCTTCACCGTTTCTTGGGCAGCGTCCTCAATACAGTCGCTATGGAAGCCCGACGGTGAGTTCACCTGGTGATCCGAACAGACAACAGGCTGACGAGGATGATGATGCACTTGACGACGAGGCAGGTATTGATTTTGTTGCTGATTTTGGCGTTGAAGATGACCCACTCAATGATATTAACCTGCACAAACAACAGATTGGCGTGGTGCCTCGTGGTTCACGTGCTGCCCAGCAATTTGACCGCAATGAGCATAAAGCTGCTGTGCAGGGTGCACGTCAACAGCCCTTGCCATTGGATGCTGCTGGCTCCTTACATGGCACAGACAGCGAAGTAGATGACGAAGAAGAGATGGAACCCTTGTCGCCCAACCCTTTGCACGTTAACCGGCTAAAAATCGTTACTCGTGCTGCGAAACCAGTCGAGGTCGAGTCACCATGGAAACTGGTTGATACAGCCGTACTGAATAACCCCGAGGAAGTCAAACTCCATTTGTTGGGTGATGATACCGCATCACTGGCAAAAATAATCCAGGACACGTTGCTTAGTTTTCGTGTGGATGCTGAAGTCAGGCCAGAAGACATCAGCATAGGTCCAACTGTCATTCGTTTTGGCATCCGCCCAACGGGTAAACCTGCTATAAAAGAAGATGAGAAAGGGCGACTGGTTCCCGTCAAGGATGCTGCTGGTAATGTCGTTTATGAACAACGTACGCGTGTAAGCCGCATTATGGCCTTGCAGAACGATCTCGCGCTTGTGCTAGAAGTCAAGACGATCCGCATGGAAGCTCCTGTTCCAGGTCGGCCCTATGTCGGCGTCGAGATTCCCAACAAGAATAGCCGGCTTGTGACCTTACGGGAGGTGCTGGAAAGCAAAGAGTACCAGGCGGCAAAAGCAAAATCCAAACTGGCCATTACCCTGGGCAAAGACGTAGCGGGCGCTGTACGTGTCGGCGATTTAGCGCGTATGCCGCACCTGTTGATTGCCGGGGCTACAGGCGCTGGTAAGAGCGTTGCGATCAACGCAATCATCGCTAGCATCCTCACCCAGGCCACGCCAGATGACGTGCGCTTGTTAATGATCGACCCAAAAATGGTCGAATTGAACATGTATAACGGCACTCCTCACCTGCTTTCACCGGTCGTAACCGAAGTTGATAAGGTAGTCAGCTTACTCAAAATTGCTATTGCTGAAATGGAGAAACGCTACCGTGTTTTCTCACAATTGGGCGTGCGCAACCTGGACGGCTATCGCAAACTGCGAGCAGAACGACTGGCGCGGGGCGATGCTACACTGAAAAATCTGCCTGCTATTGTGATAATCATCGATGAACTGGCTGATCTGATGATGGCTGCTCCTGAAGAGGTCGAGGGGTTGATCTGTCGTTTGGCGCAACTGGCGCGAGCAACGGGCATTCACCTGGTGATTGCCACCCAACGTCCGTCAGTAGATGTGATTACAGGTCTCATCAAGGCCAATATCCCGACACGTATCTCGTTTATGGTGAGTTCAGCGGTTGACTCGCGCACAATCATCGATATGGGTGGCGCTGAACGTCTTCTTGGTCGAGGTGATATGCTGTATCTCCCAGCTGATGCAGGCAAGCCTGAACGTATCCAGGGAGCATTTGTAGCCGACGACGAAGCAGACAGGCTCATCACATACTGGAAAAAGCAGGCGGTAGAGCATGCCGCTGCTCTAGCTTCCGCCGCTAATGCAGGCAATAGCTCTCAAAACCAGGCAGGGACAACTGTTCCTCCGGCGGTCGAACCAGGTTGGGAAGTGAGCGACCATATCTCTGATGAGTACGAACTGGATGACGAACTGCTGGAACAGGCAGAGCAGGTGGTGTATGAATATGAACGCGCCTCGATCTCGCTATTACAGCGCCGACTACGTATCGGCTATTCGCGAGCTGCCCGCTTGATTGATCTATTGGAAGAAAGAGGCATTATCGGGCGTTCCGAACCGGGAGGTCGTTCTCGCGAAGTGTTTGAACGAAGGGACGCCAAATTCGGTGGTGGTAGCGGTGAGGGAAGAACAATGGCTGACGAAGCTGCTGAAATAATTGCTGAGGAGAAGGCGCGAGAAGAGTTTTTGAAGAAACATGGCAATGGGGGCAACCGGCAGTCTGGGCAGGGGAATGGATCTATCAGTAGAGAAGAGTAATGAAATTAATGGGGGATTGACAACCGACTAGAAGTATGGATACTTGTAGGTATATACTTGTTCTAGCGATGCCTGCACTTCCATCGTGGCAGATAGATACTATTCTTCCTCAATACGAAAGGCGGAGCTTATATGACAACGACATCTGATAGGCTGCCAGTGGTCACTCCTGCTGATTGGGTTCCAGGACCCAAGCAAGGATGGTGGACCTACAGCGACTATGCAGCCCTTCCAGACGATGGGAAACGTTATGAAATTGTGGATGGAGTGCTGTATATGTCACCTTCCCCCAGTATAATACACCAGAGAATTGCTGGTAGGATCTTTCGTTACCTTGCTACTTATGTTGAAGATGCTGGCTTGGGGCTGGTGTTAGATGCTCCCACGGATGTCGAACTCTCTCCTATTGATGTTTTTCAGCCTGATGTCCTCGTTGTATTGAATTCAGGGCTTGAGAAAGTTCAGGAATTGAAAGTTGTCGGGGCGCCTAATTTGGTAGTCGAGGTAGCACCACCTAGTACTGGGACCCATGATAAACGGAAGAAGTATGATGTCTACGCTAGTGCAGCAGTACCAGAGTATTGGATTGTAGACCCTGGGTCACGTACAGTCGAAGTGCTAGTGTTGAAGGCTGGTATATATCAGTCACTCGGCATTTTTCGCGGACAAGCGACACTTCCTTCACAAGTGGTACCCAACCTGCCTGTGCATGTTACACAGTTTTTCCCATGAGTTTAGAATCACTCCGATAATCCTGGTTGGCCTTGTGTTCTCATCAAGGCGTTACAGTGGATGGCGTCTTTCCATCCTACAGAAGATAGGTCTGCTATGACAACGACACCCGGTAATCTACAAGTAGTCACCCCGGCTGATTGGGTACCAGGACCAAATCAAGGGGATTGGACATATAATGAGTTTATAGCCCTTCCTGATGATGGGGAGCGTTATGAAATTGCAAATGGGGTTCTACTGTGGGCGCCATCGTCGACTGGACCGCATCAAGATACTATTGGTGAAGTTATCTTCCATCTACGATCCCACGTAAAACTCCCTGGCCTTGGATTGGTCAGTCAGGCTCCATTCATAGTCGAACTATCTGCCAAAGATGTGTTTCAGCCTGATATTTTTGTTGTGATGAATGCCCATTTTGATAGGGTGCAGGAGAACAAGGTTATAGGTGCGCCTGATCTGGTAGTTGAAGTTTCATCTCCTGGTACTGTCGCCTTTGATCGGTTGACCAAGTATGACACCTATGAGCGTGCAGGAGTGCCAGAGTACTGGATTGTCAATCTCGATAGACGTACAGTGGAGATAGTAGTATTAGAGGATGGTAAATACCATTCACTCGGCGTTTTTCACGGAGAACAAAAGGTGCCGTCGCGAATAATATCATGGTTGTCAGTACGCGTTGAGCAGTTCTTCCTTTTAAGGCAATAATCATTATTCCTCTTCTAATTCTCCCAGCAACTTCATATCCGCCTTACTGCTCAGATCCAGCTTCTCTAAGAGATCGGGCCGTCTGACCCTGGTTCTCTTGATCGATTCTTTTCTTCGCCACCGTGCGATCTCTGAGTGGTTCCCCGACAGCAAGACATCTGGAACACGCCAGCCTCTGAATTCAGGCGGTCGTGTATAGTGGGGATACTCTAACAACCCTCCGCTGTGCGACTCCTCCAATGTCGATTCTTCACCCCCTAATACACCTGGAAGAAGTCGACTTGTTGCATCTACCACGACCATTGCTGCCAGTTCTCCCCCTGTCAGCACGTAATCGCCGATGGAGATCTCATCGGTCACCAGGTGCTCGCGGACACGTTCATCAATGCCCTCATAATGTCCGCAGATGAGTGTCACTCGCGCTTCCTGCGATAGTGATCGGGCAATGTGCTGATTGAAAAGGCGTCCTTGTGGACTTAAGAGGATAATCGGTCCACCCTGGTAGACTGACTCAATCGCCGTATAAATCGGCTCTGGTTTCATAACCATGCCGGCACCACCTCCGTAGGGGTAGTCGTCAACGACATGATGTTTATCACTTGTAGACTCGCGTATATTGTGCAAGGAGATGCTGAGAAGTCCTCTCTCCTGTGCGCGTTTTAGAATACTTTCAGAAAATGGACCCTGAAACATGTCAGGGAACAAGGTAAAAATATCGAAATGCATAGTAATCCTGGTTGTTTGGTTCTCTAAGGCTAGCGTTGTGTGTTACAATAACACCGTTGCTTCTCATTAGCAAGCGGTTGATGAGGTCATTGAGGTATACTCACATACCAAGCATCTCTCTGATGCGTAACTTTTGATCTTTATTAGTCCTGACTCCTGCGCGGAGCAAGTGAACAATGTCCTGGTCCCAAACGCAACAATCCGAGGATCTGTATGATCAAATCACTATCCTTGTTGGCAGCGCTATTCGACTTCTGTCTGGCGATGCTGGCGTTTTCGTTGTGTCGAACGAAGCATTTGATCCACAGAGTAATCCAGAGTATACTTTGTATCGTCTCACTGAGTCAGCGTTAGTTCCTCTCTTATCGCATATTCGTGAGAGCAAACAGCCAAATTCGCTCTGTCCACTGGTGATTGATACGCTACCACCTACTTTGGTAAAGCAGCTTGGGATTTGTGATGAGGATGCAGAGTTACTTAACGATGTAAAAGAGGTAAAAGAACAACCTGTTCTTGAGTGTTGCTCTTTATTTGTCAATGATCAGGCAGGATTATTAGGTATGCTACACTACCTGCGTCCGCCCGGTTCAAGTTCATGTTTTGAACAGTTAGATGAGTCGGAAGGGGCATTGCGCCTGTTTATAGCGCAGTTCGCTGCTGGATTGCGTTCAGCGTTGAAATGGCAATCTCTGATTAAGGAACAGAGGCGACTGGCCGCGATTTTCCAGCAGAGCGCCGAAGGGATACTGACTGTAGATACAGCACTACGCATCATCGACTTCAATCCAGCCATGGAACGCCTTACAGGTTGGCGTGAAAACGAAGTATTGGGACGTTTCTACTATGAAGTCCTGCGCCCAAAAGATCGCCAGGGAAATGAACTAGGCTTGCAGGATTTTCCTATCACGCAGGCTTTTGCGGGTCAAACAGTGGTCGATCGAGAAATGATCATCTCAGCTCGTGATGGACAACGGTTCAATGTAAGTGTGGCGGCTTCTTGTGTTCGCTCAAGCAAAGGCGAGCCAACAAGTGGCATTCTTACCGTACGTGACATCACTCGTGAGCGTCAGCAGGAGGAGCAGCGTTCAACGTTTATTTCAGTGATCTCGCATGAATTGCAAACGCCGATAGCCATCATCAAGGGATATGCATCAACTCTGGCGCGTTCCGACGTAAGATTTGAGAGAGAATCGGTGAGATCTCGCCTCCAGGCTGTGGAAGAAGAGGCTGATCGCTTGAATAAGTTAGTAGGGAATCTGCTCTACGCCTCACGTATTCAAGCGGGTGGGATTCAAATGGAACTTGCGCCACTCGATCTGTCGAACCTTGTCCAGAATGTTACCCATCGCTTGCAGGTGAAAAGTCCCGGTGTTACAGTGAAGGTGAATCTGCCTCCCAATTTACCAACAGTGATGGCGGATAGAGATCGCATTGAAGAGGTATTAGAAAATCTTTTGGACAACGCAGTCAAGTATTCACCTGATAAACCTGTCGTAACAGTAATAGGCCGCGCTACAGGTGATGAGGTTATCGTGAGTGTAAGTGATGCCGGTATGGGCATCTCCTTGCGTGAACAAGAGCAGATCTTTGATCGCTTTTATAGAGTGGGAAATACCATGACCAGCTCGTTACAAGGCGCAGGACTGGGCTTATATATTTGCCGTGCTATCGTTGAAGCGCATGGAGGGCGTATCTGGGTCGAGAGCGCTTTGCATCAAGGATCGACATTTTTGTTTAGTTTACCTCGTATGGAGAAAGCACATTTACCTATGGTGGTGTTTTGATGGAGAAGGAAGCTTTTGATCCGCGTGATATGACCATTTTAATCGTAGATGACGAACCACGCATCCGCGACTTTGTGCGTATGAACCTGGAACTTGAGCGCTATCGTGTTATAGAAGCAAGCAACGGTCTTGAGGCTCTGGAGCAATTGCGTGCAAACCTGCCGGATCTGATCGTGATAGATGTCATGATGCCTGAAATGGATGGTTTCGAGACATTACGGCATATTCGCGAAGTTTCTAATGTGCCTGTGATTATGCTAACTGTGCGCCAGAATGATCAGGATAAGATACTAGGTCTTGATCTTGGCGCAGATGATTACATTGCCAAGCCGTTCAATCCCCGGGAACTGCTTTCACGCATTCGAGCACTCTTGCGTCGTTCTCTCATGGCTTCGCCAGCACGTAAAACAGAGATTGTTGTTGACCCTGATTTGAAGATCGATTTCTCACGCCGTGAGGTGATTGTACGAGGTGAGAAAGTCGTCTTGCGTCCAACCGAGTATCGTCTCCTGTACCATCTGGTGAGCAATGCCGGAAGGTTATTGACACACGAAACTCTGCTATCTAAAGTATGGGGACGAGAATACCGTGATGAGGCTCATTACCTTCGCTTATATATCACCTATTTACGACAAAAAATCGAGCCAGACCCCGCACATCCAAAATATATTTTAACCGAACGCGGCGTAGGATATTGTTTCAAGGAATTGGGAGAGTAGCGGGATGAGCGACCAAAACTCCTTAATGCTTTGATGTACAGGCTTTGATTTAGTAAGGGATGGAGCTACTACTATTACCAACCCCATCGAGTAAGTTCTGAACAGGAAGGAAGCAACATTGAATAAAAAAGAGCGTGTAGATGCAGCTCTACAAGGTAACCAGGTCGATCGAGTTCCGGCGAGTATGTGGGGGCATGACTTTCAACGCGAGTGGGATGCAAATCTACTGGCAGAGGCGATGGTCGAAAATTTCACCCGTTATGATTGGGATTTTATGAAGGTTAACCCACGTGCCAGTTACCATGTCGAGGATTGGGGAGTCAAGGTACGACCATCAGGCGAGAAGTATAAAGCGCCCATCGCCGAGAGCTCTCCTATCAAAAGTAGCTCTGACTGGAAACGAATACGCCCTCTTGAACCGGATCAGGGTGCGCTCGGCGAGCAGTTACGGGCGTTGCAATTGATAAAACATTCAATCGGGTATGATGCCTACTTTGTGCAGACCATCTTCTGCCCCCTGGGGGTTGCAAAATACCTTGCAGGTAATAATTGCGAACCGGTATTGCTAACGATACGCGAAGATCGTGCTGCAATGCACGCGGCTCTCCGAGTAATTACGGAAACGTTCGTCAATTTTGCAATAGCCAGCCTGGAACAAGGTGCCAGCGGCATCTTTTATGCAACAAACGGTTGGGCTTCTGAGAGCATGTTAACTGCCGACCATTACCGTGAGTTTGGTGAGCAATATGACATGGAGTTCCTGGACGCTATTAAGAGCAGAAGCAAGTTCAACATCCTGCATAATTGTGGTGCACATATCTACTTTGACCAGCTTGCAGGGTATCCAGTGCATGCTCTCAGTTGGGCTGCTACATTGGAGGGTAATCCTGATCTGCATGAGGGTAAGTTGCGTTCTGGCAAGGCAGTGATGGGTGGGATAAGTGAGAAAACAATCCTCAAAAGTGGGAAACCAGAGCAGGTACGTGAGGAAGTAGCGCGAGCGCTAGAAATGACTGGCGGTGAGCATTTCCTGCTTGCTCCAGGTTGTTCTATACCACCTGAAACTCCCGCAGAGAATCTGCAGGCTATTCGTGACTCGCTCTCTTGACACCCTTTGAGGTATTGGCTATACTCACACGGCAGAACTATTAAAAGGTGTAGTCATGATGAGAATCGGGCCACTACGCTACTTGTGGAATTGAAAAGGCACTTCACGACTGATGGAACGATATCAAACAATTCGAGCTTATTCCGCGGGAGGTGTCGTTTTTCGACTTGTCCCAGGTGATTCAAAGGGGAAGAAAGGTGACAGCGAGCAGTGGAGCGCTGCGCAAGCAAAAGATACGTCTGTAGAAGTTGTGCTTGTGGGGCGCAGTCATTCTGGAATATGGGCTTTGCCAAAGGGGACTCCCCAATCCGGAGAAACCCTCGAGCAGGTGGCTGTGCGGGAGGTGCAGGAAGAGACCGGTTTAGAGGTACGCTTGATTACCTATATTGGTAGCATTTCCTACTCCTTTCTTCATGATAAGGTACGGTTCCAGAAACAGGTACGTCACTTCTTGTTTGAGGCGACAGGGGGGGATACGTCTCTTCACGATGCTGAATACGATCGTGTAGTATGGTTTTCCATTCCCGAAGCGTTACGTCTCCTGACTTATCAGAATGAAGTCAATATCCTTTCCCAGGCGGAAGATATTTTACATCGTTGGTTACAGAGTCGGCAGAAAGAAGGATAAAACAGCCCTATGCAACATACGCCCCGTTATAGGCTCATGCGGCGTATCCTCTACCCCTATAGTGGGGAGCAGCCGCTTTCATTGAAGCAGAGCCTGCGCGTTATGCTCGCATGGATGTTGTTTTTCCCTGTGGGTATGTCCTTGTTAACGCTGGCAATAACAGTTATCGGATCATATCCAGTACAGAAAATGGTATTTTTTGTGATCTTTACTTTCCTTTCAGGCGTCTTCATCTTTGGTTTGCTTGGTTTACTTGTTGTGGGCATGAGCAACAAAGCTGCTCGTTTTCATCAAACAGGGAAGATACAGAAAGGTCAGCAATAACCAGTGGAGGTAGTAGCAATGGATCTTAGCGTCGAAGGTAAATCTGAGCGTATTCCCCCTGGCTCGCATATCTGTCAACTCTATAGCAAAGTGAACGAAATTCCGGGAGTGACAGCGCGTTTAATGCGAGTCGGTCTTACGCTGTCGGAAAAATGTTTATTTGCTGCTGCCACGGCACAGGTGAATGAATTACGTGAAGAGTTACAGAAATTACAAATAGACGTAGATAAAGCGATTGAGGCAGGGCAGTTGGTTTTATACGAAGAAAAGGAGCCTTTTCTGGCAAATGGTAAACGCTTTGACCCATATTATTTACTCTCTGCTCATCAAACATTTATTGCTCAGGCTCTTCGTGAAGGATGGCAGGCAGTAAGGATTTCAATTGACATGACCTGGCTTAGCAAAGATATCGCTACCCCTGAACAAATCCTCAAATATGAGGCGGCATCTGATGCCGTATTCACGTTCCAAAATGCTCCCATCATTGCATTGATGCACTATGATCACAGTAAATTGATCCCTAGCCTTGTCGTAGAAATGCTCAAACTGCATCCAATCTCAGTTGTTGGCAAGTATATCAAAAGAAACCCCTACTATTTGAACTCGGAGCAATACATGCTCAAGATTTTGCGACATAACCGTGAGAAGGAAAAGGGCACCTCGTAACTTCTTCAGGCCACCCAGATGTTTCCTATAAACAGCATAATGTTTATGATGAGTAATGTCAGTGCAAGGCCAAGATAACACTTATTGAAGCGCGAATTTTTACCCCATACTGCAAAAATGACAAAAATTGGAAAGATGACTATGGTAAGTCGAGGCTGTGAGATCATCGGAATAATTGCAGCTGCCGGAAAGCTAATAGAGAAAGCGGCGAGTGCTAACGCAAAAAGGGCATAATGCAGTGGTATACGCTTCCAGCCAAACCCCAGCACGACCAGAGGTAAGAGCGCAAAGCTATTATCGATCACATTTAAAACCAGGAGTATGATTGATGGTGATATAAACATAGCTTCCACCATCATGCCCAGCGTGTTCCAGGGTAGACTAAATTGGCGCTGCCAGACTGTAGCTTGTTCTGTCTGGAAGATGAATGGGTCTCCTTTTGTAAAATATAAGTAGAGCATATAGACAACAATTCCAGCGGGCAGTAACACAATTGGGATGAGTGCGTTGAGTTTATGGAACAAGGTATAGTGTTTTCTTTCAGGAATGAGCCAGTAGCGCTGGATATAAACACACAGGAATGGTACAGCTAGCATCAGACCGGCAGAGCGGGTAAGAGTCGCTAGAAATCCGAGGAATCCTGCAAGCCACCAATCCAGAGGTTTACCCCGCCGGAAGAGTAAGAAGCAAGCGATACAAAGTAGCAGAAAAAGTGACTCTGAATAGCCAGCAAAGAAGAAGAGGGCATAGGGGCCAAAAGCGAGATAGATTAAGGCTCGCCTGGCAAGGTTTGGTTCGAAATCTTCAGCTACCAGGCAATAGAATAAGACAAGCGCGCTATAGAAACAGATGTTAGCAATAAGTAGACCTGCCAGGTAGTATGAGCCGGGCCAGATGCTGCCAAGCAATAGACCTCCATAATGCTGAATCAGAGGCCAGAGGGGAAAGAATGCAACATCTGGAGTATGCTTATATCCCTGCATTGAGATGTTTACGTAGGCTTTCACGTCCCAACGAAACCAGGAGAAGAAAAAGGCTTTTAGGCCATAGGGATCGATCTTGTAAGGTTCATCCAATGCCAACCGTTGTTTATAGAGTATAATGAATCCTGGCAGCAAGTAAATGCTCACAAAGCTTACAAGAACAATCATCAGGCGGCTCATTCCAAAAACCCACGCTGCTTCCTTACAAGCGGTTCTTAGTTTTTGCATGTGCATCCGTATCAACTATTCGCTTTCAGGTATTCTGGAATGAGATCAATGCAGCAAGAAGGGCATCCCTTTGGGTGCCCTTCCATGTCCGCTGTCCTTATGCGCTACAACTGTGCTGTATAGAATGATTACTGGTTGAACAACTGGCCCCAGGTTCCCTGGACGTTGCTCGTTCCACCAGCTTGTTGTGCACCTTCAGCCTGGGGTGGATGATAGGTCATAGACTGGATGCCGAGGCGGCCAGGCCCAGTAAAGCGGTTGAGTATAATCGAAGCGCCTGCCATCATGCCCCCGATAGCTCCGAGAATACCGCCACCACGTTGAGAGCCGGCAACCGTTGTCACTGTCATTTGCACCGAGGGATCTTTCCAAAGCCATGCGCCCGGTTCAACGTCCAATGTTTCACCTGGTGCCAGCATTTTCTCGAAGACGTTGCCGTATCCATGCAGGACCAGCATTCCCTCGCCTCCTTGACAGGTGAACTGATCGATAAAGAGGCCAGTGCGACTGAAGAGGATGTTGGCTGCGCCTTGTACAAAGGTGAAACCATAATCGATGTTGCCGGTAGCGAACAGGAATTGGTGCTCACGTACTTCTACCATCTGTCCCGGCTGCAGGCGCAATGCCACGATCTGGCCTGGTGCGTCACGTGAGAATGAGATGTTGCCAGGACCTTGCGCTTCGGTCAAGAATATCTGCATACCTGCGAAAAAGCGCTTTGCTAAACCTCTAAGAGATTTGAAGCCGATTTGTACCCCTGGATGTTTCCATAGGAGAATGTGATGTTCGAAGTAGATGGGTAACTGGCTACCTAGCATAACATCTGCCACCGGCACAAGTTGTCCGTCAACAGTGATTATCATATCTGCTACACGTAGCGGCCCTTTCGGATTGTGTAGTTCAGCTCTTGGTACCTGACCGCCGAACGCCTGGTTACTACTATACTCTTCATACTGATTAGGTGGTACGTAAGCTCCTTGGGGTGGTGCTGCATATTGATTCTGTGGCTGAGCCTGAGGCGGCGGAGTTTGGCTCACTTGCATGGGCGATCCACAGACGCCACAGAACTTCACCCCATCGGCAACCTGACTTTGACAGCGGGGACAAATCATATATTGGCCTCCTTAAAATTGGCATTATTGGATAGGTCGTTAATATCTACTGTCAAGTAACAATAACTAGCTAGCTTCTCATATTCAGAACAGTAGTATATCTTGCTTGATAATAACATACCTAAGCAAGTACCCATGAGTATATTTGGGGTTCTGATTGATTTTTCGTAACTTCTTCCCATTTTAATGCGACAAGGGCACATTGAACGATACATATAACATGTATCGTCCAGTATGCCCTTTTCTAAGATGAATTCTGGCGGTGTCACATGGGAAAAGGTCGCGTAGAGAATAGGATTTCTTTGGACATAATAAGCTGAACTCGTGTAGAAAAGACCAGAAATCGCTAGAAGACGACGTATCGCACTCACTAAGCTATTTCAAGAGAATCAATTAGTTAGAACGTGTCAGGTGTCGAGTATCTTATTATGGCTAGAGAACGAAGCTATCCGCCAGTTGACTGCGAATGCTGCCATTCTCCCCTTTCTCACCGCCCTGGTTTACCGATTGATGACTACCCGTTGTCTGGCGAACCCTTTGCGCGTAGTTGTTAGCCATAGGGGTAGGGGGAGTATTTTGTAAATTCTGTAGGCTCTGCAACGTCGACTGCGATTGCCCACTCATTTGCATACCATTGCCCTGGTCACTGAGAAGCTGAATGGTCTTTCCCTCAATAACCACTGCTATGCCTACTCCACGGCGTAAGTCAGAGAGTTGCCGGCGTAATTCACGGTTTTCGGCCTCTAAAGCATCCATTAACTTTTTCTGCTCAAGTAGCATCTGAGCAATGCCTTCAAAACCGGCGCTAGCAGCACGATCCATCATGGATTCCTCCTGCATCATAGGTGTACCTATTACTTCTAGAACAAAATCTCCCAACACAGCGCCACTTCCTCCCTGTTTACATCGTACCCAAAAGGGGTACGATTCGATCCCAAATGGCTGCTGCAACACCTGTTTTAGGCATTACAGGCAAATCTTCCATTGCCCCATTTGCATGAAAGATATGAACCTTATTGGTCTCTGTTCCGAAGCCGCTATCCGAGCGGCTCACATCGTTTGCCACGAGCAAATCAAGGCGCTTTGCGATTAGTTTAGCGCGTGCATAATCTACCAGGTCGCTGGTCTCCGCAGCAAAACCCACACGCACCAGGCTTCGTCCGGACCTTTCATTGCTTGTGTACTTGTCAACAGAATCTGCGAGTTCTTCCAGAATGTCTGGATTGCGTACCAGGCGTAGGAAGAATCCATCCTGTTCATCAAGTTCTTGTGATCCACTTCCACTTTTCTTGAGCTTCTGTGTCGCGGCCTCTGCTGGACGAAAATCCGCTACAGCGGCACTCATCACGAGCACATCAGCGTCGACAACCGCATCATTCACTGCATCTCGCATCTGCATCGCGGTTTCGACCTCTCGCACTTCCACCCCGTAGGGTACTTCTAATACAACGGGGCCTGAGATTAAAATGACGTGCGCGCCACGATCTCGTGCCTCTGTTGCCAGGGCGTACCCCATCTTTCCAGACGAGCGATTGCCTACATAGCGTACCGGGTCAATCGGCTCCTGAGTACCACCTGCTGTTACGACTACCTGGCGACCTGCAAGATCACCATTACGTCCCAGCACAACATTGATAGCCCCCAGCAAGATACTGGTATCAGGAAGCCTGCCCATACCCACTTCCCCTGAAGCCAGCCGTCCTATCTCTGGCTCTACGATAAATGCTCCGCGTTCCCGTAACAAGGCCAGATTTGCCTGTGTTGCCTGGTGCGTATACATATTCTGGTGCATCGCAGGAGCCAGCAGTAGAGGGGCCTTAGTTGCCACCGCCACCGCTGTGAGCATATTGTCGGCTACACCATGAGCCAACTTCGCGATAGTGTTGGCTGTTGCCGGAACGATCACCAATATTTCCGCTTCCTCGGCTAATGCGATATGCGTTTCTGCTGCGCGTCCCGATGGTTCCCAGAGATCGCTATATACAGGTCGGTGGCTCAGAGTTGAGAATGTCAGCGGTCGAACAAATTCATCCGCCCGTTCCGACATAATAACATCTACCAGGGCATTAGCTTGTTGCAGACGGCTAACCAGCTCGACCGCCTTATAGCTTGCAATGCCACTACAGATTCCGACGAGAATACGCTTGTTTAGTAACACTGTTCGCTTGCCTGCTCCCTTAACAACACCCTGCTTGCAGGGCCAATGCTACATTAGCATAGGATACTATACATAAACAAGAAAGGCGCCAAGAAGTACCATCAGATTACGTTCGGACATCCTTTCGTTTAAGAAAGTAAGCGATTGCGACACCGAATAGCAATATCATCACTACCAGTGCACACCAACAGATAAAGAGGTGAATGCCAGCTTCTGTTTGACTGAAGGTCGAGAAAAGCGTTCCCCTGTACGAGAAGTCATCGACTCCCAATTTGTCGCCATGGAGGCCAACCGAGGAGCCTGAGGCTGCCATACCCCACCGAACCGCAAAAAGCGCCCCTATGGCTTGAAGCACAGGCCCATTTAGATTGAACAGGATGCCCGCAAAGATTACCTGTGGGACGAGGACGATCGGTATGAGGCTCACTGCCCTATCGTTATTTGGAGCGAAAGCAGAAATTGTCAATCCTATCATCAAACCTGCCAGCGAGGTCAGAGCCATGGTAATGTAAACTTCCAATGGCGCGGGTAGAAAAATACCTTGTTGTATAGGAGCAACCCAATTCACTGCAAAAACCAGGATGGCACTTTGCAGTAAACAGAAGACTCCTAAAATGACAATCTTCGAGAACATATAGGGTGCGATACCCAGGTTTACTGTGCGCTCACGGCGATAAATTGGAGCTTCCTTGACTATCTCGCGTGCTCCATTGATTAAACCAAATATCGTAGCAGCAAATGCCATGATAAACAGGTACTTTTGCGCATCGAAACCAGAATTCGGAGCGATGAAATCTTGCGTTGCTTGTATTACATTACCCCCATGGCTCAAAACATATGCCTGCCCCCCTGGCGTATTGCTCAAGAAGTTCACCACATTCTGACAGTCGAACGGGTTTGGTACCGTTTGGGGTATATGGATGTTCGTTCCAGGAGGATTAAGCAGACATTTGGCGACGCTACTTGGATCGAATGTGCCATGGCCACCTAAAGAAGACAGCATTAAGATAAGGATTGCAGCGATGATTGGTGCTTGCAATAGGAGTACCAGCAGGTTGCCAGTATCATTCTTGAGCAATTCTATGTAACGCAGGGAGAGCAATGAGAACTGCTTCCAGGGATTGCCTCGCTTTGGCTGTTTGACCGCAGATGTCTCCTGCGCTGTAGTTATACGACCAGCAGGACCCTGGTTTAATGGACCAACTACATACTTCTGGTACTCAGGCGAAGATTTGAAGCGATTCTCTGCCTCCTCTGGAGTGTTAGGATTGGCCTCAGTAGGCTCAAGAGCACTATAAATTTCGGCGAAGTCGGTTTTCCCGAAATAGGTTTTTGCTTCGTTCGGCGGCCCGAAGTAAGCCAGGCGACCTCCTTGGGTCAGAAAACAGATATAATCAGAGGCATTAATATTATTGGTGGCATGTGTTACCAATACAATAGTGTGCCCTTTGTCGGCCAGTCTGCGCAGGAGAAACATCATCTTTCGGTCAAGGCCGGGATCGAGGCCCGAGGTCGGCTCATCCAGAAAAAAGATGCTGGGATTGGCCAACAATTCCAGCGCGATTGAGACACGTTTTCGTTGACCACCTGAAAGCTTGTTAACAAGCAGGCCACGCCGGTGTTTTATCTCTACATCTTCCAGTACTTCGTCGATTCGTTGTTTGATCTGCGCTTGTGTGAAATCTTCAGGCAGGCGCATCCTGGCGGTATAATAAAGAGCGCGCTCGACAGTCAGTTCGCGATGGATGATATCATCCTGTGGTACATAACCTAGTTGAGTGCTAAAGGCGGCGAGGTGCTGGTAATAATCCTGGCCGTTATACAGCACCAGACCTTTCTGTGCGGGTCGCAGGCCATTGAGAGCATCCATCAGTGTCGATTTACCCGCGCCTGATCCACCCACCAGTGCTACAAATTTGCGTGGAGGGATAGCTATAGAAATATCGTTTATGAGGATGGTATGTTTGGAACCAACTTTTTGCAAGTGGAGTGCGTCGATACGTACCCCGTGACTCTCGTCTTGCTGTGTCAGTTGCGCTCCTGTATATGTGAATTTGTATGGGCCGATACGTATCTCATCGCCTGGCTGCAGTAGCTGGTTAGTGATGCGCTGCGCATTCACGTAAACATGGTTTGTACTGCCAACATCAATGATGTGATAGCCCCCGTGTACCTGTTCCAGGCGTGCATGCCGCCCCGAAACCTGCGGATGACTTAAGACTACCATGTTTTCTGGCAGACGACCAATCGTAATCACTGGCGCACCCAACGGAATGGGATGGATCTCGGGGACGTCATCCTGGATGGCTCCACTCCCGTCGTTATAGGTCAATGTCACCAGCGTACCATGCTCATCGCCAATACGGAAGATATCGCCGCGAGCCAGTGGTTTGCGGAATGGTTCGTCTCCTCGAATATGACGACCTTGATAGAGTAGTCCATTCAAGGTCTTTCCTCGTGCCGGATGTGGGTGAATGAGTACGAGTTGATTGCCTTCGCGTATTATCTGGGCATGAAATCCGG
>Ga0070706_100001104_pt1 | contig 29217 bp, 29 predicted proteins | sample KBSK5501metaG_FD_65476 | JGI IMG/M metagenome (GOLD analysis project Ga0070706, IMG submission 65476) | Corn, switchgrass and miscanthus rhizosphere microbial communities from Kellogg Biological Station, Michigan, USA - KBS K5-50-1 metaG | ecosystem: Host-associated > Plants > Roots >... | reverse complement strand
GCTTTAGCCCGGTGGTGGTGTTCAACTCGGCCACAATCCAGAGCCCAGTCAAGTCTGGACGATGAGGGGCACATTGATCACCGGGCTAGAGTCACGGCGCGACTACAGAACCAACGCTGTAGCGGTCTCCCCAACGCTACCGCGTGGTTCTGTAAAAAACCTCTTGACGTCGCGCCTCACATGTTCGAGAATGTTCGCTAGATTTTCGGTTGTCAACGAAAATTTATTCTGGGCAAGAGAAGAGGGAGTTCGCCATGCCTGTAACGGCCAAACAACGACGAGTTTACGAGTTTATCCGGCGTTATATCGACTCAAACCATGAGCCACCCACCATCGCGGAGATTGGTCGACAGTTTCAAATGAGATCGTCAGCCAGCGTCCACGCCATTCTTCTGGCTCTCGAACGTGAAGGATTGATAAAACGCATTCCGAACGTCAGCCGGGGGATCGAAATCGTTCAACAAAAGGGAGGTGATGACGATGATGACAATGAGATTCCTTTACTGGGGACCGTAGCCGCCGGCCAGCCCATTGAGGCAATTCTGAGTCACGACACCATAGCCGTGCCGAAAGACATGCAGGGACACGGACGCACTTTCGCTCTGCGCGTGCGTGGTGATTCCATGATCGAGGATAACATTCAGGACGGAGACATCATCATCGTTGCTTCACAAAAAACCGCCGAGAACGGCCAGGTGGTGGTCGCGCTCATTGATGGCAACTACGCAACCGTCAAGAAGTTTTACCGTGAGCCTGAATTTATTCGACTCGAGCCGGCTAATCCGCAGTTCAAGCCGATCTTCGTCAAGACGCCCGAACGAATTCAGATTCAGGGCGTTGTGAAAGGGCTAATCCGAAAATATGCCGCATGAACTTGGGCCACAAAGAGGCACAAAAAGAGGTACAAAAGACACAGGTGAAGTAGAGTTTGTTGGGTTTGCCTTGACCGATTGCACGGTCAATATCGACCAGGCGTCGGCAAAGTACTTGCGCGTCGTCCACGGCACCGCGCTCGAGCTGGCGGTGCACAATCAATTCGGCGCTGAGATTGGCGGGTTTTGGCTACTGTCAGATCAAATCGCTCAATTGCGACGACTGCCTCAGTACTATTCGCCGAACGAAGCACCATTCGTCGAGTTTGCGATCGAAGCTTACCTCGCAGCGCAGATTCGAGGAGTTCAGGCTCTGGTTTGAAGCTCATTTACCGTTTCTGTGGCCCTTCCGGGCTCTTTCTTTCTGGCTTTGCGCACGACGACGAAAGCGATGCCGGTCATGATCATGGCGCCGCCGATTAGCGTGCGCCAGCCGATCTCTTCGTTCAAAACGATCATTCCCAGGATCACTGCGACCACCGGCGTCACCAGTGAAATCAACATCGACTTCGTGACGTCCATGTTCAGAATGAGCCAGTAGTAAAGCAAAAACGCGATCACCGAGCCGACTATTGCTAAATAAAAAAGCGCGACTACGGCCACCGGTGTCCAACGAAAGTGCAACGGGTTGCCTTCGAGAGGTATTCCCACGCCCAGCAGCAGCAAGAGACCGAAGAACATCTGACCGGCAGCAACCGTCGCCGGATTGAGATTCTTTCCGTGTGCCTTCACCAACACATTCGAATACGCCACGACGATCGAACTTAAAATGAGTGCCACGCAGCCTGCCAGTGCCTGACGACCAGCCACCGTAAGCTGATTCGAGAAAACTACTCCGACGCCACACACGCCGAGAATCACACCGCCAATCCTGGCCCAACTCAAACGCTCACCAGGCAAGTGAAAATGCGCAAAGACTAAGCCAAACGCGGGAGTGGTCGCTTGCAAAAGAGCTGCGAGGCCCGACGAGATGTACTGCTCGCCCCAAAACACCAGTCCATAGTTAAATCCGAACGACAGAATTCCGGTGATCGCCAACAGCACCCAATCCGCGCGCCTCCTTGGTAACCTAATGCCGCGAATTCCAATTAACGAGAAGATAATCGTGCAGGCGATGACAAACCTGATGCCTGCGAAGGTGAATGGAGGAAGGTCTGCAAGACCAAGCTTGATGAAAAGCCAGGTCGATCCCCAGATGCCACAGAGTATGAGCCAGACGAGACGTGCTTTCATTGCCGATTGTCAATTAGAGCCACAGATCACACGGACAACACAAATCAAAATTAATCAGAATTAATCAGCATCGTCCGTGGAATCCGTGGCTACCAATAGAATCGTCAATCGGCAATTAGATCATTGGATCCGGACTGTCGAGTTTAATGACGGCAAAAGCCGCTCCCTGTGGATCACGCAGAATCGCAAAACGGCCGACTCCGGGAATGTCGTCAGGCGGTTTCATCACACTCCCACCAAGCTCTTTTGCTTTCTCTGTTTTCGCGTCGCAATCGTCAACCGCGAAATAGACGAGCCAGTGCGGTGGAATTGGTCCCATTTCAGGAGTGATTTTGTACATGCCGCCGGCGCCGCGATCGCCGTTCTTGAACATCGTGTATTCAATCGGACTGCCGGAGAATGATTCTTTTGACCAACCAAACACGTTTGAGTAGAACTCTCCGGCTTTCTCGGTATCGTTTGTGCCGAGTTCGTTCCAGGTGAAGGAATTTGGGACGTTATAGATTCCAGCGCCTTTGTTGTCGCCTGCCTGCCAGAGCGCGAAAACAGCGCCGGTTGGATCCTGAACTACCGCCATTCGGCCGACTGTCATTACGTCGAAGGGTCCTTGCAGTATAGTCGCGCCTTCAGCCTTGGCCTTTTCTGCGCTTTCGTCTGCATTCGCCACAGAAACATAGCTGAGCCAATGAGGTGGGATTCCCTGCTCTCTCATGGCGGCGTTCAATTCATAAAGTGCACCGACGTCTTTACCATCGAGCTTTAGCATGGTGTAGACACCGTCTGGGCCCATCGAATGGTCCTCATAATTCCAGGCGAAGAGTTGCGTGTAGAAATTTTTTGCGGCCGCGCTATCAGTTGTCCCGAGCTCAACCCAACAGAACGTACCGGGCTTGTATTCGGGTGTCTCTTGCATTCGTGCTTCAGACATTTGGATCAATCCTCCTTAAAGATCGACAAGACACGGGGAGAACGCTTTTGTTTTCGGAAAGAGGGTAATCTAACAGAGGTCACAAAGAAGCACAAAACGGACAACGAAAAGCGCTGCTCCCAGCAAGCTGAAAGCAGCGCAATCCGTTTACCTATAGTTCGCCGAAGCTCTCTATAGGTTGGCAACAAGAGCATGTACACACTCAAGTTGCCAATTTGTATCCCGAGGATCAACTGGCGGTCAGCCAATCTCCGGTCAGCACACGAATCGTTTTCACAATCCTCGCGTTCCGAAGAACGCGGTGCCGTTAGGTTTTTGTTTTGGTGGCTTTTCCTCCACCGCCGGTTACGCTCCGGCAACGAAGCTCAACTTTCGTTGAGCCGCTTTGCTCCCTTCGGCGGGTCCTTGCCTAAGGGTACCATTCGTTTTTATTCGAATGGCTCGAGAAAGTCTCGCAACCTTCTCTAGCTGAGCCTTTCGGCTCCGATAAGGGCGTCAATAGAATTAACAGCCGCCTGTCTCTTCTCTCGCTCGGGTGTCACCACCCGATTGCCGATCCCTTTCTCGGTCTCGATGGCCGCAACCTTCGTGACGGGAGCTTTATACTCCTGGGGGAGTTTTAGATCAAATTTTTGTCTGTTTTATTTTTGAGATTATTTTTCTCTGCACACTTTTTATTTCTTCTTCGTCTTTGTATTTCGTGCGCGGCCAAAAAAATCCTTTCAATCCGTCCTTCTTACGGCGCGGAACTATGTGGACGTGCAAGTGAGGCACGCTCTGGCTGACACGATTATTCATTGCCACAAAAGTTCCTTCGGCTTCCATTGCCAACTCGATCGCGCGCGCGAGCAGTTGCGCTGCTTTGAAATACGGTTCGACTTGCGCGGCGGGAAGATCGCTGAGTGTTTCAACGTGTTCGCGCGGCACTAGCAACGTGTGACCGTGAAACAATGGACGATGATCGAGAAAGGCGATTGATGTGTCGTCTTCGTAAATCACCGTTGCGGGCAGTTCGCCAGACACAATTCGACAAAAGAGACAGTGGTCGTTAACCATTACAATCCTCTTTTTCGCCACAAAAAGGCACAAGAATCACAAAAAAGACTAGTAATGCAGTTGTGCTTTTTGTGTCTCTTTGTGGCTTAACTTTTTGTGCCTCTTTGTGGCTCAGTTCGCGGCGCCGAGAACTTCGTCAAATCCGGGCCTGACAAAATCTCGCGCGTCCGGAAAGTGCTTTTCCAAACGGCGCCGCAACCGCTCGAGCTGCAAGATCAGAGGCACTATCGATCCGGCGCGCTCCGGCAACGATAGTTGCATCAACCGCCACGCCGCAATCGACCGATCGATTCCGATCAGCGCCACCTTTGCCGAACCGTCCGAATCCTTCGGAAGCTCGGCCAATTCGGCTTCTTCTTTCCGTCCGGACAGCGCCCGTATTGTCTTCACAGCGATTTGATACTGATACCACTGAATCACTTCACGCGCATCCTCGAAGCGCTCTGAATCTTCACGATCGCTTTCAGTGGCGCGCACGTCGCTGATTTCGATCGTTTGATCGAATTCGCGAAACCAGTCGCTGGCCGCATTCGCGTACTTCTTTCCGGCCTGGGCCAACGGATGATTGTCGATGAGTTGTCGTCTTCGATGAGAACGCGCTTCGTCTTCTTCGGTTGGTGCGGTGAGGTCGATGCCCGCCTCTTTGGCCCATTCCGCAATCATTTCGCGCGTTTCCTGAAAAATGGAACCGAGTTTTCGCCAGAATGCTTCATTGCGAATGTCATGACTTTCAGGTGAATAGTTGTCTTCCTGTTCGGCTGCATAGACCAAACAACGTGAAGTTAAAGGACACCGTTCACACCAACGATCGCAATAGTTGTAAATTCCCGAGATTAGATCAGGATTATTGGCGAGTTCGGTGAGGGTTCTTCGTCGCATTGATTTGTCTCCTTGATGAGGATTAAGGTTGGCTCATTCTATGACAAGTAGCATCTCCACGTCACGATCCTTTTTTCTGGTCCTGCTGCTCGGATGGACCACGGTCGTTGCCGGGCAGCAGACGCAGAAGTCCCTTAACTACGGCTTTGTTAGTCCGAATACGAAGACTGACTTGAAACTCGAAGAAGCAATCAAGGAAATGAACTCGCCCGAAGAAACGCAGTTGCGCAAGAAAGCAGTCAACTTGAGCTGTGTCGTGCGATCGAGGATTCGGGCGTTCCGAGCGTTGGGTTCGTGGAGCGATGGCGCGGAGCATTCGGTGATGCTGCGCATCAAGAGCGACGAGCCCACACTCCGTTACGTTCTGTCGCGAATGGGACGTGACGCGCAACAGAAATACGTTATCTATTTTCACCCGCAAAGCGACGGCAAAACGGATCTCTACGTGTTGCAACTGCCGGCACGGGCGCGAAATCTGGTTGTCCTGAGTAGCGCCTTGGAAAGAGCCGGCATTCCCTTTCGAACAATGGTGCCGCTTCGTGGAACGACCACCGTTTACATCATCGATTTAGATCGCGACCTGCGTGCGAAGATCCTCGCTGCGGCGCGCCGGCTCCGCGCGCGAGTGAGATCGCAAGCTGGTAACGCCAAACTGTTTGGCGATGATGAGCAACAGAAAGCGAGTGCCGTGTTCGAGCAGGAGATCAAAGACTACGAAACAAAGAATCCCAACCTCCCGCCCACCTGCGACGTCAAGAAAGGTTCCAGATGAAATCGCACAATCCCTGCATCAGCGCCACGGTTGCAGAGGCGCTTGAACGTTTGCCTGGCCCTGAAGCACAACGCTTCGCGGCTGTTTTCGAGCACGGCAGCCTGCTGGTCGAGATCTACGCGCCGCGTGGTATCGATCCACAAAAGCCACACACGCGCGACGAGATCTACTTCGTTGCCGCCGGCACGGGTGAATACGTTTGTGGTGAGCGTCGACAGACCTTTGGTCCAACGGATATCCTCTTCGCCGCCGCAGGCAGCGTGCACCGCTTTGAAAACTTCTCCGGCGACCTGACGCTGTGGGTTATGTTCTATGGACCAGAAGGCGGCGAGTCAGACCAATCTGAATCTGCGTAATCTGTGGATTAAACCGGCTTGACAGCTTTCGCGAAGGCTGCCGGATTGAGCGTGTTGAGAACCTCTTTGCGCGTCACCCAGCCACGACGCGCCATCGCCACGCCATATTTCACATTGTTCATCGCACGCACCGAATGCGCATCGGTTGAAATCACAAACTTGATCTTTCGCTTGCGTGCCTCACGCACCCAACGCGGCTCCAGGTCCAAACGATAAGGATCGCCGTTAATCTCGATCGCCGCTCGCGACTCCGCAATCACGTCCAAAATCTTCTCAACATCGCACTCGAAAGGCGGACGTCGTTGAAGCAACCGGCCCAGCCCGTGTCCCCAAATCTTGAACACCGGATAGCGCATCGCAGTGGTGATTCGTTGAGTCATCCTCGCCGAATCCATTTTGTAACGCGCGTGAATGCTGGCCACGATTACGTCAAACTGTTCGAGCACTGAATCGGGATAATCGAGATGACCGTCAGCGACGATGTCCGACTCAGTTCCGCGCAAAATCTTGATCGACACTTGCTCCTGTAGCTCGTCGATCTCTTCCCACTGGCGTTTCAACCTGTCGACCTTCAATCCGCCTGCGTAGCTCGCAGTCGGAGAATGATCGGTGATGGTGATGTACTTCATGCCCATCTCTTCAGCGCCGCGCACCATGGCTTCAAGTGTGTGCACGCCGTCAGAGTACGTCGTGTGGCAATGGACCATGCCTTTAACGTCAGCCTCGGTTACCAGCTCGTCGGGAAGTTTGCCGGCGAGTGCTGCTTCGATCTCGCCTTCATCCTCGCGCAGCTCCGGCGGAATGTAGGCCATGCCGAGACGCGAGTAGATCTGTTCCTCAGTCCGAGGCAGTCGAGAAAAACTGATCTTCTTTTTCTCCGCGTACTGCTGAATCTTTTCGATATGGGCTTGCGATCCGGTTTTGGCGAACAACGCGATGGCGAACTCTTTCGGCGGCACCGCAGTTAAGGTAACTACGGCACCGTCAGCCAACTGCGCAAGGCACTCGTTCTCTCCGTTCAACTGGCTCGATACGATCAGCGGAAACTGCTGAAACTTCTCGACGAGCGCGGCGGGATCATCAGTGCCGGCCACGAGATCGATCGTGCCGACAGTCTCTTCCCAGCGACGCAACGAACCCGCAACGCTGATGTCAACCACTCCATCGACCGTCTTGAGATAGTCGATCGCCTGTTCCGCAGTGCTCAACGCGTGATGCAGATGCAAGCGTCGCTTCGGTTTCTTGACTGGCGTTGAAAGCTGGGCCAGCAGACGCTGCTCGGTCTTTGGTCCAAACCCTTTCAGCTTCTGCAGCTTCCCTGCTTCCGCGGCAGCTTTCAACTCGGCTATTGAAGTGATCCCGAGCTCTTCTTTGAGTTGTCGAATCTTCTCGACACTTAAACCGGGCACGGCAGACAGCTCAACCACACCTGCGGGAAACTCTTTGCGCAAGCCGTTCAAAACTGACGACTCGCCGGTGAGATACAGTTGTTTGATCTGTGAAGCGAGCGCGTCGCCGATCCGTGGCAGAGTCGTCAAACGATCTTCTTTGACTAAACGATCCAAATCGGCGACGCCCTGGATGGCCCGCGCGCCTACGTTGTAAGCCTTCGCTTTGAAGCGATACTGACCGCCCTTCAGCTCCATCAACTGCGCGATCTCCTGCAAGGCGGCAGCGACGCCAAAGCGGTCGAGTTTTGGTTGTGTAGGCATCACAGGTATTTTTTCACGCAAAGGCGCAAAGGGGCAAAGGGAGCAAAGAAGATGATACAACCTTTGCGACTTTGCGACTTTGCGTGAATAATCCTTCTATCATGGCAATAGCATCAATCAATCCTGCAACGGGTGAGACTCTGAAAACTTTCTCTGAACTATCTCCGCCGCAGATCGAAGAAAAATTGCAACTCGCCGCCGACACATTTCGCACTCATCGTCGCACGTCATTCGCCGATCGTTCGCGCATGATGCAACGCGCGGCCGAGATACTCGAAAGTGAAAAGCTCGAGTTTGCAAAAGTAATGACGAATGAGATGGGCAAGCCGATTAAAGCGGCGGTCAGCGAAGCTGAGAAATGCGCTTGGGTTTGTCGCTACTACGCGGAGAACGCGCAACGCCATCTCGCCGATCAGGTGGTTGAAACAAACGCGCGCAAGAGTTACGTGCATTTTCAACCGCTTGGGCCAGTGCTCGCGGTGATGCCGTGGAATTTTCCGTTCTGGCAGGTGTTTCGCTTCGCGGCGCCCGCGTTGATGGCTGGAAACGTTGGTTTACTCAAGCATGCTTCCAACGTTCCGCAATGCGCACTGGCGATCGAGGACATCTTCACTCGTGCTGGCTTTCCGCAAGGCGCATTTCAGACTTTGTTGATTGGCTCTGGCGCGGTCGAAGCGGTCCTCAACGATGGACGCGTGGTGGCTGCGACGTTAACGGGCAGCGAACCAGCCGGCAGCAGCGTTGCAGCGACTGCCGGAAAGCACATCAAGAAGACGGTGTTGGAACTCGGCGGCAGCGATCCGTTCATCGTAATGCCCTCCGGGAATCTCGAGGAGGCGGTGACGACCGCAGTCAAAGCTCGCACTATCAATAATGGTCAGTCGTGCATCGCCGCGAAACGTTTTATCGTGGCGGCTGAGATCTACGCGGAGTTTGGGCGACGGTTTGTCAGTCAGATGCAAGCGCTGCGAATCGGCGATCCGATGGAGGAGTCGACAGAGATCGGACCACTGGCAACACCGCAGATCGTGAAGGATCTGGAAGAGCAGGTGAAGAAAGCAGTGGCTTCGGGCGCGCGTGTGTTGACCGGCGGTCGACGCCCCGATCGTCCAGGAAACTTCTATGAGCCGACCGTGCTGGTTGACGTTGACACTGCTTCGCCGGTGTCTTGCGAAGAGATCTTCGGGCCGGTGGCGATGCTCTTTCGCACGTCGAGCATCGACGAAGCGATCGAGATCGCGAATGCGACGCCGTTTGGTCTCGGAGCCGCGGCATGGACCAACAATGCCGAGGAACAGCGCCGTTTTATTGAAGAGCTTGAAGCGGGATCGGTGTTCATTAACGGCATGGTCGCTTCGGATCCGCGTCTTCCGTTTGGTGGTGTGAAGCGCTCCGGTTACGGCCGCGAACTCGCGGAGTTCGGCATCCGCGAGTTCGTGAATATCAAGACCGTCTGGATCGGCGAATCCAAAGTAAACACGGATGACACGGAGTAACACTGATTATGGACCAGCAACAATATCCATTTGCCGAGATCGAGTTGGCTCGTCGTCTCGAGCGCACAGAGGCGAAGGCGAACGTCGAGTTTGTTGAAGCTCGCGCGAAGGCTTTTCCGGATGTTGGTGCAACGTGGATCGAGGTTGCCGGGACTTATGCGATGTTCGATGGAGTCGGATCGCCTCTGACTCAGACGTTTGGTCTCGGAATAAGCTGGCCAATTACAGACGACGACATGGATCGACTCGAGGAGTTTTTTAAGTCGAGAGGCGCTGAGGTCTTTCACGAAGTTTGTCCGCTTGCTGATAAATCTGCATTCGATTTACTCAGCCAGCGCGGTTATAAACCCGTGGAGTTTTCGAATGTGCTTTACCGGCCGATCAGTCCCGACCTGCGATTGCGTGCTCCTCTAAATCAGGATGTCAAGGTCAGAGTTATTGAAAAGAACGAAGGCGAGCTCTGGGCGCGCACCGCGTTCGAGGGATGGAGAGAGTTTGCGGAGGTAGCGGATTTTGTGCGTGAGTTGGGGTTGGTAACAGCAAGCTCAAAAGCATTATCGTTTCTGGCGGAGTTGCGAGGAGATCCGATCGCGACCGGAGCGTTGACGATCAGTGATGACGTGGCCCTGCTTGCGGGTGCGAGCACGATTCCGGCGGCAAGGCGTCAGGGAGCGCAGCTCGCATTGCTTGAGGAACGTTTGCGTTATGCGGCCACGCAAGGTTGTACGGTTGCGATGATGGTGGCGCTGCCAGGCAGCGGATCGCAACGAAATGCGGAACGGCATGGTTTTAGGATTGCTTATACGCGCACTAAGTGGCAGTTGATGTGAGACCAACCATGAAGATACCAATTAAGTTTGGACTATTGATCACTCTCGGCGTGATGGCGTGGGTGCTTATTGCCCATTCGCTAATCACCAATCCGCAATCGCTTGTGCACACGCTCGGTGGGCCAATCTTTTTCAACGTCCTCCAGTTCATCATGATCTATCTCGGCCTCACCGCGCTGGAACGTGAGAAACGTGATAAGCCAACCTTCAAAGAAGGATTGAAGACCGGCGTTGCAATCTCATTCGTCTACGCGCTGACAGTCTCGTTATTCTTCGCAGGCGTGCTCGCGGTTGTCGGAACAAAGTGGTTGGCAAGTGAGCCGGGAATCGCCAATATGCCAATGTCGCGCGTGGCGGCGCAGGCGTTCATCGGATTATTTCTCGGCTCGATGCTTTTCGGCTTGATCTACTCAACCGTGATCTCGTTCTTTCTCGCCAAACGCCTTTCGGCTGAAGAACAGGGTTGAACTATTCGTCTAGCGAACATATGCGACCAACAATCTTTCTGATATCGCTCCTCCTCGTTGCTCTCTCCACTACAACCTGCATTAACAACAAAAACCGACACCCGCTTCGAACACTGCTGACTCTTGCTGTGGTTTCGGGCGTCGAGGGCGACGCTCTCAAACAGGCCGCGCTCGATTACGAATCGCAGACATCTACCCATATCGACGTCGTCGAGTTTCCTTATGCAAATCTTTTTGAGAAAGAATTTATAGATCTCAAAGCGCGCACCGGAGCTTACGATCTGATCATGCTCGACGATCCGTGGTTCCCGCGTTTTGCGAGCGAGCAGTTTCTGACAGATTTCACTCCGCTGCTTCAAAAACGCGGCAAATCGGGCCCTGACCCTGACTTCGTCGAAACCTCGCTCGCGCTTTGCCGGCATCCATATCAAACCGGACCGTTCTACGCCCTGCCCTACGTCGGCAACTCACAATTATTTTTTTATCGCAAAGATCTTTTTGAGAAATACTCGCTGCAACAACCTGCAACCTGGAACGACGTGCTCGCGGCTGCGAAAACCATCCATGAGAAAGAAACAGCAGGCGCAGACGGTGCGAAGATTTACGGTTATGTGATGCGCGCGGCGCAGGGCAATGCCGCCGTTGCGGACTTCATGCCAATCTTCTGGGCATTCGGCGGCGAGATGTTCGACGCATCCGGCAAACCAACAGTCAACAGTCCAGAAGGAATTGCGGCACTAGAATTCATGCTCGAGCTCGGAAAGTACTCGCCGCCAGGTTACGCGAGTTTCAATGCCGATGATGTTGGCGCACACCTGTTGCAGGGCACAGCCGCGATGTCGATCAACTGGCCCGCGTGGATCAGTTCGTTCGGCAATCCCTCGAAGTCGAAGGTGATCGGGAAGATGGAATTCACCACGCTGCCGGGCGCGCAAAAATCAGGTCAGGCTGAGATCGGAAACTGGCTAATCGCGATTCCGCGCGATTCACTAAACGCGGAGGCCGCAATGGATTTCCTGCTTTGGGCCACGAGCGCGGAACAGATGAAGCGGTCGGCCGAGCGAGGTAATCCACCGACGCGCAAGTCGCTTTTCCAAAACGCTGAGCTGCTCGCAAAGTATCCCGCGTATCCAGCGCAGTTGCGTTCACTCGAAAGCTCTCGGCCACGTCCACGCACGCCGCACTGGACCGAGATTGAAAACGCTTTCGGCATCTTTCTCTCGAAGGCAAACAGCGGCGTTCTCACACCCGCGGAAGCAATGAATCAGGCGAATGCCGAAATCGAGAAGATTCTTCAGCGCGCCCAATAAGAGCCGAAAGCGCGAGTTGCTACTGCCCGTGCTCTTTATCGCCCCGGCGCTGGCGGTGCTCCTCTCACTTTCGATTTATCCACTCATCTATTCCGTCAGCATCAGCCTGCAACAGGCAACCGCTTCAGGCGCATGGACTCTCGACAATTTCACGCGACTTGCGACAGATGATTTCTTTCTCACGGCAATGGCGCACACGTTTGTCTATGCGATTGCGGCATTGACGTGTGAGTTCCTCCTCGGGTTGGGCCTGGCGCTGCTACTAAACAAACAAATTCGTGGACGCGGACTGTTTCGCGCGAGTCTGCTTGTGCCGATGATGCTGCCGACAGTTGTAGTCGGCGTTGTTTGGCGATTGATGCTCAATCCAAACTTCGGCGCGGTGAATGGAACGCTGAAGCAGCTCGGTCTCAATACTGAGAATCTGACGTGGACTGCATCGCCGCGACTGGCAATGTTGTCGGTGATTGCGGTCGACGTTTGGCAGTGGACACCGTTTGTGTTTCTCGTGCTGCTGGCAGGACTGCAAGCGATTCCGCAGGAACCATACGAAGCAGCTTTGATTGACGGATCGAGCCGCTGGCAAACGTTTCTTCACGTGACGTTGCCGCTGCTCAAGCCGTCGATTCTGATCGTGCTGCTCTTACGAACAATGGATCTGCTGCGGGTGTTTGATCAGATCTTCATCTTGACCGAAGGTGGACCAGGCTTCGCTACGGAAACGATCAGTCTTTATATCTATCGCACCGCGTTTCGCTTTTTTGATTTTGGTTATGCGGCGGCGATGTCGTTTGTGCTGCTCGCGCTGACGAACGTGATCAGCGCCGCGTACATTCGCTTACTTCAAGGGGAAACACAAAAAGGCACATGAGAGACACAAAGAGGCACAAAAAATACAAATATCTTTTTCGTGATTCTTGTGCCTTTTTGTGGCGAAAAAGGCGGCGAAAAAAGTGATGATTAGTCGGGTCTTCCGTTACGTGGCACTGGTGGCGGCGCTCGTTTTCGCGCTGGCGCCGGTTTACTGGATGCTCACAATCTCGCTGAAGACCGAAGTGGACCAGTTTGCCAGTCCGCCACCGTGGCTCGTCTTCTCGCCAACACTCGAACATTACTACGATGCGTTTATCTCGCGCGCGTTTGGGCAATATTTAGTTACGAGCGCAATCGTCGCTGTCGCGTCGACGCTCTGCGCGCTGGTGATCGGCACGCTTGCCGCTTACGCGCTGGCGCGTTTTCAACTTCCCTGGAACCTAAATCGCAAACTCTCTTTGTGGATTCTTTCCACGCGAATGTTTCCCGCGATCGTCACGGCCGTACCGTTGTTTCTGATGATGCGCGATCTGCGACTGCTCAACACGCGAACGGCGCTGATCGTCATCTACACCGCTTTCAATCTTCCATTCGTTGTCTGGATGATGCATGGATTCTTCGCCGACTTGCCACGCGATCTCGAGGAAGCGGCGCTGGTCGATGGCGACTCGCGTTTAGGCGCGCTCGTTCGGGTAGTCTTGCCGCTCGTGTCGCCAGGCCTTGCTGCAACCGCCGTGTTTTGTTTGATCGTTTCGTGGAACGAATTTCTGTTTGCTTTGGTGCTGACACAGACGGACGCGGCGATGACTCTGCCGGTCGGAATTGCCGGACGCGTCACGCAGTATGAGATCAAATGGGGCGTCATGAGTGCGGCAGCTTCGGTGGCGATGGTGCCGATTTTGGTATTTGCGTTGGCGCTGCAAAAGTATTTGGTGCGTGGTCTGTCGCTGGGCGCGGTCAAAGGCTGAATGAGTATTAAGTTTCAAAACGTGAGCAAGAGCTTTGGCGACACGTGCGTCGTCGATGATTTGTCGCTTGAAATAAACGATGGCGAGTTCGTCGTGTTGCTTGGACCATCTGGCTGCGGCAAGACCACAACTCTGCGCATGCTCGCCGGACTGGAGACCGTTACATCGGGCGACATTTATATCGACGCCGAGCGGATCAACAACGTGCCGACACAGCGCCGCGATCTCGCGATGGTGTTTCAGAGTTATGCGCTCTATCCGCACATGACCATCGCGGAAAATATCGGCTACCCGTTGCGTGTGAGAAAGATCGAAAAGGAAGAGCGGGCGCGGCGCGTCAATCGCGTGGCGGCAATGCTCGAAATCGAATCGTTGCTCCAACGCAAACCGCGACAACTCTCGGGCGGCGAACGGCAGCGCGTGGCACTCGCACGCGCGATCGTGCGCGAGCCGCGCGCGTATTTGATGGACGAACCACTTTCGAATCTCGATGCTCGACTGCGCGTGCAGATGCGTGGCGAGCTGAAACGACTTCAACACCAACTCTGCACGACTACCATCTACGTCACACACGATCAGGCGGAAGCGATGACGCTCGCTTCTCGCGTCGCAGTCATGAAGAAGGGACAGCTGCAACAGTTCGACACGCCGATGAATATTTACAACCACCCGGTGAATCGATTTGTGGCGGAGTTTGTTGGCAGTCCGAGCATGAATTTCATCGACGGCGAGATTGCCGACGGAACATTCGTGAGCGATTCGCTGCGCGTCAGGTTGATCCCTGATCAGGTGAAGAGGCTCTCCGGCGAGTCGCGTTTGACGATGGGGATCAGACCGGAACACGTGCAAGTGTTGACAGCACCGCAGGACGGCACGATAGCCGCGAATGTTTACGTCACTGAGCTGATGGGAAACGAGACTTTTGTTTTTCTGTCACTGGGAGCGAACAGATTAATCGCGCGAGCACCTGCGGATTTTCGAGCTGATTTGGAAAGCAAGGTGTGGCTGCGATTGGCAATGGAGAAGGCCCACTTCTTCGATCCAAAAACCGAAAATGCAATATAGCTTATCACTAATTGCTTCGCAGATTCCTTAACCAGGAGTATTATCTGTCCACCTATGAAATACGAGCCGGAAGCATGGCGAGACGTTCAGGAAACTGACGGCGACCCGACCCCGCGGGAACAGTGCCGGCTTCTCGATCTGCTCGGTCGCATCAACTACCGGATTTTGAGTGGCAACCGGGTGTATGTAGAAGTTGGCGGCGTTGTTTACAAGACGATATATGGCGGTTACTGGCGCAGCGTCTTCACCGGCATCGAGCATTACCTGCTGCACTGCGAGCAAGTCTCGAGCGCGGTGTGGAAAGAAGAGAAAGCCACCGCGGTAGATCTACCGATTGCATATTCCAAAGGCAGTTGGACCACCCGCGGCCACTCATTGTCGTTCATCCTCAACCGCGATTAGTGCCACAAAGAGGCACAAAGGGATTTGGCCACAAAGAGGCACAAGAGGCACAAACTGTGCTTGAGTTGAAGCTACTCTCTTGCTCGATCATTTGTGCTTTTTGTGCCTTTTTGTGGCAAATTAAGTGCTTTGCGGCAAGATCGCGGCGAGTGTTGAGATTAGAAAATCTGCGTCCGACTCAGAGAACGGCATTGGCGGCCTGATTTTGAGGACGTTGTGACGTGGCCCTTCGGTGCCGAGCAGGATCCCGTGTTCGCGCATTTGATTCACGACTCGATTCGCTTCCTGCCTCAGTTCAACGCCGAGAAAGAATCCGGAGCCGCGCACGTCTGCGATGACTTCGTGGCGTCGCTGCAAATCACGCAGGCCTGTGAGTAAACGTTCGCCAACCTGTAGAGCGTGCGCCTGTAAGTTCTCTTCCTGAACAATCTCCAAAACCTTCAGACCGATCGCGCACGAAACGTTGTTACCGCCGAACGTGCTGAAGAACTCCATGCCATTGGCAAACGAATCCGCAATTGCGGGTGTCGTGATTACCGCTCCAATCGGATGGCCGTTACCAATCGGCTTACCAAGCACGACGACGTCCGGAACCACACCATATTTTTCGAAAGCCCAAAACTGAGTGCCGATGCGTCCGTAACCGGTTTGTACTTCATCGGCGATGCAAACTCCTCCCGCACCGCGCACTGCTTCGTAGACTTTTTTCAAATAACCATCTGGTAGCACGATCTGTCCGGCCACGCTCGGCATCGACTCCGCAATGAATCCGCACAATCGCTGTCCGCTCGTTTGTATTTGCTGCACGATGTCAACGACGTGTTGCGCGTCCTCTTCCGAAGCGGGTAGCGGAGCTTTGTGCACCCACGACGGCGGACCTTCACCGCCTGGGCCGTTATGTTTGTACGGACTGAGATCGATCAGCGTGGTCGTGTTTCCGTGATACGCGTGATCGAGCACAATAGTGTCGCGCGCCCTTGTGTACGCGCGCGCAAGGCGGATCGCGAGCTCGTTTGCTTCGCTGCCTGAGTTGACAAAGAAACAGACGCTCAGCGGATCAGGCAGCGTCGCCGTGAGCATCTCGGCGTATCGAATGATCAGGTCACTCAGATAACGCGTGTTGGTGTTGAGTAGCGCCATCTGCTGCTGTCCGGCGGCAGCAACTTTCGGATGGCAATGACCGACGTGCGCGACGTTGTTGTATGCGTCGAGATACTCGCGGCCTTCCTCATCGTAGAGATACTGCATCGAGCCGCGCACGATATTCACCGGATGCTGGTAAGCGATACTCAGATTCCGCCCCAACAATCTTTTTCGCGCTTGTAGTAGAGATTCAATCTGCGACATCCGCGTAAATCCGTGGCAAGTTTTCTTCGATCGCTCGCTGGCTAATTCCTAAATACTCATTATCGGGCCACTGCTTTTGCTGGTAGGCGGCCATGCAAACGCTCATTCCGAGTCGCAACAACACCAACGGCCATAATGCCTGAAGCTCGTCATCAAATAACGCAAACTCGCCCGCGTATCCATCAACAACTTCGCCCGCAACCGCGCGTGGATTCGACTTATCGAGCACGATGTACGCGATCGCGATCGCCAGCTCGCCCACAGTGTAGCTGTAAACCATATCTCCAAGATCGAGCAACCCAGTTACCACGTTGAGCTCCGGATCTACGAGCACGTTGTAATCATTCGCATCGCCGTGGATCACGCTCTTGCGCAAATCGAGCTCACAGTCGATACGGCATTTGAAGACAAGCTCACGCAGCGCCGCGTTCGTGATCAGTGGGCCAAAGTCGTCGATGACGCGATTGCCATTTGCCAGGTCCCAATGAAAGTCACGATGCGCGGCAGGATGATCGAAGTCCGCCAGCACCTTAGACAGTTGGCCCAATTTGCGACCGAGATCGCGCAGCAATTCAGTCGAATGCGGTCTAACGTCAGCGAGCGGAACACCAGGGATGTAATCGAGCAGCCGCACCAGATGACCTTGAACCTTCACGATCTCTTCGCCGGAAACGGATGGCACTAAGCTTTGGCAAAACGAAACGCGCTTTGTAAGATGTTTCAGAACAGAATTCTGTGCCTCGAGAAACGCTCGCTCTTCCGAGGCGTTGGCAATCTTCAGTACAAACTTTCGATCCGCGCTGTCTGTGAGTAAGAAATTCTGATCGCGCTCGCTCGGCAACGTGCTCGCGCGTGCGCGAATGCCAAAGATGTCTCTGGAAATGGCTTCAGCATTTTCCAACACGTAATCCACAGATTACACAGATTACTAAATCTGCGTAATCTGTGGTTAGGAGATTGAGGAATGTTTCGTTCAAGCCTGCTTCTTCTGTTAACGCTCTTCGCGCTCTCTGTCCCTTCTAACTCACAATCGAGCATCGATCCCACATTCTTCAACGGACTGCGCTATCGTCTTGTTGGTCCAGCAAGAGGCGGACGCGTTACGACTGTGACCGGAGTGCCTTCACAACCAAAGACGTTCTACATGGGCGTCGCGAGTGGCGGTCTGTTTCGCACCACGGACGGCGGTGTTACGTGGACGCCAATTACTGACGGCAAAGTTCCACTCGGCTCGACGGGATGTGTCGCCGTCGCCGATTCCGATCCAAGTATCATTTATCTCGGCACCGGATCAGACGGCGTGCGCAGTAACGTCTCAACCGGTCGCGGCATGTATAAATCGACGGATGGCGGTCAGACGTGGAAATTCATCGGTCTTTACAACGCCGGACAGATCGGCGCGGTACGCATTCATCCTACCAATCCTGACGTCGTTTGGGTCTCCGCTATCGGCGACATCTTCAAATCAAACGCCGAGCGCGGCGTGTTTAAGACAACTGACGGCGGACAGACGTGGCACAAAGTTCTGTTTCTTTCCGACAGCGTCGGCGCGATGGACGTTGAACTGCAACCGGGCAATCCGAACGTTGTGTATGCGTGGATGTCGCATCTCGAGCGCAAGCCGTGGACGATTATCAGTGGCTCGCGTGAAGGTGGTTTCTACAAAAGCACTGACGGCGGCGAACACTTCACGAAGATCACGAACGGGCTGCCGACGGAGTTGATCGGCAAAGCGAATCTCGCCGTAACCGCTGCAAATCCAAATCGAGTCTACGCTCTCGTCGAAGCCAAACCGGGCGGCGGTTTTTATCGTTCTGACGATGCCGGGCAAACGTGGACGCTGATCAATTCTCAAGGCTCGCTGATTCAGCGGCCGTTTTACTACACGACTCTCGGCGCCGATCCGTCGAACGCTGACGTGGTCTACGCCGGCGCGGAAGGTTTCTTCAAATCGATCGACGGCGGCAAAACGTTCACTCCGTTTCGCACGCCACACGGCGACAATCACGACATCTGGATCAATCCCAAAGACAGCCAGATCATGATTCAATCGAACGATGGCGGCGCGAATATTTCCACTGATGGCGGTCGCACGTGGTCGTCACAGATGAATCAACCAACCGCCGAGATCTACGGCATCTGGCTCGACAATCAATTCCCTTACAAGCTCTATGGCGCGCAGCAGGATAACTCCACGATCATAATCTCCAGCCAGGCCGATCCGTTTTCAACGGCTGATTGGCGCACTGGTCCAGGTTGTGAAACTGGTCCAATCATGCCGCACCCGCTCAATCCCGACATCGTTTACGGCTCGTGCAAAGGGCAGTACGGCGTGATGAATCTCAAGACGGGCCAGGAGAAGAACTACTGGATCGGCGCGCAGTCGTTGTATGGAAATCCCGCGCTCGATCTGATCTATCGCATGCAGCGTGTGTCGCCGATGGCCACGTCACCACACGATCCTGAAGTGCTTTATTACGGATCACAATATGTGCATCGCACGCGCGACAAAGGCGTGACGTGGGAGAGAATCTCACCCGATCTCACGGCGCATCCCGATTGCTGTCAGGGCGTCAGTGGCGAACCGATCACGCGCGACGTCACGGGCGAAGAGTTTTACAGCACGCTTTATGCGATCACGGAGTCGCCGCTCGAGAAGGGCGTGATCTGGACCGGTGCGAACGATGGTCCGTTCTACGTGACCCGCGACAATGGCAAGAAGTGGGTAAACGTGACGCCGAAAGATCTGCTGCCAGGCGGGCGCGTGCAATACATCGAAGCGTCGCCACATCGTAAGGGTTCGGCGTATTTCGCGGTCTATCGTTGGCTGCTCGGCGATTATCAGCCGTACATCTATCTGACCAACGATTACGGCGCGACTTGGACCAGGTTGACTAATGGAAAGAATGGCATTCCCGCGGATTGGCCCACGCGCGTGGTGCGAGAAGATCCGGATCGGGAGGGACTGCTCTATGCGGGAACTGAATTTGGCATGTTCATCTCGTTTGACAATGGCGCGCACTGGCAACCGTTTCAATTGAACCTGCCCAGCGTGCCGGTGACTGACATCAAGGTGCATCGCCAAGATCTGATCGTTTCGACGCAGGGAAGAGCGATCTGGATTCTCGACAACGTCAGTTCGCTTCAACAGCTCACGTCGCAAGTGAAAACGTCTGACCTGCATCTGTTCAAGCCGCGCGAAGGCTATCGCACCAGAGTTGCTCCGGCGAATTTAGGGCCAGTTGTCGAATACTATTTGCCGTCGTCGCCGGCAGACGCAGTTGTGATTGAGATACTCGATGCGAAGGGTAACGTGCTCAACTCCTACACCAGCGAAGCACCGTCTGGACGTCGCGGCGTTCCCGCCAATCCAGAATCGCAACCTGATCCCGATGCAGCGCCGGCGCGCAGGTTCACGCCTCCACCGGTAGTGACAAAACGTGCCGGCATGAATCGCTTCGCTTGGGACGTGAGAAACGAAGCCGGCGTTACACTGCCGCCGGGTCAGTATCAAGTGCAACTCAAAACAGGCGGCGTGAGTCAGACGCAGTCCTTGGCTGTGCTAATCGATCCGCGTGTCGCTGCGGACGGGGTGACGCTTGCGGACTTACAGGAACAGTTCGAGCACAATATGCGCATGCGCGAGCTAGTGACCGCGGTCAACCAACTCGTCAACAAAGTCAGAGAAGCACAGAAAAAATCACCTGAAGACACGCGTTTGAATGCGATTGCCGCGAAGCTGCTGACCGAGCCGGTGCGTTACGGCAAACCCGGACTGCAAGCACACATCACTTATCTCGCAGGCATGACCGCCAACGTGGACCAGAAGATCGGACGCGACGCGATTGAACGCTACCAGGAATTGAAGGAAGAATTCGCCGCGATCCAGGCAAAAGCCAATCGGATATTCGGTACATCAGAACAGAGGTAGGACTGTCTTACAACAGCTTGCCCAGCGAATAGGGCAACATCTTGCGCCACCACGGCCAGTCGTGGTCCACGTCAGGTCCCCACAAATCCAACGTATGCGGAATGCCTTTGGCGCGCAGAATATCAGATAGCGCGCGACTGCGGTCTGGCGCCTCGTAGTTTCCCTGTCCCGACATGATCATGATCGCGTCAGCCTTGCGCAGTAACGGCAGGTAATGGTCATCATCGAGATTGGAAAGATAATCGACTGGATTGTTGAAATAGACGTTGTCGTCGTAGTGACCTTTTAAATAGGAGCGCACGTCGTAACTACCGCTCATCGCGATCACGCCGCGAAAAAGATCGGGATGCTTGAAGTAAGCATTTGCCGCAAGAAACGCACCGAGGCTCGCGCCTGTGGTTAATGGGCGATTCTCGCCGTCGCCGCAATCCTTGCGAATCAGTGGAAGCACTTCGTCGACGATGTACCGATCGTAACGAGTGAGCAACTCCGCCTTGAGGTTCGGCGGCATCTCTTCGTTTAAGAGGCTGTAACGATTGACGCTGTTGATGGAATAAGCGCGAAGCCTGCCGGCCTCGATGAACGACTTGATCGAATCGACGAGATAGAAGCGCTCATACTCGAGATAGTCGGCGGCGGCAGTCGGAAACATCAGCAGCGGCGGACCATCATGCCCGTAAGCGACGAGCGGCATTTCTGTCTGCAAGTTTGGGCTAAACCACGATGTTGTGCGACGTTCCATTGTGGACCTTTCTGCTGGGGAATCAGGGCTGGAGATATTGTCGCAGATCGTTTGCGAGCGCAAGTTTTGGCGCAGTCAGGCTCAGACCGGAATTAGTTGCAGAAGCGGATAGTGTGTAATAGAATCCGAGCATCATTTCCAGGTATTCCGATCTAATTAATTCGCAACCTCGCCGTTTCTGTAATTAATCGCTGGAGAAACCAAGATGAATCCTTACCGTCTTGCTCGACTTTGCGTCGTCATTTGTCTGGCTGCTTTGGCCACCTCGTGTGTACGTTGTGGACCACCGCCAGGGCCGCCGCCCGAGGTTCGTCGCTTCGATGCTCGCCCGATTCACGTCTGCAATTGTCAACCGCCATGCCAGGTGGACCTCCGTTGGGTGACAATAGGTGAGACCACAACACTGACCTCTGACAATCCTGTCACGGATTCGAGCGGCGCGACTGATCCTCTTGGTAGGGTAGGAAATAATGAGACGAGAACTGTCGGTGTAACACGTAGTACGAACCTTACGATCGAAGCTGCCTCGAGCGACATGCCAACTGCCCGGCAAACAAAACCGATCGAGGTTTTCGATCTCAATCCGCCACTTGTTCGCACTCGAACACTTGGCACGGATCGCACGCCGCAATGTCAGGTTATCGGAGAAAGCATTTATTGGACGCTCACTCTCACCGAAGGCACGGTCAACCTGATGGGAGAAGAGTTGGAGTGGGATCGGCGAATACAAGTCAGAGGACTACGGCACAATGCGCCGCACGATCGGCCTATTCGCGTTCGTCACTTGGGAGTTGATGTGTTGGTGCCGCCAAGCATGGCGGCGCCACTGACAATGTTTCCTCCGGGTATAGCTTACGGTGGGTCGTGGGTGTTGGCGACGCCTCTCGCGCCGGGTGAGAACTGCGGTGGACTGGGTTTCGTGGAGCAAGGTCACCCTCCATCGACGCCACCGCCACTAATCATTATCGTTGAGCTTACGTGTGGTTCTTAGTTCGTTTTACGAAGCTGAAGCCACGCTGTTGACGCTCGAAGATCCATTTGCTATAAAAAGCGCTTCGCGCCCTACACATAGTTTGGAATTGACTATGTGAGGGCGCTTATTCCGCAGTAGCTCAATGGCAGAGCATTCGGCTGTTAACCGAAGGGTTGTAGGTTCGAGTCCTACCTGCGGAGCCAGATAGGACGAAGGTCGCTGGAAACTGTTCCGGCGGCCTTTCTCTTTGCCAAGTTGTGTTCGTAATTGCAAGTCGATCAACGGTTGGCGAAACGTCGCGGTGAGAGTGTGATCCTTCCAAACTGAGTTCGAACACACGAAATTGAGCAACTTCGCTACCGTGTCGCAGTGACGAGCATAGGGAGAAAGAAGTGATGCGATGCATATCCTGGAACATCTTTTTCTGGTGGGCGAGTTCCCTGCGCGAGCCCACCTTCTGTCTGGGCTAACGCTTGAGCAAGTCACGCAATGCCCGGACGGCGCGTCGCACTCTATCTACGACGAGTTGTGGCACGCGGTGGGGTACCAGCAGAGTATCATCGAGCCGGGCGACCCGGCAGGCGACTTGTACCCGAGCGCGGTGCCGGAGCACGAGCACCAATGGCACGACTTGGTGCGAGTGTTCCTGGAGGGCGCTCACGCTGCGGCAGCGTTAGAGCAGGTGCCTGAGCGGTTGGCGCGTGAGGTAGAGCCGGGCGTGACAATGGCCGACGAGCTGTACTGTGTGGCGGTGCATAACGCATATCACCTTGGCAAGATCGTTGCGTTGCGGCAGCGGATCGGCGCGTGGCCGCCCACGTCAGCGTCGGACGGGTCGTAACCGCAGGCGAGATGGGACGCCGCCCAACTAGTGGGTGCACCGGACGCCGCGCAACGTGGCTGTTCCGTTTCTTCGGGGTTGAACGCACGGCGCCGGTGAACCTACGAGTCAGCTTGCTGAAGAAGGAGGCTCAATGATGTATGAGCACGATGAAGCCGCGTCTGACATCTTTCGCTCCACAGTTCCTTGTCGACGATCTTGAGCGCTCGATCGCGTACTACCAAGAAGATCGGCTTCACGTTCGGCGAGCCATGGGAAGGGTTCTACGCGATCGGTGTTCTGGACGGACTGGAACTGCACTTGAAGGAAGCGCCCAAGAATGACGCGGACCGCCAGCACAGGCGCAACAACGATCATCTCGACGCCTCGGCAGGCGTTGACGGCGTCGAGGCGTTCTACGAGCAGTGCGTCGCCAACGGCGTGATGATCATCAAGCCGATCACGGCGACTGAGTGGGGCACGAAGGGCTTCTATGTCGAGGACCCGGATGGCTACATCATCGGCTTCGGCGGCCGCCCGGTCGCAGGCTAACAACCGGTTGCATGTCGTTCGCGTCAGAAACAAGTTGCGAAGAGTGTCCACTCTGGGCTATCGCAAGCGGATTGCCACTCTGTGCGGAATGTGGATCGCTTGCGGGACTAGCGCGCTTCTTGCGACTTTTGAAAGAAACTGAGCATTTCCGTGGGTAGTCTCAAGAGCAAGTTGCGAAGATTGTCCACTGTGGGGAGAAATTATTCCTTATAATAATGAACGGAGCGAGCAGCCAACGAGCTGCCCGTTCGCATTTTCCTCTAACGCCACGGAATTCACTTTCCTGTGGCAACGTATCCGAGATCAACTCCCACGGTAATCAAGCACGACAACATTCCTATTCACCAGCTTTGGCTAAGTGGGTGCGGTGATTGAAGCACGGAGTCGCTATCTGGGGATTGACGATGTTTCAGCGCCATTAGCGGCCATGGCTCTTCGCTTTGCGTTTTGTTTTAGCTGATCTACTCTGATAGCCAATAGTTGTTCTGCTTCCGTCAAATCAATTCCCTTTAGGGCCGCTACTTCCTTTGAATAGACCGTCGGTGAGGGTTCCAGCGCTGCTTTGACCACAAAGAATCGCACTTGCCACTCCACCGGTTGCTTTGAAATGTTTGGTTCGAATTTGCTCAAGAGCAACTTTGTTCGATTCTTGGCACCATCGAGGAACGAGTTCTCAGCTAGCAGCAATAGCGTCTCAGGAGATGTGCCCTGTGCCAACACAGTTGATTTCTGAACGATGACCGAGGCGTTGTCGTACTGCTGTAATGCCAAATAGATCTTCAATCGTTCACTCTCGTCCTCCAGTTCTCCGCTGTCTGCCTCTTCTAGATCCTTAACTCGTTGCCTGAGTACATCCTTTTCTGACTCTTCTATCTTCCCGCTGTCCAGGTGCTTTAACACAATAACTTCTGACAGACTCTTCAATTGCCGCTTCCATGCCGCGCGCTGCGCTTCAAGTCCTTTAATCTCTTGTCTGATGTTTGAGGACTCGATATCAGTTTTGGCCGAATTAATTGTCTGAACACTAGTCGCTATGATCATACTGAAGAACGCGACAATGCCAATGGTGGAAAGACTTCTCTCGTACCAAGGAATTTCCGTTTGTCTAACCTTGGCTATTTCGGCAATTACTTTTAAATTCTCGGTTGTTAAATTAGACTTTTGCGTTACCTCTGTCCATATTTTATCAAGTTCGGTCCGCTTATTTCGCAATCTGTGTAACCTGATCAAGTATGCGCTTACCGCCAAGGCGTAAATCGACAGGAGCGCTACAAGCATTGTTATCGGTTCCTTTCTTCCAGCAATTGACGATGCCTGTCTGCGACAACACTCGGAATATTCTGGGCATTCAACGCTAATAGAAAATCCATTGTTGGCTTAAACGCTGCTTCCCATTTTTTAAAATCTCGACCCGTATGAAGCAACGCAAACGTTATTTGCTCTTCCATGCTACTGTCCCCCGCTACGTTGAGACTGGTTCCACTGAAGCTGTAATTCAAAGCGCTCGCGGTCCGGCTAATTGCTTCCTCTCCTATGTCGCTGGGCATGTTTACCTTCAATGCGGCTGGAGCGGGTCCGCGAAAATTATGAAATACCGCATATAGAACCGACTGAACGCTGCCAGTTGGGTAGATCTCTGGATCTTCAGACTTGGATGGTGCCAATTGCATACAAACTTCGATGATTTTCTCTGCTTCCTGATCCGAGTCGTTTTCGTCAGACTCGATCTCCTGTTCAGATTCGGCCTCGGCGGCAGTGGAGTCATCTGAGAAATCTTCCGCCGCCGCAGAATCTTTGCTCAATTGCGCTGCTATTAATCGCCAAACGGAATCAGGAGGTGCTTCCTTCATAACTTGCGATATTTCGCGCATCTGCTGGATGGTTCGTCGTTCCGTATTCAGATACTTAATATATTTCGGGTTCGCTAGAAACCAGTCGAGTGAACCAATTACGGAGTCGAGACCCTCAAGATCGTTTACGAGTCCGACAATAGGTTTCCTGAGGATGTTTCTCATGTGAGGGAGAAACGGCATTTCGATGTCAGAGATGTCGGAGGCCATTACGAGACATCTCAGAAGCTGGTAGATATAAGGAGCTGCATCGTTATCCGGCCAATAATCGCGCTTCAGGTAAGTTTTAATTGTGGCCCAAGCCCCTGCATAGTCGCCTTGGGTAAACTGGCTGAAAGCGAGGCGGTAGAATGCGTCATCAGTTGCGGGATGCCAAGGATATGATTGTATGAATTGTTTCCAGCCGGCAATCTCCCCTTGAGAAGGCGCCCCCCGTACATATGAAGGAGGCCAGGTTTTCCCGGTTTCTTTGTAATCGTGCGTTGACAATATACGGTATCTTTCGCTTGCCGAATTACCGCGTTCGTAGTCGTCTGACTTCAGGTATATGGTCTTACGGGGAGATGGACCAGTGAAAGTGTCCTCGATGATTCTTTTTCCGAGAAGAGAGCCATGCCTCACAAGAATCACAATTACTCCCTTCTTCAAAACCGAGTCAGGAGCGTCCAAAAACGGTTTTGCAATCTCTTCCGCATTTAAGATGTTACCGTGGGCTACGTGGTGAATAATCTCAAGCAAGAGTGCGGCGTTCTTGTCTTTGACCTTGTCGGCCAGACTCCTCGCTAACTCAGTCGACTCATTCTTACTCACAAAGTGAAACAATAGGTCTACATAATTAGGCCCGATATCGCTTGCTCGTTTAGCGACGACTTCCAAGGCTTGCACCTTCGAGGCAGGCGTTGCCAGGAACCGGCCCAACAAGGCATTCGTCGCACAAGTCATTTTTAGATTGCCATTTTCAAGCGACGTCGCGGTCCAAGCAAGCACCTCCGAGGCGCCTTGCGCGTCGCGAGCCAGATGTCCGGCAAGCTTCGTAATTATTCGATCTTTTTGGGCGTTGTTGAGTTGCGGCCAGAACCTGTTAACGATTTCCGTGAAATCATTTGGATTCGAGGATCTGGCCAGAAAACCTGAAGCGTTTACAAAAAGGCGTGAATTGCCGGGCTTTACGATATTCTCTTGAATCCACTGACGAGATAGTTCGCGACCTTCGGTGCCCTCCATATTGTTAAGCAACGGCAGTACACGATACTGTCCTCGTGCAAGCGCTTTTTTGAGATGTGGTAATAAACGCGACGTAGGTTTGAGTGGGTAAAGAGGTAACAGGTCGATACGCTCGTCCTCGCGAATTTGAATCAAAGCGTTCTCCAATATCCATCTATTGCCAAAGTTATCGCTGATGAGGTTAGAGTCGTACGCCCACGAAAGAATATCTAGATTGAATTCGTCCGAGCCTGGCCTGAATAGGAAATATCGGCCAAGGAGATTGTGAGGCAGATTGCCTTTGAACAGCGCCAGTGCCGCCAACCTCCTGGGCTGTTTTCGGACGGCACGTACTTTAAAAATCGTCAATGCACAGACTCCCCCGTATATAAAGATAAATAGCGGGACTGACGCTAGGATTATCTTCTTGGCGTGGCGTCTAAGGAACGACTTGGGGCTGGGGTTAGTACTCATGTGAGTTTCTCCCTATGAAAGGGGTGGAGACTCTGGACTTAATTAAAGCACCGCAGAGGTGTTCAGCGAATGTGACAGTTCAGGTGCCTATCCGCCAATGACAAATCGAATCTGAGCGTTACTTACACCAAGACTGCGCTTCAGCAAAAATTTGCAGTTGAGACGAAGGTCAGATTCAGCGAGTTTGCGAGGACGCAGAGGCTCGGGGGTCAGCCTTCGGATTAGACAGCCGGAGGTTATTCCCGTTCGTGGGAAAAGTCAACGATTAATGCCCTTTTTCACGGGTCTAGTGGTCTAGTCAAGCGATAGGCCTGTTACCTCACGCAAAAGGAGTGGCTACCTCCCTTGCTTAGGATTTCACCGGGCTCCACGGTTACACGCTACGCCTAGTAGGCTTACGGGCCAATGCCGCGACTCGGAGTGAGTGGAAGGTGAGCGCGCTTCGCTCAATGTTGGAAGAAACTGAGCATTTCTGTGCTTGGTGTTAGAAAGAAGTTGCGAAGAGTGTCCACTGTGGGGAGCCAACGCTTCTTAATGAAACCAAGGAAAGGCCACCCGCGAAGGTGGCCTTTCGCGTCCGTAACGTAACCCCGATCAGTTCACCAATTTGACCTCTCATTGGGGATCGTCACGCCGGATCGAATGTGGCGGCCGCTTGATCCATAGCAGTCTGCGCACATGTCAATAGTCCTTCACGATCTGGAATCTTACGTGAGCAACTTGACCTTATCGCGCAACGCTTTATTATGAGCTTTCAGGAAGCTTCAGTTTCCCCACACCCTCACCCAATCGACCTGCATTTGCTGCGGAAATACAGTGCTGCCGTCCGGACTGCCGACAAAGTTACCGCCAACCGCGACGTTGAGCAGAATAAAGAATTGGCCCTGAAACTCGGAGGTGCTATTCACTCCGCCCGAGATATTACCTTCGAAGTATTGGACCCTATCGACATACCACTTGATCGAACTCCCAGTGCGTGAAATCGCGTACGTATGGAATCCCGCCGCGAGCGAAGTGGATGAATTAAAAATCCCTCCAAACGACGCATGCGCACCATTCACGTCAGCCCAGTGCATCGTGCCAAAGTTTCTAAAGGGGTTCTGGCCCTGAATCTCCATGATGTCCATCTCTCCGCACGACGGCCACCCAACCGAACTGATGCTGTTGCCGAGCATCCAGAACGCCGGCCAGATTCCCTGACCTTGAGGCGATTTTATGCGGGCCTCGACCCAGGTGTTAATGCCAAACGATCGATGTCCCTGCGTTTTCATGCGCGCCGAGGTGTAGGCACTTCCACCTAAGTTCTCCCGCCGCGCCTCGATCACTAACATTCCATTCTCAATCCGGGCGTTTTCTGTGCGGTTGGTATAGTTCTGGAGCTCATTGTTGCCAAAGCCCCCATTGCCTAGATCGAAGCTCCAATTCCCAGTATTGATGGCGGACCCGTTGAATTCATCCGACCATACCAAAGTGGAAAAACCCGGTGGTGCGCCTGCCGGCGGCTGCGTGCCAACCGCACCCCAGGTAAACTGCTCCCAGGCGCCCACAGCAGTGCGATCGCAAACCAGGGGAGCGAATGATCCGCGGTTCAGGTCCGCCGAAACGAAACGGTTGGTTGCCCTTCCCTTGAGCGAGAAGGCGCCACCGGAAAGATCTCCCCAGGTAAACTGTTCCCACGTTCCTATGCTGGCCCGATCGGCGACGAGCGGAGCGAAGGTCGCTCGAGCCTGATCCGCTGATACAAAGAGGCCTGTTCCAACTGACCTGAACGCAATAAATCCACCACCAGCGTCAACCACCTGGAACTGCTCCCAAGCGTCGACTGATGAGCGGTCAGCAACAAGCGGAGCCCACGTTCCGCGATTCTGATCCGCCGATACAAAGAGACCTGTTGCGGTCGCCCGCAACCAGATGGTCTGGCCCACAGGCGCGGCCGCCTGAGTGGTAACTGTCGCTACCACCATAGTCAATGCTATAAACAAGATCCTACTCACGTGAGATAAAAATCGACTGTCACTGTCGTTTGGCTTTGCCATAGTATTTTCCTCCTGTTTGCTAGTGGGTGCTGCGCCCTCTTGAATCGGACGGTGAATGTGGTCGGGGGAATCCAGAGTCCAGGCTGGGCTTAGCGTCACGTGAGAACAAACGTTGGGAGGTCCTGAATCC
>Ga0070706_100001099_pt1 | contig 29242 bp, 26 predicted proteins | sample KBSK5501metaG_FD_65476 | JGI IMG/M metagenome (GOLD analysis project Ga0070706, IMG submission 65476) | Corn, switchgrass and miscanthus rhizosphere microbial communities from Kellogg Biological Station, Michigan, USA - KBS K5-50-1 metaG | ecosystem: Host-associated > Plants > Roots >... | reverse complement strand
AGCGCGCCGGGAACACCGGTGCCGTCTCCGCCGCCGGGCGGAGGCGTTAGGGGAAGTTCAGGATTTTGATCGTCAGCCATAAGAAAGCTCTTAGCTCTTAGCTGCTAGCTCATACGAGTCAACTTCAAAAGCGGCGGACAAAACTGTGTCCCGCCCCACACCTGTGAAGTGGCCGGAATCCAGGTTGCTAGTGCACCTCTAAACAATTGCATTTACAGTAGGTTACGGTTGATTTGTGATAGAGCAATTATACCATGACGAGGACGTAAAAAAGGTTGCAATTACGCTTCACTGGATGTCGAATCCGGTACCGACTGCGGCGGCGACGATGGGATAATCCGGAGCGGGTATAGTCAACTTATGGAGACTCTGAAGGGAAAGCTGGCTCTGGTCACTGGAGGGAGCCGCAGCATTGGCGCGGCGGTCGCCCTGGCGCTTGCGGGGGCGGGCGCCGACGTTGTGATAAATTTTCGAGCGCGCTCCGACGCCGCCGAAAACGTTTGCGCTCAGATCCGGAGGTTGGGTAGGCGTACGCTCGCGATTCAGGCTGACGTTTCGCAGTCCGCTCAAGTGCGAACAATGGTCGCGCAAATTGAGCGGGAACTTGGGATGGTGAATATTCTTGTGAACAACGCGGGAATGGCGCGTCAGCTCAAACTTGAGGAGATCGCGGAAGGGGACTGGGACCAGCACGTCAATGTAAACCTGAAGTCTGCGTTTCTGATGACCCAGGCGGTGTTGCCGCAGATGCGCTCTCACCGTTGGGGACGAATCATCAACATTTCGTCCGTGGCGGCGCAGACTGGCGGGTTGGTGGGACCGCACTACGCCGCGTCGAAGGCCGGAATGCTGGGGCTGACTCGCTCCTACGCCTCGTTACTCGCTAAGGAAGGCATCACCGCCAACACCGTTTGTCCGGCGCTGATTGACACCGAAATGATGCGCGCCAACCCTCGCGCGACTTCCAGCGTGATTCCGATCGGGCGTTTCGGCACCGTGGACGAAGTGGCTTCAGTGGTGCTGATGCTGGCGGAAAACGCCTACCTCACCGGGCAGACGGTTAATCCCAACGGGGGATGGTACATGGGTTGATTATGTCGGCAGGGCGGGAAGAATTCCGGGCCTATCGCTGCAGGATGAAACAGCCTATCTCAGCGGCTTAAGGCCCGACTGCCTTCACTAAGTGTGGCTCGAAGTCGTGCTCTTCCCAGAGCCCATTCGGATCGGCGTTTTGCCGCAGCTTGCCAGGACAATGTTGGCCTTTTTTGGTCGACAGCATCGAAGCTTTCCATATATGGCAATCCTGACTGTCTTGTTTGCGTCGTGGTTGGTGTTCCGGGGAATCGGGGCGCTGGGTGTAAGCGCGCTTGCCACATGGCGGGGCTCGGCTTGTTATGCGCTGGCCGTGATGTTCGTATTCACCGGCGTTGCGCACTTTAACAAAATGAAGCATGACCTTGCCCAGATGGTTCCGGCCATATTTCCGCGGCCGCTGCTGCTGGTTTATTTCACCGGCATTCTGGAATTCATGGGCGTGGCAGGATTGTTGCTGCCGAGGTTCCGATCGCTCGCGGGACTGTGCCTCATCGCGCTGTTGATCGTTATGTTTCCGGCGAACGTGAACGCGGCCCTGAAGGGATCCATGCTGCGAGGGAAGCCGGCCACCCCGCTGTGGTTGCGGGCGCCTATGCAGTTGCTGTTTATCGGGATGTTGTGGTGCTCCAGCCGTCCGTAAGCGGGCAGCATATTCTTTGATTCAGGTGAACTAATGCCATGTTAAGTTCAGAATCACGTCGCGTCGCCGGCATCCTTCTGGTGATATTTCCCACTGTTCTGTATGGCGGCGTATCGCTGCTGATGTTCCTGCTCGACCGCAATTCGGGTTATATGGAAAACCCATTGCGGCAAAATCTCTTTCGCGCCGGCCACGCGCATGCCGGAGTGTTGCTGGTGCTGTCACTGATAGCGCTCCGCTATGTTGACGAGGCGCAATTGTCCGAGGGATGGAAGAGGTATGTGCGCTCGTCCATTCCTTCTGCCGCCATCTTCTTACCGGCTGCGTTTTTCTTCTCCGTGCTTTCCCCGCACGCTACAGAACCCAACCGATTCATCTACCTCGCATATGTGGGGGCGGTAGTTCTAGCGACTGGACTAGTGGCGCTGGGGGCGGGACTGCTACGGAGCAGGTTGCGATCCTGAAAGCGCTTGGTCGTTAGGGAAAGAGACTACGGCCGCATGACCACTTCATTGGGGCTGGCGGGCAGCACGAAGTTCAGGCCGTGCTCGTGATTGAGTTTGAGTGTGGCCGGCACATCCAGATCCGCAATCTGAATCTTCTTGGTCCAAGAACCGCTGGCCCAGTAGTCCGTTTTCGAGTAGATGGTTCCACTCATAATGGTGTAGCTGCTGACTTCTTCGGTGCGGCCATCGCGGAATACGAGAACGGCCGGGGGCAGTTCGCGCGGCGGTTCCGTCGCAATTTTGCGTGCCGAACGGGCCGAACCAGGTGAGGACGAAGCAGGCGCCGATGAACGAACCGCAGATTTCGCGGAATAGTCAGGCCCAGCTTGCCCGCCAGCTGATACCTTTTGAGACAGCGTCATTCGCTCGAAGTGATCGCCCTGCCATTCGATCAGCAGCGGTTCGAGCGGAGGGGCGGGCGGCGCTGGTTGCGCCGGAGCAGCGGCGGGCGCGGCGACTACCTTGGGTGGGGCAGCTTCCTCGGCGTCGTAGCCGTAATCAGAATAGTAGTACGGGTACGGCAATAGGATCGCAGATCGGCCAAATGCATGTCCCCGATGAAAGCGGACGGGACCGCCGGCAAAGCCGCGTCCGTCAGAGCCAACGGTTCCGATACCGGCTCCAGATCTTCCAACTCCCGAGGTACCAATTCCCGACGTAGGCGTCGCGCCGATACCCATCGTCCCTGGAGTCACACCGCCCCCGCGAATTTGCGCCGTCAGCGGCGATATCAACATCGCCGCGGCCAGGATCGAGGTAGCTACCATCGCGATGGCAAACCGGTTCGGCATTATCTGTTCGCTTCCTACTTGTTCACTTCGGGCGCGGGCGGCAGCTGAAAACTAATACCGAGGTCGTCGTTCTGCTTCGCGGTGGCTTTCAGATCGAGATCCGCGATTGCGATCTTGCGATGATGCCCGGGCGTCAAGTCGTAAAGCATGTTTCCCACCACAGCGTAATTCTGAACTTCTACCTGATGGCCGTCTTTGAGGACGAGCACGGTCTGAGGTTGATCGGCGACCGGGGTTTCAGCCGGCTGGGCCAGCGCGGCTGATTCTGTTTCTACATGAACTCGACCCGTACGCTGCGGGTATGCGTCCCGATAGGAGCGAGCCGGCTGTCCCGAACCGCGGCGGTCGAAGATGGTGGGGCCGCCCCGTTCGTCATCTTCCGGATTCGGTTCCACCGCCGTATCGGCGGCCTCGGGTTCCGCTACCACCGGGTAAGGTACGTAGACCGCGCCTCCAGCAGGGAAAAACGAATTCTGGTGATGGTGGTGACGCCGCTGGAAAAGCGGTGGGTTCGGATTCACCGGGGACAGCGGGTTGATACAACACATGGGCTGAGTGAAGAACTGGTTTCTCGGCTGAAGACCGTTCGGACCCAGCGAGGTGACGCTGGCGGGCACACCGGGCGCAGAACTAAAGTGTCCACCGAAATTGATCGAAGTTACCGAAGAGGGGGTGCCATTGATCTGCGCGACGGCGATTTGCGCGAGGCCAGCAGTCAGCAGAAAAATCAGTGCGCCGAGCACCAGTGCCGCTACCGTGGCTGAATTCAGTCGTTTCACATAAGAATCATACTCCAGTTTCGCAACCATGGCCCACCTCCGGCAAAACCAACGCCTAGCAATTTAGAACCTGCGGAAAGAAGGTTAGTTGCATCTTTTTTTCATTTAGTCCGGAGCGCTATTTACCAAGGCTCTGCTAAGTGATTGACGGATAAGCCTGTGACTTCGGTTATCCGCGCCCAGCCCGAGCCAGTTCCCAGACGTTCCACGCGGCGCTGGCTACTAGCAGCCCCCAGATGGCGGCCTGGGCGAGCTGGCGGTAGCGAGTTTCCAGCAGGTCCGCCGCGATACCGGCCACGAAGACGAACAGGAACGGAACCGCCATGAGCTGGAAGCCGAGTCCGGGAAAGTGCGGCGTACCTAGCGCCAGGACAAGAAATAAAACCGCGACCAGCAAGGGCGCCGTGTTGCCGAAGTAGCGCGCCTGGTGCCAGCTGAAATATGCAATCAGCGCGATGGGCAGCGCCAGTACCAATGCGGGGCTGCTTTGTCCTAATTGCGCCAGCATCTGATGGTATGCCGGCGGCATGGTGAACGCTTTCCACGAGAGTCCCGAAAAGGACGCGTACTCAATTCCTCGCCAGAACTCGCTCGCGCGGAAAAAGTAGGACGCATACAAGATCAGCGCGCCGATCGCGCAAGCGACTGCCCAAATTACCGCGGCGGCGATCCGGCGGGTAGGAGCAAGATAGAGCATGAACGCCAGCGCGGCGGGCAGCACGACGATCAGCGGAAACTGTGAACCCACTGCCAGCGCCAGCGATAATCCCAACAGCACAATGCGCCGCCAGTTCCACAGAATCACTTCGCGCGGCGCGTATAGCGTGTGGGCCACGGCGATGGCAGTGAAGATGGCGCCGAATGCGCCCCAGGCGGCTCCGATCTCCGGCTCCGCCGACCAGATTGCGCTGGAGCGGACGATTCCCGGCGAGAAACAGTAGAGAGCCAGGGCAACGTATCCGCCCGCATTGCCGAAAAGCCGGCGGGAAACGTACCAGAGCGAAGCGCCGAGCAGCAGACCGAAAACAAGGTAAGGTGCCGCGGCCAAGCGGTGCAGTTCGCGAATATTTTCTGGCTGGAGCAATACCGGACTCAGCGCCAGTGGCGCCGATGCGATCAGATACCAGAGAGGCGAATGGTTAGCGTCGTAGCCGCTGTTTTCGAACTCAGGTTGAACCAGCTCAGGTCGAACCAGTTGAGGTTGAACGAAGCCGGGTTGAAGAGGTGGAAGAGGATCCAATTCCTTCCCCAGATCGGGCGGGGCCGTCAGCAATCCCCAGTGATTCCAAAGCGCGGTGCCGCGCTCCAGCCGATAAATCTCCTCGGGCTCCACGGTCCCGGATCGCCAGCCTTGCTCCACCAGCCACAGGCACTGCGCCAGAAACACGAGCAGCATAAGTGCGGCCAGCATTTGTGGCCGACCGAAGCGTTCGCGTGTGAAGAATCCGACCATGAGGAGACGGCGAGTGTTTTACCATGTCGGGGCACGGTTGGGGAAACTCCCCTCGATTGACGAGCCACGATGGACGATCCAAAGACGGATGATCCACAATACGACGAGCCCAAGGACAGCAAACTCGACAATAGAGATCGAGCTTCCGCGGTGCCCAGCATCGTCTCCGGCGCTGGTACCGATTATGGACTGTTAACGCCCTCACCATTCGAAGCGCGCGTTCAGAAGATATTTATCGGGCCGGAAGGCCTTCGTCCCGTCTGGCGGTTTACGTTCTACCTGCTCGCGTTCAGAGTCCTCCGCTTCTGCCTGCGTGCTTTCATCTACTACGCCTGGCCCGACACCGGGCTTCTGTGGCTGCAAGCTGCGGTGGAACTGGGGCTCGCAATCGTCGCTGTGGTTCCGGCGCTGGCCCTGAGCCGGATTGAACACCGGCCATTCGCGCGCTACGGTCTGCCCTTGGGCCACGCTTTTGGCAAGTTGTTCTGGATGGGTGCCTTGTGGGGATTCGGCTCGATTACGATATTGCTGCTGGCTTTGCACGGAGCGAATGCCCTTGACTTCGGGGGGCTCGCCCTGCATGGCATTCGGGTGGTGAAGTTTGCCGTGTTCTGGGGAGCGTTCTTCCTCATGGTGGGCTTTTACGAAGAGTTTCTCACGCGCGGCTACACCCAGTACACGCTGACGCAGGTGGTCGGCTTCTGGCCGGCTGCGGTTCTGCTGTCAGCGGGCTTCGGTGTCCTGCATCTCGAGAATCCCGGGGAAAGCTGGGTCGGCATTCTGGGCGCCGTGCTGATCGGCTTTTTCTTCTGCCTGACATTGCGCCGTACCGGGAATCTCTGGTTCGCCATCGGCTTTCACACCTCGTGGGACTGGGCCGAGAGCTACTTCTATTCCGTCCCTGACAGCGGCGGGATGGCTCCTGGACACTTGCTGCGTTCCAGTTTCCACGGCCCGAACTGGCTGACGGGCGGGTCGGTCGGGCCGGAGGGTAGTGTTTTCCTCTTTGCGCTGCTGGTGTTGCTTTGGGTGGTGTTCGATCGTGTGTATCCCGAGGTAAAGTACCCGACTGGGACTTCAGATTCTTAATCTTTGGCTTAGGACTTATTCCGAGCCGCGGGGGCGGTCAGTCTGCGAACCGTAGAGCCTGGCATACCTGAGGAAGTGGGGGGGGCGGACACTCCTTGTCCGCCGCTTTTGACTTGGACTCTAGTGCTGCCAGGCTGATTTGTTCCCAGGCCACTGCGGAAAACCCAAACCAAGATCAACTTCAAAATCGGTGGACGAGAGTGTCCGCCCCACACTTCCAACTACCACGAATAGTGAACTGTGTAGGTCACTACTTGTTCCCCGTCCGGGGCAATGGTGACCGGAAATTCGACGGTTTGTGCATCCATCTTGCGGGATTCCTGCGACTGCTCGATCAGCTTCCAGTTTGTCCAGCGATAGAGGTGCTCGACCACGCGGACGGTTACGGATTCCTTCTTGTGATTGCGCACACGGATTTCGAACGACTCGTCTATCCAGTTGTGCGCTGAATCCACGCGGATGTTGGTGCGCTTGCGCTCGCCGACCACGTCGAACGAGTTGCCGGTGAAGATGCGGATGGTTTCGTCTTTCGGGGTGTGGTCAATCACGTTCTCCCCGACAAATTCCAAGTGGCCGTCGGTATCGCGGCGGTAGAAACGTAGCTTACCCTTGGGCAGCGCGATCCCGAGATGATTCACCTCGGCGTTTTTGAACTCTTCCATCACCCACACTTTGGGGTTCGATTGCGTGCCATAACTCTGGTCCTGGCGAATCTGCTCCATATTGTAGTAGCCGTACTGCTGCACTTGCGCTCCGTCGTAGACATAAAGCCGTAGCGCGTGAATGTCGGTGGAGCTCACGAACTCCACCTGCTTGGTTTCCTGGTCGCGCAACGTGGTGGGCCGCGCCAGGGTGTAGAGATGAAATTCGTCGAATGACTTCTCGTGGACGACCGGCGCCGCGGCGGCTTCGTCCATTGCTTTGTTCATGGCGCCATAGGCCCGGCTGGCCAGGGTGCCAGGCTGAATCTTGTTGACGTCGCCGGCCATCAGCTTGATGTTTGCGTTCTCAAACGTCTTGCCGCTCTGGTTGCGCATGGTGATCCAGCCCACCATGTCGAGAAGATCGGTCTTGCTTTTCGGGTTGTCGGAGACCACCAGGTTGTAGTCGGCCTGCCAGCTCATGCCGCCGGCGACGTAGGAGATTTCGGCGTCGAACTGGCCGGGATTGTTGGTCTGGAGAAGCCAGCTGAGGGTTGGTTTGAGGATGGAATCGCCCGACAACGCGGGGAACAGCGGCTGGCCAGGCAGGCCGAAGCGCAGCACGCCGTCCACTTCGATGATGGGCTGAGTGTAAGAGGGCTGCTGATAGTTTTGCGCGTAGTACGTGCTGGGGACATAACCGCTGCGCACCACCTTGCCTTTGATGATCTGGTTAGGCTGCACCAAGAACTCGATGGTCTTGCCTTCATAGAACGAAAGCAGCAGCTCCTGGGAGATGGGATCATTGCGGTAATTCTGTTCCAGGACTTGCAGTGCACGTCCGGCAGGATCGCGCAGGATCACGGAATCCGGCTCCAGGTGCGACGCAATGCCGGCATACTGGGCGCGATTCACGCCAGGACTGAGGTCAAGTGGCACATATTCCCGCGCCACAAAGAAATTCTGGTTGTAGATGGTGAGCGCGGGCTGGTTGTTGGAGTCGGTAGCCTTTTCCTGTCCCATGGCCGCGCCGCACAACAGGATCATGATCAGCATCAGCTTCTTCATTCTGGTTTCTCCCGGTTCGCTGTGGACGGGAAGGAGGAGGCTTTCCGGTCCTGTCCAGAGAACGCGGGGTTTGGGGAAACTTGCAGGGAGTTCTTAACCACAGAGGACAAAGGGGACACGGAGGTAATCGCAGGTAACCATAGCGGCGCTTAGTTCTGTCATCCTGAGGCCGGCAGGCCCATTCGCCTCGGAGCGGACCCGCGGAGTCGAAGGAACCCCTCAAAGAGAGCTCGCTCCCCAGGGAATTCGTCCGGAAACCTACCTGCCAGGTGCCGGGCTGGCCGCTGCCTGCGGCAAATGGAAAAACACGTGGCCTGCCCAACGCAGAATCCGCCAAGCGAAGGCAGCGCCCAGCAGAATGGTCAACAGCCACAGCAGAATGGTGGGCAACAAAAACACCAACGCTGCCATGACGGCCGTATAATTCGCCAGGCTGTCGAGACCATCGCGCGCAGCTACCTTTAATTGATACAGAGGCCGCCAGCGCAGGCCGAACACCTGGGCCTCAGCTTCAGAGTGCACAGATATCGCGATGGCGACGGTCTCTACTTGTTTGGAAAGCGCTGCGAACTCCGCCTGCTGCTGCTCAATCTGGCCGCGAACATTGCTCAATTGTTCGCTGACTTGGAGCGTGTCTTTGACAGTGTTGGCGCGCTTCATGATGGAAAGGTACTGCGCCTCTTCTGCCCGCAAATTTCGCAGGTGTGCATCCATATCGACGTATTGCTTGGTGACATCTTGAGCTTCCACTCGCTCGCTTTCCACTCTTAGCCCCATTTTCCGGATTTCGGCACCTGCCTCTTCGAATCGGCTAGCGGGGACACGGATTGTGAGCGATGCAAACGGTGCGCCTTCTGCGCCGGTGGTGGTCGAGGTCACCAGAAATCCACCCAGGCGCTGGGCGAGCTGGCGAATCTTTTCCGCGGTATCGCCAGGGTTCTTCGCCACTAGACTGATGGAAGAGTTTCGCGCCATCTTGCGGTCGTCAGCGGGCGTCTGCGGCTGGCTCCCGCTGGAGCCTATCATCGCGGCCGACGGCAATCGGGTTATGTCGGGGGCGCCCGGAATGCCTGCGACCACCCCTCGTACTTGCCTTTCGCCCGCCGGGAAGGTGCGGTCGTAGAGCGGCGCTTGCCACAACGAAATCGGGTCCCAGACCGATTCAGCTACTCCTGTACTCCGCGAAACTCCCCTGTGCTCGTAAACTTGAATGGTTCCGACATACAAAGCGACCAGACCTGCAGTGATCAGCCATCCCGCCTTCAGCCAGCCTTCACGATTCTGCCAGAGACTTCGCCAGGCCAGTTGCATGATGTCCTCCCTAACCGTAGACCATGTCCGGGCCGATTTTGTTCCCGCCGCGGGCCCGTCCAACGAAAGAACGGAGTTGCGCCGGGATCTTGCAGGGAATTTGTGGAAGCTAACAGTAAGGCACGAACGCGGGTCCTAGAAGTGCTGGTCTTTGGTGCCGGAAGGAGAGTCGTTGCAAGTAACGTCGGTATCGCGGCGTCCATAAACAACGGGCGGCGCCAACGCCGCCCTCATAAATCGATCCCAATCCGTGTGAATCCGCGCAGATCCGTGGCTACGATTTGCTAGATATCGAGATTCTTCACATCCAGCGCGTTGTCTTCGATGAACTTGCGCCGGGCTTCGACGTCCTCGCCCATCAGCGTGCTGAAGATGATTTCGCACTCGGCGATGTCTTCGAGCTTCACCGAAAGCAGCGTGCGCCGCTCCGGATCCATGGTGGTGGCCCAGAGTTGCTCCGAATTCATTTCGCCAAGACCTTTGTAGCGGGTCTTCTCGTAACCCCGGCTGCCAGCTTCCTTCACGTACTCGAAGAGGTCGCGGACGTTTGTTTTCTCGACCACTTCCGTCTCGATGGCTTTCTTTTTGGCGATAACCTTGGGCGCTTTCTTCGACGCCTTACTGGCCTCTTCGCTCTCGGCTTCTTCGCCATTGCCTTCCTCGGCGGCGCCGTTGGCCGGCGCGGTGTCCGTGACGGCTTCGATCACGAACGGCGGCTCCATGTAGGGCTCGATCTGCTTGAATTTTGACAGCAGCTGGCGATATTCCGCAGTGGAAGCCAGTTCCCAGTTGATGAGATGTTCAGCACCCTGGGAATTGACATAGCGCACTTCCCAAAGGTTGTGCTCTTCATCGAAGCGGGCTTCCACGCTCTTGAAGTCGCGTTCTTTCTGCAGCTTCTTTAGTTCCCTTTCCAGCTTCTCGATCTTTTTGGGAGCGGTCTTCTTCTCGCCTTCAAAATCGGCGCGCTTGGAAAGATCGAGTGTGGGCAGGAGTTCGGTGATCTTCTCGTCGCGCAGCCGTTTGTTCACCTTATCGAAGTAGGCGAAATATTCTTTTAGTCCGCTGGCAAATTTTGACAAGCCTGTGCCTTCAAGCTTGGCCGCGCCCTCGCCGTAGCGCACAATCAGGCTGTCCGCCGCACGCTTGAGGATGATCTTGTCGAGTGCGTCGTCGTCCTTGATATATTGCAGGGTTTTGCCCTTCTTAATCGAATATAGAGGAGGCTGCGCGATGAACACGTTGCCGCGCGCGATCAACTCCTGCATGTGGCGGAAGAAGAACGTGAGCAGCAGGGTGCGGATGTGGCTTCCGTCCACGTCGGCGTCGGTCATCAGGATGATCTTGCCGTAGCGCAGTTTGGCGAAATCGAAGTCGTCTTTGCCAATGCCGGTGCCCAGCGCCGTGATCATGGCGCGAATCTCTTCGTGCCCCAGCATTTTGTCGTAACGCGCTTTTTCGACGTTGAGAATTTTTCCTTTCAGCGGCAGGATGGCCTGGAAGCGTCGATCGCGGCCCTGTTTGGCGGTGCCGCCGGCAGACTCTCCCTCGACCAGAAACAGCTCGCAGCGCTCCGGTTGCCGTTCCGAACAATCGGCCAGCTTGCCGGGAAGGCCGCCGCCATCGAGCGCGCCTTTGCGGCGAGTGAGGTCGCGGGCTTTCCGAGCGGCTTCACGGGCGCGGGACGCTTCGATGGCTTTGTTGATGATCTTTCGTCCAACCGTGGGATTCTGCTCGAGATATGCGCCCAAGCGCTCGTTCACGAACGCCTGCACGATGCCAGCGATGTCGGAATTCAGTTTGCCTTTGGTTTGTCCTTCAAACTGCGGCTGTGGCAGCTTCACGCTAATGACCGCGACCAGGCCTTCGCGCACATCGTCCCCGGTGAGATTTTCTTTCACGTCCTTGAACAGACCCATCTGCTGACCGGCGTAGTTGATGGTGCGGGTCAGCGCCATACGGAAGCCGGAGAGGTGCGAACCACCGTCGACGGTGTTGATGTTGTTGGCGAAGCTGAACACCGACTCGGAGTAGGCATCGTTATATTGCAGACCGATCTCCATGACCACGCCGCTGCGTTCGGCTTCCATGTAGATGGGCTTGTCGTGCAGCACTTGCTTGCCCCGGTTCAGATGCTTGATAAATTCGGCGATGCCGCCGTTGTACTTGAACTCGGCGGATTTAGCCTCGCCGGTCTTGGCGTCGGTCGTGCGCTCATCGGTCAGCGTGATCAGCAGGCCTTTGTTGAGAAATGCTAGCTCACGCAGGCGCTGGGCCAACGTGTCAAAGTTGTATTCTGTGGCGGTAAAGATACTTCGATCGGGCAGGAAATGAACCTTGGTGCCGAGTTTCTTGCTGGCGCCCGCCTTCTTCAGCTTGCTGGTAGGCTCACCTTTTGAATAAGTCTGCTCCCAGGTGAATCCGTCGCGCCAGATTTCGAGATCGAGTTCTTCGCTCAGAGCGTTGACGCAGGAAACACCAACGCCATGCAAACCACCGGAAACTTTGTAAGAAGACGCGTCGAATTTGCCGCCGGCGTGCAACTTGGTCATGACCACTTGCGCGGCTGGAACTTTCTCGCCGTCGATCTCCATCGAGTCCACGGGAATGCCGCGGCCGTTGTCGACGACCGTGATGGAGTTGTCCAAATGAATCGTGACTTCGATCTTGTCGGCGTAACCGGCAAGCGCTTCGTCCACCGAGTTGTCTACTACTTCGTAGACCAGATGGTGCAGTCCCATCTCACCCGTCGAACCGATGTACATCGCGGGACGTTTGCGCACGGCTTCCATGCCGCCGAGTACTTTGATGGAGTCGGCGTTGTAGTCCCCGTTGCCTCCGTTTACGGCCGCGAGCTTTCCGTTCTTTGCCTTAGATTCGTCGATGGGAGTGATTTCTTTCGTGGCCATTCAGCTCCGTGGAAAGTGCCGGGCGTGGGTCTTGGCCGGCGTCCGTTTCCGATGCCCTGGAATTTGCCTCAAATGACTGAAATTATTAACACTTACGGCTTCCGAGGTTGTTCTTTATTGTAGCACGGAGGCGGCTATTTTTCGACCCCGGAACCGGGCCGGTAAACCTTGTGTTTACAAGGCATTTTTCGAGGTTGCGAGCGGCATCTTGGACATTTTCTCGGGAGCACGGTGGGACACCCGCGCCTACATTGTCAGGGTACGAAACAGGGGGCGACCTGTTAGCATATTGGGAGGAGATTCCAGCTAGCATGAGTGTTCCTGTATCGCAGATGTGGACGGTGGCCAGCTACGTCATCCGGCAGAAACTCGCCCGGCGAAAACAGTATCCTCTGGTGCTGATGCTGGAGCCGCTGTTCCGCTGCAACCTGGCCTGCGCCGGTTGCGGCAAGATTCAGTATCCGGCGCATGTGCTCAAGCGTCAGCTGACGCCTGAGGAGTGCTTCCGCGCCGTGGACGAGTGTGGTGCCCCCGTGGTTTCGATTCCCGGTGGCGAACCGCTCATGCATCCCGAAATCGACAAGATTGTCGAAGGCTTGGTGGCGCGCAAGAAATACATCTACCTTTGTACCAATGCCCTGTTGTTGAAAGAGAAAATCCATCTGTTCAAGCCGACCAAATACCTGACCTTCAGCGTGCATCTGGACGGACAGAAAGAGCATCACGACTTCGCGGTGTGCCGCGAGGGTGGGTACGAGGTCGCAGTGGACGCTATCCGCGAGGCTTTAGAGCGTGGCTTCCGGGTCACCACCAACACCACGCTTTTTGACGGCACGGATCCCAAGAGCGTGCGAGCGTTTTTTGATGACATGATGGAGCTGGGAATCGAGGGCATGATGCTTTCGCCTGGCTACTCCTACGAAAAAGCTCCTGACCAGCAGCACTTTCTGGGGCGCGCCCGCACCCGACGTCTGTTCCGGGCCATTCTTTCCAATCGGGAGAAGAACTGGCAGTTTAATCTCTCGCCGTTGTTCATGGAATTCCTCATGGGCAAGCGAACCTATGCCTGCACTCCGTGGGGAATGCCTACCTATAACATCTTCGGCTGGCAGAAGCCTTGCTACCTGCTCCAGGATGGCTACGCTGACACCTTCGAGGAGTTGATCCGGGAGACGGCGTGGGAGTCGTACGGCACCGAGTCGGGCAATCAGCACTGCGCGAACTGCATGGTGCACAGCGGTTACGAGGCCTCGGCGGTAAACGCTACCTTCGGTTCGCTTAGCGGCTTTGTGGCCACGGTAAAGGGCACGCTATTCCACCGCTATCGCGATGAGGGAGCGCTGCGCCTCCTGGACGAGCCTGTGCAACACGGTCAGGAAACACCCTTGGTACAGATCGGGAACCCCGCTGAATCGCTTGAGGAGACTAGGGCGTGACCGGGAAGGCTGCGGGGCACGTTTCGCACGAGCCGGTTGCACAACCCGAGTCTTCATCTTCCTTGGCGGCGGACGGGCTTGAAGTTTCTCCCGGCTGGCAGCACGAAAAACTTGAGGGCTGGGTTCCGGAGCTGGCCTCGGAAGAAGAAACCCGCAAAGCACTGGAGAAGGCCTTTGACTACCGCGGCGATGTGACTGTCACCCGCAAAAATGGTACTACCGTCGAGGGATATCTTTTCGACCGGAAAACTGGCCCCAGGCTGGCCGATTCTTTAGTGCGAATCCTTCCGAAGACTTCGAACCAGAGAGTGATGATCCCCTACTCGGATATCGCGGCGCTGGCCTTCACTGGCCGGGATACGGCAGCGGGAAAAAGCTGGGAAGCCTGGGTGAAGAAGTACATGGAAAAAAAAGCCGCCGGCGAGAAGGATATCGGGCTGGAGCCTGAGGCGCTGGAGTAGGCCTCCGCAGCTGTCATCCTGAGCCCAGTGCCTGCGTTCGCTTGCGAACGCATCTGCGGAGTGGATCTCTACCTGTGGCAAAGCCCCTGGTTTGCGTTTCAACCGTGGGTGCGGAATATTGCCTGACGCGATCCTGAAGGCATTTTCGGACAGGGACTCTTGACTCTGTGGCTGTTTCGCGAGCGAAGCAGCTTCTCCACTCCGGATGACAACTCGTGGGTCTTGCAGTGATGGGGGATTACCGTGCCGCTTTCTTCACTCCAAAACTTAGTTTCTCGATCAGTTCGCTGACCTCGTCCTCGCTCCCCCCGATGAAGGTGTAAGAAACCTCGTAGCCTTTTTCCAGAATTACCAGCGAAGTCTGGCGCATGGTGAGCGTGCCTCGCGATTTGCTGAAGTCTCCGCGCACCAATTGCGTGGCGCCGAGGGAATACTGGTGAGGCGCTTCCACCGCCTGGAACCCTTTGGCGGTGGCGAGTTCCGTGAGCGGCCCGAAATAGTCAGCTGCGGTCTTCAGGCCGGAATAGTTAGAAAGACGCTCAGCCGCGATCACTACAGCGGAATTTACGGTGTCGCCGGTGGCTTCCGGGGGACGTTCGAAGATGGCCAGCAGCAGCATGGATTTGGCGGGATCGTTAGAGGCGTCCGGGGAATCGTCCTGCATTTCCCGGGTGCGATCGACCCAGCCGAAGGGCAGTTTGTAGCTAAATCCAAAAGAAGGATTGTGGTAGAGGCCGTCGCGGATGGCTCCAGGCTCGGGATTGGGCGATTTTGCGTGGGCCGGTGGCCTCGAGGAAGAAGAAGCCGGCTGCTGGGCCCACAAGGCCGCGGCGAGTAGGGCTAGAAGGACGCTAGCCGAGAATCGGGCCATGTGTCATGTTACAGGATGGTGGCCCCTATAGCGCGCCGGCATCCCTTCGCCTCTCGCCAGGGCAAGCTCTTCTGGCTGCTTCGAGGCATTCCGCCCCTCGGTGTGAGTGCGGGACGCCCTCCAGACAGCCGCCGGAACGGCGGCGCTACGATTTAGAGCGCGGACCCTGCTTACCCTGGACGATTTCACCAGAGCGGGGCGTCGGCTCAGTCGCCCCACTTCTTCAATCCCAGCAACTTCTCGCCCAGCGGGGTCAGCCTGGCAGGCGAGCAGTTTTTCTTTTCCCACGCCCGCGGATCGCCGGGAAAGGCGAATCCTTGCGGCGGCTCCATCTCTCTCCATGAACGGACGCGTATCTCGCGCAAGTCTTCCCGGGATTCGTCAGCCGGGGTCATGGAAATGTATTGCGCGATGCGAACTTTATCTTTCGAAGTATTGGGGCGGATGCCATGGGCCAGAAGGCTGTTGAAGATCAGCAGATCGCCCGCCTTCGGCATGACCGGCACGATTTCGAAGCCGGTCGTGTCGGGCTTCCAGGGATCGCGGTTTGCAGGCTGAGTTTTTCTCCACTCCTCAAGGGTGCGAAACAGTTCGGGCACACCCTGGAAACCGCCCATGTCCGGTTCGTGATCGACCAGCGAGAGCACGCCCTGAACGTTGACCGGTAGAGGATCAAGAGTGGTATCAGCGTCCCAGTGAATGAAACCGCTGAAGGGGCGCTGGCTGCGATTCGGTGGATTCAGATTGGCGCGGTCGATCGTGACCCACAACTTTTCGTTGTCCCAGACGTCGAGGAAAGCGTCATACACGCGCGGATATTGCCGGTTGTCCCACAAATACTGGTGGTTGTAGATCTCGACCATGCCGCTGTTGTTCAACTCCTTCATGGCATGATCGCGAAGTTGGTCCCGGTACCAGGTAGAGGGATCGTTAGGATCCATCTCCTGAAATTCCCACAGCAGATCCACTAGGCGCTTCACGTTTTCGGGAGGGACGGCTTGCTTGACCACAACGTAGCCGCGCGTGATCCAGTGCTTCCAGTCGTCTTCGGACAGTACTCGTAGCGGCAGGGATTTCTGCATGTCGCGCAGCTGGGTTTCCGCGACATAGGCTACGCTGGCATTTCCAGGGCGGTTCTTGCCGTAGGCGTAACGGTCGGATGTTGTCTCTACCTTGTCTGACATGGCTACCTCCTGCCGGGGAGGGTTCGTCCCCGTGCCATGACCATTATCGCGCAGCGTGCCAGCGCAGCCGAAGGGACGTTGTCCGCTGCATCAGGCGGCCCGCGCGGCGAGCGGCTGGGTGCAGAAGCCGCAACGGCGGGCGTCGATGGGAATCTCGCTCAGGCATTCGGGGCACTTCTTGGTCGTGGGATCGGCCGGCGCCGGGGCCTTGCGCATGCGCGCGATCAAGGTGTTGATTGGGGTCACCACGAAGAAATAAACGGCGGCCGCAACCAGGATAAATGACACGATGGCGTTGATGAAATCACCCACTGGAAACGGAGTGCCGTTGATAGTGAAGTTAATCGCGGAGAAATCGGGCTTGCCGACTAGGGCCGCGATAAGGGGCGTGAGCAGGTCTTTGGTAAACGCAGTGACCACCGACCCGAAAGCCGCGCCGATGACTACACCTACCGCCAGGTCAACCACATTTCCACGAAGAATGAATTGCTTGAAGCCGCTAAGCATGGAACCTCCCTAACCAAGCAGGGCAACAAATTTACGGCGGCGGCACAGGGTAGGTCAAGCACTTGCTAGGCTGGACTGCGTGGCGCGGATGCTCTTGTCCGCCACCTCACTGAGGAGATTGGGCTTTCGGAGTTAACTGGGCTCAAATGCGCATGGGCATAACGATGTAGCGGTACTTATAGTCCTCGCTATCGGCAGGGCGTAGCTGGCCGGCGGACTGGGCGTCTTTGAACTCGAGTTTTACGTCCCCCGCTCCCACGGCTTTCAGGAAGTCGAGAATGTACTGCGCGTTGAAGCCGACGGTCAGGGAGTCGCCCTGGTAGCTGGTTTCGATGGTGTCTTCCGATTCGCCGGTCTCAGTTGAGGACGCTGAAAGCTTCAGTTCGCCCTTTTCCATGCGCAGGCGAACAGCGCGCGAGCGTTCGTCGGCGAACTGGGCTACGCGGGAGATGGCCGCGCCCAGTTCGTTGCCGGGCAGGGTGACGCTCTTGTTGTTGTCTTTGGGCAGCACGGCTTCGAAGTTGGGGAACTGGCCGGTAAGCTGGCGCGAGGTCAGCAATCGCTGTCCGATGCGGAAATACAAGGTGGACTCGTCCTTGGCGAATTCGATGGATTCGGCGTCGGTGGAATCGAGCAGCGATCTTAACTCGTCCATTGCCTTCTTGGGGATAAGTGTCTTCAGCTCGCCGGAGACGCCTTCGAATTTCTCTCCGCTACGTTCGATGTGCGCCAGGCGGTGTCCATCGGTCGCAACCATGGTGATGGACTCCGGTTTCAGCACCATAAGGGCGCCGTTCAAGGTATAGCGCGATTCTTCGCTGGCGATGGCGAACCCGGTCTTGGCAATCATTCCTCGCAGCACCTGGGCAGGAATCTTCACCACACCTGCCGTAGGAAATACCGGCAACGTCGGGAAATTCGACCGGGCCATCCCGACCATTTTGGTGTTGGACCGTCCGCAACGGATGCTAATCCAGTGATTCTCCAGCAGCTTGATGGTGATGTCCGCGTCGGGTAACAACTTTACGTAGTCATGCAGCTTGCGGGCGGGGATGGTGCAGGAGCCTTCTTTTTTCACCTTGGCATTGCAAGCGGTGCGCAGGCTCAGGTCCAGGTCGGTGGCAGTGAGTGACAGCTTGTCGCCGGAAGCTTCGAATAAATAGTTTGAGAGGATTGGAATCGTGGTCTTACGTTCCACCACGCCCTGGGTCGCAGTCAGTTCCCGCAAGAGTTCGGATTTGCTGACTGTGATTTCCATGGTGGCGGTCCCTGTGACTGCGGCCATTGCTTCTACCGGCATAACCCAAGTCTCCCGTTAGGCGACGCTACTTTGAGTACTTCCCTTATATCAAAATAAAAAGCCTTTAAACCAGTAGTAACAGTAGGCGGTGCGTAAAAGTGGAAATCGGGTCCAACACCCATTGTGACTGGCTTCTCCGCGTAAACCCGTCTGTCTAAAACTAGACTGGCATTTGGCGGAGATGGAGGCATCGTTTGGCCGTGCCCAGCGATTCCCTCCGGCTCTTGCACAACTTCCACACCGGATTCACAGCGTCCACCAAGGAAGACTCTGCTGTTGAGTGGAAATCCGGTAGGAGCCGCCTTCTACCCGCCCAACTGCTCAGTCATTTTATTGATAAGCCTGTTCAAATCCTTGTCGGTCTTCCGGGTACCATCGATCTTATCGACCGAATGGAGCACCGTGGTGTGATGCTTGCCGCCAAACTGACGTCCAATCTCCGGCAGCGAAGCCTCGGTCAGATGCTTGGCCAGATACATGGCGATTTGCCGGGGATAGACGATGGCGCGCGAATTGTTTTTGGCCTTAATTTCGACCAAGCGCAAACCGAACTGCTCTGCCACCGCCTTCTGAATGGACTCGATGGTGACCTTCCGGGCTTGCGAGTCGATAAAATTCTTGAGCACCTGCTGGGTATAGGGCAGGGTAATCTCGGCGCCGATCAGCGACGAGTGGGCCACCAGCCGGATGAGTGCGCCTTCCAGTTCGCGAACATTGGAGCGGATATTCGAGGCGATGTATAACGCCACATCGGTGGGCAGGATAACTTTTTCCTGCTCGGCCTTCTTTTGAAGGATTGCGACCTTGGTTTCGAGGTCGGGGGGCTGAATATCGGCGATGAGCCCCCACTCGAAGCGGCTGCGCAGCCGGTCTTCGATTTCCGCCAACTCTTTGGGCGGGCGGTCGCTGGCGATCACGATCTGCTTCATCGACTCGTGCAGCGCGTTGAAGGTGTGGAAGAATTCTTCCTGGGTGCGCTCTTTTTGCGCCAGGAACTGGATGTCGTCCACCAACAGCACGTCCACGTTGCGGAACTTGTCGCGGAAGCTGATCATCTTGTCGTAACGCAGCGAGTTGATCATTTCGTTGGTGAACTTCTCGCTGGAGACGTAGCAAATGGCCGACTGGGGTTGCCGACGCTTGATCTCGTGACCGATGGCCTGCATCAGGTGAGTCTTGCCCATGCCAACGCCGCCATAGAGAAAGAGCGGATTGTAGGCTTTGGAAGGACGCTCAGCCACCGCCTGGCAGGCCGCGTGGGCGAACTGGTTGCCACTGCCGATCACAAACGCGTCAAAGGTGTAGCGCTGATTCAACTGCGCCGCCCCGTCCCAATCGAAGCGTGCCTGGGAATTGTGGGTGGGGGCCGGCAGGCGCGAGGAGAGTCCGCCATCGTGACGCACGGGCGTGGATGCGGGGTCGTCTTCCGGGGTCACGAACTTCACTTCCTGAAATTCACCGCCGAGATTGTCCAAGGCTTCCTGGATGAGATCCGCGTACTTGTCTCCCACGTGGCGAAATTCCGCGGTGGGCACGCGCACGAAAAGGATCGGCCCAGTGGAGTGGCTGTACTTGGTGGGCTTCAGCCAGGTGTCGTAGGAATGGCGGTTGATCTTTTTTTCCAGCGCGTCGAGGACGCGCAACCACGGATTCTGAGAAAGGCTCGGAGTGGGAACGGACATAAAATAAATTTTCGTGGGGCGGAGGGCTGATTCAGCGCCCGATACTTAAAAATTATTGCAGCAAAAAGCCATCATTTCCAACAGAGCGTCCAGCAGAGCAGCCTCGCTCGCGGGGACAGGTACGCTGGAGTTCAGGAAATTTCTGTAAGCGTGATCAGTCCGGCATACTAGCACAAAATTTTTCCGTCTGCGGGAATCTTCTCCGCAGGTTTCTCTGTGCTCTACGATTCAGAACCTTAACGAAACTTTCTGTCAAGTGTTCAAGTTATAACTGCCGCACGAGTGGTGCAGACGGGCCCCCATCCGCAGCTTCAGGACTCGCGTGGGAATGTGCTGGGGCGGACACTCTTGTCCGCCGCTTTTGACTTGGACCGTGTGGTGTTGCAAAAACTCACGCGCCATATGTGACCACACAGCAACTGCAAGATCCCCCACGAAAAGATCAACCTCGAGTGTCTGCCCCACACATTCCCCGGTGGGTCTAGCCATTCTCACTAGCCATTCAGCCATTCTCACGGTTTGCCCGCTTGCGGCTGCTCATTTATACTTTCTGTTTGGTTTATTCAAAGACATCCAGTTCATCAGGAGCAGCGATTTTTCATGCCCAAGCGCACATTCCAGCCCAACCGTCGTCACCGCTCGAAGACGCACGGATTTCTTACGCGGATGAAGACCAAGGCCGGCCGCGCGGTGATTTCGCGGCGGCGTGCCAAGGGCCGCAAGCGGGTGTCGGTGAAGCCCGGCTTCCGTGAGTAGTGTTTCTCCTCTTGGGAAAAATGGGGAAGTTTTGCAACCTGGATTCTTGCAACCCGGGTGGGGGCGAGAATTGTGAGCGCTCTGGTTCCGAATGGCCGCGCCGATGTGTCAGGTTCCAGCCGGCGACACAAGTTTCCGCGCAGCGTACGGTTGCTTCGACATGCGGACTTTGAACGGGTTTACAAGCAAGGCCGGCGGCATTTTGCCGCGCACATAACCGTGTTTTACCTGTCGCGCAGGAATGGTGATGGCGCAAACGCTGGTCAAGGCCCGCGAATTGGATTCACGGTGGGCAAGGTGCTGGGTGGCGCGGTCGCGCGTAATCGCATGAAGCGGCGCTTGCGGGAGGCGGTCCGGTTGCACGGTGTGATTTCGACGGCGGTGGATGTGGTGATCAACCCGAAGAGATCTCTGCTGGCGGTTCCCTTTGACGATTTGCGGACCGAAGTGCGCCGGGCGTTCGAAGTGATCGAGACCTCAGCGGCTAGAAGTCAGAAATAGAGGAGTCAGTGATAAGAAGTCGGCGCTAAACCATGAGCCAAATGGCAAGAAACGTCGTGCTGAGTCTGCTGCGGGGATACAAGTGGGCGATCTCGCCGCTATTTCCGCCGGCCTGCCGGTACGTGCCTACATGTTCTGAGTACGCGATGGAAGCCGTGGATCGCTTTGGCATCCTCTGCGGCGGCTGGATGGCGATGAGGCGTGTGCTCCGCTGCCATCCCTTTGTGAAGGGTGGTTACGATCCAGTTGTTAAGTTGGACGACTACCGCATAGCGCAGGGTGCGGTCCCGCCCGTGAGCCGTGTGGTCACAGAGTAGCGAATTTGCCAGAATTTCCCAATCCTCAACAAGATCCCGGGATGGAGCGCCGGCTGCTGCTGGTGTTTGCGCTTACGTTTCTGGTGATCATTCTGTTTCAGCCCTTGTTGAAAAAATACTTGCCGCAGTCGGCAGCTCCGCCGACGCAGACTCCGCCTCCGCCTCAATCTTCTGCTCGGTCCGCCGCGGCGATGGAGTCCCAGGTGCCCGTTCCGGCCGCGGGCGCGAGCAAGCAGGCTGCGTCGGAAGTGGAGACGGTGGTCGACAATGACCTCTATCGCATTACGTTCACCAACCGGGGAGGCTGGGTCAAATCGTGGATTTTGAAGAAGTATCGCGATGACCACGGCAAGCCCCTGGAGTTGGTCAGCAATGCGGCGGAGAAATACGGATACCCGCTTTCGCTCTGGATTTACGACGAGGCCCAGCGCAACAAGATTAACTCCGCCCTTTACGTCGCCTCGGGTTCGGGCAATCTGAGCGCTCCGGTGCAAGTCACTTTTGAGTACGCGGACCAGGATGTCGCAGTCCGCAAGGCTTTCAGCTTCGATCACACTTACGTAGTGCATATCGAAACGTCGGTGATGCAAAGAGGCAGCTTGGTGACCGCCTTCCCCATGTGGCCGGCCGGCTTCGGCGATCAGCTTAGTCCGGCGTCCTATGCCGCCAGCCGCATCGAGCATCAATACAACGACAAAACCGAACGTCTGGACATCAAGAAAGTCAGTGGCGGCGCCACCGTGCCGGGGCCCTTCAATTGGGCTGGCGTGGTGGACCAGTATTTCGCAGCCGTCTTCCTGCCTGACGATCCGCAGAGTGCCGCTGCCCTTACTCTGCGTAATCCGGTTGATGTGCCCAAAGATTTGCGCAATCCCAACTCACAGGAAACCATCAAGGCGGATGTCCTGGGTGTTGCGGTGGGCGATCTCAAGGGACCCACGCTCGAGCGACTGTACGTGGGGCCTAAGTCCCTCGGTGTTCTTGAATCTGTCTCCGTGCCGAGCGTGATCGGCGCCCCGCAGGATCTGCGCGCCCTGGTTAACTTCGGTTTCTTCGGTGTGATCGCCCGCCCCCTGTTCCTTTGGCTCAAGTGGACTTACGAGAAAGTTGTCCATAACTGGGGCTGGGCGATTGTGATCCAAACGTTGATCATCAACCTGGCTCTGTTGCCGCTGCGCATCGCCAGCATGAAGTCGGCGCTGAAGATGCAGAAGGTGGCGCCGCAGATCAAGGCCATTCAGGAAAAGTACAAGAAGTACAGCATGCGTGATCCGCGCAAGCAGGAGATGAACCAGGAAGTCTCGGCTCTGTACAAGGCCGAAGGCGTAAATCCGGTGGGCGGTTGTTTGCCGATGGTCATCCAGATGCCCTTCCTGTTTGCCTATTACAGCATGCTGGGCGCGGCCATTGATCTCCGCCAGGCTCCCTGGCTTTGGATCCACGATCTTTCTTCGCGCGATCCGTACTTTGTGCTGCCGGTCGCCCTGGTTGTCAGTATGATTGTGACGCAAAGAATGATGCCACAACCTGGCATGGACCCGGCCCAGCAGAAAATGATGACCTTGATGATGCCGCTCATGATGGGTTTTCTCTTCTACAACCTGGCGGCGGGTCTGAATCTCTACTATTCCCTGGGCAACTTGATCGCAATTGCGCAGCAGGCCGTCATGAACCGAACCAGTCTGGGCCGGGAGATGCGTGAGATCGCGCTGAAGAGAGCGAGGAAGAAAGAAAAATAGCTCTCAGCGCTCAGCTTGAACCGGTCTGAGAGCTGAAAGCTGAGGGCTGAAAGCTGAGAGCTTCTGTATGTCCATTCCCGACAAAATCGCTGCCGCCAATAAGATTAATGATCTGCTGAAAGGCCTTGTTAGCAACAGTGGCTTGCGTCTGAAGTATCGCATCACCGTAGACCCACCGTTGCAGGAGGACCGGGACTGGGAGCGACCCGAGATTGTGGTGGAATTTGCCGGGCCGGACTCGCCGCTGCTGTTGGAGCGAGGGGGGGAGCTGCTGCGCTCGATCGAATTCCTAGCGCTCGAAATGCTCCGGCTACCGGGAAACGAGCATGAGAAAGTCTGCTTCGACTGCATGAACCATCGTGGGATGCGTCTCGAAGAGCTGCGCCTAGCGGCTGGCGTGGCGGCAGAAAGAGTGCGCAAAAGCGGGGCTCCTTACGAATTTACGCCCATGTCTTCACGGGAGCGTCGGATCGTCCACTTGGCATTACGCGACCATGCCGATCTGCGTACACAGAGCGAAGGCGAGGGCCTTCGCCGGTATGTGGTCGTGTATCCACAGAACTACAAAGCTGCCGTGAGCAAACCCCCGCGGAAGACCATTCCCTGACCGGGTAAGAGTAAGAACAGATCACTGTGAACCTCGACGACACCATCGTCGCCATCGCCACCCCACCGGGTCGCGGCGGCATTGGGGTGGTCCGTATTGCTGGCCCCGAGGCACGCGCCATCGCTGCCCCCATGCTGCGCCTGAAACATGATCTCGAACCCGGACGAACGGCGTTGGGAGAGCTCGTGGAACCAGGTGGCGCGGGTTCCCTCACCCGCGAGGAAGCTGGCTTCGAGTCGGGCTCGTCCATGGGCGAAAACACCCGGGCCCCCGCGCCACACGATCCCATCGATGAAGTCGTCGTCAGCTATTTTGCCAAGCCGTATTCCTACACGATGGACGACATCATCGAGATCTCCGCTCACGGTTCGCCGGTGGTCCTGCGCCATGTGGTCGAGCTTGCCCTTGCCCGGGGGGCTCGCCTGGCTGAGCCTGGCGAATTTACCATGCGCGCGTTCCTTAACGGACGCATCGATCTCACCCAGGCCGAAGCTGTCCACGACCTGATTGAGTCACAGACTCTGTTTCAGGCCAAGGTCGCGGCCCAGCAGCTTGAGGGCGCCCTCTCCCGTCGCCTGCAGCCGATCAAACAGAAACTGCTCGAGCTGATCGCGCTGCTCGAAGCTGGCATTGACTTTGCTGAGGACGATGTCTCGGTTTTGCCGCCGGAACAAATCCTGCAGCACATCTCGGCCGTGCGCGCGCCGCTGGAAGAGCTTTCCTGCTCTTTCGCATACGGAAGATTGGTTCATGAGGGTCTGACTCTGGCCATCGTAGGCCGGCCGAACGTGGGGAAATCGAGCCTGTTCAACCGCCTGGTGGAAAGTGAGCGTGCCATCGTTACGGCCACGCCGGGAACTACGCGCGACCTGGTGAGCGAGACAGTTGCGCTCGACGGCATTCCCGTGAAACTTGTGGACACAGCCGGGATTCGCCGGTCCCTCGATGAAGCAGAAAGCATCGGCGTGGGCAAATCCATGGAGGCCCTTGCCGATGCGGATCTGGTGCTGGTGGTGCTCGATTCCTCTCAGCCAGTGGGGGAGGAAGATCGCCGGTTGCTCGAAGTGGCGGGGCGACGGCCGGCCATTCTGGTTGAGAACAAGGCGGATATAGCCAGTTCACAGTTTCTGGTTCCCGGTTCTCAGTGGCGCAGCGTTCGTGCTTCGGCCCTGACCTCGGAAGGGCTTCCTGAGCTGCGTGCGGAAATTCTGCGTCACCTTGGAGGAGAGCATAGTGGACGAAGTGAAACTGGTTTTCTCACCAACGCGCGTCACCAGGGCCTGGTACGCGACTCGCTGAGCGCGCTCCAGGCCGCTGTGGCTGCGGTGGGGAACCGGGTTCCGCACGAGATGGTCCTGCTCGATCTTTACAGCGCGCTACGGCCACTGGATGAGATCACCGGCGCCACGAGCAGTGACGATATTCTGAATCTGATCTTTAGCAGATTCTGCATTGGAAAGTAGACTAATGGTTCATGGCTTCCAACAAGATGTCATGTCACCGCGAAAATGGTTGTAATTGTTAGGTTAACTTTGCGAGGGTGTGTATTCAACGGTTTGCAGCACTGACCGCGAGGACGTTTTTGGGCAAGTCTGCATGACCATCTCAATCGATCCGGACCGTCAAAACGCGAGAAAAGGCACGAGCCTGCGGATTCAACCTAATACTGGTTTGGACATTGTGTCGCTATATAATGTGCTACGGTCATGGGCTGGGCTTCTGCGTCCGCGATCTGGCGGCTATTTGATGCCCAGAACGGGGCATCGGACCGTCTGCTTCCACGCTGGCTGTTTCTTCGCACACTCGGTCTCATCTGTTTCTCCGCATTTTTTTCATTGATTTTTCAGATTCGTGGGCTCATCGGTTCGGCAGGAGTTCTACCCGCCGAAAGCTATCTCCAAGCTGTCGCGCGATCGCTCGGTCCTTGGGCGCGAGTGTGGTATGCGCCAACGGTCCTGTGGTGGTCAAGCGGATCGGTCATGCTGGGTGCGTTGTGCTGGGTGGGCATCGTGGCATCGTTTCTGTTGGTGCTGAATCTATGGCCGCGCGGCATGCTACTGATCTGCTTTGTGTGTTTCCTCTCCTTTGTCAGCGCAGCGCAGGACTTCTCGGGCTACCAGTCCGATGGGATGTTGCTTGAGGCTGGAGCGATCGCGTTGTTCTTCGCACCATCGGGTTTTCGACCGGGCTTGGGTCAGACGCATCCGTCCTCACGTGCCAGTTTGTTCCTGCTGCAGTGGGAGTGGTTTCGCATCTACTTTGAATCGGGTGTGGTGAAGATCTTGAGCGGAGATCCCGAGTGGCGCCATTTCACCGCGATGGACGAGTACTACCAGAATGGGCCGCTGCCCACATGGATTGGCTGGTACCTGCAGCACTTGCCGCACTGGTTCCATGCCTCGACGGTTTATGCCACGCTGGCTTTGGAGTTGGGCTTGGTTTGGATGCTGTTTCTACCACGGCGCTGGCGCATCGTGTGTTTCTTCATTGTCACGCCATGGCAAATTGGCGTAATTCTTACGGCCAATTACACCTTTCTGAATTATCTCGTTCTAGCGCTTGGTGTGTTGTTGCTGGACGATCGCTTTGTACTGCAGGTTTTGAAAGCCAGCTTGAAGGAGCGAGTGGCGCAGTCCATGTCCCGACAAGCGAACGCGCCAAGCGCAAGAGTCGAAGGCTGGATGGAGTGCCTTCGTCCAAAATGGTCGGCGCTGACGCTTGCTGTGAACAGCATGATTCTAATCTGGATCTTCTATGCGACCACGGCGGAGTTGGTCTGGATGTTTGTTCGTGCACCTTTACCAAGGTTCCCGGTGACGGCCCTTGAACCATTCCGGATCGCCAATCAATACGGCCTCTTCGCGGTGATGACTCGCGGTCGATACGAAATCGAATTCCAGGGTTCGTCGGATGGCCAGAACTGGGTGGCTTACCCGTTCCGCTACAAGCCGCAGGATTTGAATAGGCCGCCTGGGATCTACGCGCCTTATCAGCCGCGGTTCGATTGGAACTTGTGGTTCGCATCGCTGGGTTCCTGGCGAGAGTACCCGATCGTGCCGAACACGGAGCTGCGGCTCCTCTCCAATGAGAAGGATGTGCTGTCCCTTTTTGCCGGCAATCCTTTTCCGCAGGAACCGCCGCGACAGATCCGTGCGGTGCTCTGGCAATACTGGTTCACGACAGTGGCAGAAAAACGCACGGCCAGGAAGTGGTGGCGTCGGCAATTTTTGGGGTCGTATGCGCCAACGCTGGAGCGAGAACCTAATGGAACCGTCGTGGTGATCGAGTGGCCGACGGCGCAGTCACGAGAGTAATTCGGGCCAAATCCGCGAACATCCACGACCATAATAGAGCGGGGCGCTTAGGGTGATCGGTTAATGAGCCGTAACGCATGCGTCATCGGCGCCGGCCCGAATGGGCTGGCAGCAGCCATCGTTCTGGCCCAGGCAGGACTGCAGATAGACGTGCTGGAAGCAGAATCGACACCCGGAGGGGCAGCGCGCACCATGGAATTGACGTTGCCTGGATATCAGCATGATTTTGGATCGGCGGTGCACCCGCTGGGAGTTGGATCCCCATTTTTCTCATCTCTTCCGCTGCGCGACTATGGCCTGGAGTGGATCCACTCGCCGGCTCCATTGGCTCACCCGCTCGACGACGGCACGGCCGTGATGCTGGAACGTGACTTGTCAGACACCGAGGCTTCATTTGGGGTGGATGGCGAAAGCTGGAGAAAGCTGGTGGAACCGTTTGTTGACCGCTGGAGTGAACTTGCTCTGGATGTGCTGCGCCCAATCCCCTCCTTTCCCAAGCATCCGTGGCTGATGGCGCGTTTTGGGATGAGAGCGGTCCCGCCCGCCAGGACGATTGCCAGCCGGTTTCGTGGCGAGCGCGCTCGGGCACTGTTCGCTGGCTTGGCAGCTCATTCATTTCTGAGCCTGGATGCGCCCTTGAGCGCGGCGGCTGGTATGTTAATGGCGGTTTTCGGGCATGCCGTAGGATGGCCGGTCCCGCGCGGCGGCTCGCAGTCACTCACGAACGCGCTTTGCGGATATTTGGCGACATTCGGAGGCAAGGTAAAGACATCTTCGCGGGTTGAGACCCTCTCAGGGTTGCGAGGTTATGATCTGACTTTCTGTGACGTGACCCCACGACAGCTTCTCAAACTCGCCGACAAACGTCTGTCTGATCATTACAAGCAGCGCTTGCAATCCTACCGCTACGGGCCCGGTGTATTTAAAGTGGACTATGCTCTACACTCGCCAATTCCGTGGAAAGCCCCTGATTGTTCGCGCGCAGCCACCCTACACTTAGGTGGAAGTTTTGAGGAGATCGCCGCCTCCGAACATGCAGTTCGAGGTGGACGTCACGCGGAGCGTCCATTTGTTCTGCTGGCCCAACCGAGTTTGTTCGATCCTTCTCGAGCCCCACAAGGAAAACACACTGCATGGGCCTACTGTCATGTTCCGAACGGATCGAAGACAGACATGCTGAGCAGACTGGAAGACCAGATCGAGCGGTTCGCTCCTGGGTTCCGTAACTGCATTGTGGCGCGCCGCGCGTCTTCTCCGGCCGATCTTGAGAGAATGGACGCCAACCTCATCGGAGGCGACATCGGAGGCGGAGTCATGGACATCCGCCAGTTTCTGTTCCGACCCTCGTGGAAGCACTACGCTACCTCGGCAAAAGATATTTACATCTGTTCCTCATCAACCCCGCCGGGCGGCGGCGTGCACGGAATGTGCGGCTATCATGCGGCGAAAATGGCGTTGTCGACGGTGAATCCGGGCCCCAAGACTGCATAGGCGTTCATCAACAGCGAGCTGCGAAGTGGGATGCGCAGAGCAGACGATTTCGCGTTTCCAATTCGGGCGGCCGAGACGCGGAAGCAAAAGCAAAATCTGGAGCCGACGAGCGGACTTGAACCGCTGAGCTGCCGATTACGAATTATCGTTCGGTTTTCAGTTTGTACATGCCAAACATGTTGAATTAAAGCAGTTAAACAAATTTCAGCCCGCACGGAAGGAAGTTCAGGCGATGTTGATAACGTTGGATTTGGATGAGAGGAGTTCAGACCTTACGTCACAATTACGTCACAATCCCCGCGATCAGGGTATTGGGGTGAACCCACGAGCTGAGACAGTTGTGAATGACACACGTGCCATTGAGTTGAAGTTTACTGCCTTCATAACTAGCCGGGGATGAGGTCTGGAGCAGGGGACGGCGTTTGAGTCCCCTGCTCCAGCATCCTCGTAGAAATCTTCTCTTCGATGCCTGGGGAAAATTCCAGGCTCGGACTGCACAACTGTGCCATGGAATCTGCCTGCTTCGCTTGCTGTTCAAATTCTTCCGGAGAACGGTAGCCTAGGGCAGAATGCAATCGCTGTTGATTGTAGTACCGTTCGATAAATTCATCGATGTTGGCGCGCAAGTGATCGAGGTCGCGGTACTGGTTGGCGTAGATTTCCTCCCGTTTCAAAGTTTTCAGAAAGCTTTCGCAGCTGGCATTGTCATAAGGATTTGCGGGACGACTCATGCTCGGGATCATCCCATGCCTTTCGAGGACGGCGACATAGTCTTGGCTGGCATATTGCACGCC
>Ga0070706_100001098_pt1 | contig 29248 bp, 24 predicted proteins | sample KBSK5501metaG_FD_65476 | JGI IMG/M metagenome (GOLD analysis project Ga0070706, IMG submission 65476) | Corn, switchgrass and miscanthus rhizosphere microbial communities from Kellogg Biological Station, Michigan, USA - KBS K5-50-1 metaG | ecosystem: Host-associated > Plants > Roots >... | reverse complement strand
AGGAAGGCCATCAAGGGGTGTAGGCAACTGATATCTGGACAAAGGAAGGGCCAGGAGCCGAAGGACTTGATGCAGACCCACACAGACAGGCGTAGTCCTTCACAAGTCAAAGTGGGCCACTGAGGAGGAGCCGAGCAAGGCAAAGTACAAGCCTTGACTCGGTTTTTTCATGCTCACCTTCCATGAAATAGCCAGGCAACAGCAACGGCGAAAAATGAGGGGTAAGAGTACGGTTGGGCTAGAAAGGTGGGAGACTAGCCCAGCCATTTTAAAGCGAATCAGATCTATCCGGGATGTAGTTAGAGAAGCGACTGACCCACTCATTACAGTATTTCCTATCTCTCTGAACTGGACCTGAGAAAAAGCTGAAATGAATCTGAGAAGAGGAATTGCCAATGGATTAAAAAAATGTCGAGCTGACCAAGCCGGCTGAGGCCTCGACATTTTGAACGTAAATGTGTGGATCCACACAAATGGGCTTTCAATCGAGTTGACAAGATGTACCAATGTGGTGAAAAGTGCTCCACTGTAACACAAGCCAGTGCGATGGAAAAGTTGGCTTCGGGCTGAAGTCTCGAAGCCGACTGCTATGCAGAATGCTACTGGGATGACTCGAGCGTGTGCTTCATCAGCTCTGCCCCACGCTCGATGATCGCAGCAATACTCACAGCCTGGTCATGCGGCAGAAAGTCGGTGATCCAGACGAGCCGACTGCCGCCCGACCCGAGGGCTATGACTTGCATGGAGGCATGGTGGTACGTGGTCCGCTTCGACCCCTCGACCACCGCGTAGGCCAGCCGACGAGTCTCATCGTCAAGAGCTACGATCAGTTCGCGGACCACCGCGCCCCGCGCGAAGGTAATGATCCGCTCATCTCCGTCGAGGCGCGTGTCGACCAGAATACCCGGTGTGAGGCGCTGGTGCACCGCGCCAACATCGCGAACCGCCGCCCAAACGTGCTCAGGGGGGATCTCAATCACTATTTCCTTGTGGATGGAAGCCATGTGTTTCTCTCCTGTCTGCTCACAAATGTTCAGGTATTGGGAGCAGCGTACCAAATCTGAAGCGGATGCGCAAGAGTCTGGGTCTCCCATTCCCATGATGCGCGCCGATTTCCTCCTCTTCCGCCCACTTTACCCAATCACTACTTTAAGTATTTCTGAATCCGTCTGCTCTTGCTGGGTCTTGGTGCAAGTACCCCTTTCCCTCTGAGATAAAGATAGATCCACAACCAGATACCCAGGCACACACCGCCCAACATGTAGGCGCCCAGGACATCGCTGGTCCAGTGAGCGCCCAGGTAGACACGCGAGGGGCCAACCAGCACCACCAGCAGTCCTGAAACAATCAGGAGTGTGATACGCCACCAGGAGTGCCCCTTGAAAAGGATGAGACCGAAGGAGAATAGCAGCCCCCAGAATGCCACATACGACATGACATGACCGCTGGGGAAACTGTTTCCTGTGGCAGCCGAGATGATATCCACAAGATGTGCCGTGGGACGAGGACGCGCCACAAGAGACTTAATGAGTGCATCTAAAATGCCACTCATCACAGATACGGCCACGATCATAATCGCCTCCAAACGCAAGTCTACCAGCCAAAAAATGGCAGCGGCCAGCACAACGAGTCCTGCGGAAAGTACCTGTATATCGCCGATGGCGCTGACCGCAAGCATAGCAGTGCGTAACAAGGGAGACTGATTTTCTTGAAACACATGCGTAATCGTGACATCCGGGGCTAAGACCGGGTGGACATAGACCCCCCACGCCAGAATCCCAAAGAGGATAATGAGTACGACGTAGACGAGTAGAAGCGTACCACCCCACCTGCGGGTCTGATACCAGGGCCTCCGCGAGGCAGCTACTTCTTCCTGCGCTTCCTCGACGACATTTTCGGCATCTTCTTCGATGCGCTGCCCAACGGTTTCTCGACTAGTGACGTCATCTTCATTGCGAGGCTGTGGGTTCTCCTGTTTCTGATGTTTCTGCATGTTGGTGAAACATCCTCTCTCGTTGCTTAAAAACAACTGCTCTTCTGCAGTCCGCACGGGTCAAGTGAGCGCTGCTAGTACGATGTTGCTTGCTCCTTACGCTCTCTCACCATATCAATCACAATAACCAGGGCCACCATGGCTACTTCATCCACATTCTGCGTAACCTCGATGGTATAGCTGTCAGGGAGAATGGAGTTTTGATGGCCGATTTGAGCGAGTTGGTGACCTGTCTCATCGATGATGCTGAAGTTCCAGCGTACGGTATCGCCCTTGACGCGCATTACCGAACCATCACCTGTATCGATCTTGAAATCCTCGTGAAAAAGCCGAAATCGATCGTGCAGGTGGGCCCACAGTTGGCCATTGCGGTGAATCTCGTAGTGCAACGTGAGCGAGGGCATATTCTGCCTGATGTGTGCTCTGGCCAGTTCCTGACTCGTGGAGCTATCAATCAGCACCAGGTCGTCGTCGATATTCACGAATGCCCCACGAATCTCAAACACAGCAGAACCCTCATCATCGCGCACGATGAATACCTCTGGAAGGCTCCATGCCCGTTCTTCAATATGGTAGCGCATGTCTGACTGGTATCTCCTTTTCTCTTTACTCTGTTTGCGAGCTTTACGCTAAGCAGTTCTTGCACCGGTGGCAACTCCTTGCTTTCCTCTTCGGTCAATGATCTTCAAGGCTCAGAATCTGAACGGGACATCGCTGCACTCCTTCCCTGCGTTTTTGTTCAGCATCTCACATTCCCGTCGCAAATGGCAAACTGTACTTGACATTCCGCAAGATGTAATGTTAGCATTTAAGCATGAGAATACAATCACCACACCACTCAGAACAAAACAGATTATCAGAGTGGGCTGTCATCATCATGAATATTCAAATGAGCCACTCGGCCGCGTAGGCGTACACGCCGGGCTTACGCGGCAGGAATTGGTACTACCTTATCATCCGCTTATTGCTGGTTTCTTCCAGTGTAAGTGGGAGACCTTGGTGAATTTCTCAACGCATGTATGTAGCTGCTTCCCTTTCCTTCCTCGCATTAATACCCTCGGCATGTATCGCCGGGCATAACTCTCCACATTGCTGGTAGACCTGCGCTGTTGCTAGTCTTTGCTGCCAAGTCATTACATCTCCTGGTGAGAATATGCCTTCTACTAAACTCATTCATCGTTCTACTATGCTGATCCAAAAACATTCATAAAATTATTCAAAAGGGAGCAACTACAATGTCACAGGTAGAAGTAACATCAAACGAAGAGGTCAAGGCAGAGGAGCCAACAGCACCCGCCAGGCGACCTGTTCCATTATGGCGCAACCGCGACTACGTACTACTCTGGAGCGGTCAGATGATTTCTGCTGTTGGAACGCGTGTCTCGATGCTGGCTTTTCCGCTATTCGTCCTTGCAATTACCCATTCTCCAGCGCAAGCAGGCCTGATCGCCGCACTGCGTGGGCTGCCATATGCTCTCTTGATCCTGCCTGCAGGAGCGCTAGTTGATCGCTGGAATCGCAAGCGCGTGATGATCCTTTGCGATATTGGACGTGCTACAGCGCTCGGAAGCATCCCGGTTGCGCTCATACTCGGTCACCTGACAATTGCACAGCTTTATATCGTCTCACTGGTCGAGGGTACGTTGTTTACTTTCTTTAGTCTTGCAGAGATGGCTTGCTTGCCGCAAGTTGTTTCGAAAGAGCAATTGCCGACTGCGGCGGCGCAGGGAATGGTGATCGACTCTGTATCAGGATTGATCGGACCATCGATTGGCGGAACTTTCTACAGTATAGGAAGAGCCATTCCATTTTTGACGGATGCGATTTCTTACGGAGCTTCGGTTCTATCGCTGTTTTTCATTAAGGCAAAATTTCAGGAAGAGCGGGAGCCAGCACCATTGCATTTGTGGGCTGATATTAAAGAGGGTCTTAGCTGGCTCTGGCATCAACCACTTCTGCGTTTTATAGCCGTGCTGACTGGTGGAATCACTATGCCGGTTATAGGCTATTCGCTGATCCTGATTGTGCTTGCGCAGGGTCAACATGCATCCAATTTCACAATTGGCTTGATCTTTGCATGTGGAGGCGTAGGTAGCATACTTGGCTCTCTGTTAGTAGCTCCACTTGAGAAACGTTTCAGTTTCAGCCAGCTTATGATCGGCTCAACGTGGATTTGGGCCTTGACATGGTTGCTCTTTGCTATCGCGCCAAATCCAATGGTGTTAGGCGTAGTAACAGTGCTCAGCTTTATTATCGTGCCAATCTACATGTCGGTACAGTTTGGCTATCGTCTAGCACTGATCCCAGATCATTTGCAGGGACGGGTTAATAGTGTCTTCCGCCTGATCGCTTTTGGAGGAGAACCGATCGGCCTTGCAGTAACGGGCTTATTGATCCAGGCGATAGGGCCAATCGCGGCGGTGATAGTGCTATTCGTACCGCAATTCATATTGAGCATTGCTGCAACGTTCAATAAACATTTGCGGAATGCAAAGCCGATTGAGGAGTTGGTGTAGTATTCTGAGGGCCTGTGATTCCTCGCGGGAGGTAAGTTCCCGCCAGGAAGTCTATGCCAGCAACGTTGACATTTGTGGTATATTACGGGTAATGCACCTGTAGCTCAATGGATAGAGCACTTGACTTCGGATCAAGGGGTTGCGGGTTCGAGTCCTGCCGGGTGCGCTTCGTGAACCCGCCATTTTAGGCGGGTTTATTGTTTTTGGCAGTTTATGAAGTGTTCGTTTATATTCTATATGAAACAAAAATAAGCTAACAAGGAGCGTAGGTGATGCCAGACACAGAACAAAGCAGAGTTCAGGAAGCGCATGAGAAAAGTAAGCCGTGGTATCGTTGGGGGCCTTATCTAAGTGAGCGCCAATGGGGTACTGTACGTGAGGATTATTCTGTCGATGGTGATGCATGGGATTACTTCCCACATGACCACGCGCGGTCGCGCACCTATCGTTGGGGTGAAGATGGATTGTTGGGTATTTGTGATGATCAAGGACAAATGTGTATTGCTCTTGCCCTCTGGAACGAGGCAGATCCAATTTTGAAGGAAAGACTCTTTGGCCTGACGAATTCGGAAGGTAACCATGGCGAAGATGTAAAGGAGTATTACTTCTTTCTTGACAATACTCCAACCCATTCGTATATGAAAGCGTTGTACAAGTACCCACAGCGTGCTTTTCCCTATGCAGATCTTGTCGAAACGAATCACAATCGCAGTCGTGAGGAACCTGAATATGAATTGATAGACACAGGCGTATTCGCGGAGAACCGTTACTTTGACGTCATTTTTGAATATGCCAAAGCTGATCCACTTGACATCATGATTCGTATTACTGTCACTAATCGTGGGCCAGAGGAGGCTCCGCTCCACTTGTTACCCACACTCTGGTTCCGCAACACATGGGTATGGGGATATGACGATCGCAAGCCTGTGTTGACTTCTGTTACGGATGAACCAGCGCAAATTGGTACAGAGCAAGAAGCTCGTGTTATACATGCCCAGCATCATGATCTCGGTGACTACTGGCTGGTGTGTGAAGGAACGCCCGAGTTGCTCTTTACCGAGAATGAATCTAATGCAGAGCGACTGTGGGGCGTTGTGAACCATACCCCGTTCGTTAAGGATGGTATTCATGAAACGGTAGTCAATGGTGCTCAGGAAAAAGTCAATCCGCATGGTGTTGGCACTAAAGTTGCTGCCCATTACATATGGCATGTTGAGGCAGGCGTGACGCAAACGGTCCTATTGCGCTTATCAGCAAACCGGCAAAAGACGCCATTTGAAAATGCTGGGGAACTATTCGACATACGTATTAAAGAAGCAAATGCCTTTTACACTACAATTAGTGATACTCAAATCGACGATGCACGTGCAGTACAACGGCAGGCATTTGCTGGCCTGCTGTGGAGTAAACAGTTCTACATATACGATGTCGAGAAATGGCTGCGAGGCGACCCGGCCGAACCAACACCACCGCGACAACGCAATCGCAATAGTGGCTGGCGACATCTCAACTGTGCTGATATCATCATTATGCCTGATAACTGGGAATATCCCTGGTTCGCAGCGTGGGACCTGGCGTTCCATTGCATAACAATGGGCTTGATTGATATGGATTTTGCCAAGCAGCAAATACTTTTACTTCTTCATGAATGGTATATGCATCCCAATGGACAGTTGCCTGCCTACGAATGGGCTTTAAGCGATGTCAACCCACCCGTTCATGCCTGGTCGGCATGGCATTTGTACAAGCGAGATAAGACTACTACGGGGAAAGGCGACCTTGACTTTCTGGAGAGTGTGTTCCACAGACTTTTGATAAATTTCACCTGGTGGGTCAATCGCAAGGATGCAGAGGATAATAATATTTTTGAGGGTGGATTCCTGGGGCTAGATAACATTGGTGCGTTTGATCGCAATATGACACTACCGGAAGGTATGGTATTGGAACAAACGGATGGCACTGCCTGGATGGGTTTGTATTGTTTGACCATGCTGAGGATGGCGATGGAACTGGCAACTGTCAACCATGTATACGTGGATATGGCGACCAAGTTTTTAGAGCATTTCATGTACATCGCCGATGCTATCAACGGTACAGCAAGCGGGGAATGTGGACTGTGGGATGAAGAAGATCAGTTTTTTTACGACCAAATCTCTATACCAGGTGGCAGCAAATTTCCTCTGAAATTGCGCACTATGGTTGGTTTCATACCACTTCTGGCGGTAGAGACCTTTGAACGAGAGAAACTGGATGCTCTTCCTGAAATCATTGATCGCATGCAATGGTTTGTGGAAAATCGTCCTTACCTGCCACGTTTGATTGCGAGCTGGCAGGATGCCAAAGGAGACCAGGGACAATCGTTTAGGATGCTCGCTTTAGTACGCGATTCACGGCTTAGAAGTCTTCTCAAGTGGTTGCTCGATCCACAGGAGTTTCTCAGTGACTATGGGATCCGCTCACTCAGCAAACATTATGCTGTACAGCCCTACGAATTACATATGCAATATGGAGACTTTACCGTGAAGTATGATCCCGCCGAATCAAGTACAGGAGCTTTTGGTGGGAATTCCAACTGGCGAGGTCCTATCTGGTTCCCTGTAAACTATTTGCTAGTGGAGGCTCTAGAGAAATATCACCAGTTCTATGGTGATGAATTGCAGGTCGAGGACCCCACTGGTTCCGGCACTAACCTGAACCTCGAACAGGTGGCTATTGAACTTTCGCGGCGTCTTGCCAGCATCTTCTTACGTGATGCACAGGGACATCGACCTGTGTTTGGCACTAATATGACGTTCCAAATTGATCCATACTGGTGTGACTATATCCCGTTCTACGAGTATTACCATGGTGATAATGGACGTGGTGTTGGAGCTAGCCATCAGACTGGGTGGTCAGCTTTGGTAGCTAATTTGCTAGAGCGGACCAGGAAGCAAGAGGATTAGGTCCTATGCACAAAAAGCAATTTGACATAGGACGCTTCTCTGACCATTCGTTGTTGATCCTGGCTAGCCTGGCGAGCGGCCCCAAGCATGGCTACGCCATGATGGAAGATATTGCCGAGTTCAGCGGAACCAGGCTTGAACCCGGTACGCTCTATGCTGCGTTGGCTCGATTGGAGCGACACGGCTGGATTGAGGCGTTGGAAGCCGAGGAGCGCCGCCGCCCGTATCGCATCACGGGCGCAGGAGAGATCGCACTGCGCGAGCAACTCAAGACACTTCACCGGGTGGTCTCTGTAGGGCAACAACGACTTGCTCCAGGCTCATAGATCACGGGAGGACAAGATGCATCTTCATCAGCACTTACAGGAGCGCCTCTCTCACAGGGAGAGCACGGATCTCCCGGCACAGGAGGCGCTGCAACAGGTTCAGGCGCAAGGCAGAGTGAGGAGAAGAAGGTTCGCCCAGGTAATACTACACTAACCCCTTGCTGACACATAATTCGGCATTCAAGATCGACCCTCCTGCTGCTCCACGGATTGTATTGTGGCCGAGTAAGGCAAATTTGTAGCTCAGAATGGGGCAAGGACGTAGCCTTCCAATTGTGACTGACATACCATGGCCTGCATCGCGATCGAGCAAGGTTTGAGGTCGGCTGGGTTCGTTGCGGTAGATCAAAGCTTGTTCTGGAGCGCTGGGTAGTTTGAGCGATTGCGCTTCAAAGGCGTAGTTTTGCCATGCTGCGGTGATTTCTTCCGGGCTAACTTCTGATCCTAATTCAACGCTAACGCATTCAAGATGCCCTTCGCGAGTAGCGACACGGTTGCATTGCGCGCTGACTACCATCTGCGCGTCTGTAAATCCCCGACCTTCTTGCCATGTTCCAAGCATTTTGCGTGTCTCACTTTCCACTTTTTCCTCTTCTCCGCTAATATACGGGATGGCATTATCGAGTATATCGTAGGAAGGTAGCCCTGGATACCCGGCACCCGAGATTGCCTGCAATGTTGTTACCATCACTTTACGCACGCCAAAGGCCTGCTGAAGTGGCTTGAGCGCCATTACCAGTGGCGTCGCTGAACAATTTGCATTGGTGACAATACTGCCGCTCCACCCACGTTTTTTACGCTGTTGAACGAGTGCCAACGCGTGGTCAGCGTTTACTTCTGGAATGAGCAAAGGCACATCTTCTTGCATGCGGTAATTTTTTGCGTTACTGAAGACCGCGATACCAGCACGGGCAAAAGCTGCTTCGATATCGCCAGCCACCTCCCCAGGCAGTGCTGAAAAAGCGATTTTTACATCGACGGGCAACGCTTCTGGAGTGCAGGACACTACGGGTAGCGAAGCAGCAGAGGCGGGCATCTCACTGCCAGACAAGCGCCACCTTGCTACCTCACCATAGGCACGCCCTTCGTGCTGATCTGATGCAGCAAGCGCCACCAGTTCAAACCAGGGATGCCCTTGAAGCAGCTCAATGAAACGTTGACCGACCATGCCAGTTGCGCCAAGTACCGCGACTGGAATACGTGTTTGTGTATGCATGAGATTTCTCCAAAAAGCATAGATATTCGGGTGTACAAGATGCAGCTACCTAGTTCGTATTTATACACTTTAACTTTTTAAACTGGATTTCAGATCATCCACCAGTGGCCGATAAATCGGCTCCTACTGTAGTACGGGTAGCCATGAATAATAGGAATTTACCGGGCTTCTCGTCGCTTCTCTTGCGATCCATGGCGTACCAATGGGATTACAGGGGCGATCAGATCGCGATGCAAACAACGCAAAGCTCGTTCGCTGTCTTGATCTTCAACAATCAGAATAATACCCGAATCTGATGCTCCCTGTGTTTCAACAGGGATGCGTTCACGCGCGAGTGCAGTAATAGCGCGGGCAGAACTCATTGGATCGACGGAGAACCCAGAGCCGATACAGGCGCAAGCTGCTAAGCCACGTTTACAAATGACACGCCATGTTCCCATATCATGCTGTAAAAGCTCCAGAACAGAATCTGCTGCCTGTTCTTCGACCATAAATGAGAGATGGTAGCCGGATGATGAACAAATGGCGACGGGCGCTGCTCCTGCGCGAGATGCCAGGGCGAATACCTGCCCAGCGTTTTCTGGGGCGCCAAACATATCTGTGTTTTCTACGGTAATCAGTGCCAGTTGGTGGCGTACAGTAATCGCTGCAGCTGCACTGCGTTGCGTTCTTTCTGATCCGACTAGTGTGCCACGAGAATGTGGACGGAAGGTATTACGAACGCGTACAGGAATGTTGAGATGCGCAATGGGAATGAGCGTTCGCGGGTGGAGCACTTTAGCCCCAAACCATGATAAGCGGGCTGCCTCGGCGTAAGAGAGTCGTGGCAGCAGACGAGCATTTGCTACAATGCGTGGATCAGCAGATAGCACGCCGTCCACATCTGTATAAATGGAAACTTCGGTACAATCTAAGGCAGCTCCAATCACTGTTGCTGAATAGTCTGAACCGTTACGCCCCAATGTTGTGACGAAACCTGCAGTTGTGCGGCCAATAAAACCTGGCATAACCGGCACTATGTGGCGCTCAATCAAAGGGTGTGCAAGCTGCTGAGCATTTACGCGTGTTTCTTGTGTTAAAGGTTCAGCACCGCTCACAGTTCCTGGGGTTTGATGCATATCACTCAGTGGATGCGAGGTAATAATCGCTTCTTCACGTATTGGAACAGCATCGACTCCAATATTGTTGACGGCAGCAGCCACTAGTAGTACAGAAAATCGCTCTCCCCAGGCGGCTACAGCTGCTGTTCTTAGTGGTATCTCATGTGTAAGGGTTTTGCTAGCGCTTAATTGCAATTCGGCTATGTCCTGCTGAAGTGCAGAAAATGCCCTCTCCAGGTCATGAATTAGCTGGCTATATCTGTCTTCAAGTTTTAGTAAAAGATGCTTTGCTGCTTCTAGCTGTTTCTGTTTGAGTGTATTTAGTTCTGTTTCGCAAACCTGGTGTTCGCCAGTATATGCGAGGCGTGCAATACGGAGTAGCTGATCGGTCACACCTGCCATAGCTGAGACGATTACGACGGGAAAGTCCTCTCCGGTATCGTGTACTTTATGTGTGATAATATTTGCGACACGGCGTATGCGTTCGCCGCTACCGACGGAAGTTCCTCCAAATTTTACTATTTGTATTTTGGTTTCCATAAGATTGCTCCAGTTGGATTATAGCTTTCTTTTTTCGGGATGTCTCCTTTTTCCCTTCCCTCCCACTTGCCGCTTACGGCGGCAAGTGGGAAATTAGGAGAATCTGGGGACACCCCAGACCCCGTCAGGGGGAAGCACCCTGTACCCCCATGATTCGCTGTTGGTTTGGTGATGTACGGTTCCAAACTCGAATCGTCAGGGGAAGTCCCCTGTACCCCCATGATTCTATGCGGTGGCGGGTTCGCTTGTCTTGAGACTTGCAGCCTTTAAGGCCTGATCCAGGTCGTCGATCAAGTCATCGACTGTTTCAAGGCCGACGGATAGGCGGACGAAATCGGGTGTGACACCTGTTTCAAACTGCTCATCGGGAGTCAATTGTGAGTGGGTCGTGCTGGCAGGATGGATAATCAGCGACTTGGCATCTCCAACGTTAGCCAGGTGCGAGAATAACTCAACGTGGCGAATCAACTGTTTACCTGCCTCCAGTCCACCCTTGATACCAAAGCCGAGGATGGCTCCATAGCCATGTGTATGGTACTTTGCCGCCAGTTCATACTGTGGATGGCTCTTTAAACCAGGATAGCTTACCCAATTGACGGAAGGATGTCCTTCAAGGAATTCTGCGATGCGCAACGCGTTTTGACTATGGCGCTCCATACGTAGTGGCAGCGTTTCCAGACCTTGCAGGAATAGAAAGGAGTTGAGTGGAGCGATGGCTGGCCCAATATCACGCAGCAATTGTACTCGCGCTTTGATAATGTAAGCCAGCGACCCTAGCGCTTCAACATAACGCAAACCATGATAGGAAGGATCGGGCTCGGTGAATGAAGGGAAGCGTCCGTTCGTCCAATCGAAGTTGCCACTATCTACAATTGCGCCGCCGATGGCAGTACCATGCCCACCAATGAACTTGGTGGCTGAGTGGATAACGATATCACAGCCATACTTGAAGGGCTGCACCAGATACGGGGTAGGCAGTGTGTTATCCAGGATAAGCGGAATGCCATTTTCATGTGCGATATCAGCTACCGCTTGAATATCCAGGGTATCGAGGCGCGGGTTGCCTACTGTCTCGGCGAAAATCGTTTTGGTGCGCTCATTAATAGCAGGGCGGAAATTCTCAGGGTCACGGCTGTCGACAAATCGAACAGTGATACCTAGCTTGGGGAGCGTATAGTGGAACAGGTTATAAGTACCACCATACAAACTGGCCGAGCTAATGATTTCGTCCCCTGCCCCGGCGATGTTGAGGATAGCCAGGGTTTCAGCAGACTGGCCGGAAGCTGTCGCCAATGCGCCAACGCCTCCTTCAAGAGCCGCTATACGGCGTTCAAATGCATCCTGGGTGGGATTCATGATACGCGTGTAGATGTTTCCAAACTGCCTAAGCCCGAAGAGGTCCGCTGCATGTTCAGGACTATCAAAGACATACGAGGTTGTCTGATAGATAGGCACCGCGCGAGCGTTAGTCGCGCTGTCCGCTGTTTCCTGGCCAGCATGCAAGGATAACGTTTCGAAGCCATACGTACGATTACTGTTGAGTGCCATAGATGTGTTTACTCCTTAATCAAATTTAGCGCATCGGTCATCTGCTTCCATTCCTTTAGAAAGGCATCATGACCATGCGGAGAATCAAGCTCCGCATAGATTGAATCACTGCCTGCAGCGCGCGCCTGATCAGCTAACCAGCGCACGCGTGCTGCAGGAAAAAGAAAATCCGAACGAATCCCGATGAAGAGAGCTTTACTGCGTAAGCGGCTCAGCGCATCTTCGATTGAAGGATACCCTTCGCTAACGTCATACAAATCCATTGCCCGGCTGATATAGAGATAACTATTCGCATCGAACCGCTTGACCAGGGACTCGCCCTGATAATAGAGATAACCCTCTACATCAAAACGCTCACTCAGGTCGGTGAAGCCGCTTGGAGCAGACACGTTTTGCTTGCGGGCAGGTTGACGAGCAAAACGCAACTCCATTCCTTCTTCACTCTGATAGGTGATCATTGCGAGCATACGCGCGATAGATAAACCGGCATTTGGGCCTTGTCCAGGCAAGTAATCACCGCCTTGCCATCGCGGATCAGCCAGAATGGCCTGTCGTTCAACCTCGCTGAATGCAATTGCTTGCGCAGTAAGTGCGGCTGTTGCCGCGACTACGATCACGTTTTCAACCAGAGCAGGATGGGCAACGGCCCATTCCAATGCCTGTTGTCCACCAATTGAACCACCAGCAACCATATAGAGCCGGCTCACTCCAAGGTAATCGATCAACCTTCGCTGTGTTTCCACCATATCTCGTACGGTTATTACAGGAAAGCGCATTCCAAACGGTTGCCCGGTGTTGGGATCGATTGACGAAGGGCCAGTGCTGCCATAGCAACTTCCCAGGACATTCGAGCAGATGACGAAGTAGCGCGAGGTATCGAAGAATCTGCCCGGCCCGATGAGCGGGTTCCACCATGCTACTTTTGTATCATCAGGGCATTCGGCATCATGCGCATGTGAATTGCCGGTGAGCGCATGAGTAATCAGAACAGCGTTATCGCCCTCAGCGTTGAGTTTGCCCCATGTTTCATATGCCACTGTTACAGGGCCAAATTGTCCACCGCGCTGCAATGGCAGCGAATCGAAGGTGTACAGGTGTATCTGGTTTGAAAGGTTTGGACGCGTACTGGTCACTTCTTCGTGGTCTAACTGTGTCACCATTGCCACTCCTTTCTATAGCCCTTTCTGATCTGGAAATTAAGAACAAAAACCCCTCACCCTGACAGGGGCGAGGGGTAAACGATCTTCGCGGTGCCACCCTGGTTCATTGGCGTTTCACAACACCAACCTCTATGAGTGTTTGTGAAATATGTATATCTCTCGACACTCTAGCATGTAACGGGGCTAACCGGCACGGTCTACAAACCTGTTAAATCGGTGTTCAACCTGCAACTCCGAGGTCATATTCAACGCTGGTGCGGTGCTGGCATCTCATCATCGCCAACTCTCTGTAGCCGTCCTTGTCGTTTACTCGTCCTCATCAAAGTTGTTACATTGTACAAGACATTTCGAGGCTCGACTTGTCCTGCCATACGCGGGCAACAAAAAACCCCTGCATCTCAGGGGTTTAGCTGCGTTGCTTTTCCCCTCATCTCGCGGAATATTCCGCCGGAATTGGCACCCTTCCTGCGACATTGCAGGCGGGTTGTCGGGTTTCATCGGGCCGTTTCCCTCCACCCCTCTTGATGAGAGCAGTTATTGCTGCGTATGTTAAATTGTAAGGGTACTTTTTATTTGTAAGTAAGTATACGAAGAAATACACGTAAAGTCAAGGTTTTTGAGAAAGAAGCAAGACATGAAGCAAATTCGTCTCTCACTCGTGGGCTTCGGCGTTGTTGGTCAGGGATTCGCTGAGCTACTCATGACCAAACATGAATTTCTACAGCAACATTACGGAGTGGATATAATCCTGGTTGGAGCCGCTAACGCTCGGGACGGTTTCGTCTATCGTCAAGATGGGCTGCATATGCCTTCATTATTAGAACTCCCAGCGAAGAAACTTCCGCTGACAAATTATCCAGGGATAACACATTGGGATAGTGCATTGGAGGGAATACATGCTACCAGTGCGGACATACTTGTTGAGGTAACACCTACGAATTTGCGTGATGCTGAACCAGGAATGAGTCATATTCGCCTGGCACTCTCGAAAGGTATGCACGTAGTGACAGCGAATAAGGGGCCTGCTGCCCTGGCTGCGACAGAACTGATTTCATTGGCGCATCAACATGGAGCGCAGTTACGTATGGAGTCAACAGTAATGGCGGGCACACCAGTTTTCAGCACGATTCGCGAGGGTATGGCCGGAGCGCGAGTATATGCCATTCGAGGCATACTCAATGGAACTACGAACTACATCTTGAGTGCGATGGCTTCAGGTCGTGACTATGTTGAAGCGCTTGTTGATGCGCAATCAAGGGGATATGCTGAAACAGACCCGACTGCTGATGTCGAGGGCTACGACGCTGTAGCCAAAACCCTCATATTAGCTGCACTTGTATTTGGTATCACGCTTAAACCAGAGCAAGTAAAACGCCGGGGCATTACGGCAATTACGAGAGAGCACATTCAAGAAGTAAACGACCAAAATAAAAGAATTAAACTTATTGCTTCATTACGTTTGTTATCAGAAAATGACGGACAGAAAGGGACTCTTGAAGCGCATGTTGAGCCAACCATATTGCCCCTGACCGATCCGCTGGCTCGCATTGATGGTGTAACGAACGCGCTCACGATTCATTCGGATACTCTTTCTGAAGTGACTATCATCGGGCCGGGAGCGGGACGCATACATACAGGCCAGGGATTGTTGGCAGATGTACTGGCCTGTGTTCAATAGTACGTTCAGCGTTTCTTGATGCCAGACTTATAGTTAACATCACCATAATTTCCTGAAAAGTGGTGAATTGTTTGAACAGGGGTTGACAAACAAAGAGATAGTAGTGTATCCTCAAGAACAATGAACGATATAGAGGATTCCAGCGAAGTTGCTGTCGAGGGCCTTTATGTGACTTTCATAACATAAATGATTTGAACAGATCAGATTTCGGAGCAGCAGAATGTCAGCAACGTGGAGCGCAACGACACAGCCAGCAATGTTCGTTGGTAAAGACCGCGCGAAGCGTATGCCCTTTTGTATGCACCCTATCTGTATGGCGACTGCTGCAACTGCAGGCATCATGATTATCGGAACCGGCGTATTAACGTCGGTTTCTTTATTTGTGCTGTTGCTTATCGCCGTCCTTATTCTCCTTGTAAGCCTATTGGTAGTAACTGGCCTCATCCTTAGCGGCCTTACCGGACTTGTACGTGTAAGTCTGGTAGGGCTTACGGGGGGGCTAGTCCCCAGCACGGCACAGGGAGATTAAAGGAAGCAACGGCGCGACCATTACAAAGTAGGTAACCTGACAACGAGGACCTCCCGGTTCGGATGGTCCTCGTTTTTTTATTGTCTTTATTCATAATAATTGCAAGGAGGAGCTATGAACGTGGCTGCAACGATCACTCAAAAGCCAGAGGGAGCAACAGTTTACCAGGCTCATCGATCTACTGAGGATTTGGAAGCACGCGAACTGACAGGTAGTCAAATTCTCTGTGAGGCATTGATGCGTGAAGGAGTTGAACTGTTGTATGGCTACCCAGGCGGCGCTATCATGCCGTTTTATGATGCGCTTACCTCCTATCCAGTTTTGCACCATATCCTGGTGCGACACGAACAGGCGGCGGCACACGCTGCGGATGGCTACGCTCGAGCGACGGGCAAAGTCGGCGTGTGTGTAGCCACCAGCGGCCCAGGCGCTACAAATCTTGTAACAGGTCTGGCCACAGCATATATGGATTCCACACCGATCGTAGCTATCACGGGCCAGGTAGCACGGCCATTTATCGGGCGTGATGCCTTTCAGGAGACGGATATACTAGGCGTCACGCAGCCTATCACCAAACACAATTTCCTGGTACAGCGAGTTGAAGACCTGGCGGATATTGTGCATGAAGCGTTCAGACTTGCTCGCGGAGGTCGTCCTGGGCCAGTAGTAATTGATGTTCCAAAGGATGTGCAGTTTAGCAAAACGCAGTATCATGCTTCAACGTCAATCAGCTCGATCGAGCGTTTTCGTGCTTCACGCTCCCCGCATCCTTCGGCAGAAGCTGTTGCCAGGGCTGCAGAATTGATCAAAGAGGCGCAACGCCCATTGATTATGTCAGGCCATGGAGTTATCCTGTCGAATGCTTATGCGGAACTACGTGCCTTTGCGGAGAAGACCAATATACCTGTGATTACCACGCTTCTCGGTCTCAGCGCTTTTCCAGAGACACATCCCTTATCTTTAGGTATGCCTGGGATGCATGGTCCAGCGCATGTCAACCGTGCTATAGGCGTAGCCGATCTGATCATCGGTGTTGGGCTGCGTTTTGATGACCGCGTTACCGGCAAAGCGAGCGAGTTTGCTCCACATGCTCGATTCATCCATATCGATATCGATCCCTCTGAGATGCACAAAGTCAAACGAGCGGCTGTGCCAATTGTGGCTGATGCTAAAGAAGCCCTGGCGCGGCTTATCGAGGCTGTCGAAAGGGGTGACAATTGTACATGGATGAATGAGTTGCGTAGTTGGGAGGCTGATGACAGCGAGCGTATAGCGAGCATTCAGCGCAACCAGGAGTATCCCGATCCAACAAGCATCCTGGAAGCGATACGCGCTGAAACGAATAATGAAGCTATCATTGTCACGGATGTAGGTCAGCACCAGATGTGGACTGCCCGGCATTACACCTGGACCCGTCCTAACAGTCACATTACATCGGGCGGCCTTGGCACGATGGGGTTTGCACTTCCCGCTGCGATGGGTGTCAAGATGGGCAGCCCCGATACTGTGGTATGGGTTGTAGCCGGTGATGGTGGCATCCAGATGAATATTCAAGAACTGGCCACCTTGAAGCAAGAAGGTGTCACCGTGAAAGTAGCAATTATGAACAATGGCTATCTAGGTATGGTGCGCCAGTGGCAGCATTTCTTCCACAACGGTAATTACTCCGAAACGCCAATTACCGGTCCTGACTATGTCAAGTTGGCCGAAGCCTATGGATTGACCGGGATACAAGTCACAAAGCGTGGAGATGTGGAAGAAGCAGTGCGTAAAGCGATGGGAACGGAAGGAACTGTGATCATTGATTTCGTCATTGAGTCGGAGGCGAATGTGTATCCGATGGTTGCTCCTGGATCTGCTATAACGAACATGATTGAAGAGAAGCCTGAGGAGAGCACATACCATGACTGATCAAACCCAACAGGGCGGGGTAAGCCCCGCCCCTACAGTAGGGGCGGGGCTTACCCCGCCCTGGCCTCATGTCGAACGATCAGGTCAGTCCGATGCTCCAGCAGGTACTGCTCAGTCCCATACGATCGTTGTGCTAGCGCATGATAGGATTGGCGCGCTCGATCGCATTGTCAACGTGCTTCGTCGCCGGCGGGCCAAAATGCAAGCGTTTGCAATTGGCCGTAACGAGCTTCCAGACGTGGTGCGTATCACGATCGTGATGAATGACTCTGAAGTGGGAGTAGAGCACTTAGTTGAACAACTACGTAAGATTGTTGATGTTCAACATGTCGCCAATCTGGCATCAGAACAAACAGTTGCCCGCGAACTGGCGTTGATTAAGGTCAATAGCAGCGAGTCGCAGTATGCAAGTGAAATTATTGAACTTGGTCATCTGTTCGGCGCACACGTCGTTGATGTAACGCAGCAGTCAATCACCCTTGAAGTGACGGGGAGTGAAGAAAAGGTTGAAAAGCTTGTGAATGGCTTACAAAGTTTTGGAATTCGTGAAGTCGCTCGTACTGGTCGTGTAGCGATGACACGTGGAACTGTAGACCCCTGATTTATCGGGAAGTAAACTGTAGACCCCTGATTTATCAGGGGGCGAGCGAAGCGAGGCATTTAGGGTCGTGAAAGGTCACGACCCGGAAAGGAAATATTATGGCAAATATCTATTACGATGCGGATGCTAATCTGGAGCTAATCCAGCAGAAACGTGTAGCAGTTATTGGTTACGGAAGCCAGGGTCATGCCCATGCGCTTAACATGCAGGATACTGGCTGCAACGTAGTTGTAGGCCTACCTGTGGGTAGCAAGAGTCGTCAGAAAGCAGAGGCAGATGGCATACGGGTCATGACACCAGCCGATGCCGCAGAGCAGGCAGATGTCATCATGGTCTTGATACCCGATCAGAATCACAAAGAGATGTTCGAGCGTGATATTCGACCGGGGCTTGCTCCGGGCAAAATGCTGATGACAGCACACGGCTTTAGCCTGCATTACTCGCAGATCGTACCCCCTGCAGATATTGATGTCGCGATGGTAGCGCCTAAAAGCCCTGGCCATATGCTTCGTCGCCTCTTTACAGAGGGCGTAGGTGTGCCTGCGCTGTGGGCTGTTTTTCAGGATGCGACTGGCAACGCTGAAGCAATAACGCTGGCGTATGCTCGTGCCATCGGTTGCACGCGCGCGGGCGTGCTGAAAACTACGATTGCTGAAGAGACCGAGACCGACCTTTTTGGCGAGCAGGCGGTTCTCTGTGGAGGGGTCACCTCGTTAATCCGCGCAGGTTTTGAAACTCTTGTAGAGGCGGGCTATCAGCCGGAAGTAGCGTACTTTGAGTGCATGCATGAGATGAAACTGATCGTGGACTTGATGTACCAGGGCGGCATGAGTTATATGCGCTATTCCATTAGCGATACCGCCGAGTTCGGCGATTATGTATCTGGTCCGCGCATTATCGACGCACGAGCACAAGATGAGATGCGCAGGATATTGCATGAAATCCAGGATGGAACGTTTGCCACGCGCTGGATTCTTGAGAACCAGGCTGGTCGTCCCAGTTTTCAGGCGATGCGCCGATCTAATGCTCAGCACCAGATTGAACAAGTTGGAAGTGAACTGCGTGCTATGATGCCATGGTTGAACGCGGGAAGTAAGAAACAGGAAATTGCAGAGAAGAACTAAAAATCCAGGGATATCACTCGCAGATATCCCTGGGTGACACTCGTCGTCCTATTCATTGTCTCTATCCATCCCTCAAACGCTACTGCTACGCAGTCAGGAGGGATGCAAGGACCAGGAGGAATAAAAAACATGGAGGACCCTGCGGAAATGTCTCTTAAGCAGCTTGCCAACGCCGACGTGTCGATTAATCGACACTCTACAGTAGACCCTCGATTTATCGAGGGGCGAGCGAAGCGAGGCAAGCTGAACGGAGTAATTCGAATTTTTGATACCACTTTGCGCGATGGAGAACAGTCCCCTGGAGCTACAATGACCACCGAGGAGAAGATTCAGGTTGCGCAACAACTTGTACGCCTCAACGTGGATATCATCGAGGCTGGTTTCCCGGCTGCTTCTCCAGGTGATCTGCTAGCTGTCAGAGAGATTGCGCGGACCACTCGCGGTCATGACGTCGCAATTGCTGGACTTGCACGAGCTAGCGTCAGCGATATCGATGCAGCGTGGGAGGCGGTCTGTGATGCTGAACAACCAGTGATTCACGTGTTTCTTGCAACCTCCGACATTCACCTCAAGCACAAATTAAAAATTGATCGTGAGGAAGCCCTCAAGCGAGTCAAAACGATGGTAGGATATGCGCGGAACCTCTGCTCTAACATTGAGTTTTCCGCAGAGGACGCAACTCGCAGCGATTGGGACTATCTCTGCCGCATTTTTGAAACAGCTATCGCATCAGGTGCAACGACTACCAACGTACCTGATACAGTTGGATATACGTCGCCGCAAGAATATGAAGCGCTGTTCAATTACCTGCGAAATCGCGTACCTGGTATCGAAGATGTAGTCTTGAGCGCTCATTGCCACAACGATCTTGGCATGGCGACTGCTAATACACTGGCAGCCATTAAGGCCGGAGCGAGGCAAGTGGAGGTTACAATCAACGGCCTGGGCGAGCGAGCAGGGAATACTGCTATGGAAGAAGTTGTAATGGCATTGCGCACACGGCCGGACTACTATGGCAATATTACAACACGCATCGACACACAGGAGTTTCTGGTGGCAAGCCAATTGGTGAGTCGACTGACTGGCATTCCAGTGCAGCCTAATAAGGCTATCGTTGGTGCCAATGCTTTTGCCCACGAAGCAGAAATGCAACAGGATGGTATGTTGAAAAACCCGCTGACATACGAGATCATGACTCCCCAGTCTGTTGGCTGGTCAAACACGAAACTCGTCATGGGTAAACATTCTGGTCGACATGGACTGGATGCACGGTTGCGACAACTGGGTCATAAGCTTGATGCGGACCAACTCAAAGTTGCCTACAGCCGCTTTATTGCTCTGGCCGATGAGAAGAAACAGATCACCGACGCGGACCTGATTTATATAGTCGAGAGCAGTAAAGAAACTCCGGCCGCTATATAAACGTTTAGCCATTTCTAAGTGACTGTCTTACATCTCATCCGGCGGTGTCATTCTGAGGCGCAGCGCCTCAGAATCTCGCCTTGTGTGCCGAAACACGAGGTTCTTCGCTCGCTCAGAATGACACGGAAGTGAATTTGTAAGACGCACTCTAAGGAGAATTTTGTGACCAAGATTGAAGCCACAGATTTAGAACAAAATAGTCAGCCTGAAATGCGTTCTGACAACGCTGCTACGCATCTAGCTAACGCTCAGTCAGAACGAAAGGAAGTACCTGTGAAGGCAGAAGCGCCAAAAATTCCGGTACTCAACCCAGATGAAGGATACGCGTACTTCGAAGGGCAGATTGTACCAATGAGCGAGGCTAAAGTGAGCGTCGCGACCCATTCGCTGCATTATGGCACAGCTTGCTTCGAAGGCATACGTGGCTATTGGAATGAACAACAGCAGCAATTGTACTTGCTTAAATTGCGAGAACATTATGAGCGCATGGCCGATTCATGGAATGTCATACGCATGAAGCCGAAAGAATCGATTGATGACCTGTGCCGAATCACGGTTGAGCTTGTAAAAAAACATGGCTATCGACAGGATGTCTATGTGCGTCCTCTGGCATATAAGTCATCGCGAACGATTAAGCTCACACTCAGTTCATTGGATGATGCTATCACCATCTATACCTTCGCGATGGGGAACTACCTTGATATAAGCGCAGGGTTGAGTGTCTGCACCTCGTCCTGGAGGCGAGCCAACAGTAATGCTATGCCGGTACGAGCTAAAGTTACCGGAGCCTACATCAATAGCTCCCTGGCAGTAGATGATGCCACCGCAGCCGGATTTGATGAAGCAATCTTACTTACCCATGATGGCACCGTTTCAGAGGCGAGTTCGTGCAACATCTTCTTGTTGCGCAATGGGAAGCTCAGCACACCTGCGCTGTCTGAAGATATTCTTGAGGGCATTACCCGCAATGCACTGATCGATATGGTCCGAGATGAATTTGGTATTGAAGTAGAGGAGCGGCGCATCGATCGTACTGAACTCTATTCGGCTGACGAAATCTTTATGTGTGGAACGGGAGTGCAAGTGTCACCTGTTACAAGCGTAGATCGTCGCCCGGTGAGGTCAGGCAAGCCAGGTCCAATGACGATGAAGTTGCAAGAACTCTACCTCTCTGCCTGCCGGGGCGAGAATGAAAAATACAAAGATTGGGTTACACCTGTGTATTAATCTTAGACAATTGGAAACGACGCTGGCGGACTTGAAATGCGTCCTGTCAACGACGCTGGCGCGTCTAGCTACGCTCAGACAGGACGCAAGGAGGCGTCTACTGCTACGCAGTCATCCAATTGAGAGGAATATATTAGAAAAGGAATTGATATGCGTTCGGATCAAATAAAGGTGGGCTTTGAACGGGCGCCACACCGTGGATTGCTGCGCGCAACGGGTGTGGTAGGAGAAAATGATTTTAATAAGCCGTTTATCGCCGTGTGCAATTCATATGTTGACGTAGTGCCTGGGCATGTCCACTTGCAAGCATTTGGCAAACTGGTCAAGGAGGCCATTCGAGCCGCGGGCGGTGTTCCTTTTGAGTTCAACACCATCGGCGTAGATGATGGTATTGCTATGGGCCATATAGGCATGAAATACTCGCTGCCCAGTCGAGAGTTGATTGCTGATTGTGTCGAGACGATGGTTGAGGCTCATCGTTTCGATGCGATGGTGTGTATACCCAACTGTGACAAAATTGTGCCCGGTATGCTAATGGGAGCAATGCGGGTTGACATCCCTACTATATTCGTCAGTGGCGGGCCGATGGCAGCTGGTAAACTGGCTGATGGTCGATCTATCGATCTTATCAGCGTCTTCGAAGGCGTTGGCGCCTATCAAGCCGGTAAGATCAATGATCGTGAATTGTTGGAACTGGAACAACAAGCCTGTCCAACGTGTGGTTCATGTTCGGGTATGTTTACTGCCAATTCAATGAACTGCCTGATGGAAGCGTTGGGCATTGCGCTACCTGGGAATGGCTCCTATCTGGCGACGAGCGAGGCGCGTCGAGAACTGGTTCGTGAAGCAGGCCGCACGATTATGCGCTTGATAGATGCCAACCTCACACCGCGTAAGATCGTCAATGCTGAGTCCATCGACAATGCATTCGCTTTGGATATGGCTATGGGCGGTTCGACCAACACGGTACTGCATACGCTGGCATTGGCGCGGGAAGCCGGGGTTGAGTATTCGCTGGAACGCATCAACCAGGTTGCAATGCGCACACCACATATTTGCAAAGTCAGCCCGGCAGGGAAGTGGCATATGGAAGATGTTGATCGCGCAGGCGGTATCAGCGCTATTCTGAAAGAGCTTTCCAGGAAGCCAGGTGCGCTCAATCTTGATCGTCCTACCGTGACACTTAAAACTCTGAGCGAAAATATTGCCCAGGCGGAGATTAAAGACCCCGAAGTGATTCGGCCTATCGATACGCCACACAGTGAGCGTGGTGGACTTGCCATCCTTTTCGGCAACCTTGCTCCGGATGGCGCGGTTGTGAAAGTTGGAGCAGTTGCTCCCTCGATGATGCAACATTGTGGACCCGCACGTATCTACAACTCACAGGAAGAGGCTTGCGCGGGTATTCTGAATGGGCAGGTACAGCAAGGTGATGTTGTCGTGATTCGTTATGAAGGCCCAAGAGGTGGTCCCGGAATGCAGGAGATGCTGGCACCAACAGCCAATATTGTAGGTATGGGTCTTGGTGAGAAAGTTGCGCTGATCACTGATGGGCGTTTCTCTGGTGGCACGCGTGGAGCATGTATCGGACATGTTTCTCCAGAGGCGGCAGCCGGTGGGCCGATTGCAGCGCTTGTCGATGGAGATATGATCAACATCAACCTGGTCGAATACCGGCTGGATGTGGATCTGAGTTCTGAGCAAATCGCGCAACGTCTTGAGAAGGTGGCACCGCCAGAAGAACGTATTAAAAGCCGCTGGTTGCGCCGCTATGCGTCGATGGTGACTTCTGCAAATACGGGGGCAGTGCTGGCCGAGGTTTGATATGGAGATAAATGTATGCCGAAAACAATGTTTGAGAAGATCTGGGATGCTCATGTAGTACGTGAGATGCCAGGGGACTCCACAATTTTGTATATCGATCGTCACCTTGTGCACGAGGTGACGTCACCGCAGGCGTTTACTGGTTTGCGAGTTACTGGCCGCACGGTACGTCGACCTGATGCAACCATCGCGGTGCTTGACCATAACATTCCAACTGTCCCTGGAAGACGTATGTTGGATGTAGTGGATGATGAGTGTCTCGAGACTATAAGGACGCTGGAACAAAACGCACGAGATTATGGTATAAACCTCTTTCATATGTCTGACGCGCGTCAGGGAATTGTGCATGTTATTGGACCAGAACAAGGATTGACGCTGCCGGGGATGACGATTGTGTGTGGGGACTCGCACACCTCAACGCACGGCGCGCTCGGTGCACTGGCCTTTGGGATTGGTACCAGCGAGGTCGAGCATGTGCTGGCTACCCAGTGTCTTTTACAAGAACGGCCAAAGTCCATGAATATCCGAGTTGAAGGTACCCTGGCTCCCGGAGTGACCGCCAAAGATCTGGCATTGGCCATCATCGGTCAACTGGGTACGAACGCCGGCACAGGACATGTCATCGAGTTCAGCGGCTCGACCATTCGCAACCTTTCGATGGAGGGACGCATGACACTCTGCAATATGGCGATTGAAGCGGGAGCGCGAGCTGGCATGGTCGCTCCCGATGAGACCACCTTTGCCTACATCAAGGGACGACCCTATGCGCCTCAGGGCGAGCTGTTTGAGCAGGCAGTAGTAGCCTGGCAGCAGCTTGCCAGCGATCCCGGTGCTCGGTTTGATTCAGTGCATGAAGTGAACATCGAAGGGCTTGGACCACAGGTTACCTGGGGCATCAATCCTGGCATGGTGGCTGATATCACCAGCGTCGTGCCTGACCCAGCCAATCAGTCCGATCCCGATAAGCGCAAAGCGTACGAGCGTGCCCTGGCCTATATGGGCCTGATACCAGGACAGAAGATCACCGAGATATCTGTGGATACAGTGTTTATCGGTTCTTGCACCAACTCACGCCTGGAAGACCTGCGTATGGCTGCGCAGTATGTCAAAGGCAGGCACGTCTCGCTGCATGTGCGAGCAATGGTCGTGCCAGGATCAACACAAATACGGCGGAAGGCTGAAGAAGAGGGATTGGCCGATATCTTCCGCGAAGCAGGGTTCCAGTGGCGAGAGGCAGGGTGCAGTATGTGCATTGCCATGAATGGTGATCAGCTCTCCGAGGGTGAGCGCTGTGCTTCGACAAGCAACCGCAATTTTGAGGGACGGCAAGGACGAGGTGGACGCACGCACCTGGTTAGCCCCGCGATGGCCGCTGCTGCTGCTATCGCGGGACATTTTGTGGATATACGCGAATTGGTGTAGGATAAGAAATCAATTTTTCCGTTGCATGATTGAGGGGTGGGGACGCTCGCGTCCCCACCCCTCAATCATGCAACGGAGCTTGTTTGTTGTGTATGCCTGGGAGCGAAACGCGAGAGTCGGAAGCGGTCTGGTGAAACAGGTGACTGAGTGTCACAGACCATACTGCTCAATATTTCACCCAGCAATAGGCCAAATTTGAAGCCATGTCCTGACAGGCCTGAAGCAAAGATCACACGAGGATCGGATGGCAGTCGATCGAGGATAAAATCTTCGTCCGGTGTGACATCGTACATACACGAATCGATATGGGCTAACTCAGTATGGTCGAGCACTGGCAGTAGTTCTTGTAGTTGCCTGGTAATACCGGCAATTACTTGTTCGTCTGATGGAGAGACTTCGTCAGGGTCGATGGGAACACCAAATTTGTGCGAGGTGGCTTTTAACCAGCCGTTACAACCTTGATGAATAGGGAAGCCATACAGATCATCGGAAATAAAGGCGGGAAAAGCGCCAGCGCTAAATAATGCTGCGGAGAGACCTCTGAAATAGAGCAGGTATTGGCGTGTCACACGTACAGGTAAATGGAGATCAGGCAGCAATCTTTTGAACCAGCAGCCGGTTGCAAGCACAACGCGGTTTGCCGAAATCTCTGTGCCAGAACTCAGCCAGAGATGGACAGGGCGAAGTTGGCAATCGCTTGTAAGCCGTTTTACATGGCAGGATTCGTGAATTTCACCGCCCAGTTCAAGTACCAGGTCCCGGAGCGACTGCAAGCAGGTCGAAGCATGTAATACACCCGCTTCTTGATTATAGGTAAGCAAATTATAAGGCTGTACATCAAACTGTGGAAAGCGCAGCCTGCAATCTTCTTTGGAAAGCCGTTCAACAGGTAGCCCCAAGCCTCGCACAATTTGATAGGCCGGTCGCGTGAAGTAATCATCCTCATTTCCCATCACAAGCAACCCGGTTGGGGTATAAAGTGTGCGTCCTACTATTCGTTCAAGTCTCTTCCAGCGCTTAAAACTTAAGTTGACCATATTTGAATAGAACGCATCAGATCCATATTCGTAGCGTAGAAGACGCGAAAAGCCATGAGAACTGGAACGCTTGTGATCGACGACCTCTTGTTCCAGGACAGTGACTTTTCGCATGCCCTGTGTTAAAAGCGCATAAGCGGTAGATAGCCCAACGATACCTGCCCCCACGATAACAATGTGTTGCTGACATACCATCGCGATTCATCTCCTCAAAGGTTGTTATTGAACAGAGATGAGTTTAGCAGATACTACACTTAATGTCAATAACAAATACGTCATATAATTCAAAGTTATACTATAATTACAATGTGAGTGCTTTGCACTATATTTTGTGAGAACAGTGTCTTGATCTGATAGGAAAATGTTTGACGAAGAAGATGTGATAGGTGATATGTGGAGGTCTGAACAATGTAGGTGTGGGTTACAGAAAATGTTGTCTATTTGAAAGGATTGAAGTGGCTTGTGATGTAAAAATGCAATGACTGTGTGGTCTTGAAGAGGTGAATACAAATTTAGTGAAGTACCTCCGCCTAAAGGCGAGGGGAATGCAGCGGCGGTGTCTTCAAATAGTTGTCGCAGTTGTCGCAGATGTTGCACTTGTTGCGGTTGTATCACTTGTAGCGTTTGTATCTGTGATTGTGATATCCAGGTTTTACATTGCCTGATGGAGAGGCAATTATATTCTGGACCATCGAAGCGAACTCACCCAGTCCATTTATTGGACTAGACAGGCATTGCATTGTCAAGTAAGATTGGGAGTGACAACTCCCCTTGCGCAAACGCAGGGGCTTCTCAGGAAACGCGGCACCCATCGGTGTACGTTGGCTCCTGAAGGCCATGCCCTGGCCTTGCAAGTTTTAGGATATTCTGAGCGGCATTGACATCACGGTCAGCCACATATCCAAAGGAGAAGACTATGTCACCATTGCTTACTCTCCCTGCCATTGATGGGGTAGAGATTACGACGATTATGGATAATGCGCTTGACCTCCTGATGTCCTCTTCGCCCGTAGCAAAACGTTTCCCTGTACATCGAGAGCTGCTTTCACGTAATCAGTTGCGTGCAGAACATGGTGTCTCACTATTGGTCACGGCTCTCAACCAGGGGAAGCGGGAAACCTTCCTGTTTGATACAGGAGTAACACCCGATGGGGCACTACACAACCTGGCACTGCTTGGTGTTGATCTCAGTAGCATTCAAGCGATCGTACTGAGTCATGGTCATACCGATCATACACAGGGACTGGACGGCTTTCTTGACCAACTGGGCAAACGACGCCTGCCTATCCTGCTCCATCCAGATGCCTTTCTCAAGCGGCGAATCGTGGTGAATGACAATGTGAGCATCGATTTACCGCCGCCTACCTTGCACGATCTGGAGCGCGAGGGGATTGAGCTCCTGGTCGAACGAGGCCCATCGTTTCTGATGAACGGGACGATCCTGGTCACAGGACAGATTGAACGTACGACCGATTTTGAAAAGGGGTTGAAGAATCAAGAGGCCGAGATTGATGGCTCCTGGCAGCCTGACCCGTGGGTGTATGACGACCAGGCACTGGTCATCAATGTGCGCAACAAGGGACTGGTAGTGATTACAGGCTGTGGACATGCTGGCGTAATTAATATTTTACGCCAGGCACGATCGCAAACAGGAGTTGAGCGGATTTATGCGGTGCTGGGGGGATTTCATCTGACCGGATCGTTGTTCGAGCCAATCATTCCACAGACTATCGAAGCACTGCAACAGATCAATCCAGCGGTGATTGTACCGGCCCATTGCACTGGCTGGCGAGCTACGCAGCGGATAGCTCATACCATGCCAGAGGCCTATACGCCGAATAGTGTTGGGACGACATTCAAGCTGATGGCGGAGTGACGGAAGTAGAACCAAGAAGGGGCTACGACTTGCTTAACAAAAGTAGAGCCGGTGTCCTCTAGCACTTTTAGACAGGCTTTCTCTATGAGTAGGCTTACCCATCCACATGTGGAACAACATTGTAATGTATAATGAAGAGTAGCTCTTTAACGTACATACTAAACTAGGAGGAACTATGCAAACCAAACTTAACCCATACCTTAGCTTTAAAGACAACGCTCGAGAAGCTATGGAATTTTATCAAACTGTCTTTGGTGGCAAACTTACTGTGAGTACCTTCAAAGAATACAACGCGTCTCAAGATCCGAGTGAAGACAACAAAGTTATGCACTCTGTGCTGGAAGCCGACAACGGCATTACATTTATGGCTTCCGACACGCCGAACCGTATGGAGTATAAAGCTGGGACGAACTATAGCATGTCACTGAGTGGTGACAACGAAGCAGAATTACAAGGCTATTTCGAGAAGCTTTTGGCCGGCGGCAACGTCACAATGCCACTCGAGAAAGCCCCATGGGGTGATACGTTTGGCATGCTTGCTGACAAATTTGGCGTGGCATGGCTCGTGAACATTGCAGGTCAAAAAGCGTAGCATCTCTCCCCACCCCGCACCACGAAAAAAGCTCACCTTGCAGCGGGCTTTTTTCGTGTGACCTATCCTCTCTAAGATATTCTTGACTATCCCCGCAAAAAGGTAAAGTAAAGACCGACACTGACATTGGGCTGGTTGAAAAGTCATGCTCTTTAAAATACCTCTTGACAAACATTCGTTTAGATACTAAACTGTATAGTAACTAAACGAAAGGTGAGTACAATGAAGAAAACAATACTTGTTCTCGGAGCTACAGGCAATCAAGGTGGAGCGGTCGTCAAAGCGCTGTTACGCACTGATTTTTCAGTTCGTGCTTTTGTGCGTGATGCCAGCAGCAAACATGCAAAGCAGCTTGAAAAACGCGGGGTTGAAATTGTTGCAGGCAATCTTGATGGTTTTGATAGCCTAGTGCGTGCCATGAATGGAGTATATGGAGTGTTCAGCGTCATAAACTTTATGGACGGGGGTGTCCAAAAAGAAGAAGAGCGTGGCAAGCGTGTTGCCGATGCTGCAAAAAAGGCAAACGTTTCGCATTTCATCTACTCATCAGTCGGCGGTGCGGATCGTAACAGTGGTGTCCCACATTTTGAAAGTAAATGGCATGTAGAGCAGCACATCAGAAAACTTGGTTTGCCGTATAGCATTGTCCGTCCGACCACATTCA
>Ga0070706_100001095_pt1 | contig 29274 bp, 33 predicted proteins | sample KBSK5501metaG_FD_65476 | JGI IMG/M metagenome (GOLD analysis project Ga0070706, IMG submission 65476) | Corn, switchgrass and miscanthus rhizosphere microbial communities from Kellogg Biological Station, Michigan, USA - KBS K5-50-1 metaG | ecosystem: Host-associated > Plants > Roots >... | reverse complement strand
ACCTTTCGCCGTCCAGCTTTCGATCATGAATGGATCGAATACGAAGAGACCCGGCCTGATGAAGTTGTCGAGCGGCTTCGTGGGGCAACGATCGTCATCAGCAACAAGCTCGCCTTGCGCGAACCTCAATTGTCGGCGTTGCCGCAAATCAAACTGATCGCGATAGCTGCGACGGGCTTTGACAATATCGATCTTGATTATTGTCGTAAGCGCGGCATCGCTGTTTGTAACACGCGTGGCTATGCCGTGAATTCCGTTCCTGAACACGTTTTGATGTTGATTCTGGCGCTGCGTCGGAATCTGCTCGCCTATCGCGAGGACGTGCAGCGCGGAAGATGGCAACAGTCGAAGCAATTCTGTTTGCTCACTCATCCGCTTCACGACATTCACGGCAGCACACTCGGCATAGTTGGTTACGGATCAATCGGTAAGGCGATGGCCCGGCTAGCGGAGTCGGTTGGCATGAAAGTTCTGATCTCCGAACACAAAAACGCCACCGCGAATCGCGATGGACGCACGCCCTTTCAGGACACGCTGAAGCAAAGCGACATTGTCAGTTTGCACTGTCCTTTGACCGCAGAGACGCAGAACATGTTCGGAAGTCCTGAGTTTGAAATGATGAAGCGTGAGGCCCTGCTGATTAACACGGCACGGGGCGCCCTGGTTGATGACGCGGAGCTGATGGGAGCTTTGCAGAACGGATTGATTGCCGGCGCGGCCTTTGACGCGCTTCGTGAAGAGCCGCCGCGCCAAGGCAGTCCGCTGCTTGATTTGGACCTGCCGAATTTCATCGTGACGCCGCATGTGGCCTGGGCCAGCAACGAAGCAATTCAGGCTCTGGCGGATCAGGTGATCGTCAACATTGAAGCGTTCGTTGCGGGAGAGCCGAGAAATCTGGTGAGTTAACTAGCCTCGGTTAAAAAGCGGCAGTTGTGATCAGGACGTCGCCGCTTCACCGGCTTCCGCTTGCTGCTCATCCTCGGTGGTATAGAGATTCAGAATTTCGCGGCCCTGGCGTGATCGCGGATCGATGGTGCGCTGGTGTTTGCGGCCTTTCATCTCCCAGATCGCCGTCACCACGCCATCTTTTTCTACCGCTTGATAAGTTATATCTTCCGCGTCGGAAGTTGCGGATGCATTATGAGGTTCCGCTGATGCGGACTCGCTTTCAGACATGAAACTCTTAACTTGCTCCTCTTTGTTATCTGGATTTTCGTTCGCAGGATTCTGGCACAGCGAGAGCGAGAATGTCTAGCGCCCCTTAGCCTGACTGGGACGGCCTAAACTAGCATCAGCCGCGCGGATCACCCTGTCTTCAGAGCCAGTGCGCTTTCAACCGCCCGGCGCGCGTTGACTACTCCCCAGCCTTGCCGGTCAACTTCAACTTCAGGCACGCGCTCCGCTGTGCTGACCAGAATGCGTTTGATTTGCTGCGGGGTTAGTCGCGAATTCGCTTCCAACATGCAGGCAACAATCGAAGAAACAATCGGCGCGGCGAATGAAGTGCCATCGACATACTTGTAATGCTGATTGATTACGTTGCCCTCGTGCAATTTGATCGTGATCAATTGGCGCAGCAGCGGAATGGGAAGATCGTGCGACTCGTCGAGGTCCTTGTCAATTCCCATGTGCTGCTCGATTAGAGCGCCCAGTTCTTGATCCGATGCGGCGTCGAGCTTCGAATAGAACTCGGCCTCTTCAGCCGTGGGCGTCCGCGGCAGGATCGGCGCAGCCACCCAGATTCCGGGCGCGATTACTTCCGGCTTTTGCAAACCATCAATCGTTGGACCATACGACGAACGGTACATGCCGCGACGCGCTCGATCCAACGAGTTCCGATCATCCAGACCGCCGACCGCAATACATGAGGGCGTGCTGGCGGGCGGCAGCACGGGATGGCCGGGAACGTGTCCCGCGTTGCCGACGGCGCAAACTACAGTCAGACTTTCGCGCGTGCAGCGCTCGACCGTTTGTGACAGCGAGTTACTCAGATAACTTTCTTCAAAATCACCGCCCGCCGAAATATTGACCACGCGGATGTGGTGCTCTTCATGATGAGCGAGGACCCATTCCAGGCCACGCTGAATTTGATCCTCCGAAATGCGCCCGGTGCGGCCAATTTTCACCAGCACGAGGTTACAGTCCGAAGCCATGCCTCGATAAAACCCATCGGAAAGCGCCCCGCTGCCGGCCGCGACGACCGAGGTCATCATGCCGTGCCAACTGGCCACATCGTTCGTTTCCAGGAAAGTTCGATCACCGTCAACAGCGAAAATACTGTGATAAGCGCGGATGCGATTGCGCGGCTGCGTCAGATCGGGATGAGCGTAAAAGCCTGAATCAAGGAAAGCGATCGTCACACCCTTGCCGGTAAACCGTTCGTCCGCATCCATGCGCAGCGGCGTCGGCAAAACGTAATCATTTTGCTCGAATACGGCGGCGTGTGACTCCAGTTGTAATTTCGCCCGAGTAAAAAGTTCGACACATCGGAGACAGACAACATCGACCGCTCCGGCATTTGATCGAACAATCGTTTGTAGATCTTCCGGTAGTGCTGCCACTGAAATCAGTTGGCCGAGCGCAGTTCGGCCGCACACGGAACATACCTGCGCGAGGCCGCGTTCGCGCTTCGTGGCTTCGTCAACTGTCGTGATTGCCTCAGGCATTCAAATATTCTCAGGCGAACTCAGAATCATTCCACGCCGGTATCTCTGCCGGCACTTCGAATCAAGAATTAGATAGAGAAGCCCGTGCTGCAGCCAGCGCCTCACGCACACGCTCGGGAGCCGTGCCACCGCCCTGTGATTTCGTAGCGAGAGTCTTTTCGAGCGACAGCGACTCAGCAACGTCCTGTTCGATCAGCGGCGAAAAAGACTTTAACTCGTCGAGGGACAGATTCTTTAATTCGACTCCTCGTCTTATGGCATGGACCACGATTCTGCCCACGATTTCGTGCGCTTGGCGAAAGGGAACGCCTTTGCGAACGAGATAGTCTGCTAATTCGGTCGCGTTCAGATAGCCTCGCGAGGCAGCTTCCCGCGCGCGCGTTTCGTTCAGGCCAATGTTGCGCAGCACTGTTGCCGTCACCTTCAGACAAGCGCTAACTGTGTCTGCGGTGTCAAAAACTGCTTCTTTGTCCTCTTGCAAGTCCTTGTTGTAAGCAAGCGGCAACGCCTTCATCATTGTCAGTAGCGCAGTCAGATGGCCGCAGACGCGGCCTGCTTTTCCACGGATAAGTTCCATCGAATCCGGATTCTTCTTTTGCGGCATCAGACTCGATCCGGTTGCCACCGCGTCGCTGAGTTCGAAAAAAGCGAACTCGGCTGTGCAGTAGAGAATGATGTCTTCAGCGAGACGCGAGAGGTGCACCATGATAAGTGACGCTGCACTCGCAAACTCAATACAGAAATCGCGATCGCTGACAGCGTCCAAGCTGTTGAGCGAAATCGAGTCGAAGCCGAGCGCGCGCGCAACTGCGGCGCGATCAATTTTGTATGATGTTCCGGCTAAGGCCGCCGATCCGAGCGGCATCACGTTGACGCGCTTTCTAGCTTCGGCCAAACGTTCGCGATCTCTTGCCAGCATTTCGAAATACGCCAGGCACCAGTGCGCGAGCAAGATCGGTTGGGCTCTCTGTAAGTGCGTGTATCCGGGAATCAATGCTTCGCGATTTTCGTCCGCAAAATCCAGGAACGCTCTCTGAACATCGCCGAGCGCGAGGCCGATGCGATCGATCTCATCACGGAGCCACCAGCGCAGGTCTGTGGCGACCTGGTCGTTCCGGCTTCGTCCGGTGTGCAACTTGTGGCCGACTTCGCCAATCATTTCCACCAAACGAGCCTCGACAAATGAATGCACATCCTCAGAAGGCAATTCATCAAAGTAAGCTGGATTGGACCGACCGTGCTGAACAATTGCCTTTAGCGCCGACTTGATCTCCTTAGATTCGTCTGCCGTCAACACCCCAGCTCTCATGAGGCCGTCGCAGTGAGCGATGCTCGCTTGCACATCAACTTCGAAGAGGCGCCGGTCGAAGCCGAAACTACGATTGAATTCAGCAAAGTCAATATCGGTTTCAGCGACGAACCGCCCGCCCCAGAGATTCTTGTTCACCTTGTGGTTCATTTATTCCGCCCCGCTCGTGTGCGAATTGTGCCGCGACTTTCCTACTGTCGCCAAAGAGTCATCAAACTCCCAGCCTATGCTTGACGAAACTGCATAGGAGCGGTTATTTTATGCAAGTATGCGCATAAAATGCAACTATCCTGCATCTATGCGCGTCTGAAAGGTCGGCTGCAAAGTGTTTCGGACATTGAGAAATGCTTAAGCGAGAACGCCAGAAGAAAATTCTGAATCTGATTCGGGTGAAAAGAATCGGCACTCAGGAAGCATTGCGCGCGCATCTCGAGCGCGCGGGGGTGCCGGCAACGCAGTCGAGCGTATCGCGCGATCTGGAAGAGTTGGGAGTAGTCAAGCATCGTGGCGCCTACACGCTGCCGCATACAAACGGCGATTCAGCGCGCGGCCTGCTCAGTCTCGATATTGCGGGCGACGTCCTTGTAGTCGCGAAATGCCTACCGGGCCGTGCTTCAGCAGTCGCAGTGGAAATTGATGACGCCGCGATTCCGGAGATCGTCGGCACTCTGGCGGGCGAAGACACGATCTTCATCGCGGTACACGATCAGAAATCACAACGCGCGGTGATAAATAAGATTTGGGAGTTGTTTGGATAGCCGAGAATTGAATCATTGAATCAATGAGTCATTGAATCAATGAAACAATGTATCAATCCATGATCACTCGAGTAATCGCATGAGCGACCGCAAAATAGACAAGATTGTTCTAGCTTACTCCGGCGGACTCGATACCTCTGTGATGCTTCGCTGGTTGCAGGAGCGGTACCAATGTGAAGTTGTCTGCTACTGCGCAGACGTGGGCCAGGGCGACGAAATGAAAGGGCTTGAAGAAAAGGCGAAAGCGACCGGGGCGTCGAAACTCTACGTCGAAGACTTGCGCGAAGAGTTTGTCCGCGAATATGTCTGGACTGCGGTAAAAGCCAACGCGATTTACGAAGGTGTCTATCTGATGGGCACTTCACTGGCGCGGCCGGCAATTGCGAAACGGCAGATTAAAATCGCGCGCAAAGAAAATGCCGATGCGGTGGCTCATGGCGCCACCGGCAAGGGAAACGATCAAGTACGCTTTGAACTCACTTACTACGCTCTGCAACCCGATATTAAAGTGATCGCGCCGTGGCGCGAATGGGAGTTCAAGGGTCGTAGCGATCTGATGGCTTATGCCAAGACGCACAGCATTCCGGTCACCGCGACTGCCGAGAAGCCCTATTCCACCGACCGAAATCTAATGCACGTTTCGTATGAAGGCGGCATTCTGGAAGACCCCTGGGCCGAGCCGCCTGAGGACATTTTTCAAATGACTCGCGCGCCCGAGAACGCTAAAGCGGAGGCTGAATACGTCGAAATCGGATTCGAACGCGGTGAACCAGTCTCGATTAACGGTCAGCGTTTGGATCCGGTTGCGCTCTTGTCAAAGCTCAATGAAATTGGCGGCGAACATGGAATTGGCCGGGTCGACCTCGTTGAAAATCGCTTCGTGGGGATGAAGTCCCGCGGCGTTTATGAAACGCCGGGCGCGACCATTCTGCAAGCGGCGCATCGAGCGCTTGAGTCGATTACGCTGGATCGCGAGGTCATGCGTCTGCGCGATTCGCTCAGCGTGAAGTTCGCCGAAAATGTCTATTACGGATTCTGGTTCGCGCCGGAGTTCGAGTTGATGCGCAAACTTATCGACGAAACGCAACGACCGGTAACCGGCGACGTACGATTAAAGGTCTATCGCGGCAATGTCATAGTGGTCGGTCGGCGTTCGCCGCATTCGCTTTACGACGAGCGCATTGCCACGTTCGAAGCCGACACGGTTTACAACCAGCGCGATGCGGAAGGCTTCATCAAACTAAATGCGCTGCGATTGAGATCGCGAGGTATGGAGTGAGACAACCAATCGAAGCTGACAAAATCGGGTCCGCTACATCGCCGCTGAATCTTTCGAGATCGCTAATGGTCACCGGCGGGTCTCTGGCTCCGCGTGCGGGCGATGTGGTCGTTGCCCGAGCGCTGACCGACAGCGCGACATATAACATGCTCGAGCTGCCGACGGGCCGGCTGGCGAAGGTAAATCCGGGTGACACGATTGTGGGGGTGCTGGGACGCAGGCGCGCGCTGAAAGGTTTCGTCGGTGACGTACCCGAGCATGTTGTTGCCGGCGATGAATTGCATCTCTTGAACCTGGGCGGCGTCATTGGAAGTTGTAGCGGCCATCACTCAAGTCTCGGTGACGCAATTAAGCTCGAAGTTGTTGGGCTGGCGTGCGATGATCGCGAGCAAGTCCTCAACATCGCCGATGTCGCCTTGCCGGCGCGCGCTGTGCTCGGTCCTACCGCGCCGCTCGTCGTCATCGTGGGCACCTGCATGAACAGCGGGAAGACTTACGCCGCTACTGAAATCATCAAGCAGGCCACGCGTGACGGACTGCGCGTGGCAGCGGCTAAATTGTCAGGCATCGCCTGTCTGCGCGACACGCTCAACATGGCCGACCATGGCGCGATTGCCACGGCAAGCTTTCTTGATTGCGGCCTGCCTTCGACGGTGGGCGCGGGCGACCTGGCGCCAATCGCCAAGGCAATCATCGCGCGTCTGAACGAAAGCGTGCCGGATCTGATTGTGATCGAACTCGGCGATGGCATTCTGGGTGGTTATTCGGTCGAATCGGTATTTGAGGACGCGGAGTTTCGCGATGCGACTGCTGCACTGGTCTTCTGTGCTTCGGATTATGTCGGCGCCTGGGGTGGGATCGAGTTATTTCACCGGCGCGGGATCGATGTCGATCTAGTTGCCGGCTCGGTTACTGATTCGAAGATGGGCGAAGACTACATCGAACGCGAGTTTGGCGTGCCGGCGGGAAATGTGCGCCGAGATGGGGCGAAGTTGTTCAAAATAATCAAAGACAAAGTTTCGAGTTCGCGTGCTAATCAGAAGACAATAGATGTGCCCGCATCAGTGGCAGGAGACGCGGCTGCATGAACTCGAAACCCGAAACCAGAAACTCGAAACTCAGCGTAGCCATCTTTGGCGGGTCGGGCTATGGCGGTTCGGAACTGCTGCGCATTATGCTACAGCATCCGAACGCCGACATCAGATTGGTCACGGCGAACGAGCATGCCGGCAAAGCGGTCAGTGAAGTTCATCGAAATCTTCTTGGACTCACCGACCTGCAATTCACTAAGGCTCCGGACGATCTTGAGGATCTCGCTGGTTTTGATTGCTTGTTCTTGGCACTCCCTCACGGGCAGGCGATGGAGCTCGCGCCACGCTTCCCGGCGAATGTGAAAGTTATCGATCTGTCCGGCGATTTTCGTTTGCGTGATGCGGATAGTTTCTCGCAACACTACGGGCGCCAACACACGGCTATGGACGCGCAGTCGCAGTTTGTGTATGGCTTGACTGAAACGAACCGCGAAGCGATCAAGACTGCGCGTCGCGTCGCCAATCCCGGCTGTTTCGCTACTGCGACGTTGCTCGGAATCGCGCCGCTGGTTGCGAATGATCTTTTGAGTTGCCGCGTGATTGTCGATGCGAAGACCGGTTCGTCCGGTTCCGGCGCAAAGCCCGCATCCAATACGCATCATCCCCAGCGCAGCAATTCGTTCTACGCCTACAAGCCGTTCATGCATCAGCATGTGCCGGAAATTGAGCAGGAGCTGCGTGCGATTGGCGATTGGACGAACGAGCTGGTTTTCATGACGCATTCGTTACCGGTTTCGCGTGGCATCTTTGCTTCGATATACACCGAAACAAAACGCGAATTCAACGCTGCGGATGCGCGCGCCTTGTTTGCCGATTTTTATCGGAAATCATTTTTTGTGCGATTGGTCGATGGGTCGCCGGATATTAACTGGGTGAAGTCGACGAATTTCTGCGACATCGGATTTGCAGCCCGCGGACGGCAACTAGTCGTCTTTACAGCGATCGACAATTTGGTGAAAGGGGCTGCTGGCCAGGCGGTGCAGAATATGAACTTGATGTTTGGGCTGGACGAGAAGACTGGCTTAATGCTTACAGGTAGCAATCCATGAGTGGAAGCCAGGAATTCAATCCCGCGCCGATCAAACCGCTCATTTCGTTTGACGAATTGGATCGGATCGATCTGCGCGTCGGTACGATTCTGTCGCTGGAAGATGTTGCCGGCTCGGACAAACTACTGAAGCTGACGGTTGATTTCGGCGATCACCGGCGCAGCATTCTGGCCGGAATGATGAACGAGCGCGAGGATCCGCGAGAAATTGAAGGCCAACACGCATTATTTGTCGTCAATCTCGAGCCAAAGAAGATGATGGGTGAAGTATCCGAAGGAATGTTGTTCGATATCGGCTATGCAGACGGCGTGAAGCCCGCATTAGCGATCCCGGAAAGAAAAGTTCCCAACGGAACGAGAGCAGGATGAAGGCGGAAACAGTGATTAAGTTGGAAGCGGCCGCGGCGCTCGAAGAGCGGTATCAGCTTGCGACCTACAAGAAGATGCCCATCGTCGCCGAGCGTGGCGAGGGCGTGTGGATCTATGCGAGCAAGGGTGATCGGTATCTTGATTTATATGGTGGCCATGCGGTGGCCGCAACTGGCCATTGTCATCTCCACGTAGTCAAGGCTATTCGCGAGCAGTCAGAGAGGATGCTCTTCTATTCGAATCTGGTCTATTCCGAAGCTCGCGCCCGGGCAGCGGAAAAGTTGATTTCGATCGCTCCGGATTCGTTGACGAAAGTTTTCTTCTGCAATTCCGGCACGGAAGCGAACGAAAACGCGATGCGCATGGCGCGCATGGCGACGGGTCGCGAGAACATCATCACGTTCAGTGGTGGTTTTCACGGGCGTACCGCGGATGCGATCAGCGCAACGTTCCTGGGAAGGTATCGCGAGCTTGGCCAGCCCAACGTCCCTGGCCATCTCCAGGCTGAGTTTGGTGACCTTGAATCTGTTCGCGCGGTTGCTGACAATTCGGTCGCCGCGATCATGCTGGAACCTATTCAATCGATGGCCGGCGTGCGCATGGCTGAGGCCGGGTTCTATCGCGCGCTGCGCGAACTGTGCGACGAGCGCGGCATCATTTTGATTTATGACGAAGTGCAGACAGGCGTCGGGCGTACGGGTCAATGGTTTTTCGCGGGCAGCGCCGCGAGCGATGGTGTTATACCGGACGCCATCACGCTGGCGAAAGCTCTGGGTAGCGGCATTCCTGTCGGTGCTTGCCTTGTCACCGAAGAGATCGCATCGCACATCAAGGAAAACGATCTCGGAACGACGTTCGGGGGTGGCATGATTGCGATGGCCGCGGTGACGGCGACGCTGGAGGCGATCGAGAACGATGGTTTGCTCGCAAATGTTCGCACAGTCGAATCCTATTTGCGTGAGTGCTTGAAAGAGGTTGAGCAAGTCGTCAGCGTACGTGGGCGTGGATTCTTGCTGGGGCTGGAATTTGCGGACAAAGCGAAGCCGATTCATGAAGCGCTGCTTCAGCATCACATAATCACTGGAACATCAAGCGATCCGAATGTGCTTCGCCTTCTGCCGCCGCTCTGCTTGCAGCGCGAAGAGGTCGATTTGCTCGTTGATACGCTCGCGGAGGTAGTTAAGCGATAACCGAACGGCTTTGCCGCCCCCAGTGCGGTAAGGCTTGGCCTCACCGGAAAGCCGAATATGAAAAGGCTTCGCCGAGGCTTAGCCTCGGCGAAAGAATTGGAAAGGGATCGCCAGCCCGAAAGGCGCAGTCTTTCCACACTGCGGAGCGGCTTTGCCGCGAGACTCGGAATGCACTTTCTGTCGACGTCCGAACTATCGAAACAGGAATTGGGGCAACTCATTGGCTCGGCCCTGCGCCTCAAGCAGGGCCGGGAGCAAGCCAAGCCCCTCACGGGCCGTTCGATCGCGCTGGTCTTTTTCAATCCCAGTTTGCGCACGCGCGCGTCGATGCAGGTTGGGATTTACGAGCTCGGCGGAAACGCGGTCACGCTGGAACCGGGCGGTACAAGTTGGACGCTCGAGCATCGTGCAGGCGCAGTAATGGACGCGGACAAGACCGAACACGTTGCCGAGTTTGTGCGCGTGCTCGGTCGTTACTGTGGGGCAATTGGCGTCCGGACGTTTGCCGCACTCAAGAATTGGGAAGAGGAGCGGACCGATCCAGTCTTGAACGCGTTTGCGAAATACTCTGAAGTCCCGATCATCAATCTCGAATCCGCCATGCATCACCCGTGTCAGGCGATGGCGGACATGATGACGATTCGAGAGAAGCTCGGCGAAGGTCGCAAGAAAGTGCTGCTGACCTGGGCTTGGCATCCGAAGCCCTTGCCGATGGCCGTACCGAACAGCTTTGCGCTGGCAGCCGCGCAAATGGGGCATGACCTAATCATCGCCCATCCGCGGGGATACGACCTTGACGACGAGTTGATGGCAACAACCAGGAAACATGCCGAAGGAGCCGGAGGCAAAGTCTCGATCACGAATGCGCTCGACGCAGCTTTCGATGGAGTTGAAGTCGTTTACGCTAAGAGCTGGGGCAGCAAGAACTCTTACGGCGCGCCGGACAAAGATATCGCTGAGCGGGCGCAGTATCGCGATAAGTGGATGGTTGACGAACAGAAGCTGGCAAGAACTAAGAGCGCTATTTTCATGCATTGTCTGCCGGTGCGACGAAATGTGATCGTGACGGACGGCGTAATCGATTCGCCGGCTTCAGTTGTGATTGACGAAGCCGAAAATCGTCTGCATATGCAGAAAGCAATTCTGGCTCGATTGATTCATTGAAACATCGGCTCATTGATTCAATGGACTTTCCATACGAAGAGTTGAAACGTCGCACGAAATCCTTCGCGATTCGGATTGTCAGGCTGTTTCGTTCTTTGCCAAGAAACCGGAGACGCTCGGATTTTGGAAGGCAGGTTCTGCTCTCGAACATCAGTCGCGGCAAACTATCGCGCGGTGTGCTGCGCGCGTTCAAAGGCTGAGTTCATTTCAAAGATTAGCGTAGTTGTAGAAGAAGCCGATGAAACAGTTTTCTGGGTTGGAGATGCTCATAGAAACAAACATTATGTCGGTTAGAAAACTGGACAAATTGTTGCGCGACGCCAACGAACCTCTGGCAATCTTCGCGGCTTCCCAACGTACGGCCAAAAGAAAATGAGACAATGAATCGATGGACCGATGAATCAATTTGTCAATAACCAATTACGGCTGGATCTCTTGCGCGAAGCGCTGCCCTATATTCAGCGCTTCAAAGGGAAGACGTTCGTGGTGAAATTATCAGGGAAAGTAACTGAAAATCACGACCATCTGATCTCGCTAGCTGAAGAACTGGCCTTGCTGCATCAAGTTGGCATTCGTCTTTGCGTCGTGCACGGCGGTGGCAAGCAATTAAGCGACCTCGCCTCGCGCATGGGCATCGAACAGACGATCGTCGAAGGTCGCCGCGTCACGGACGATGAGACGCTGGAAATGGCGAAGATGATCTTTGCAGGCAAAATCAACACCGACATTCTCGCTGCCTTGCGTCATCGAGGAATTGAAGCTGTCGGGCTATCAGGTGTAGACGGCAATATTGTCCATGCCGAACGTCGACCGCCAAAAGAAATAGTGGATCGCACGACTGGTGAAAGCGCGCAGGTAGACTTTGGTCACGTCGGAGACATCGTTGAGATTAACGCGCGTCTGTTAACGGTGCTGCTGGACCAGGGCTACCTGCCGGTGATCTCATCATTGGGCGCTGATGCCGAAGGGAAGGTTTTCAACATTAACGCCGACACGATTGCGGCCGAAATTGCTATTCAACTTCAAGCTGAAAAGCTGGTGCTGCTTTCCGATGTTGAGGGAATCTATCTGCGCCCGGGCGAACCGCAAACCAAGCTTTCGCGGCTGACGGCAGACGATGCCGAAGCCCTTATCAAGAATGGCGCCGCGACGGGCGGGATGGTTCCCAAGCTGCAGAGCATCGTCGAACTCTTAAGACGAGGCGTGAAGAGCGCGCACATCATCAACGGCACCTTGCGCAATGCTTTACTGGCCGAAGTATTTACCGACGAAGGCACCGGTACGATGATTGCCGCGTGACTGCAAAGCCACTTCCGTCCCGCCGAACGAATTCACTCCAATCGCGGTCTCGCCCAGAGCAGCCCTCGCTTCATTCCATTTGCGGCTTGGGGATGACGATATCGTACAGCGCCTCGACTGTTTCTCCTTTAACTTGCCATTTAGGAAGGGAATTTCGCGCTGTCTTCCGAGACAAACGTTCGCGAGCAGATATTTTCCTAATGACCGCCGACTGATGGCACGGTCATTGCCATTCTCCGGCGCGGAGGTTGGCTATGAAAAAAATATTCGCATTCTTAATGGCGATGACAATTTTGGCGGTAGTGGCGGCCCCGAGTTTTGCCCAAGGAAGAAGTTGCCGCAGCCGCAACTACGATTCACGGAACTACGATTCACGCAACTACGATTCACGCAACTACGATTCTTATTACGACAATTCGCGCGCCTACTATGACTATGGAACGCAATACCGCGGTCGAACCACTTGGGATCGACACCGAGATAAATTGACCGTTGGAGCTGGAACCGCGGGCGGCGCAATTCTCGGCGGTTTGATTGGCGGTCGGCGAGGGGCAGCGATCGGTGCGCTGGCCGGCGCCGGGGGCTCAGCACTCTACACCTACAAGGTGCGCCATCGCGGCTATCGCTACTGAGCACTTGAAAACATCTTGAGTTCGGTCGTCTCAGACGACCGTGGGTTGAGGCCGGATGGTGAAGGGGAGAGCGCCATTCGGCCTCGATTTCTATTTGGCGATAGCCAGAAAAGGTTTGGCCTGCCACGAATGCGATGGTTACGGATAGATCAAGTTGTAAAGTTTCTCGGCCCAATCCTCATCGAGGTTTTGCAGAATCACATACTGCTGTATTGCCGCATCGCGTTCGCCGCGCGCCAGGAAAGTCTTGCCTAAGTTAAAATAGGCTTTTCCAAAGTTCGGCTTCAAACGGATCGCCTGCCGAAAGGCTTCAACCGATTCATCATGACGACCCATCGCTTCGTACGCTTCGCCGAGGTTGTTTTGCGCGCCTGCGTCACCGGGCTTTAGTGCGGCCAGTTGCTTGAAAGCTTCGACGGCCTCACCGTATTTCTTCATTTGCAAATAGCGCTGTCCCAGGCGATCGTACGCGCTGGCATAATCGGACTTCAAACGGATCGCGTGTTTGTAAGCCTGGATCTCCTCGTCAAACTGACCCCAATCGCGACAGGTTAGTCCCAGCGCATAGTAAGCATCGGCGGCATTGTAAGGATCCAGCTTGATTGCCTGACGGTAGGCCTGCTCTGATTCGCGGTACTGCTTCAGGTAATAGTGTGCGAGTCCGATATTGAAGTACGACTCGGCTGACGGACGAATGCTGACGGCCTTTCTGGAAGCTTCGATTGCCTCCGGGTGATGGCCCAACTTTTCGTTGCAAAAGCCCGTCTGCGCCCAGGCTTCAGCATATCCGCTGTCGGCTTCCGTGGCCTGCTGAAAGTAAGGCAGGGCTTTTTCGCAATCGTCTTTGGAGAGAAAGCTGAGGCCATCGCGAAAAGACTGCACAGCGCGCGCGTGTTTGTCGCGACTGGTGGCGACGACTAACTCGCTTAACGATATCGCCGGCGCACCCTGCAATTGTGCCGACCGATGAAGTTGCGCGATTCGTTCAGAAGGTATTGCGAAATTGACGCTCTGACCGCCGGTGATTTGCAGTGTGGCTACGCCGATCACTTGCCCTTGCATGTTCACCACGGGACTGCCGCTGGACCCGGGCGAAATCGGCGCCGTGATTTGAATGATGCGGCCAAAGCCGGGAATGTCGCGCACGGCGGAAACAATTCCGTTGGTTACGCTACCTTCCAGACCAAACGGATTGCCGATCACCACGACGCTTTCGCCTTCCTGCGGCGACGTGCGAACAAGGGAAAGCGGCCTCACCAAATTCGGCGGCGCATCAACTTTCAGCAGCGCCAGATCACCTTCGGCGTCCACTGCAAGCACATTCCTAACTTGATAAGTGTTGCCGGAATTCAGATGGACTTCCGCGCGGTAGGCTCCCTCGATGACGTGGCGGTTTGTCACAACGCGATCGAAATCGATAAAGAAGCCGCTGCCGCGCGAGACCTGCTCGCCGCGCTGATCGAAAGTTTCGATTCCCACGGCTGAAGGCTTGATGCGCCGAACGAGGTCAGGAAGGTCTTGCGAACGGGATTGTGACGGAGCAATCAGGAAAAATGCAGCCGCCCAGAAGATGAGACGAGTTCGAGTGCTGGTTCGGCAGGCGCTAAAAACCGCTTTCATTTCGTGACCAGTATAATGGTTGCTCATCAGTTATGCGCTGCCAGACTGCAAAGCTTCTGCACGCGCGAGACAATCTCCGTGAGCTTCACATCTTCGCTCTGCTTTGCTTGTCGATCGAAAAGCTCGACAACGCCATCCGAAATCTTCTTCCCAATCGTGACGCGATAGGGAATGCCAACAAGGTCGGCATCCTTGAACTTCACGCCCGCGCGTTCGTCGCGATCGTCAAGCAGGATTTCCAATCCGGCTTGCTGCAAGTCCCGATAGAGTTTGTTTCCTGCTTCACGCAGTCTCTCATCCTTGATGTTGGTTACAGTGACAACTACATCGAACGGTGCAATCGACTTCGGCCAAATAATTCCGTCGTCATCGTGATTTTGCTCGACGGCGGCAGAGATGATTCGCTCGACGCCGATGCCGTAACTGCCCATGATGATTGGCACTTCTTTGCCATCCTTTGTCAGCACTGTCGCGCCCATCGATTCGGAATATTTGGTGCCGAGTTTGAAGATGTGGCCGACCTCCATCGCTTTGTAGACTTCCAGCACGCCGGAGTCGCAACGCGGACAAGCTTCGCCGGAAGTAACAGTGCGCAAGTCCGCCCACTGATCCACTTCGATATCTCGCTCAATATTCACGCCGCGAATGTGATGGTCGTCTTTGTTGGCGCCGGTCGTCATGTTGCGACGACCTTTCAAGCCGTAGTCGGCGATAATGAAAAGATTCTTGTTTGCCCTGCGAGCAATCTCTTTTGCGCGGACTCCACCAAGACTGCCGGCCGCCGCACCCATCAAATCGCGAATCTCTTCCGGGTGTGCGGGACGAACGGCAGTCGCGCCCACAGCATCCGTGAACTTAACTTCGTGGAGTTGATGATCTCCGCGAAGCAAAACCAGGACCGGGCGCGCCTCGCCATCGAGCGTTGCGAAATAGACAAGCGATTTTATCTGTCGATCCGCTGCCGCGCCGCCGGAAAAAGTAGTCAGATCTTCTATCGTGCGCACGCCTGGCGTCGGAAATTCTTCCGGCGCATTGGGACCGGCTTCGTCCTCGATCGCGGGCAGGCGCGACGTGGCCTTCTCAACATTGGCGGCGTACCCGCAATTGGAACAACTGGCGATTAAGTCTTCTCCTGCTGGAGTCTTGGCCACGAATTCGCTTGATTCAGATCCGCCCATCGATCCCGACGATGCTTCGACGATCGAAAACTGAATCCCGCAGCGCGTGAAGATGCGCTTGTACGCCTCGCGCTGATCTATGAATGAGCGATCGAGTCCCTCCCGATCCACGTCGAACGTGTAAGCGTCCTTCATGATAAAGGTGCGCAGCCGCATCAGGCCCGACTTTGGCCGTGGCTCGTCGCGAAACTTGATCTGAATTTGATACCACACTTGCGGCAGTTGCTTGTATGAGCGGATTTCGTTGCGTGCTATTGAGGTGAACACTTCTTCATGCGTCATGCCGAGGCACATGTCCGCGCCCTTGCGATCTTTCAGCCGAAACATATCGTCGCCGATGGCGCTCCAGCGCCCTGATTCTTGCCAAATCTCTGCAGGATGCAGTGCCGGCAGGTAGAATTCCTGCCCGCCAATGCGATTCATCTCTTCGCGCAAGATCTGCATGACTTTCAGAGCGATTCGTTGGCCGAGCGGCAGGTAAGAATAGATGCCCGCCGAAAGTTGGCGCACGACTCCGGCGCGCAACAGAAGCCTGTGCGACACAACCTCGGCATCGGCCGGGTCTTCACGAAGTGTCGGGATGAAGTACTGGGACCAGCGCATTGGTTTGTCAGCGTTTCAGAGTTGTTCGAGCCATTCGGCGAATCTGCATTCTCGCTTAGCAAACCAGCGAACGCAAACGAGCACAACGGCTTTGCCGCCTGATGTGCGGAAAGGCTTTGCCTTTCCGTGTAGAGTCATTTCGTTTGATTGCTGAGGCTCCGCCTCAGTTTTGGAGGCGAAGCCTCGATCAGAGTTAAGCTAGACCGGAAAGCCATAGGCTTTCCGCACATCAGGCGGCAGAGCCGCGGAACTCTTGGTTGAAATTTCCAGCCTTTGTTCTGTTCCATTGCGTGATGTACCATCGCGTTACAAAATCATTTGGAAAAGCGAGCCATACAAATGAAGATAGCAATCGATTGCATGATTTGGAGCGTTTCTTAAAATGAATCAATGATTCAATGGCTCAATGATTCAATCAAGAGTGGACTACTGGCTAAGAACATATGACCGACCTTCTTAACGCTCCGCTCACCGAAGTCGATCCGCTAATCGCCGATGCCATCGACAACGAAGTCGCCCGCCAGGCGAACGGTCTTGAGCTAATCGCGAGTGAGAACTTTGTCAGCGAAGCCGTGCTGGAAGCGATGGGCTCAGTCTTCACCAATAAGTATGCTGAGGGTTACCCGAAAAAACGTTATTACGGCGGTTGTGAATGGACTGACGTCGTCGAGCAGGCCGCGATCGATCGCGCCAAAGAATTGTTCGGCGCCGATCACGCAAACGTGCAACCACACAGTGGCTCGCAGGCAAATATGGCCGTCTATCTTGCGGCATTGAATTATGGCGATACGATTCTGGGAATGAACCTATCGCACGGCGGCCACCTTACGCACGGACATCCGCTGAACTTCTCCGGGTTCAGTTACAAGGTCGCTGATTATGGTGTCTCACGAGAAACGGAAACGATCGACTACGGCGAGTTGCAGCGCATCGCGGAGGAACATAAACCGAAATTGATCGTCTGTGGCGCGTCAGCATACCCACGCATTATCAACTTCCAACGCATTGGCGAGATCGCCAGGAGCATCGGCGCGCGCATGTTTGCTGACATCGCCCACATCGCCGGACCCGTCGTCGCGGACTTGCATCCGTCGCCCGTGCCACACGCCGATTACGTGACCAGCACGACGCACAAGACTTTGCGTGGGCCGCGCGGTGGATTGATTCTTTGTAAAGAAGAACACGCAAAGGAAATAGATCGGAGACTGTTTCCCGGCGTGCAGGGTGGACCGCTAGTGCACATTATTGCGGCAAAGGCCGTCGCCTTTGGTGAAGCGCTGCGCGATGACTTCAAAGAATACCAGCGACAGATTCTCGCGAACGCGAAGGCACTTTGTTCAGAGTTGCAGGAGCAGGGGCTGCGCATCGTTTCCGGCGGCACCGACAATCATCTGATGCTGGTTGACGTTTGGATGGATGGGAAGGGAATCACCGGCAAGGACGCCGAGAAGGCTCTGGAGGCGGCGCGCCTCACTGTCAACAAGAACACGATTCCTTTCGATCAAAACAAGCCGTTCGTCGCCTCGGGCTTGCGCATCGGTACGCCCGCGGTAACCACGCGCGGCATGAAAGAACCCGAGATGCGCGAGATCGGTCGGCTGATTGCGGCAGTGGTAAACGAGCCCGAATCGGAAGATGTGCGACGTAAGGTGAAGCAAGGAGTAGCGGAACTCACGCAGCGATTTCCGTTGTATGCGAAGAGATTGAAGCCGAGAGCTGCGGAGGCGTTTAGCGTGGATTAAGATCGGCCGCGTAGCGACCGGTGAGAGAGATTAACTAGGTCGTAGCAGCGTTTACGCTGCTTTCCCGCAGGGTTATTAGACCAGCCGTTCCACGGCTGGGTAATTACCATCTCACCTTCAGCACGAAGAATCGCGAACCATGGATTTTGCCGGAGGTCGAAGCGCGTCTGTGGGCCTACATCGGCGGGATCGGGCGACAACACAAGATGACCGCGCTCCAGGTTGGTGGTATCGAAGACCATATTCATGCTCTGGTAATGGCGCCGCCGAAGTACGCCCCGAGTCAGATCGCGCAGTACCTTAAAGGCGACTCATCAAAATGGATTCATGAGGAATTTCCGAAGATGCGTGGATTCGAATGGCAGGATGGCTATGGTGCGTTTACAATCAGCAAGTCGCAAGTCCCTCATGTGATTGAATACATCAAGAATCATCGCGAGCATCACAGGAAGAGAACTTTTCAGGAAGAGTATCTGGAATTGTTGCAGAAACACAGTGTCCACTATGATGAGCGATACTTGTGGGGTTGATTCAGGCGTCGCTATGCGACGCAGCGGTTTCTATTGAATTAGGTGCCGGCCTTGAAAGGCCGGCCTAAATTCAGCCGCCGCTATGCGGCGCAATCCAGCGCTAAAAGCGCTGGTCTAGAAACCCTGTGGAAAGCCACGTGAACGCGGCTAAGGAGAGCCGACAACTGTAACGTGCGCATATTGCCGTTTCGCAATATTGGGCATAGGATGCGAGGACGTTAAGCCAGCAAGCGGCAGCTTGGCTCGACGAAGGTGCAAACATGACTACATTGCCATTCAAGATTGTCAAAGTCTTGCTTGTGATGTTCGCCTTCTGCTCCATGGTTTTCTCCCAGATAGATCGATCCATGCCAGTAGTGCCCTGCCCAGAAGATAGCCCGGCCGGCCGACCGACACTAAAGCGGCGCCAGTCCACACCGGATACTGCACGAGGTAGCGAAAGCGATAAGCCTCAAGCGGTCACTGAGGAGAAACCGTGTACGGTCGATCGAAAAGATTCCGACTCCGCCGTTGATCAGGATTCAGTAAAAGTCAGATTTGAAGGTTTGCACGCATACAGTGAATCGGACGTCCTTAAGCTTTTCCGCGAGAAGCGCGTCGGGTTTCCAAAAGATCGCATGCCTGATCGCGCAGTGATCGAAAAGGCCGTTGCGGTCCTGAAAGAGCTATTCGAGGCACGCGGCTACCAGCAGATTGCCGTTGATGCTCGGGCTGATGATCAATCGAACACAATCACGTTTCTGGTTGACGAAGGACCACGCTTCCAAATTGCCGAGATTAACTTTGAAGGCAGCAGAATCTTCTCGTCGCAGGACTTAGCTGCAAGGATGCGCGAGTACTTGAATCGATACGAATCGTCAAAAAACGGATACGATGCAGAGATTTTTGATTATTGCATGCACACGTTGGCCAACTTCGTCAGAAGTCAGGGATACCTGAAGGCGAAATTCGGCGAGCCGAAGAAAGCAGTCAAGGAAGGCGGGCTTGTCATCACGGTTCATGTAGATGAAGGCATTCTCTACCGCGTCGGTGAAATCAATATTGAAGGAGCGAGAGCCATTTCACCTCAGCAGGTGAGAACCATGCTGAGTCTTCAGCCGGGGGACACTGCCGACGGCGCAACCCTGAGCAAATGGTTATTTGAGGATCTGAAAGAGACGTATGGTGAGTTGGGTTACATTCAGTATACGGCGGAGGTTACGCCTGAGTTTGAGTCAACCTCAGAAGGCGCAGGTGTGGTCAACTTAAAGGTAGACATTGACGAAGGTTCGCTTTTCAAAATTCGCAAGATCAAGTTCACCGGCGCTAGTCTTTCTCAGGACGAGTTGCGAGGACTCTTACTGATCAATGAAGGCGCAATTTTCAATCAACGTCTATTTGAAGACAGCATCAAGAAATTGAATGAGAATGGCTTGTTCGAATTCATCGACAAAGACAGGGACGTCGATTTCAGATCGGATGCTGAAGGAGGATTACTGGATCTAGCGATCAAGCTGACCCGGAGAAATAACTAGCTGACTTCCTCTTTTCCACTTTAAAGTCTCATGCACGAAATCTTCGGCCCTGAAGGCCTCATCAGCAAAGCGCATCCTGAGTACGAACATCGGCCCGGCCAGATAGAGATGGCCGAGGCGGTGCTGCGGGCGTTTGAGCAGAAGCATCACTTGATCGTCGAAGCCGGCACCGGCACGGGCAAGACGCTCGCCTATCTTGTGCCGGCAATCGCGGCCGCGTGCGGCAGCGGTGCGCGGGTCGTCATCTCGACGGGCACTAAGAATCTGCAAGAGCAGTTGATGGACAAAGACATTCCGTTTCTTCAAGACGTACTGCCGGCAAAGTTTCGCGCGGCGGTGATGAAGGGCCGCAACAACTACGCTTGTTTGCATCGGATCAGGCGTGCCGAAAGCATGCCGGTGCTCGAAGGCCTGGATCAAATCGATCAGTTCGATGAAGTTTTTCGTTGGGTTACCAAAACAGAGACTGGCGACCGCGCAGAACTGTCAAACCTTCCGGAGAACCTGCCGTTCTGGCGACACATCGATGCCCGCTCAGATATTTGTCTCGGCCAGCAATGCCCGGACTTCGAGCCTTGCTTCATCACCCGCATGCGCCAGCGCGCGATTGATGCCGACATCGTCGTCGTCAATCATCATCTTTTCTTCGCCGACCTGGCGCTGCGAAACGGCGCGTACGGCGCGGTGCTGCCTGATTATGCGGCGGTAATCCTCGACGAAGCCCATCAAATCGAAGATGTGGCATCCGAGTATTTTGGTACGCAGGTATCCACTTATCAGATCGACGATCTGCTACGCGATGTCGGCATATTGAAGATCGAGGAAGGCGGCGCGGAGAGGGAACTGGCGCGCATCAGCGCGCGCATCCAGCGTTTCGCGGACATTTTCTGGATTTCGTTTAGCGAAGGTCGCGGTCTGGAAGGAAGATTTGCGCTGGCGCCGAATATGCGGGGCAGTAGCCCGACCCCGGGATCTCCAGCCGGGGAGTCCGGCTGGGGTGGGACGGTGAGGGAAAGCTCAGAAGCGGACCAGACGTCCGCGCTCCCGGCAGATGCGTTGACCGATGCCTACTTCGCGCTCGATAACACGCTGAACCGGTTGGAAACCACGCTCGATGTGTTAAAGGACACGCCAACGGATGCGGAGAACATTGTACGACGCACGCGGCAACTTCGCTTTGATCTCAACTTCATCATGAAGGGCGAAGATAAGAAATTCGTTTACTGGCTAGAGCGCCGCGGGCGCGGCGTCTTCCTGCGTGCCTCACCGATTGATGTTTCCGGTTTGTTGCAAGACAAACTGTTCCAAAAAGTGCCGACCGTGATTCTAACGTCCGCGACGCTTTCCAGCGCCGGTAACTTCAACTTTATTCGCGAACGGCTGGGACTTGACGACGCCGAAGAGATGATTGCTGAATCGATCTTCGATTTCGAGAATCAGGCCGTGCTCTACCTGCCGCCGCGTATGCCCGATCCGCGTTCGCTACAATGGGCCAGCGCTGCGGCGGAAGAAGTCATCAAGATTCTTAACGCCACAGAGGGTCGCGCGTTTGTGTTGTCAACCAGTCTGTCCGGAATGAACGAACTTTACGAGCGGGTCTCGCCGCAACTCGACTTTCCATGCCTGTTGCAAGGCTCGGCATCGAAAGGCGCACTGCTGAGAAAGTTTCGCAACACGCCGAACGCCGTGCTATTTGCTACCTCCAGTTTCTGGCAAGGCGTTGATGTACGTGGCGAGCAACTGTCTTGTGTAATCATCGATAAGCTGCCGTTCGCAGTTCCGAGCGATCCGGTGGTTGCCGCACGTCAGCGTTATATTGAAGACCAGGGCGGATCGAGCTTTTACGAGTACAGCGTGCCGCAAGCGATCATTAGTTTGAAGCAGGGTCTAGGGCGCTTGATTCGCAGCACCACCGATCGCGGTGTGCTGGCAGTTCTCGATCCACGCATTCGAACCAAGATGTATGGACAGGCGTTTTTGCAGAGTCTGCCGCCGTGTAGAATTACGTCTGAGATTGACGAACTCGCTCGCGTGTTTGAGAATCAAGTTTCAGGTTCCAAGTTTCAAGTTTCAGGTTCGACAATTGGCTAGCCTAAATCGAGCAACCTTCAGACTTGAAACCTGAAACCTGAAACTTCAAACTAAAGCTATGCCCGGACAATTTGAGGTCATGATCGAGCGCAACTTTTCCAGCGCGCACCAACTGCGTGGCTACAAGGGGAAGTGCGAAAACCTGCATGGCCACAACTACAAAATCGAAATCTACGCACGTGGGCGCGAGCTGAACAACATCGGATTACTGGTGGATTTCGTCGAGCTGAAAGAAGCCGCCGACGATCTGGTGACTTATCTTGATCACAAGAACCTTAACGAGCTGGAACCCTTTGTCATGGAGCAAAACCCTTCGGCGGAAAATGTCGCTCGGTTCATCCTGGAACGGCTTGCTGCGCGAATCGATGACGAGCGTGTGAAGATTTACAAGGTGCGGTGCTTTGAAACGCCGACGAGTGTTGCCACCTACGAAGTCGACTGAACATGAGCCCTCCCTGACGGTCGGGCTATAGCCCCAGTTCGTGTTGCGACTTACCAAATCAACCAATTCAAGAGCGTGGTCCTAACCTGCCCGCTCGCTACCGCGAGCGGTTCTGTAACGGAGCCTTCCCTCACCGTCTCACCCCAGCCGGGCTGCCCGGCTGGGGACCCCCGGGTTCGGGCTAATCCACCGAACGGTCCTTCAGGAGCGGTTACCTTCGAATGCCAACTCACGCAGATATTCGTCGAATAGCTGGCGATTGCGATTGCTCATCTCGCTAATGCGCGCTCCGATTAAGTAGCCTTCGCCGAGCTTCTGGTAGCGAACTGGCGTGGCTTGAATCTCGATCGACAAGCCGTTGGGTAAGTCCAGCTCAATGGCCATCGAGCCTTGCCCTCCCGTTAGATATTGCTCGTCAATGTTGTGCGCGTGGAGCACTACGGCGAAGCCCTCAGCGCTGATGTTCAGCGTGTGGCCGGCGCAGGCGCGTAAATGTTGTACGCCGTGTTCGCTGGTTTCAGCGTCGCGCAAAAGTACGCTGAATTCGAGGCGCGCTTCAAGATCGGCATTGAGTCTGGGAAATTGGCGGCGGTCTTCCTGATTAGAAGGCACAGTCGAGGATCCTCTTTGTTCGTGGTTTTTAATTCTGACTAACCGTTTCCAGCCCGATCTTGTATTTCTTAATCTTGCTGTAGAGGCGCGGGCGGTAGATGCCCAGCATGTTGGCGGCCTTTTGTTTGTTGCCGCCGGTGCGTTGCAGGGTGCGCTCGATTACGAACTTCTCGATCTCTTCGAGCGTCATGTTGGGGGGCACGTCCCAGGCGAAGGCTGGCGACGCGTTGGTCGCTAAGCCGCCATTGTCAAACGGCAGATCGACCGGCTCGATGCGATCGCCTTTGGCCAGCAACACTGCGCGCTCAATTACGTTTTGCAATTCACGCACGTTGCCGGGCCACGGATGCCCAAACAATCTTTGGTAAGCAGATTGTGAAACGCCGCCGATAGGCCGGTCGTATTTTTCGGCGTACAACTTAAGAAAGTGATCGGTCAGCAGTTGAATGTCTTCCATGCGCTCGCGCAAGGGCGGCACGTGAATCGTGATCGTGGAGATCCGATAGAAGAGGTCATCGCGCAACAAACCGTCGCGAATGGCGTCAGCCGGCAAGCGATTCGTCGAAGTTATCAAGCGAAAATCTACGGGGTAACTTTTCTCGGAACCGATCTTGCGGCAGGTGCGCTCTTGCAGCACGCGCAGAAGCTTGGGCTGTAACTCGACCGGCATTTCAGCGATTTCATCCAACATCAACGAACCGCCGGCAGCGTGCTGGACCAACCCTTCCTTGTCCGCGTGCGCGCCGGTAAATGCGCCTTTCGTGTGGCCGAAGAGTTCCGACTCGATCAATTCTTTCGGCAGCGCCGCGCAATTGACCTTGATGAAAGGCTTCTTGGCGCGTAGCGAATTGTAATGAATTGCGTTCGCAATCAGCTCCTTGCCGGTTCCCGACTCTCCGACGATCAGCACATTAGCGTCAGACTTGGCGACCGACTCGATCATCTCGTAAATGGTCTGCATCTCCTTCGACGAACCGATGATATTGAAGTATTCGGAGCGAGTGGACATCTGCCGCCGCATGTTCGCCGTTTCGGCCATCAGTTCGCGACGCTCCAAAGCTTTCTCGACCAGTGGCAGCAGCTCTTCAAAGTCGAAAGGCTTCTCGACGAAATAGAAAGCGCCCGCTTTGATGGCTTCGACTGCCGACTGAACTGACCCATAACCGGTGACGACGATTACTTCAGTAGTCGGTTTCGCGTCTTTCATGTGACGCAGCAGTGTCAGGCCGTCCATATCCGGAAGCTGCAGATCACAAATCGCCAAATGATGCGCGCCTCCATCAAACAGATCGATGGCTTCGGAGCCGCTGGCCGCGGTGTCGACCGAGTAACCTTCTTCCGCCAAATGCTGACGCAACGAATCACTCATCATTGGTTCGTCGTCGATGACCAGAATCCGAGTGTCTTTGTTTTTCGTCTTGCTCATTCAGTATCGACCGTTAGATTTTTACTGCAGACGTGATGAATCATTCAGATAAGGGCAGCCACGCGCGAATTGTATCCGCGCCGGACTCAACTCGGCCTCCATGAGATTGTATGATCTTAGCCGCTAACGCCGTGTGCACGGTGCCGTAATTGTGACACGGTTGAAGTGATTGATTGTGACTACCCGGGTTTACGCCTAGCCATTCGATTAAAGCCTCAGCCGGCTTGTGCGTGTCTATTCTGCGCACATGAAGCGACACTTCATGTTTTGCCGAAGCACCGCCAATAGCTTGCTCAGTTATTGCCTTTACTGCCTGCGACAGAACGACGGGATCGAATTCGCCGTGGAAGTCAGCCTGTTCAATCATGGAGGGGAAAAGTTCATGACCCGCACCGTGCTGAGCGGCTACTTCCCGGACAGCCTCTACAACTATCTTTCGCAGATCACTGCGAGGTTGGCGACGAAGTTCCAGCGGTTGCGCATATTGAACTAACGCCGTCATATCTCTCGCTGCGCGGTCCAGGCCCGCGATCAGTTTGGCTAGCGTCTCTCGCTCTTCCGCCGCTCGATCGTCTAGTTCCAGGCGCTTGCGCAGGAATGTGGCGTACAATTTGAGACCGTTCAGTTGATTCTTGAGATCGTGGACGATTTGCAGCGTCGCCCGACCCAGGTCTTCGAGTGCGTTCGTTTCGGTAGCCTCTGCGAAAGCTGGTTTCATCGTATCGCGAGCCAAGTCTACGGGGAGATGTGTACGAATTAAGCTCAATTAAGTTATCTTTTTGTGTCGCATTTCAATGCGGCAATGATAACAGACAATGAAGAGCGTATGCTAGCCGTGCGGCCCAATTCGCTGGTTTCGGTCTTGCACGCAGCCGCGTCAAATTCCATGTGTCTGGAACGGTATCGTTAATGAAGCAGAAAAAACTATTTCTGATAGTGGAAGACTTTGAGGACAGTCGCTTCATGATGCGAAAGTTACTCGAGATGGCAGGACATCGTGTGCTTGAGGCGACTGACGGCGAGCAAGCGGTGAAGCTCGCCTTGGAGATGCGGCCTGCGCTGATTTTGATGGATCTAAGTTTGCCGAAGCTCGATGGGCTTGAGGCTACTAAGAAGATTCGCAAGCACAAGGGCTTCGGAAAAGTTCCCATTGTCGCCGTTTCAGCCCATGACTCTCCTGAATCCCGCAACGAAGCGCTGGCCGCCGGTTGTAACGAATACGTGGCCAAGCCGATCGATTTCGATCAGCTTAATTCTTTACTCGATCGTTTGGTTCCAAAGCGGCGCTACCGGTAACCGCAGCTTCGGAATAAATCCTACTCCAGTTCTATGTACTGGAATCGCTCGCCTAATGCTCGATTACGTGGCAATCAACAAAGAAGCCCGCATCGCAGGCAAGTCGTTTCCAAGTCCGCATGTCCCCGGAAAACTGGCACACGAATTGAGTTATTAATACTCGAAATAAATGAGTTTCTGTGGCCAGGCACGAACGCCAGCATTTTCACGCCGGTGGGTAGCCTCATCTCGCAGACCACTCAGTGACAATTACGAAAGGATTTAAGTCCGCACGCGCCGTAGTGAACCTCGGCCCGGCGGACACCGGTTGAATCGTGAAAGGAGAAATCGAAATTCCACACCATCGGGTGGTCCTCGAAGATGGCATGCTATGTACTGACCGCGCTGAGACTGATTTTGTGAAGGCGATGACTCACGAGTTGCGCACCCCCCTCAATGTGATTATCGGCCTGTGTCAAATACTTGAACGCGATCGCAAGACACCTCTCTCGACAGCTCAGCGAGACGCAGTCGATCGCATGGAGCGAAATGCTCGCTCGCTACTGCAAAGCGTGAATCATTTACTGGTGTGCGTGCGCAGCGGTCACTTTGAGTGAGGTGTTTGGCTTCTTATAAAGCCCGAAGGGGAACCCCACTCAGGACTCTTCCTATCTGCGCAAAATCGTCCGAGAGAAAATAGGTGTTGAGAATACTCGAGTAAACTAAAAATGCGCCGAAAACAGAAAGGCCAGGAATGAGCCCGCACCAGTTTTAGCGCTGGCGGAACTCAACCGGATCAAACGTCCGAGGCGAACAACATAACTTCCACGGCGTCCTCTGACAAACGAACGAATCTCTCAAATCGAAAACCAATTTTTTCGAGCAAACGAATCGAACTTTCATTGTCCGGATTGGTAACAGCCAGGACGCGCTTCAAGCCAAGGACTTCTCTCGCATCGGAGGTTACCTCGGACGCCGATTCCAGCGCATATCCGTTGGACCAAAACTCCGGCAGCAGCGCGTATCCGATATCGACATCTTCCAGTGTGTCTCTTTTCAATAGACCGCAAATCCCGATGGCCGCCCCCGATAGCTTTAGCTCGACCAAATACAGCCCAAAGCCGTGCCTGTCATAACTGGCCACCGGGCCATTAGTGATATAGGAACGGGCGTCATCGATTGTCCGCACGCCTCTGTCGCCGATGTTCTGAATGAAGGAAGGCTCGTTCAACAGCCGGAGGATGAATTCCGCGTCATCAACCGAGAGTCTGCGAAGACGCAATCTGTTCGTTTCAAGAACCACCACCAGTTCAGCCATGCCTAGACCACGCCGGGACGTTCGTGTGATTGAATATCAGTTATCTGATTTCCGCCATGTTCCGCAAGTCTGTTCGTCGCATTCATGAGGATAGTACAGCTGCACAACTCTGTCCGCTGCATCTTGCGCATCCTGCAAGCGCCAGCGATAGAATTCGAGCGGACGACGATTCTCGCGCTGAGGTTCACGTACACGGACAAAGAAGCGCCGATTGTCCGAGATCGCCATTGCCGTGATGGTTTCGTTCTGATGGAAACGCCGCCAGATGCTCATAGATCAGGCAAATTCCGCTTCGTTTCGGCAGGGCGAGGCGTCGAGATTACTTTGTGTACTTCGGCTGGTACAACTGAATGACGAAGCCGCCCGGAACCTTGAAGTGAGTGACGAGGCCGTAGCCGTGGTCTTCGACTTCCTGGGTGAACTCGACTCCGCGAGACCGAAGCTCACTCACGGTCCCGCTGATATCGTCGCAGTAAAACGAGATATCAGCCGTGCCCGACGCTACTTCCTTTCCGTCTGTTGGATGCACGCCAATGTCTGCTTCGGGCGTGTCGAATATCAACCAGCCTTCACCAACGTCCGATCCTTGCAAGCCCAACTTGTCGCGCAGGAAGGCGCGCAGCTCATTGGCTTCGGACGAGTAGAACATTGCATGGACACCACGAATCATCGTCTTAATCCTCCAGGAATTTGGTTGTGGCAATGACGAAGATTGTAACGCCGGTCCCACGTGTGGTTCGGCGGCTCGCGGTTCAGACCAGCCGCGTTAACAACACTCCAGACTGAAAGCGTTCACCTGTTTTCACACATCAATGTCAGTTTGAAGGGAGCGTCTGTCTCATGGCTTTGCCATCGGCATCGAGGAACGATAGGCTCGGCGTACCGTCCGCTTTGACCTCCATCACTATGCGTTTCTTCCCCTTTGCATCCATGAGAGCTACGGTAGCGGCCCCGTCGTCGCCACGCCCCACCCAGATGCGCCTGTTGTTATCCGAGACGATCAGACCAGCGAAGCGATCTTCTTTATCGTCGACACCGGCCAGTTGCACGATCTGATTGTCTCCGTACTTGTCGAACGACAGGCTTCCGCCGGAGTCAACGATCTCGCCTTTGACATTCCTGTGCCCACTGAAGATCAAGCCGCCATTCTCAGAGCCCTCGTCATTGTAGAAGAGCATGCCGGCCTGTGGCCGCTCAAACGATTGCTCTTTCCCACGAACCATAATCCCAGGTAATTTGGCGTGATTCGAGATAACCATCCGTAACGTCCCGTCCGGCTCGACTACATTAATGCGGTGCACAGTTATTTCGTCGAAGCTCTTTTTCTCACGTGACGCAAATCCAGTCAACATCACGAACGCGAAGACGCTGGTCAAGAGGCAGGAATAACCCAGCAGAAATCGCTGACTCGTATTGGCCATAGTAGTATCCCCCATTTTGGTTAAGAGCGGACGGTGATGCTTCAGATGCCGCCTAACTCGCGAGTTGAGCGGCACCCCCGACGAGTTGGCGAAAGCGGTGCAATAGCATTCTCCGTAGGTTCTCATCAATTGCACGTCCGAGACGAGGTTGTTGCCGTAATCTATCGAGAGCACGCTGCACATCATCAAGAAAATCACTTCCCAGTCCGGTAGAGGCGCCTTCATAGAACAGAGATGCTTCGGTCATCTCTTCTTCGGCTGGAGGGAGGAATCGATAACCAAACATTTCAAGCGGCTGCGCGCTCTAGCCATGACTTCATCGCCAGGCAACGTCTCAAGCTCTCCGCTAAGAAAAGCCTGATACCTGCGCTGCGCTTCAGCAATCCACAATTGCTCAACGTCAGTGTCAAGTGAAGGATCCAGCTCTTCTATGAGGATACGCGCCAGAAGAGCCTTCTCACGCGCTGTCAGCGTCCGCGCCTGTTTCTCCAACTCGTCAAACAATGCACTCATGGTACTCAATTATAGCCACGAACCAGGTTGACCGCTAAGGGTGCAGTTGACCGGGCGCGGCGATTAACAACAACGTCGAAAGCAAAGAACAAGTTACCTGATGCGCTCCGGTCCCGACTTGTTGGGCGCTCCGGTTACTGACGTCTTAACCGACGCAGCCCTACAAGGTCAACTGAAATCGGTC
>Ga0070706_100001087_pt1 | contig 29403 bp, 27 predicted proteins | sample KBSK5501metaG_FD_65476 | JGI IMG/M metagenome (GOLD analysis project Ga0070706, IMG submission 65476) | Corn, switchgrass and miscanthus rhizosphere microbial communities from Kellogg Biological Station, Michigan, USA - KBS K5-50-1 metaG | ecosystem: Host-associated > Plants > Roots >... | reverse complement strand
GTGGCCACCGAGGTCCCGCTTCTTGGCAAGGTGGCGGCCGGCACGCCGATCGAAGCCCTCATGCAGCAGGAAACCCTGGCGGTCCCCGACGCCATGCTCCCCCGGCGGGGCCCGAACTACGCTCTCAAGGTCGTCGGCAGCTCCATGATCGACGAGCACATCCTCGACGGCGATTTCGTCGTCGTCCACGGCAAGCAGAGCGCGGAGAACGGCGAGATGGTCATCGCCCTGGTGAACGGCTCCGAAGCCACGGTCAAGAAATTCTACCGGGAGCCTGGCGGCTGGATCCGGCTTCAACCCGCCAACGCCACCATGCAACCGATGCGGTTCCAGGAGCGAGACGTGCTCATCCAGGGCGTCGTCGTCGGCGTCATCCGGAAGTACTAACGGCGCGGAGCGACGGCCCTCAACCGATCCAGCACCTCGCCTCCCGCCCCGGTGTCGAGCGCGGCGGTCGCACGCGCCACAGCATCCGCGAACGACCATTCCGCACCCGAAACATAGAGCGCCCCGGCGGCGTTCAGCAGCACCGCCGCGCGCTCAATCCCGCCTCGGCCGGTCCGGAGCAAGCCCTCGATGCGCGCGGCGTTGTCCGCCGGCCCGCCGCCGCGTAAGTCTTCCAACCCATCCGCGGCGAGCCCGACCGATGCCGGGTCCAGTGTCCACTCGCTCATCCGGCCGTCTCGAATCTCCCAGACCTCGGTGGGCCCGACCGGGCTGATCTCGTCCATCCCAATCCGGCCGTGCACGACCAGAGCGTGCAGGGCCCCCAGTCTCCGAAGCGCGTCGGCCACTCGCGGGGCGAGTAGCGGGTCGGCCACTCCCACTACCTGCCGCCGAACCCCGGCCGGGTTGGCGAGAGGCCCGAGCAGGTTCATGATCGTCGGGACGCCAAGCTCCTTGCGGGTCGGGCCGACGTGCCGCATCGCCGGGTGGTAACTCTGGGCGAAGAGGAACACGAGACCGACTTCGCGGAGGATTGACGGCGCACGATCCGCACCCACCGCGATATCGACCCCGAGGGCCTCGAGTACGTCCGCGGACCCCGAGCGCGAGGTGTAGCTCCGGTTGCCGTGCTTCGCGACCGGCACGCCTGCTCCTGCCACAACAAAGGCCGCCGCCGTCGACAGGTTGAGGGTGCCGACGGTCCCGCCGCCGGTCCCGCAGGTATCCACCAGCCGATCGTCATTTTCCGTGGCGACGCGCAGCATCGCCCCGCGGAGGGCCGACGCCGCGCCGGCGATCTCCTCCGCGGTCTCGCCCTTGGCCCGGAGTCCCAGCAGCAGCGCGGCGATCTGCTCCGGACTCGCTTCGCCGCGCATCACGACGGCAAACGCGGCCGCCGCCTCGGGGGCGGACAGCGAGCCGCCTTCCGCCAGTCGGCGCAGGGCCTCGGCCAGGCTCGTGGCGTCGGAAAGGGACGTCTGGGTCACCGGGAATCCGCGGGTCGGGAAGGCGGCGGCAAAGCCGCAGAAAATGGTATCCGGCAAGGGGGCCTTTTGTCAATCGTGACAAGGAGTTGCGTAACTTGCCCGGCACCCCTCTCCACGGCTAGATTTCGGCGCGATGCTCGGGACCTTTCTCGCGGTGGTGCACTTCGACGGCAGCCGGTTCGTCGGCTGGCAACGCCAACGCGAGGGGCGGTCGGTGCAAGGTGAGCTCGAGCGGGTACTTGAGCGGCTCGCCGGGGGGCCCGTGAGGGCATATGCGGCGGGTCGCACCGATGCCGGGGTCCATGCCCTGGGGCTCGGGGTGAGCTTCTCCCTCCCGGACAAGTGGACTGCTTCCGCCGCACACCGAGCGCTCAACGCGCTCCTCCCTCCGGATTGCTGGGTGGAGTGCGTCTCGGCGATGCGACCGGGGTTCCACGCCCGGAAGAGCGCGGCGGCTCGCGAGTACCGCTACGACATCGGCACCGACGCGGCGAGCGCTTCACCCTTCCGCCGCAACTTCGAGTGGGCCCTCGGCCGTCCGCTCGACACCACCGCGCTCCGGACCGCGGCGGCGGTGATTCGGGGAGAGCACGACTTCCAGTCCTTCTCGGTTCGCGGCCAGGACAAGCCGCACTGGCACTGTCGCATCACCCGCGCGGAGTGGACCGAGCGTGGGGAGGGCCGGGGCGTGAGCTTCCACACGGAAGCGGACCGCTTCCTCCATCACATGGTCCGCATGCTCGTCGGGACCATGGTGGAGATCGGGTTGGGCCGCCGGCCGGTCGCCGACATGGCGGCGCTCCTCCTGCGCAGGGACAACCTCGAGACCAGTCCGCCGGCTCCGCCGCAAGGGTTGTACTTCGTTGCGGCCGTCTACCCGCCGGAGTGTTATCTCGCGCCGGAACCTGATCCGGCCGTCGCCGGCGGGGCTCCCGTTCCTGCGTCGCCGGCATGACCCGAGCGCCGGTCGTGCTCGCTTTGGCGGGCCTGCTGGCCGGCTGCGGCGAGCGCGCCGCGGGGCCGCTCAGGAACACGCTCGCGGCCGCCCAGGAGCCGCGTCATGTCGCGTCCGCCCAGGCGCAGACCGGGGTCGCCGGTGCGCGCCGGACCGCCATCGTCGAGGCCACGCAACGGGTCGCCCCCTCCGTTGTCTCCATCCACGTCTTCTCGCGGGAGCGGCTGACGCCGCGCTCGCCGTGGGACTTCTTCTTCGTCCCCGAAGGAGCCGAGCGGGTCGTCGAGGGCTACGGGACCGGATTCGTCATCCGGCCCACCGGCGTGATCGTCACCAACCAGCACGTGGTGGCGAACGCCGAGCGGGTCGTCGTCACGCTGGGCGACGGCGCCGAGCTGGACGGCAAGGTCCTGGGCGAGGATCCGCTGACCGACATTGCGGTCGTGAGGGTGGACCGGACCGGACTCGCCGTCGCGCCGCTCGGCCGGAGCACGGATCTGATGATCGGCGAGTGGGTCGTGGCGCTGGGCAACCCGTTCGCGTACCTCCTCGGGAACGCAGAGCCGACCGTGACCGTAGGGGTGGTGAGCGCCACCGGCCGCAACATCCTGCCGTCGGGCGATCAGCCGGGGCTCTACCTCGACATGATTCAGACCGACGCGGCGATCAACCCCGGCAACTCGGGCGGCCCGCTCACCAACGCGCTCGGCGAGGTGATCGGGGTGAACTCGTCCATCTTCTCGAGCAGCGGCGGGTCCATCGGACTGGGCTTTGCCATCCCGATCGAGCGTGCCCTGTCGGTGGCGGACGCCATCATCCGCACCGGGACGGTGCGGCGGGCGTGGACCGGGCTCGAGGTCGAGGGCCCCTCGAGCATGCGGAACTGGCGGAACGTCGGAGGCGTCACGATCTCGCGGGTGACCTCGGCCGGCCCGGCCGACCGCGCGGGGCTCAGTCCCGGGAACGTGCTGGTCGAGGCCAACGGCCGTCGTCTCCGGAACTATCTCGACTGGGAAGCGGTGAAGCTGGACCTTCGGGTGGGGGACACCGTGGGCCTCACCATCCGGCAGGGCGGGCGTACTGCGACCCGGCGGCTGATCACCGGCGACCTGCCGACGGTCACCGCGGAGAAGGTGACGGTGCTCCGCGATCTCCAGCTCGTCAACGTGACGCCCGCCGTGCAGGCCGAGCGCGGGGTCCGGAGCGAGCACGGCGCCCTCATCTTCCGGATCTCGCCCGAGGTGACCCAGGCGACCGGTCTGCAAACAGGCGACGTCATCGTCGGGATCAACCGGACACCGGTCCGGACGGCCTCGCAGGTCGGCGAGCTGCTCCAGAGCCGCGCGGGCGTGCTGCGCGTCTACTTCGAGCGGGACGGGCAGATCACCTTCACCGACCTCGTTTTCCGATGAGCGACGAGCGCTACCAGTCTCCGTTGGGCACCCGGTACGCCTCCCCGGCGATGCAGACGCTCTGGGGCGAGGCCCGGCGCATCGGCCTGTGGCGCCGGCTCTGGCTCGCCCTCGCGGAGAGCCAGCACGATCTCGGCTTGCCGATTCCGGAGGAGGCGCTCGCCGAGCTTCGCGCCCATCTGGACGACGCCGACCTGGCCGCGGCGGCGCGGTACGAGCGGCGGTTCCGCCACGACGTCATGGCGCACATCCACGCCTTCGGCGACCAGGCGTCCGCGGCCCGGCCCTACCTCCACCTGGGGGCCACCAGCGCCTTCGTCACCGACAACGCGGACGTCATCGTCATGCGCGAGGGGCTGCGCCTCCTGGTCGGCCGCCTCCTGGCGGTGCTGGCCGCGCTGGAGCAGTTCGCCCGGCGGCACGCGGCGCTCCCCTGCCTCGCGTACACCCACTTTCAGCCGGCCCAGCTGACCACAGTCGGCAAGCGCGCGACCCTGTGGATGCAGGACTTTGCCGTGGACCTCGAGGAGCTCTGCCACCGGATCGAGACCCTCCGGCTTCGCGGGTGCAAGGGGACCACGGGCACCCAGGCCTCGTTCCTCGAGCTCTTCGGCGGCGACCATGCCAAGGTGCGGGAGCTGGACCGGCTGGTGACGGCGCGCATGGGCTTCGCGCGGTCGTTCTCGGTGACGGGCCAGACCTACACGCGCAAGCAGGACAGCGTGGTGCTGGACGCGCTGAGCGGCGTCGCGCAGTCGGCCGCGAAGATGGCGAGCGATCTGCGGCTCCTCCAGCACGAGGGCGAGCTCCTCGAGCCGTTCGAGGCCGAGCAGATCGGCTCCAGCGCCATGGCGTACAAGCGCAACCCGATGCGGGCGGAGCGGATCTCGGGGCTCTCGCGGTTCGTCCTGTCGCTCCAGGCGAACGGGGCGCATACGGCGGCCAACCAGTGGCTGGAGCGCACGCTCGACGACAGCGCCAACCGCCGCCTCACCCTGCCCGAGGCGTTTCTGGCGACCGACGCGATCCTCATCCTGGCGACCAACATCGCGGCCGGGCTGGAGGTGCGGGAGCCGGTCATCGCCGGCCATGTGGCCGCGCAGATGCCGTTCATGGCGACCGAGCGCTGGCTCATGCTCGGCGTCGGGGCCGGCGGCGACCGCCAGACGCTCCACGAGGTCGTCCGGCAGCAGAGCCTGGCCGTGGCCGACGCCGTGGGCCGGGGCGGTTCCAACGACCTGCTCGAGCGCCTGGCGGCCCACCCCGCCTTCCGCGGCGTGCCTACCGCCGCGCTCAAGGCGGAGCTGGACCCGGCGCTCTATACCGGCCGCGCCGCGGCTCAGGTCGAGGAGTTTCTCACCGAGTATCTCGAGCCCGTCGTCGCCCGCGCGCGGCCACTGGCTCAGGAGCCCGAGACAGCGGAGGTCCGTGTATGACCCGGACATTGACGCAGAGCGCGCTGCCCCTCCCCCTCCTCCGAAAGGGGAAGGTCCGCGAGGTCTACGAGGTCGACGCCGAGCACCTGCTGCTCGTGGCGAGCGACCGGGTGAGCGCGTTCGATGTCGTGATGCGCGAGACGATCCCTCACAAGGGCGCGGTGCTGACCCAGCTCAGCGCGTTCTGGTTCGAGCGGCTGGCGAAGGTGATGCCGTCGCACTATCTGAGCGCCGATGCCGACGCGATCGTGGCGCGGATCCCCCGGCTGGCTGGACAGCGCGACGTGCTGCGCGGCCGGGCCATGTTGGTCCACCGGACCGAGCCGGTGCCGTTCGAATGCGTCGTGCGCGGCTACATCTCCGGATCGGCGTGGGCCGAGTACAAGAAGAGCGGTATGCTGGCCGGCGAGCCGCTGCCCTCCGGCCTGGTGGAGAGCGAGCGGCTGGCACAGCCGATCTTCTCCCCGGCCACCAAGGCCGAGACCGGACACGACGAGAACGTGACCTTCGCCACCGTGGCCGTGGCGCTCGGCGCTGACGTCGCCGGCCGGCTGCGGGAGGCGAGCTTCGCCATCTACCAAGCCGGCCGGGACCACGCGGCGACTCAGGGGATCATCATCGCCGACACGAAGTTCGAATTCGGAGTCGATGCCGACGGCACGCTGCGGCTGATCGACGAAGTCCTGACCCCGGACAGCTCGCGGTTCTGGCCGGCCGACCGCTACCGGCCGGGCGGCTCCCAGCCGAGCTTCGACAAGCAGCCGCTGCGGGACTACCTTGCCTCGGTCAAGGCCGCCGGCGGCTGGAATGGCGAGCCGCCCCCTCCCCCGCTGCCGCCCGACGTGGTCGAGGCCACGAGCCTGCGCTACCGCGAAGCCTACCGCCGGCTCACGGGACGCGACCTGGAGACCGCGTGATCCGGACCGCCCCGGAAGGACGCTGGTTCATCGCGGGGGCCTGGGGCCTCGCCGCCCTGCTGGCGCTCGCCGGGCGGTGGGTGACGGCGGGCGTATGGCTGCCGGTCGCGGTCTGGGTGGTCGCGTTCTTCCGCGACCCGGAGCGCGCCGGCCCGCGCGGCGACGACCTCGTGCTCGCCCCCGCCGACGGGAAGGTCGTCAGCGTCGGGGACGTCGACGAACCCGCGTTTTTCGGCGAGCAGGCGACGCGGATCTCGATTTTCATGAACGTGTTCGACTGTCACGTGAACCGCTACCCGACGGATGGCTGCGTCGCCTACCGCCATTACGGCGCGGGACGGTTCTTGCATGCGGCGGCCGACAAGGCGAGCGTCGAGAACGAGCAGTCGTCCGTGGGGCTCACGACGCCGCACGGCAAGGTGCTGGTGCGGCAGATCGCCGGGCTCATCGCGCGGCGCATCGTGACCGACCACATCCCCGGCACCAAGGTGCGGCAAGGCGAGCGGCTCGGAATGATCCGCTTCGGCTCCCGCGTCGATCTTTTCCTGCCGCGCGGCACGCGCGTCCTTGTCCGTGAGGGCGACTCGGCCCGCGTCGGCGTCACCGAGGTGGCCCGATGGAGCTGATCCCCCGCCGTCCGCACCTCCCCCGCCCCAACATGCGGCGGGTCGTCGTCGTCATGCCGAGCGCGTTCACCCTCGGCAACCTGTTCTTCGGGTTCTGGTCGATCGTCTCCGCCTTCAACGGGAATTTCCGGTGGGCGGGGTGGTTCATCGTGTTCGCCGCCATCCTGGACATGCTCGACGGGCGCGTGGCGCGCCTCTCCAAGACGAACAGCCGGTTCGGCGCCGAGCTCGACTCGCTGGTGGACGTAATCTCGTTCGGCGTCGCGCCGGCGCTCCTGATGTATTTCCTCGAGTTCTCCGGCACCGGCCGGTTCGGCTGGGTGATCTGCTACATCTACGTCGTCGCCGCCGCCCTCCGACTGGCGCGCTACAACGTCCTGGCCGACACCAAGCCCTCGTCCAGCTGGTTCACCGGCATGCCCTCGCCCGCCGCCGGCTGCACGCTCGCGGTCTATTACCCGTTCAGTCAGACCGCCTGGTACCGCGCGTCGCTCGCCTACCTCGATCTCCAGCATCAGGGTCTGGTCGTGCTGATCCTGCTGCTCGCGGTCTTGATGGTGAGCAACGTCAAGTATCCGCGGTTCCCGGCCATCGGCCTCCGCAGCGTCCGGGGAATCTCCGGGCTGTTCGTCCATCTCGCCGTGCTCGCGGGCGGCCTGCTCGCGCCCGAGCACTTTCTGTTCCCCCTCGGCCTCGTCTACATGCTCTTCGGCGCCGGCCGCGCGCTCATCCTCGGCCTCATGGAGCGCACCGAAGGCGAGTCTGCGGCGCCGGACACCGTGGGCGCTGGCGTGCCGCCGGCCGAGGGCGCCGCCGCGCGCGAGCGCCGCCCCTGGTCCGACCGCCGTCGCAAGGAGCCGAACGCATGACTTACCGGGTGCACGTCCGGGTGATCCCGCGGGCCGGCTTACTGGACCCGCAGGGCCAGGCCGTCGAGCACGCGCTCGGCGCGCTCGGCTTCGGCGGCGTGAGCCGGGTGCGGGTCGGGCGGGCCGTCGAGCTCGACGTGACCGCGGCGTCTCGGGACGAGGCCCACGCCCACGCCCGGCGGATGTGCGATCGGCTGTTGGCCAACCCGGTCACAGAGGACTACATCGTCGAAGTGGAGGAGGGCTGATGCAGCGTGTGGCCGTGCTCCGGTTCCCCGGCAGCAATCGCGATCTCGATGCGCTCCGCGCCGCCGAGCGGGCGGGCTGCGACGCGTATTTCGTCTGGCACCGCGACACCGACCTCCAGGGCGCGGACGCCGTCATCCTTCCCGGCGGCTTCAGCTACGGGGACTACCTTCGGTCCGGCGCGATCGCGCGCTTCAGTCCAGTGATGCAGGCCGTCCAGCGCCACGCGGCCGAGGGCGGCGCCGTGATCGGCATCTGCAACGGTTTCCAGATCCTGTGCGAGGCCGGGTTGCTCCCCGGCGCGCTGGTGCGGAACGGCCGGCTCGCGTTCGTCGCGAAGCCGGTGGATCTCCGGGTCGAGCGGACCGATACCGTGTTCACCTCGGCCTTCGCGCGCGGCGACCGGGTACGGGTCCCCGTCGCGCACGGCGACGGCCGGTTCGTCGCCGACCCGTCCGCGCTGGACCGGCTCGAAGCCGAGGGCTGCGTGGTCGTGCGCTACCTCGCGCCGGGGGCCGGCATCGAGCCGAACCCGAACGGCTCGAGCCGGCACATCGCCGGCATCTGCAATCCGGCGGGGACCATCGTAGGGCTGATGCCGCATCCCGAGAACGCGATCGACCCCCTCCAGGGCGCGGAAGACGGCCGGGGCTTCTTCACTTCATTGGCCGCGTGGCAGTCGCTCGCGGGGAGGCGCTGATGCGAATCGCTCCAATGCTGGGCGCGGCCGCCGTGCTCGCGCTCGGCGCGCCGATTGCCCGGGCCCAGGACGTGAAGACGATCCGGCCGGGAATGACGGAAGCCGAGGTGCGGGCCGTCTGGGGTGAGCCGGTGACCGCCCGCAAGACCGGCGAGTATGCCTACCTGTTCTACGACAACGGCTGTCTCCGCGCCTGCGGGACGTATGACCTGGTGATCCTCCAGGGCGGGCAGGTCGTGGATGCCATCGCCCGCGGGAAGGCGCATCGCTACGACGGGGTCTCGTCCTCGCCGGCCGACCGGACACCTCGATACACTCCGCCGGGCGACTCGGCGCGGAGGGCGTCATGACGATGGACAAGCCCAGCAAGAACGAAGACGAATACTTCACGCTGCGCGAGCAGGAGCTGCTCCGAAGGCAGCGGCAGCAGGCCGAGGCGGTGCGCCTGGCCGCCGAGCGGGGGAGCCACTTTATGAAGTGCCCCAAGGACGGGTACGACCTCGCGAGCCGCCAACACCACGGCGTGCAGATCGAAACCTGCACCCATTGCGGCGGCATTTGGCTCGACCCCGGCGAGCTCGACGCCATCCAGCGGCACGAGGATCGCCCCGGACTGCTCGGCCGGATCGTGCACGACGCACTCGAAGCCATCGGCGGCGACCGCCGGAAGGCCGGGCGTGGCTGAGCCCCGCCTCGCCGCCGCCCCGCCCCGCAGCGCGCTGGTGACGTCCGCCGAGTCGTTCCCCGGCGAGCGGCCGGTGACGCCCGAGGTGGTGCGGGAGCACAACCTCAACGAGCTGGAGTATGCGCGGATCCTGGCCCTCCTGGGTCGGGCGCCGACCCTGACCGAGCTCGGGGTGTTCTCCGCCCTCTGGTCGGAGCACTGCTCCTATAAGCACTCGAAGCCGATCCTCCGCCTGTTCCCCACCGAGGGTCCGCAGGTGCTTCAGGGCCCCGGTGAGAACGCCGGCGTGCTGCGCCTGCCCGGCGGATGGGCCGTGGCATTCAAGATCGAATCACACAATCACCCGTCGGCGGTCGAGCCTTACCAGGGGGCGGCGACGGGTGTCGGCGGCATCCTTCGCGACGTCTTCACCATGGGGGCCCGGCCGGTGGCTGTGCTCAACAGCCTCCGCTTCGGTCCGCTCGACGTCCCGCGGAATCGCTACCTGTTCGCGGGCGTGGTGCGCGGCGTCGGCGACTACGGCAACTGCGTCGGCATCCCCACGCTCGGCGGCGAAGTGGGCTTCGCGCCCCGCTACACCGGCAACCCGCTGGTCAACGCGATGTGCGTCGGGCTGCTGCGCGAGGAGGATCTGACCCGGGCCCGCGCGCACGGAATCGGCAACGTGCTGCTCACCGTGGGCGCGCGGACCGGGCGGGACGGCATCCACGGCGCCAGCTTCGCGTCCGAGGAGCTGTCGGAGAAGAGCGAGGCACGGCGGCCCCAGGTGCAGGTGGGTGATCCCTTCACCGAGAAGCTGCTGCTCGAGGCCACGCTGGAGCTGATCACCTCCGAGCTCATCGTCGCCATCCAGGACATGGGCGCGGCCGGCCTCACCAGCTCCTCGGCGGAGATGGCCGCGCGCGGCGGGGTGGGCGTCGAGATCGACACCGGGCTCGTGCCCACCCGCGAAGAGGGCATGACGCCGTACGAGATCCTCCTGTCCGAGTCGCAGGAGCGCATGCTGGTCGTCGCCGAGCCGCGGCGTGTGCCCGAGATCCAGGCGGTGTGCGCCAAGTGGGAGCTCACCGCCACGCCCATCGGCCGGGTGACCGACGACGGCGTCTTCCGCGTCCGGCACCACGGCCGCGTCGTCGCCGCGATTCCGGGCCGGCAGCTGGTGGAGGACTGCCCGATGTATCATCCCGAGGCGCGGGAAGGCGAGGAGGCGCGGACCCGTCGCGCCGCCGCGCCGACGCGGTCCGGACCCGACGCCGAGCGCGCGCTCGAGCAGCTGCTCGACAGCCCGAGCATCGCGAGCAAGCGCTGGGTGTACGAGCAGTACGACTCCACGGTCCAGGGCGATACCGTGCTGGGGCCAGGGGGAGACGCCGGCGTGCTCCGGGTGCCAGACACCGAGTTCGGCCTCGCCGTGACGGTGGATTGCAACGCGCGCCTCGTGGCGCTCGACCCCTACGAGGGCGGAAAGGCTGCCGTCGCCGAAGCCGCGCGCAACGTCGCCTGCACCGGGGCCTTGCCCCTCGGTATCACCGACTGTCTCAACTTCGGAAACCCGGAGAAGCCCGAGGTGTTCTTCCAGTTCCGTGAAGCCTGCCGCGGCATCGCCGACGCCTGTCGCGCCTTCGAGACGCCGGTGACCGGAGGCAACGTCTCCTTCTACAACGAGAGCCCGACCGGTGCCGTGGACCCGACGCCCACGATCGGCATGGTGGGCCTGCTCGAGCCGGTGGAGTCTCGGGTCCCGAGCCATTTCCGCGCGCCGGGCGACGTCATCGTCCTGCTCGGCGCCACCTGGGGCGACCTGGGCGGCTCCGCTTACTGGGCCGAGCTCTTGGCCTTCGTCGGCGGCCGTCCACCGGCGGTAGATCTCGCGGCCGAGCGCCGGCTTCAGCTGCTGCTCGTCACCGCCGCGCGGGCGCGCCTCCTTCGCTCGGCGCACGACTGCGCGGAGGGCGGGCTTGCGGTGGCCCTGGCCGAGGCGGCGATCGGCGACCCCTACGCGCGGCGGACCCTGGGCGCGGATTTGGACCTCTCAGGGTACGCCGACGGCGTGCCGCTCGAAGGACTCCTCTATGGCGAAGACGGCGCCCGGGCGATCGTCACTTGCGCGCCCGACGCCGTCGCCGGCCTGCTGTCCCTGGCCGCCGACCGCGGCGTCCCCGCATACCGGGCGGGGACGGTGGGCGCCCCCGACGGCCGCCTGGAACTGCGCGCGGGCGGCCGGTTGTTGGGTTGGGGCGCGACAGCGTTGAGGCACATCTATTTCGAGGCGATTCCCCGACGGATGGCGCACGCCACGCTCGATCGCTAGCAAGAGAGGTCACGACATGTGCGGGATCATCGGAGTGTCCGGCCTGCAGGACGCGGCCAAGCTGACCTACCTCGGCCTGTACGCGCTCCAGCATCGCGGCCAGGAGAGCGCAGGCATCGTCGCGATCGACCGGGAAGGCGGCCAGCGATCCCACCGCGGCATGGGCCTCGTGTCCGAGACCTTCGACGAGACCGTCCTGGCGCGGCTCCCGGGGGACATCGCCGTGGGCCACACCCGGTACTCGACCACCGGAAGCACGGTCCTCGCGAACGCCCAACCGTGCAGCGTCAGCACCCGTTCCGGTTACCTCGCGATCGCGCATAACGGCAACCTCACCAACGCCGCCGAGCTCAAGCGCGAGCTGGTCGACCGCGGAGCCATCTTCACCACCTCGACCGATACCGAGGTGCTCGTCCACCTGATCGCCCGCTCGGACGCCGAAACGGTGGACGGCCAGCTGCGCGACGCGCTCGAGCAGGTCGAAGGGGCGTACAGCCTAGTGGTGACGGTTGGCCGCACCATGTACGCCGTCGTGGACAGCCGGGGGTTTCGCCCGCTGGTGCTAGGCCGACTCAACGGCGGCATGATCGTGGCGTCGGAGACTTGCGCGCTGGATCTCGTGGGGGCCACCCTCGTCCGGGAGCTCGAGCCCGGCGACTTCCTCAAGATCGAGGATGGCCAGGTCACCCACCTGCCCCGGCTCTCGCCCCGTCCCGTCAGCCGCTGCGTCTTCGAGCTCATCTACTTCGCCCGGCCGGACAGCCGGATCTTCGGCGAGTCGGTGGACCGGGTGCGCCGGGAGCTGGGCCGGGAGCTCGCCCGCGAACGGCCCGCCGCGGGCGCCGAGGTCGTCTTCAGCGTGCCGGACAGCTCCAACGCGATGGCGCTCGGGTTCTCGGAAGTGTCCGGCATCAAGCTGGAAAACGGCCTCATTCGCAACCACTATGTCGGGCGGACGTTCATCAATCCGACCCAGGCTCTCCGGGTCGCGAAGGTCCGCATCAAGTTCAACCCGGTCCGGGACGTCATCGCCGGCAAGTCGGTGGTGGTGGTGGACGACAGCCTCGTGCGCGGCAACACCAGCAAGGGGCTGGTGCAGATGATCCGGGCGGCTGGCGCGCGCGAAGTCCATCTCCGTCTCGGCTCGCCGCCGATCACGGGTCCGTGCCACTACGGCATCGACACGCCGACCAAAGAGGAGCTGATCGGCGCCACCCACTCCGTCGAGGAGATTCGCCAGTTCCTCGGCGTGGATTCCCTGGGCTACCTCTCGCTGGACGGCATGCTCCGCGCGGCCGGCAGCCAGACCGGCTTCTGCCACGCCTGCTTCTCCGGGCAGTACCCCACTCCGGTCAATGACGAGCTGGTCCGGCTGCGGCACGCCTCGCCCCTCGTCGCCACGCCGGCATGAGCGGATCCTTCACCCAGCCCCTCCTCTACTTCTTCGGCCAGGGCCGGGCCGACGGTACAGCGGCCATGAAGGACCAGCTCGGCGGCAAGGGCGCCGGCCTCGCCGAGATGACCACCCTGGGCATTCCCGTCCCCCCCGGCTTCACCATCGCCACCAGCGTCTGCAACACCTACCTCGAGAGCCGCCAGTTCACTCCTCGGCTGCGCAGCCAGGTCGAGCACTCGCTCCAGCGGCTCGAGGCCGCCACCGGGAAACAGTTCGGAGGCGCGGACCACCCGCTGCTCGTCTCGGTCCGGTCGGGCGCCCCCGTGTCCATGCCGGGCATGATGGAGACGATCCTCAACCTCGGGCTCAACGAGACGACCGTCGCGGGGCTGGCGGCGCAGAGCGGCAACGCCGGCTTCGCCTGGGACTCGTACCGCCGATTCGTGCAGATGTACGCCGCAGTGGTCTTCGACCTGCCGCGACGGCAGTTGGAGGAACGGCTCGACGCGGCCCGCCGGGAGTCCGGCGTCGAGCGCGACATCGAGCTCCCCACGGCCAGGCTGCAAGCCCTGGTTCACGACTTCAAGGACCACGTGAAGCGGGAGACAGGGTCGGCCTTCCCCGACGACCCGCTGGCCCAGCTTTGGGGCGCGATCGCGGCGGTCTTCGAAAGCTGGAACACCCGGCGGGCCCAGGATTACCGCAAGCTGCACGGGATCCCGGAGGCGATGGGCACCGCGGTGAACGTCGTGGCGATGGTCTTCGGGAACCTGGGCGAGGACTCCGGCACCGGCGTCGCCTTCACCAGGGATCCGTCGACGGGCGAGGCCCGGCTGTACGGCGAGTACCTGCTCAACGCACAGGGCGAGGATGTCGTCTCGGGCAGCCGCACGCCGGAGCCGATCCCGTCGCTCCGCGACAAGCTACCACATGCCTTCCAGGAGCTGGAACGCACGGCGCGGATTCTCGAGCGCCACTTCCGGGACGTGCAGGACCTCGAGTTCACCATCGAGCGCGGTCGGCTTTACATGCTGCAGACCCGGCGGGCTCAGCGGTCCGGCCCGGCCGCCGTCCGGATCGCCTGCGACATGGTCGGCGAACGGCTCATCACGCAGGAGGAGGCAGTCGCCCGCATCCCGCCCCGGGACCTGGACCAGCTGCTCCACCCCACGATCGACCAGGCCAGCAAGCTCGATCTCCTGGCCGTGGGGCTGCCCGCGTCGCCGGGCGCCGCCTGCGGGACCGTCGTCCTGGACGCGGACGTCGCCGAACGCCTCGGCCGGACCGGCCAATCGGTCATCCTCGTGCGCCGGGAGACGTCCCCAGAGGACTTTCACGGCATGGTGGTCGCCAAGGCCGTGCTCACGGCGCGGGGCGGCATGACCTCCCACGCGGCCGTGGTCGCGCGCGGGATGGGGAAGCCCTGCGTGGCCGGGGCTGCAGCGGTGGAGGTGGACGAGCGGGCCAAGCTCTTCAGGGTGGATGGCCGGGTCGTACGGGAAGGCGAGTGGATCAGCCTCGACGGCGGCACCGGCAAGGTGTTCGCGGGGCAGGCCCGGCTGATCGAGCCCACCCTGGACGAGCATTTCAGGCGGCTCATGGGCTGGGCCGACGGCGTGCGCCAGCTGCGGGTCCGGGTGAACGCGGATACGCCGGCGGACGCCCACCGGGGCCGCGACTTCGGCGCCGAGGGGATCGGCCTCTGCCGCACGGAGCACATGTTCTTCGAGGGCGATCGTATCATCGCGATGCGCGAGATGATCATGGCGGAGGACGAAGTAGGGCGGCGGCGCGCCCTCGACAAGCTGCTCCCCATGCAGCGGGGCGATTTCGAGGCGATCTTCCGCGCGATGGAGGGCTTCCCGGTCACCATCCGGCTCCTCGACCCGCCGCTCCACGAATTCCTGCCCAAGACCGACGCGGAGATCGAGGCCCTCGCCGGCGAGCTGCGCCGACCCGCCGACGACATCCGGCGGATCGTGCACGGCTTGCAGGAGGTGAACCCGATGCTCGGCCTCCGCGGCTGCCGGCTCGGCATCGTGTATCCTGAGATCACCCAGATGCAGACCCGGGCGATTTTCGAGGCTGCCTGTGCCGTGGCGGCGCGGAAAGGCCGGGTGCTGCCGGAGGTGATGATCCCGCTCACCGCCTCGGTGGTGGAGTTCCGCAAGCAGGCGCTGGTCGTCCGCCGGGTGGCCGAGGACGTGTTCAACGAGCGGCAGATCACGGTGCCGTATCTCCTGGGCACGATGATCGAGCTCCCCCGGGCCGCCCTGACGGCCGACGAGTTCGCGCTCGAAGCCCAGTTCTTCTCGTTCGGCACCAACGATCTCACCCAGACCACCTGGGGGCTCTCCCGGGACGACGCGGGCCGCTTCCTCCCCCACTACATCGAGCTGGGCGTCCTGCCGAGCGACCCGTTCCAGGAGCTCGACATCCCGGGGGTGGGCAAGCTCATCCAGATGGCGTGCGAGCTGGGACGGAAGACGCGGGCGGACCTCAAGCTCGGCATCTGTGGGGAGCACGGCGGCGAGCCGAACGCGATCGGCTTCTGCGATCGGCTCGGCATGAACTACGTCTCCTGCTCGCCGTTCCGCGTGCCGATCGCCCGGCTCGCGGCGGCGCAGGCCACGTTGGCGGCTCGCGGGACGATGGATAGAACCAGGGCGACTGTGTAGCTATTAGCCGCTTCATCACGAACCCGGGAACCCCGATGGCCTCCCCTCTCGTCGGCATCGTCATGGGCAGTGAATCGGACTGGCCCGTCATGCAGGTGGCGGCCAAGCGGCTGAAGGAAATGGAGGTCCCCTGGGAAGCGCGGGTGCTTTCCGCGCACCGGACCCCCGACCTCGCCGCACGCTACGCCGAGGAGGCAGCCGGGCGCGGCATCCGCTGCCTCATTGCGGCCGCCGGCGGCGCGGCCCACCTTGCTGGCGTGCTTGCCGCGAAGACCCCGATTCCGGTGCTCGGCGTACCCATGCCGAGCAAGCACCTCCACGGGCTCGACTCCTTGCTGTCGATCGTGCAGATGCCGGCCGGGATTCCAGTCGCCACGTTCGCCATCGGCGAGGCGGGAGCGGCCAACGCCGCCCTGTTCGCGGTGGCGATGCTGGCGGGCACTGACGCGACGCTGGCCCGCCGTCTGGCCGACTTCCGCCGGGCCCAATCGGAGCGGGTCGGAAAGATCACCCTGCCCGATCCCGCGTGACCCTTATCGACGGACACGATATGCCGATTCTGCTCACGATCGCCCTCGCGCTGGGCACCGCCGGCTCCGGCCCCGGTCCCCACGCCTGCATCACGATGAACACAAAGCAGCTCCCCCTGGCCACACGGAAGAGCCCCCTGGATTCGGTGTCGTTCGCGGTTGGCGGCAATGCCGTGAAGGTCTGCTACGGCCGCCCGTCGCTCCGGGGCCGGAAAATGGTCGGTGCCGAAGCGGTGCCGTTCGACAGAATCTGGCGAACCGGCGCGAACGAGCCCACCATGATCCACACGGCCGGACCGATCGCGATCGCGGGCATCAGGGTGCCGGCCGGCAGCTACTCGCTCTACACGGTGCCCGGTCCGAAGGAGTGGGAAATCGTCGTCAACCGGTCGATCACCCAGTGGGGCGAGGAATCGAACTACACGGACGCGGTGAAGGCCCAGGAGGTCGGCCGGGCCAAGGTCAAGGCCGAAACCCTGACGACCCCCATGGAGACGTTCACCATCCGTCCGGAGCCGGCCTCGGGAGATGCGACGGCGCTGGTCCTGGAGTGGGAGAAGACGAGGGTGAGGGTGCCGGTGGGGAAGTGAGAAATCACGCCACCGCCTCCACCAGCCGGTCCACCTCGCCCGCCGTCGTGTAGCAGGCGCACCCGGCTCGCACCAACCCGTCCCGCCCGTAGCCCAGACGCTCCAGCACCGTGGTCGCGTAGAAGTCGCCGTTGGACACGAATACGCCCCGCGCCGCACACGCCCGCGCGATGTCGGCGGACTTCCGCCCCTCCACCGCGAACGCCACCGTCGGAGTCCGCGGCAGACCCGGCGCCGGCCCGAAACAGCGGACCCCGGGCACCCGGCCGAGCCCCTCCCACAGCCGGCGCAACAGCTCCTCGCCCCGCCGATGCAGCGCGCCGAAGGTGGCGGCCAGCCGCTCCCGGCGAGTCGGTCCCGCGGGGGCCAGCGACGCGAAGAACTCGACGGCGGCCTTCACCCCGGCGATGCCCTCGTGATTCTGCGTACCGGTCTCCAGCTTGTCCGGCGCCTGGGTTGGCGCCGGATCGAGCTTGGGGACGTCCAAGGCCTCGAGCCGCTCCCGCCGACCCCAGAGAATCCCCACGTGAGGGCCGTAGAACTTGTAGGCCGAGCAGGCCAGGAAATCCACGCCGAGCGCCCGCACGTCCACCAGGATGTGGGGGGCGTAATGCACCGCGTCCATGAAGGTGAGCGCACCGACGCTCCGGGCCAGCGTCGTCGCCGCGGCCAGGTCGTTGACCGTCCCCAGGGCGTTTGAGGCCCCCCCGATAGCCAAGAGCCGAGTCCGGGGGCAGACGGCGCGCTCCAGCTCGGGCCAGTCGAGCTGGCCGGTCTCCGGCCGGAAGGGGATCGAGCGGATGGTAACCCCACGCTCCCGCTCGAGCGCACACCAGGGGGCCACGTTGGCGTGGTGGTCGAGCTCGGTCACGATGATCTCGTCCCCGGGTCCCCAGCCCCGCCCGAGCGCCCGGGCCAGGTGGAACGTCAGCGTCGTCATGTTCGCCCCGAACGCGACCTCCGTCGGCGCCCCGTTCAGAAAGTCGGCGACTGCGGCCCTTGCCTCGGCGATCAACCGGTCGGTCTCCTCGCTGCTCGGGTAGTGCCAATGGGTGTTCGCGTTGTGGCGGAGGAGGTAGTCCGACATGGCGTCGACGACATCCCGGGGGACCTGAGTCCCTCCGGGCCCGTCGAAGTAGCCGACCGGCTGCCCGGCCTGCTGGCGTTCGAGAGCGGGGAAGCGACTCCGGATCATCTCGACCGAGGCGACGCCCTTGACTGACTCACGGCGCTGATCCACGAGCATGGGAAGCCCCAGGATTCAAGGTGAGAATGACCTAATAACAAACGTGATTAAGTAGATCATATATCATTACGTGACAATATATTACGTAGTAATGATACCTAGTTAACACACTCCGCGCCCACCGAAACGAAAAGCGGGACGCCCCGGGAGGCGTCCCGCTCAACCATGGAGGCGCAGGGAATCGAACCCTGGTCCGAGTAAGGCTCCAGAACCACGTCTACGTGCGTAGGCTCGATTTCTTGCCTGTCGCGCCGAGCCGGCATCGAGCCGGCCTGCCCGGCGCCCACCCTCCCTGCTCTCACCTGCCGCGTCGAGGTGCCGCGTCAGGCCAGCCCGGCTTTGCGATTCGACGGCGGCGCCCCGGACGGGCTCCGACGCCGAAGGTGCGTCAGCGAGCTGAGCTCAGCTTACGCAGCCAGTGCCAGTTCAGTGTTGGCAGTTGATACGTTCCAGACGGTTTTACCAGGAATCTGGACCTGGGCACGCTGCGATCCCTTCATCAAACCCGTCGAAGCCAATCGCCCCCGGGTCCCCGGAATATAGCCAGGCCTGCCTTCGGAGCCACAGTTGCGCGCTATCAGCGCCCCCCCGTGCCGGCGGCCTCCACCCGGTTCCGCCCACTCCTCTTTGCAACATAAAGCGCCGCATCGGCTTGCCCCGGGAGGTTGTCGATGCTCCGGTTGGTCTCAGGACAGGCGGCCACCCCGAACGAGGCGCTGAGCGGCCAGTGGCGCCCGTGCCAGTCCCACGGCGTCGTGCCCAGCTTGATCCGGATCCGCTCGGCGATCCGCATCCCGAGCGCGAGGGACGCCCGGGGCAGCCACACGGCAAACTCCTCGCCCCCGATCCTGGCGGCGGTGTCGCCCGCCCTGACCTGCTCCCGGATCACCCGGGCCAAGTGGCCCAGGGCGGCGTCTCCGGCGTCGTGTCCCAACGTGTCGTTGAGCTGCTTGAAGTGGTCGTAGTCCACGTAGATCAGCGCCCCCTCGCGGACATCGACCTGGCCCAGAGCCTCCTCGAGGCCCCGCCGGTTCGCCAGGCCGGTCAGCGGGTCCGACTTGGCCTGGCGCTTGGCCCGGTCCCCGATCAGCGCCTTGGCCAGTCGCGGACCCGCGTTGTTGAGCGCCGCCATCAGCTCCGCCCGCGCCGGCCCCGTGAGATCCTCCCCGCTGGGAAGGTGGATGGCGACCGCGCCGGTCGGATCGCGATCGCTCCCCACTCGGATGGGCGTCAGCAGCGTCACGCCCTGACGCTGGCGCCGGTCGGAGACGACGGTGCTCAGCGGGTCCCCGGAGGAAAGCGTTTCTCCCATCTGGCCCAGGGCCACGAGGGCGAGATCGCCCTGGGGCGGGAGGACAGCGTCGAGCAGCCGGCGGTCGGCCCGCCCCGAAACGCCGATGACCCGGACGACCCGCTCCTCGACCGCGACCACGACGACCTCCCCGTTCAGGCTCCGCTCCAACTGGTATGCGAGCCGGAGGCCCACGCTGCCGGCGGACTCGAGCGAGGCCTCCTGCGTCTGCGCCTGGGCGAGGGCGACGATCTGCGGCCGCCGCCTCACCGCCTCCAGCAGGCGATCGAGATCGTGCTCGACGTCGGCGACTCCGGCCATGGCGCGATCCACCGGCAGCAGGAGGCCGACGGCCACGCCGCCGCCCGCCCTGAAGAGAAAGGTCCCGCCCTCCAGCCGCTCCGCCCCGCCTTGCTCCTGGTCCCGCGCTTGCTCGAGCCGCCGATCCACGGCGGCGATCTGCGCCACCGAGAGCCGCTCCGCGTCCACGATCCGCTCGTTCCGCGGTCCCTCCTCACCCTCGGCGAGCTCGGTCACCCAGATGCCGACCGCTCCGTTCGCGCGCAACAGCCAGCCCAGCGCCGGCTCCGGCAGGAGATGTGAGCTGAGATCCCCCCGCGAGCGCCCACCGGGAGCTCCGGCTCCGGCCCGCATCCGCGCGACCCACCCGGCCAGCGCCCCCAGAGCGGCGCCCGCGCCGAATTCGATCACCCGGCGAGGATCCGGCTCGCCGCCGCAGCCGCGCCGAACCCGTTGTCGATGTTCACCACGGTGACTCCCGCGGCGCAGGAGTTGAGCATCGCGAGCAGCGCTGCCAGCCCGCCGAACGACGCCCCGTACCCGACGCTGGTGGGAACCGCGATCACGGGCACGCGGACCAGCCCGCCCACCACGCTGGGCAGCGCCCCTTCCATCCCCGCGACGACGATCACGACGTCCGCCTCCTGCAACCGGTCGCTCGCGGACAGCAGCCGGTGAATCCCCGCGACGCCGACGTCGGGCAGCCGGACGACGCCGTGCCCGAACGCCTCTGCCGTGACGGCCGCCTCCTCTGCCACGCTCAGGTCGCTGGTCCCCGCAGTGACGACCAGGATGGTGCCGACGGTTCGGGGGACCGACGCGGGATCGGCGAGGCGGACGGTGCGGCCGAGGGGGTTCCACTCCAGACTCGGGAAACGGGCCTTGAGTGCGGCCGCCACCGGCTCGGTCGCGCGGGTGCCGAGGAAGACCCCGCTCGCCGCGGCGAGCCGGTCGGCGATGCCGACGACCTGCTCCACGGTCTTGCCCTCGCAAAAGATCACCTCTGGGTGACCCTGGCGGAGCGCTCTGTGATGATCGATGCGGGCGAACGGGAGCTCTTCGAACGGGAGGTGCCGGAGGCGTTCGACAGCGGTCTCCGGGGGCAGCCGCCCGCCGGCGACTTCCCGCAGCAGCGCCTCGAGCTGGGCCGGCGTCACGCGACCCGGGCGACGGGGTCGAGGTACTCCAGGAAGGTCGCTTCGGCCTCCGCGATCGACTCGATCTGGAAGAGCCGCTGGCGAAGATCGCTTGCACCGTGCAGGCCCTTCGTGTACCAGCCGAGGTGCTTCCGGAACTCGATCACCGTCTTGCGGGTGTCCCCCTGAAGTCGCAGCGCGAGCCGAGCGTGCTCGAGCGCCAACCGGAACCGCTCCCCCGCGTCAGGCGCCTCGGGTCGTGGCTCGCCCGCGAGCAGCGTACGCGCATCCCGGAACAGCCAGGGGTTCCCGAAGGCGCCCCGACCGATCATGACGCCGGCGCACCCTGTGTGGTCTCGCATCCGCACCACGTCGTCCGCCGCCTGAATGTCACCGTTGCCGATGACGGGGATCTCGAGCGCTTCGACCACCCGCGCGATCTCGTCCCAGTCGGCCCGGCCCGCGAACATCTGGGTGCGGGTCCGCGGGTGCAGGGTGAACGCCTTGGCGCCGGCGTCCTGCATCCTGAGCGCGATGCTGACGGGGTCACGAGTCTCGTCGTTCCACCCGCTCCTGGTCTTGACGGTCACCGGCAGGTGCGTCGCCCCGACAACGGCCCGGATGATCCGGTCCACCAGATCCAGGTCGCGGAGGCACCCCGACCCACCATTCCGCTGGACCACCTTCTTCACGGGACAGCCGAAGTTGATGTCGATGAACTCCGGGCCGTAGTGCTCGGTGATGAGCCCGGCCGCCTCCGCCATCGCGTTGGGGTCGGCGCCGTAGATCTGGATCCCGATCGGCCGCTCGCTCTCCTCGAACTCGGCGCCCTCGAGGGTGTTGCGGATTCGTCGCCGGATCGCCTCCGAGGAGAGGAACTCCGACAGCACGACGTCGGCCCCCGCCCGCCGGCAGATTTGGCGGAACGGCGCCTCGGAGACCCCGGCCATGGGGGCCAGGATCAGGGCGAATGGATGAGCCGACGGGACGGGCAACTGCATGGGGTGAAAATACTTGTTGACACCCCCGGCGGCGAGGGGGTAGCTTCGTGCGCCATGCATCTCAAGGACTTCTTCACCCCCACCACCGTCCGCCTGGCCCTCGCGGGTAACTCCCGGGACGATGTGCTGCGCGAGCTCGTCGGGGTGCTCGGGGTCGACGACGCGTCCGCCGAGACACTGCTCCGCGCCCTGCAACGGCGCGAGAGCCTCGGCTCGACCGGCGTCGGCCGGGGGATCGCCATCCCCCACTGTCGCTCCCCCGTGGTCAGTCGCGTCCGCCTGGCGTATGGCCACCACGCAGAGGGCGTCCCCTACCAGGCGATCGACGGCCTCCCCGTGCACGACTTCTTTCTCATCGTGGCCCCGCCCGATGAGGCAGTCAACCTCTACCTGCCCGTCCTCGGTCGCGTCGCCCAGTTCGCCAAGGACCAGGATATCTCCGTCAAGCTCGCGGCCGTGACCGACCCGGATCAATTCTTCGCGCTGCTGGACGAGCGGGGCATCTAGGGAACCGCTGGGCCTCGGCGAGCGTTTGGGGGGAGCTAAGCCCTCACTACGGAGAGACCCGATGCCCGCCACCCGCTTCGAAACCGCCGTCTTCGCCGGCGGCTGCTTCTGGTGCCTCGAGGCCGTGTTCGAGCGGCTCCAGGGGGTCGAGCGCGTCGTCTCGGGCTACACGGGCGGGACCGTCGCCTACCCGACCTACGACGCCGTGTGCGCCGGCCTCACGGGGCACGCGGAAGCGCTCCAGGTCACGTTCGATCCCGCGGTCATTTCCTACCGGGATCTCACGGAGATCTTCTTCGCATTCCACGATCCCACGACGCTCAACCGCCAAGGGCCGGACTCCGGCACCCAGTACCGCTCCGCCATCTTCTACGGCAACGACGAGCAGGCTGTTGCAGCCCGTGAGGTGATCGGGGAGCTGGAGCGGAAGCGGATCTTCGGCGCGCCCATCGTCACCCAGGTCGCGCCCCTCGGGACATTTTATCCTGCCGAGGAGTACCACCAGGGATATTTCTCGCGGCACCCCGAGCGGATGTACTGCCAGGCGATGATCGCGCCGAAGGTGGCCAAGCTTCGGAAGAGCTGGTCATCCCGATTCAGGGAGCCGGCGGCGCCTGCACCCGCGCGGCCCTGACCGCCACTTCCCGGGCCCAGGCAGCGCCGAGCTCCCCGATGAGCCACTCGACATCGCGGGTGAACGCGACGACGTCCTCCCGCTGATCCGGCTCATCCCGAAGTGCGCGCGCTCTGGCCCGCACCTCCTGCACCCGCGGCGCGATGGCGCGGGTGACCTTGGCCCAGACCAGATCGTCGATGTCGCGGGGTAGCGCCGGCATGGCCCGGGGTGTGACGTCCCCCCCGCTCAGCACGTTCTCCACCTTCCGCACCGTCTGGTCCGTGGTCTCTCCCACCCAGGTCGCCCCGGTCTCGATGAACGAGCCGAGGCGCTGCGTCGCATCCGCGATCTCCTCGGCCGTGGCCTTGGGCAGGATGGCCCGGAGGAGCCTAGTCAGGGGATCCGGCATCGCGTTACTCCCATTCGATGGTCGCGGGCGGCTTGGAGCTCACGTCGTACACCACCCGGTTGACGCCGCTCACCTCGTTGGCGATCCGGTTGGCCGTCCGCGCGAGCACCTCGGGCGGGAAGGGATACCAGTCCGCCGTCATGCCGTCCCGGCTGGTGACGGCGCGCAGGGCCACCACCTGGTCGTACGTCCGGAAGTCGCCCTGTACCCCCACCGACCGGATCGGGAGCAGCACCGCGAAGGCCTGCCAGATCGAATCGTACAGCCCCGCGGCCCGGATCTCCTCGATGTAGATATGGTCGGCGCGACGCAGGACGTCGAGCGCCTCCGGCGTGACCTCCCCCACGATGCGGATGGCGAGGCCCGGGCCGGGGAACGGGTGCCGGCCGACCATCTCCGCCGGCAGCCCCAGCTCCCGGCCGACCTGGCGGACCTCGTCCTTGAACAGCTCCCGCAGCGGCTCGAGCAGCTTGAAGGGCAGCCGCTCGGGGAGGCCCCCCACGTTGTGATGCGTCTTGATCGTGACGGACGGTCCGCCGCGGGGCGAGAGGGACTCGATGACGTCCGGATACAGCGTCCCCTGCACCAGCCACCCGACATCGGGCCCCACCGAGCGGGCCTCGGCCTCGAAGACCTCGATGAACGTATGGCCGATCCGTCGTCGCTTCTCCTCCGGCTCCGCGACCCCCGCGAGCCGCTCGAGAAACAGCCCCGACGCATTCACCACACGGAGATCGATGCCCAGATGCCGGCGAAACGTCGTCTCGACCTGCTCCCGCTCGTGGAGCCGCAGCAAGCCGTGGTCCACGAAGATGCAGGTCAGCCGGTCGCCGACGGCCCGGTGCACCAGGACGGCGGCGACCGACGAGTCCACGCCGCCCGAGAGCCCGCAGATCACGCGGTCGCGCAAGCCGACGGCAGCCCGAATTCGCTCGATCTCGCCCTCGACGAAATGGCCCGGCGTCCAGTCCGGAACGCAGCCGCAGATCTCGAAGAGGAACGTGTTGAGGATCTCGCCCCCCCGCGGCGTGTGCGCCACTTCGGGGTGGAACTGCACGCCAAAGAGCGGCCGCTCGCGGTGCTCGAAGGCCGCGATCGGCGAGTTGTCGCTCGAGGCGGTGACGGTGAAGCCGGGCGGGGGCACGTCCACATGGTCGCCGTGGCTCATCCAAACCGGGGTCTCTTCGCCCCGCCCAAACCCGCGGAACAGCCTTCCTCCCTCGATCCGGACATCAGCCCGCCCGTACTCGCGGCGGTTCGCCCGGACCACGTTGCCGCCCGCGAGGTGCGCCACCAGCTGCATCCCGTAGCACAGGCCGAGCACGGGGATGTTCGCATCCAGCAGCGAGCGGTCGGCGGTGGGGACGTCGTCGTCGTACACCGAATTCGGACCGCCGGACAGGATGATTCCCTTGGGCCGCCACTCGCGGATCCATTCGACCGTGCGGGACGGGGGATGGATCTCGCAGTACACGTGGGCCTCGCGCACGCGCCGCGCGATGAGCTGAGTATACTGCGAGCCGAAATCGATGATCAGGATGCCGTCGTGGTGCCTGCTCACGGTCCCTCGGCGGATTCGGGGCCGGCATGCTCACCGCGGTAGAGATCTTCGAGCGACTCACGAGGCCGGGCCACCCACCAGCAGCCCTGGTCCACGATGACTTCGGCGGCGCGCGGCCGGGAATTGTAGTTCGAGCTCATCACGAACCCGTAGGCGCCGGCGCCGAGCACGGCCAGCCGGTCGCCGCGTTCGAGGGGGGCCAGCCCACGGTCCAGCGCCAGGAAGTCACCGGTCTCGCAGACCGGGCCGACGACGTCGACCGGCACGGGCGCGCCTTCGCGTGCCTCGAGCTCGACGATTTCGTGGTAGGCCTTGTAGTGGCTGGGACGGACCAGGTCGTTCATGCCCGCATCCACGATCACGAGGTCCTTCCCGCCGGAGTGCTTCCGGGAGAGCACCTGGGTGAGGAGGATGCCCGCGCTCCCCACCAGGTACCTGCCGGGCTCGAGTACCAGCGCGAGGCCGCTCTCACGGATCCGGGGTAGCACCACCGCCATCAGCGCGGCCGGAGTAAGGGGCTCCTCGTCCCGGTAGCGGATGCCGAGGCCGCCGCCGATGTCCAGCGCCGTGAGCGTGGCCACGCCGGCCGCCCGCAGCCCCGCCACGAGCTCCAGCAGGCGCTCCACCCCTTCGCGATACGGGCGGGGGTCGAGGAGCTGGCTCCCGAGATGCATGGCCAGAGTGTCGAGTGTGAGCAGCGGATGGCGCACGACCTCGAGAGCGAGCGGGAGCACTTGGTCGAGGGGCACGCCGAACTTGATTCCGCCCCGGCCGGTTGCGATGTACGGGTGGGTGTCGGCCGTCACGTCCGGGTTCACCCGGATGCCCACCCGGAGGGCTCGGCCCCGCCGCCCGACGATCGCCGCGAGGGCGGCAAGCTCCGCAGCCGACTCGAGGTGTACGTGCCCCACGCCCGCGTCCACCGCCGCCGCCAGCTCCGCGTCTGCCTTGCCGACCCCGCTGAACACCACCCGGTCCGGGGGGAAACCGGCGGCGAGCGCACGCGCAAGCTCACCACCCGACACGATATCCGCACCGGCCCCGAGGTCCTTGAAGGCGCGCAGCACCCCAAGGTTGGCGTTCGCCTTGATGGCGAAGCAAATCCGGTGCGGCAGGTCGGCCAGCGCGGCGTCGAGCGCCTGATACCGCTGCCGGACCACCCCCAGATTGTAGACATACGCGGGGGTGCCGACGCGCTCCGCAATGTCGGTGAGACGCGCGTCGGCCACGACCAGCGAGGGGCCCCGGCGCGCGAGCCCGGCTTCCGCCAGCAGGGCGGCGGCTGCGCCGTGACCCGGGGGGCTCCCCGTCGTCAGTACGCCTTCGCCCACACAGCCTCGGCTATGCTCGGCCGGCCGCACCACATGCAGGTCGTCGGCGGGGTCGGCGAGCGGAACTCGGCGTCCGGCAGCACGCGGATGGTCGCCTTGGTCTGCTCCTTGATCTCGGCCTCGCAGGCCCCGTTGCCGCAGAAGCCGCCGTAGGCGAAGCCCCCATCCCGCTCCATGAATTCCAGGAACTGCGGCTTGGTGACGCCCCGGATCGTGTGGGCCTCGCGCCGCGCCATGGCCGTGTCGAGCAGCTCGTGCTGCATCCGGTCCATCTCCGCCAGCAGCCGCTCTCCGATCCCGCCGACGGGGAGCGATTCCTTCTTGCCGCCCGTGCGCCGGGCGAGCATGACGGTGCCGGCCGCCACATCGCGAGGACCGATCTCGAGGCGCAGCGGCGCGCCGCGCCCCTCCCAGTCGTAGTACTTGGCGCCCGGCTTGAGGCCCTCGCGCGCGTCGAGATGCACGCGGACGCCGGCCGCCAAAAGCGCCCGGCGCACGCGGTCCCCGGCTTCGAGCACGCGGGCCCTCTCGTCGTCGGTCTTGTAGATCGGCACGATCACGACCTGGTACTGGGCCAGCCGCGGCGGGCAAACGAGCCCGTTGTCGTCCCCATGCGTCATGATCAACGCACCGACCAGGCGCGTGGAAACGCCCCACGATGTGTTCCAGACGTGGTCGAGCTCGCCGGCTGCCGTCTGGAAGGTGACCTCGAACGCCCGGGCGAAGTTCTGACCCAGGTTGTGGCTGGTTCCGGCCTGCAGCGCCTTGTTGTCCTGCATCAGCGCCTCGCAGCTGTAGGTCCGCAGCGCGCCGGCGAACCGCTCGCTGTCGGTCTTCCGCCCGGTCACCACCGGCATTGCCATCCACTGCTCCATGAACGTACGGTAGACGCCCAGCATCCTCAGCGTCTCCTCCTCCGCCTCCGCCTCGGTCGCGTGGGCCGTATGCCCTTCCTGCCAGAGAAACTCCGTCGTCCGGAGGAACAGCCGGGTCCGGAGCTCCCAGCGCACGACGTTGGCCCACTGGTTGATCAGGAGCGGGAGGTCGCGGTAGCTCTGGATCCACTTCGCGTACATGGCGTAGATGATCGTCTCCGACGTCGGCCGGATGACTAGCGGCTCCTCCAGCTCCTTCCCGCCTCCGTGGGTGACCACCGCGGTTTCGGGCGAGAAGCCCTCCACGTGCTCGGCTTCACGCGAGAGGAAGCTCTGCGGAATGAAAAGCGGAAAGTAGGCGTTCTGGTGGCCGGTCTCCTTGAACATCGTGTCGAGCGCTCGCTGCATCTGCTCCCAGATCGCGTAGCCGTTGGGCCGGATGACCATGCAGCCGCGGACCGGACTGTAGTCGGCCAGCTCGGCTTTCATGATCAGCTCGTTGTACCAGGCGCTGAAGTCGGTGGCGCGGGGCGTGAGGGCCTTGATGTCAGCCATGACGAGAAGGTGAGCGGTGAACGGTGAACAGTGAACGGGGCGTCATCACGCGCCGTGGCCCGCGAGTCCGGCGATCTCGGCTACGACGGCATCCCGCGCGACCGCGCGTTGCGCCTTTGCCTTGTCCTTCTCCTCGAGGTCGCGGAGCACCACCTGGCCCCGGGCCCATTCGTCCGGTCCCACGACGACGGCGTAGCGAGCCCGACGCGCGGCAGCCAGGTCCAGCTGCTTCCGGAGCGCCACGGGCGAGAGGGTGTACTCCACCCGAAGCCCCGCGTCGCGTAGCTCGTGCGCCAGGGCCAACACGTGCGGAAGGTCATCGCCGGTCACCGCAGCCAGGAACACGTCGAGGCCGGCGGTGGTCGTCGGGGCGAGGCCCCGCTCCTTCAACAGCTCCGCCAGGACGACGTCACCCATGCCGAAGCCGAGCGCCGGCAGGTCCACTCCGCCCAGGGAGAGAAGCAGATTGTCATACCGGCCGCCGCCACAGATCGCGCGGAGGGCGCGTTCGGCGTCGAACAGCTCGAACACGGTGCCGGTGTAGTAGGCGAGGCCGCGTACGATGGACAGATCGACGTCCACGAACTCGGCGAGCCCCATGGCGTCGAGGGCGGCGTACGTTGCGCGGAGCGGGCCGGCCGCAGCCTTCGCCGCAGGCGTGCGGTCCAACTCAGCGTCGAGCCTGCTCCATCCCTTGACCCCAGCGACCTCCTGGAGACCGAAGACGGTCGCCGGCGCGAAAACCGAAGGATCGGATACGAAACGTTCGATGTCCTCGCAGCGCAGGCGCTCGATCTTGTCGATGAACTGGTACGCCGCCTCCATGCCGTTCGCCGGAACGCCGCGAGCCGCGAGCAGCGCGGTCAGCACCCGCCGATCCGAGAGACGCACCCTCACGTCGCGCGCCGTCAGCCCGAGCGCCCGCATCACGTCGATCGCGAGGGCGATGATCTCCGCGTCCCCCAACGGCCCCGGCTCGCCGATGAGATCGCAGTTGAGCTGAAAGTGTTCCCGCAGCCGCCCGCGCTGCTGCCGCTCGTAGCGGAAGAGCTGCGGAATCGAGAACCAGCGGATCGGCTTGCGCAGCCCGTTGGCCCGCGCGGCCACCATGCGCGCGAGTGTCGGCGTCATCTCGGGCCGCAGCGCCACCTCCCGATCGCCCTTGTCCTTGAAATTGTAGAGCTGCCCCACGATCTCGGCGCCGCTCTTCGCGGTGTAGAGATCGAGCGGCTCGAGCGGCGGCCCGTCGTACTCCTCGAACCCGTAGCGCGCCGCCACCGACCGCCAGGCGGCGAAGATGTGGCTGCGAAGTGCGAGATCGTCGGGGTAGAAATCGCGAAAGCCCGGGAGGGCCGTGGTTTTCATTGGGGGAAGATAAGCGGGGAACGGTGCCGTTACAGCGGCGGGATACCGAGAGCGGCCATGACATCGCCGACGGTATGGAAGGAGCCCGTCACCAGCACGGTGGCCGCCCCGTTCTCCGCGGCGGCGATGGCTTCGGCGAAATCCGGCACGAGGGTCCAGGCCGCACGGGCGGGGGGACGAGAAGCGTCCTTGAGCCAGGCCCGCAGCCACTCGATGTCCCAGCCGCGGTTGGCCGCCGTCGGCGCGAGCGTGAGGATGCCGCGATCGATGATCTGGTCGAGCAGAACCAGCATCTCGGGCCAGGCCTTGTCGCCGAGAATCGAGACCAGCGCGTGGACCGGGCGCGGGGGGTCGAGGGATCGGAGCGCGCACAACAGGGCGCGGATGCCGTCGGGGTTGTGTGCGACGTCGAACAGCCAGCGGCCA
>Ga0070706_100001086_pt1 | contig 29408 bp, 23 predicted proteins | sample KBSK5501metaG_FD_65476 | JGI IMG/M metagenome (GOLD analysis project Ga0070706, IMG submission 65476) | Corn, switchgrass and miscanthus rhizosphere microbial communities from Kellogg Biological Station, Michigan, USA - KBS K5-50-1 metaG | ecosystem: Host-associated > Plants > Roots >... | reverse complement strand
GGGCAGTGCGGGCAGTGCGGGCAGTGCGGGCAGTGCGGGCAGTGCGGGCAGTGCGGGCGGCGCGGGCGGTGCGAGCGCGAGCGGTGCGAGCGGTGCGAGCGGTGTGGACGGTGCGGGCGGTGCGGGGAGGGTGCGGGGAGGGTGCAGGGAGGGTGCCGGGCGGGCCTGGCCGATGATGCTGGGTCGGGTGCGGGCCGGGTGGGGGGCGCGCTGAGCCTGCGTCCACGGGTGCCTCCCGGCCGGGGGAGGCGCGCCATCGCCGCCCAGAATGGGTTCATGACCAGGGAAGAGGGCGGCCCGGTGGAGATCGGCGGCTCGTTGCTGACGTGCGCCGACGTGGCGGCCGTCGCACGGCGGCAGACTCTCGTGCGGATAGGCGACGCCGCCATGACCGCCGCGGGAGCCGCGTGGCGAGTGGCGCGCGAGGTGGCCGCGGGCAGGCCGGTGTACGGCCGGAACACCGGTGTCGGCGCCAACCACGCGGTTGACGTGGAGGAGGAGGACAGGTCGGAACACGGGCTGCGGTTGCTTCGCAGCCACGCGGCGGGCGCCGGGCCGCTGCTCGCGCCGGAATTTGCGCGCGCGATGCTGGTGGTGCGGGTGAACCAGATCGGCGCGGGCGGCTCGGGCGTGGACCCGGCCATCCTGGAGGTGCTGGCCGACGCGATCAACCGGGGCTTCACCCCGCCGGTCCCGCGCTACGGCGCCATCGGCACGGGGGACCTGACCGCCCTCGCGTCGGCTGGCCTCTGCCTGCTGGGCGAGCGATCCTGGCAGTCCGGCACCGGGCCGCCGCCGCTGTTCCCCGTGCGCTCCACCGAGGCGCTCGCCTTCATCAGCAGCAACGCGGCCACCCTCGGCGAGGCCGCGCTGGCCTGCTGCGACCTGGCCGGCCTGATCCGGTCCGCGGTCGTGGTCGCGGCGCTGTCGCTACTGGCGGTGCATGGATCCGTGGAGCCGTACGCGGCACCGGTGCACCTGGCCCGGCCGCATTCCGGGCAGCAGGAGGTCGCCACGCACATGCGCGCGCTGCTGGCCGGCGAGCGCACCGAAGCCGCGCGGATCCAGGACCCCTATGGATACCGGGCCTTCCCTCAGGTGCACGGGCCGGCCGTCGACGCTCTGGCTGCCGCGGACGAAGTTCTGGTCAGAGAACTCAACGCGGCCAGCGAGAACCCGCTTGTTGACGTAGCCGGCCACACGGTGTGGCACAACGGGAACTTCCACGCCGCCTACATCGGCCTGGCCCTGGATGCGATGCGGGCGGCGGTGTTCCAGACCGCGGCACTGTCCGCGGCCCGCCTCGGCACATTGGTCGAGCCCCTGTTCACCGGCCTGGGCCCCTTCCTGGCGGACACGCCGGCCAGTTCGGGGATTATGGTGCTGGAGTACGTCGCCCAGTCGGCGGTGGCCGACATCCGCCGGCTCGCCGCCCCCGCGGCCCTGGGCAGCGCGGTGCTGTCCCGCGGCGTCGAGGAGCACGCGGGATTCGCGACGCAGTCCGCCCACGCGAGCACGGACGTGGTGCCCGCCTACCGGGCGACGCTGGCCTGCGAGCTTGTCGGGGCGGTGCGCGCGCTGCGGATGCAGGGGCGGGCACCGGCCGGGGGCGCCCTGCGCCGCGCCTTCGCCCAGGCCGATGCCATGCTCGATCCGCGGACCGCGGACCGGCCGCTGGACACCGACCTGTCGGCAGCGGCCGGGGTCCTCGGAGAGATCTCCCGGCTGCCTTGGTTACCTGGGACATAACGGACAATGGCTCGTGGCGGGCGCTTATGGCATGATCCGCAGGGCATCGGACGCCAGGGAAGGCCACGTTCTTTCTCGGCCTGTTCGAAACCGCCTAGAGCCCGGCGAGTTGCTGACCGAGATCCGGGTGCCCAAGCCGGCCGCGGCCGGCTGGTCGTTCCAGAAGTCACCAAGCGCGCTATCGACTGGGCCATCGTCGGGGTCGCGGTGCGGGGTGACCCGGTGGGCCTGGTCAACATGGCGTCCACCCCGCTGCGGGCCGCTGCGGTCGAGCAGGCGCTGGCCGGTGGCGCGTCAGTGGCCGAGGCCGCTCCGCGTGCCGCCGAGAGGACGGGCCCGCCCGCTGACATCAACGCGGGCCGCGGCTACCGGGAGCACCTGGCCCGGGTCCTGGTCGGCCGCGCCCTGGACGAGTCACAGACTCGGTCGTGACCCGTTCACCGGGCGAAAAAGCCGCCCGGGCCGACTGGACGTGACTGCTTGAGGGCGGGCAGGTAGTGGTCGCGGAGGATTGCTGCCATCACCTCACGGCGGCTGCGTACTCCGGTCTTGTCGAACACGGACTTCAAGTGGTCTTGCACGGTGTTCGCGGAGATCCACAGTTCCGCCGCGATCTGGGCGGTGGAGCGGCCCTGGCACACCAGACCGGTCACGGTTCGCTCCCGCTCGGTCAGGCCGTACGCCTGCATGATGACGGCGCCGACCTCCGCGGGCGTCGCGGTCTCGATGATGACCGCGATCTGCCCTGACTCACCCTGGGCGAGATCCAGCCACGACGCGTGCAGGACGACCCAGCGGCCGGCTCTTGTGTGTACCCGCAGTCTCGGCACCAGTGAGCTCGGCGCTGCCGGGTTGGCGCCGTCCGGGCGGCGTAGCAGCGCCGCGGCCGTGCTGACTTCCGCCGGGACGGGCAATCCACCGCGAGCGTCGTGGCCCAATTCGGCGAACCAGGCCCGCGCGGCCGCGGTCGCCGCCACCAGCTCACCGGACCGGTCAAGGACGACCAGCCCGGGCGCACCCGCGGCGGGTCCCTCGGCCGCACTGGCCATCAGCACCCCGGCCCGGAGGCCCTCGGCGAGATGTGGCGCAAGGCGCCTGACGAGCTGCTCGTCCGCGCCGGAGAAGGTCCGTCCGGACTCACGGTGCAGGCACATCAGCCCCCAGCAAGCGTCACCGGTGCGTAGCACGGCACGCAACTCGTCGCCGAGCCCGAGGGGCTGGAACAGGTCACGGAAGCGGGCGCTGGACTCAAGGTCGCCGCCGGTCGCGCCGGCGAGGGTGCGCACGCCGTCGGGATCCTGGGCCAGCTCCGTCCACTGATTGACGTCGTGGCCCATGAACTCGTTGTCGACGAAGTACGGGATCGCCCGGTCCGGGATGCCCTCGCGGAACGCCTGGGTGAATAGCAGCGTCGCCGGGTCGCTCGTGGCCCACCACAGCGCGTCGACGGGCAGCACCCGTCGCAGCCGCGTCAGGACCTCGGTCTTGAGCCGCTCCGGCGGGTGACCCTGGTGGCACACGGCAACGATGGAGGCCGTGACGTCCTGCACCGCAGATCGGCTGGCCATGGGCCCCCTCTACTGGCCCACTCTAGAACCTCGTCACGATCTCGTACCGGCCGCGGGTCACGAGCTCGACGCCGGTCGCCGCGACTGTGGCGGCCCGGCTGGCCTCTGCGTGCTGATCGCTGACCAGCGCGGCCTCTTCGCTGTCCCACAGGGTCAGCGTCATCGCCGCGCTGGCCGCGCGGTCGAGGAGAAACACGGCCCCGGCGACGCCGGGCAGGTTGCGTACCATCGGCGCGACCCCGCTGGTGACGTGGTCGGCCCATTTCTGCAACGCCTCGGGTGTACCGGTCCACGTGGATGATCTGGCGAACATGGTGACCTCCGTTGATCGATTTCGGATGCCTTCAGCCTGTTCTCGGGAGCGTGGCCAGCCCATCCCATGTTTCTGGGATCCGCGCACGCGTTGCCGGGCCGGGCTGGGCCCGGTCAGGTGCCCAGTGCCCGTGACAACAGGGTCCGGCGGTTACGCGCGGAGGTCTTCGCGAAGATCGACTTCAGGTGATCCTGCACTGTGTGCTCGGACAGGAACATCCGGCGCGCGAGTTCCCGGGTGTCGGTTCCGCTCGCCAGATGGCCGAGCAGCTCGTTCTCGCGTGGGCTGAGGCCGAATGCGCGGGCGAAAAGGGCGACCCGCTCGGGGGGCGAGGCCTCCTCGATGGTGACCGCGATGTCGCGCTCCGTCGCGGGCCCGGCGTCGCCGATTCTGGCTGCCCGCAGGGTCACCCAGAGGCCGTGTGACAGGTGCACCCGCGCTGAAGGCGGGTTCTGGTCGACGCCGGCCTCGACAGCCAGCAGTTGCGCGGCGACGTTATAGGCACTCGCCGGGATCGGCGGGCGGTCTTCCGCCGGAGGGACGAGTATCCGCAGGTACTCCTGGGTCTGGGGGGTCTGCCCTCGCACTTCGAGGTCGGGGGACAGCAGCAGCACCACGGGGCCGAGCCGCCGCGCGTCGCCCGGGTCACGGGCGGCGAACGCGTTGGCCTGACTGCGGCGCAGCGCGAGCGTCACCGGTTCGGTGATGCCGGTCAGGTAGGCAGCCTCGGCCGAGCTGAACCGCGCCACGGTGCCCGGCCTCCAGAGGTCAAGGAATCCCCAGCATCCGAACCGGTCCCTGAACACGAGCGACGCCACGTCGCCGATGCCGTAGCTGTCCAGCAGGTCGCGCCAGAGCAGGCTGCGCGACGGCTCACCGCTGGTCGCCTCGTAGAGCAGTGCGACCGGGGCACTGCGCAGTGTTGTCCACCGGTTGACGTCGGTGAGGTACTTGAGCCGGATCAGGCGAGGAAGCTCCGGCAGGCACGGGACGTCGGCCAGCGGCGCGGAGCCAACCGAGGTCTCAGGGTCAGTCAGCAGCCAGGCGTATGCGTCGAAGCGCACCACCTGACGGACTTCTTCGAGGAGCCGCAGTCGCAGCGTCCTCGCATCACCGGCCGAATCGCATATCCGCACGACCCGCTCCCGCGACCGTCCGGATACCGCCGGTGTGATCATGTCCGGAGAATACGCGCCGGTGAAAACCTGGATCTCGCAGGCCGGTACCGCGGAAGACCCCAGGGACTTGGGATGGGCGACTTTCACCAGCCCTTCTAGCGTGGAGGAAGACAACATCCCATCTGGCCGAGGAGCCACCATGTCAACACTGCACATCGAGCACGCCGTTACCGATTTCGATACCTGGAACACGGCGTTCGGGCGCTTCGCTGAGCTCCGACGGCAGTCCGGAGTGCGCCAGCAGCGCGTCCAGCGGCCGGTCGGCGACCCCCACTATGTGGTCATCGATCTCGACTTCGACACCACCAGCGAGGCAGAAAGCTTCCTCGGCTTCCTGCGGGCAAACGTCTGGTCCTCCAGCGACAATGCCCCCGCACTCGTCGGGCCACCACAGGCAAAGGTTCTCGAAATCGCCGCAACTCAGTAACTGATTGCCGCCGGCAGCTGATTGCCCCTGGCGGCGATGCCCCCGGCGGCGATGCCCCCGGCAGCGCGCTGTTCTAGGTGTGGCTGGACCTGTGCGATATGGCGGGCTCGGGTGCACATTGGGCAGATGAAGATTCGACACCTGGACATGGCTCCGTCAGTGCACCCCGAGGCCTATGTGGCGCCCACCGCGGTCCTCAGCGGAGAGGTCCGCGTCGGCCGCGGCAGTTGCATCATGCACGGCGCAGTGCTCGCAGCCGAGGGCGGCCCGGTTGAGATCGGCGCCAATTGCGTGATCATGGAGAACGCGGTGTTGCGCGGCAGCCCGCGGCACCCGCTCATCATGGGTGATCACGTTCTGGCCGGCCCGCACTCGCATTTGACCGGCTGCGGGATCGCCGACGAGGTGTTCATCGCCACCGGCGCCATGGTCTTCAACGGCGCGCACATGGGCCGGGCCAGCAGCGTGGCGCTCGGCGGGGCGGTCCACATTGGCTGCGTCGTGCCTCCGCTGACCCGGATCCCCATCGGGTGGGTGGCGGTCGGTGACCCCGCACGCTTGTACCCGCCCGGCGAGGCAGAGGCGATTCGGGCCGGCCTCGCCGAGGTCGGCGGGGGATTCCTCCCGTTCGTGTTCGGCGTCGACGACGCCGGCGACCGCCGCGAGCAGATGCAAGCCGCGCTCCAGCGCTACACCGCGGCAATGGCCCGCCACCACCGCGAGGACGAGATCATCTCCGGCTCGGAAGGCGGTGGATGACCCCGCACAGGCATGCATCACTCGCCGCGTGAATCCTCTGTAGTAATAGGACGCGGCGCGGGAGGCGTTTGTTTCTGCCGGGGGCGGCTGGGTGGGGGCGTCCTCCTGGTGCGATAGTGCGGGCTTGGTGTCCCAGGCGCAACACAGGAGGACGTCCTATGAGTAAGCGTAGGGCCGACGAGGGGTGACCTGCGGCGGAATGCGCGGAAGGCCCGGTTGCGGGCGATAGTGCCGGCGGGTAAACGCGGTGGCGGGCTGGATCTGGGTGAGAAGAAGCAGGCGCTGGTGGTGACTGGCGTGGATGGGCAGATGCTGGCGCGCCGGTGATCATGAGCGATGGACGACGGCGAGTAGGGCGGCGTAGGACCGGACGAGGGCGGCGTGCTCCAGTGGGAGCAGCGGGCTGTCCGCACGGCAGCCGTCGGCGACCCACTGATCGGAGATGTCCATCGCGCGGGCGCGGTGCGCCGCTGCCGGGCGGACCTCGGCCTCCGGTTCCCGGTACAAGAAGGCGTAAAGGCGGGAGAGCGCATCCACCAACTCGTCGCTGGGCTGCCCGGCCTCCGTACCGGCCGTCCGGGCTTCAGCTGTCCCGGCCTCAGTCGTTCGGGCTTCAGTTGACCGGGCTTCACCGGAGTCCGTGCGGGGTGCCAGTCGCTGCCGCTCCCGGTGGGCGCGCCACCAGGCCACCTCCAGGCGAGCCGCCTCGGCCACGTCCTGCGGCTCACCATAAGCCAGCCGGACCAGGCCGTAGAAGCGCCGCATGCATCGGCGCGCACCGTCTGGATCGTTGTCGGACGCCGGCGCCCAGAGTTGGTTGGCGCGGAGCACGAGCCAGGCGCCGTGCAACGTCCGCAGCCAGTCCATGCCGAAGCCGGCCTGGACGAGCCCGACGGACGCGACGAGTAGCCGCACCCACTCCCGGCGGTAGTAGGCGACCCACACCCGGTACTCCATGTCGGCGATCTGGGCCGGATTGAAGGACCGGAGTCGACCCGGCCCGCCCGCGGCCCCGCTTGCTGAGTCCCCCATCGCCCCATTTCCTCCTTCGAGTCGCCCCACTTCATGTTCCATGATCGCGGAGGATTCGCGGCCGCATATGACGCGGATCCTCCGTAGTAATAGGACGAGGTGGTCTCCGGGCTGCCGGGCGTCGCCATGATCGCGGTGGGGTCCGCCCCTGGGGGGCCGGGGGTTGTCTCCGGGCTGCAGGGCGCGGCCATGATCGCGGTGGGGTCCGCCTCGGTTCCGGAGGGTAGTTTCCCGGGCCAGCCGGGCACCGCGATCATAGACTCGGCGCCTCACGCACAGCCAAGCATGGCTGAGAGGGGGCTGTGAGCCGTCCCCGGGCATTCGGGCCGGGTTGCTACGGTCCCTTCATGGGTCTGCGTCGGTGGGGCTGGAAACGAGTTGTGGCTGGGCTGGCCGCGGCCGCGGTGCTGGTCGCCAGCGTGGTCGTGATCGTGGTCGCCACCACCCGCCCGGCGCCGATCAGCGTCCGCGACCTGCGTATCCCGGTGGTGGACGGGCCCAATGGCAACCAGCGCGTGGTGCTCGACGCCACCTTTCTCACGCCGGCCGGCGCTGGCCGGGTTCCCGCCGTCCTGCTCGCCCACGGTTTCGGGGAGACCAAGGCCGCCGTCCGGCCCGAGGCCGAGCAACTGGCCCGGGCCGGGTTCGCGGTCCTCACCTGGACCGCCCGCGGGTTCGGCGACTCCACCGGGCAGGTGGCGCTCGACTCCCCGGATTATGAGGTGAAGGACGTCCAGCAGCTTGTCACCTGGCTGGCCCGCCAGCCCCGGGTCCTCCTCGACCGGCCGGGCGATCCACGGGCCGGCATCGCCGGCGCCTCCTACGGCGGTGGGATCGCGCTGCTGGCCGCGGCCTATGACCACCGGATCGACGCCATTGTCCCGCAGAGCACGTGGAACAGCCTCGCCACCGCGTTGTTTCCGAACGCCGCTGGTGGCGGCCCGGCCGACGGCGTCTTCAAGAAGCAGTGGGCTGGCCTGCTGTTCGCCCAGGGCGCCGTCGGCTTCGGCCACGCGGGACAGGGCAGTAACGCCGGCCAGGGCAGTAACGCGGGCCTGGGCAGTGGCGCTGGCGGCAGCGGGACCACCGCTCGTAGCAACGGGACCAGTGCCAGCGGCAGCGGGGCCAGCGCTAGCGGCAACGGGGCCAGCGCTAGCGGCAACGGGGCCAGCGCCCAAGGGTCCGGCCCGGCCAGCGCGGCGGCGCTGGCCAACGCGGCGGCGCAGGCGGCCCGGTGCGGGCGCTTCCTGCCCCGGATCTGTGCCATTTACCAGCAGGTCGCCATGGACGGGAAAGCCACGCCGCAGGCGATCTCGCTGCTGCAGCGGTCCAGCCCGGCCAGCGCAGCCAGCCAGATCGACGTCCCGACCCTGCTGATCCAGGGCGAGAACGACTCCCTCTTCGGGCTCGATCAGGCCAACGCGAACTACCAGGCGATCCGGCATAACGGGGCGCCGGTGGACATGGTCTGGTTCAACGGCGGTCACGACGGCGGCGATCAGGAAACCAGCCGGGTGAACGCGCTGACGCAGCAGTGGTTCGAGCACTGGCTCATGCCTGCGCATCTGCTGTTCCACCCCGGCAGCAGCGCCAGCACGGGCGCCGCCAGCACGGGCGCCAGCACGGGCGCCGCGGGCCACAACAGTGCCGGCCTGAGCACCGGGCAGCCAGGTTTCGCCGTGAGCCGGGACCGGGGCTTCGACCCGTCGAGCAACGCGGACGTGCTCGGGGTGGCCACGGCTGCGGCGTACCCGGGACTCGGCGGGACCACGCACACCACGGTGCGGCTGACCGGGCCACCGCAGACGATCGTCAACCCGGCCGGCGGCGCCCCCGCATCGATGTCCGTCTTCCCCGGGCTCGGGTCCCTGGCCTCCAGCGGCCTCGCCTTCGACATGCCAGGCCAGAGCGCGGCATTCACGTCTGCCCCGCTGGCCGCGCCGATCCGGATGACCGGCTCAGCCAGCGTGACGGTCCGCGTCAGCGGCGCGCCCGACATCACGTTGTTCGCCAAGGTCTACGACGTTGACCAGGCCGGCAATGCCACGCTGCCCGACCAGCTCGCGGCGCCGGTGCGGGTCGTCGGCGCGCAAGCGGGGCGCGTCGTCAGGATCCGGCTTCCCGCGATTGACTACCGGTTCGCCGCCGGGCACCAGCTCCGGCTGGTGCTGACCGCGACGGATTTCGCCTACGCAACCTCGCCGGCGCCGGCGACCTACCAGGTGGCGCTGGCCGTCCCCGGCCTGTCGGTGCCGGCTGATCCCGCGCTGACAATCGCCGGCGGCGGGGTTCCCTGGTGGGCCTGGGCGGCGCCGATTGCGGCCCTGGCTGCGGCGGCCATGATCCTGGCCACGCGGCGACGGCGCTTCCCGGACACGCTGGTCCCCGAACTGATCGGTGTGCCACTGGAGATCACCGGCCTGACCAAGCGCTACCGTGACGGCCAGCTCGCCGTGGACGACCTGTCGCTGCGCGTGGACAGCGGTCAGATTCTCGGCCTGCTCGGGCCCAACGGCGCGGGCAAGACCAGCACGCTGCGGGCGCTCATGGGCCTGATCCGCCCGGGCACCGGGACGATAACGATCTTCGGCAGGCGGGTGCAGCCGGGGGCGCCTGCGCTGTCACGGCTCGGCTCATTCGTGGAAGGGCCCGGCTTCCTCCCGCACCTGTCCGGGCGGGACAACCTGGACCTGTACTGGCGCGCCACCGGCCGGCCCGCCGCCGACGCGCACATGGCGGAGGTGCTCGAGGTCGCGGGCCTCGGCGCGGCCATCGACCGCAGGGTCGGCGCCTACTCGCGCGGCATGCGCCAGCGGCTGGCCATCGCCCAGGCCATGCTCGGGCTGCCCGACCTTCTGGTCCTGGACGAGCCGATGAACGGCCTCGACCCGCCGCAGATCAGGGAGATGCGCGACGTGCTGCTGCGTTACGCCGCGGACGGCCGCGCCGTGATCCTTTCCAGTCACATGCTCGCCGAGGTGGAGCAGACGTGCAGCCACGTGGTCGTGATGCACCTCGGCCGCCGCCTCGCGGCGGGCACGGTGCGCGAGATCATCGGCGACGGCGCGGCGCTCGTCGTGGGCACCGCCGAAGCTGAGCGGGCCGTCACGGTGCTCCGCGAGCTGGGCGGGATCGAGTCCGCGGAACCGCACCAGGACGGGGTCATCGTCCAGCCCAACGGCCTGGCCACCTCCGCCGTGGTCGCCGCGCTGGTCGGGGCCGGGATTCCGGTGGACCGGGTGGCTCCAAGCCGCCGGCTCGAAGACGCGTTCCTGGCCCTCATCGCTGCGCCCCCAGAGAAGGAGGGCGGATCGTGATGGCGGCGAATGTGAGCGAGCCGGAGGGGCGCGGCGCCGCCTGGACTGACGCGCCGAAGGGGCGCGGCGCCGCCTGGACTGAGGAGCGAGGAGCGAGGAACGAGCGACGAGGGACGAGGGAAGGCGGCGCGCTAAGCGCCCCGGAGGCGCATAGGAAGCAGAGCGTGAGCGCGCCGGGCTACAGCCCGCGCCGCACCCTGCCATTCAGCGTGGAGTTCGTCCGGCAAATGCGGCGGCGCCGGACGATGATCGCGTTCGGATTCATGCTTGTGCTTCCCTGGATCCTGGTGGGCGCCTTCGAGGTGAGCGGCCCGTCGTCGGCGAATAATGGCGCTCCCGGCCTGGTCACCGTCGCTACTCAGGGCGGTCTCAACTTCGCGACGTTCAGTATCTTTGTTTCTGCGGGCTTCCTGCTCGTGGTCGCGGTGGCGTTGTTCTGCGGGGACACCGTGGCCAGTGAGGCTAGCTGGTCGTCGCTGCGTTACCTGCTGGCCGCGCCGGTGCCGCGGGCCCGGTTGCTGCGGCAGAAGCTGGCCGTCGCGCTGACCTACTCGACCGTGGCGATCATCAGCCTGCCGGCCATGTCACTGCTGGCGGGCACCGTGGCGTGGGGCTGGCATCCGCTCCGGCTGCCCAGCTCGGGGGTGACGCTGCCGGTCGGGGCGGCGCTCGGCCGGCTGGCGGTGGTGCTGGGGTACGTCCTCATCACTGAGCTGGTGGTGGCGGGCCTCGCCTTCCTGCTCTCGGTGTCTACTGATTCCCCGCTCGGCGCGGTCGGCGGCGCTGTGGGGCTGGTGATCGTGAGCAACATCCTGGATGCCGTGACGGCCCTCGGCTCCTGGCGGGAGATCCTGCCGACCCATTGGCAATTCGCGTGGCTCGATGCGGTGCAGTCGCAGATCACGTGGGGCGGCATGATCGAGGGGGCTTCGGTCTCGGTGTCCTACGGGATCGTCCTGCTCGCCCTGGCCTTCCGCCGGTTCCGGGTGAAGGACATCGTTTCCTGAGCGGGCCGGGCCCGTCGGGGGCCGCGTATCAGGTTCCGGATCGCCAGCGGTGCGCCGCGGGGCTGATCACCCGGTAGCGCCGATCACCCGGTAGTGCTGATCATCTGCAGTGCTGACCACCCTGCGGTGGTGGTGGCCGCCGGAAATGGGTTACCCCACCCCGGGTGCGGCAGGTCCGGGCTCCGGTGGGCCGAGCATCAATGTGCTAGCACGTCTGCGGCCCGGGATGGGCCATGGCGCCGCGCCGCGTGGCGCAGTACGCCGGCCGCGTGGCGGGTGACCCGCCCGCGGCACGTTCGCCTGTCACGCAGCGGTACTGGGCCGACCACCCGATCGCCACCGCGCGGCTGACCTGGGCGCTTGCCTTGCGCCAGAGATGCGCCCTGGCTGGGCGGCCGGGTCAATGCCGCGCTAATGCCATCTAAATGACGTAGGCCACCTACCACACGTGCTCGCGGGACACCTTGAAGAGAGGCTCTCGTCCAGGCTGCTGAAGGCACGTGTGAACCCACGAATGAGGTAGGTAAAACAATCCGAAAAAAGGAGCCTTCGAGCCCCGTCCGGTCATAGCCTTTGGGCTTGTATCTCGCCTGGCGCTGGGGACGATGGGGGAAGGAAGCATGGCAGGACCGACCGAGGATGACCGCGCGCGCGAAACCGCGACGGGCGGCGATAGCATGCCCGTGATCTTGATGTATCACTCGATCGCTCCGTATGTGCATGATCCCTACCAGATCACCGTGACCCCAGCGCGCTTTGAGCAGCAGATGCGCTGGCTGCGCCGGCGGGGCTTGCGCGGGGCGTCCGTGCGTGAAGTGCTCGATGCCCGCGCCAGCGGATGCGGGCCAGACCTTGTCGGCCTCACCTTCGATGACGGCTACGCCGATTTCGCCTCCTACGCGCTGCCGGTGCTTAAGCGGTATGGGTTCAGCGCGACGGTGTATGTGATCGCCGGCCGCATGGGGGAGGACAACGAGTGGGACCCCGAAGGACCCCGCAAACCGCTGCTTACCGCAGAACAGGTACGGCAGGTGGCCGAGGCCGGGATCGAGATCGGCTCGCACGGGCTGCGTCACGTGTCATTGCCCAAGGCGCCCGAGAGCGCGCTGGCCGGGGAGATCGACGGTAGCCGTCGCGCGCTGCAGGACGTAAGCGGCCAGGATGTGCCTGGATTCTGCTACCCCTACGGGGATATCGACGCCGCGGTCGTGGAGGGTGTACGCGCCGCGGGTTACGCCTACGGCTGCGCGATATGGCCTTCGGAGTACACCGGGCAGCACGCGCTCCCGCGCACCTTCATCGGTGAGTCCGACTCGGCCCCGCGCCTCTGGGCCAAGGGGCTGCGGCACTGGCTGACCTGGGACTACCGCGGCCCCGGTGCGCGGCGCTTCAGCCAGCGAAACGCCGCTTGAAATACGTCGCTCTGCGTAGGCGACCTACCCCTGTTGGCCTACGTCCATGAGGGATACGGATGGCACAGTCGTGCTCAGTAAGTAATTGAATTTTCTGATTCACCGATGAACGGGTCATGAGGGGATCGTGCCCGGTTCAAGGTCTAGGGGGAACGCCGACAGTGGCAAATAACCAACTCTCGCTCGCGGTCAACGGCCCTGGGCGCCTGCTGCAAAGCAAGCTGGTCGCGTTTGAGAAGCCAGCTGTGCGGCTGGGCGATACTAATGGCAACGGCAATGGAAATGGGAATTCCGCCAAAACGTGGTCCGTGGCCATCGTGGGCCTGGGCTATGTCGGGCTGCCGACCGCACTGGCGCTGCACGGCCGCTGCCGGCGGATCATCGGGATCGACGTCAGCCAGGACCGGCTGGATGAGATCTCGGCGCGCAAGGCCGATCTCAGCGACCCTGACCGCGCCCGACTCGATGACGCACTGGCCGATGGCACCTTCGAGCTGACCAGCAAGATGGCCACCATGGCGCAGGCTGACGCGGTCATCATCTGCGTGCCAACCCCGGTGGACAGCGACAACACTCCCGACCTTTCCGCGCTCCGCAGCGCGTGCGCCACCGTGGTGGCCCATGCCCGGCCCGGCCAGACGATCATCCTGACCTCGACGACGTACGCCGGCACCACCGAGGAAATGCTCGCCCAGCCTCTTGAGGAGCGCGGGATGCGCATCGGCAGTGACGTGTTCGTGGCGTTCAGCCCCGAACGGATCGATCCCGGGAATGCCGAGCACCTCCAGCGCGAGACCCCGAGGGTACTCGGCGGGGTCACGGCCATCTGCGCCTACCGAGCTGCCCTGGTGATCGGTGAGCTGACCGACGCCGTGTACCTGGTGAGTTCGCCGGCCGCCGCCGAGGCGACCAAGCTGTACGAGAACATCTTCCGCGCTGTGTCCCTGGCCCTGGCGAACGAGTTCGCCGATGCCTGCCGGGCGCTGGATCTGGACCCCATGGAGATCACTCTCGCCGCGGGCACCAAGCCGTATGGCTTTCTCGGGGTCTTCCCCGGGCCCGGCGTGGGCGGTCACTGCATCCCCTGCGACCCGCACTACCTGCTGTGGCAGCTGAACAAGCAGAACCACAGCTCCCCGCTGATCGAGCAGGCCATGAAGTCAATCGACCTTCGCCCCGAGCGGGTCATCGAGCGGGCCGGGGAGGTCCTCGCCGATTCCGGGCGCAAGCTGGCCGGGGCCCGGGTGCTCGTGGTCGGGGTCAGCTACAAGCCGGGTGTCCGCGACCTGCGGCAATCCCCCGCGATCCCGCTCATCGCCGGGCTCATCCGCGAAGGTGCGGACGTGCGGTATTACGACCCGCTGATTCCCAGCGTCCGGCTGCCCGACGGCCGGCTGGTCAACAGCACGTCATCACCGTTTGGCGCTGACTATGACCTCGCCGTGATCCACACCGTGCACCCAGGCGTCGACTATTCCTGGGCGCAGGACAGCCCGCTGGTCCTGGATGCCACCTACAAGTTCGACGGTGCCACGCACTGCTCGGTGGTTTGAGGACTGAAACGATGACCAGTGACCTGAACGGTATCGACGCAACCACCCCGGCCGTGGTGCTCAAGTTCGACCCGAACGTGATGCACCACGGTGGTCTGGGCGCGATCCGCAGCCTGGGGCGGCTCAGCGTGCCCGTGTACGGGGTGCATGAGGGACCGTGGGCCCCGGCCGCGAACTCCCGGTACCTTCAGGGCAGGTTGTTCTGGCAGCCCAGTCCCGATCATTCCGAACGAATCCTGGCCGGGCTGATGCAGCTTGCTCAGCGAATCGGGCGTCCGTCGGTGCTCATCACCACGGATGACGCTGGTGCGATCTTCCTGGCGGAGCACGGCGACAGCCTGCGGGAATGGTTCTTGTTCCCGGCCCCCCCGGCCGATCTGCCGAGGCAGCTGGCGGGCAAGTACTCGATGCATGAGCTGTGCCGCAAGCTGAACGTGCCCAGCCCGCAGGCCACCGTCCCCTCGTCGCTCGACGAGGCCCGTGACTTCGCGAGCATGGCGGGCTTCCCGGTGATCGCGAAGCTGACCACGCCCTGGAGTCACGGGGGCGCGCTGCGCAGCACATCGATCCTTCATTCCGCGGCCGAACTGGACGAGATGTACCGCGCCTGCGAGCGTGCGGGCGCTGGCCTCATGCTGCAGGAGTACATCCCGGGTGGGCCGGGCCAGGACTGGTTCTTCCACGGGTACTGCGGCCAGGACTCTGTTTGCCGGCCCGCGTTCACCGGTGTCAAGGACCGGTCATATCCGGCGCACGCCGGACTGACCAGCCTCGGGCACTCGGCGCTGAACATCCCGCTTCGTGATCAGGTCACCGGCCTGCTCTCGGAACTGTCCTATCGCGGGATCACCGACCTTGACATCCGCCTTGACCAGCGGGACGGCCAGTACAAGCTGCTGGATTTCAACCCGAGGGTCGGCGCGCAGTTCCGGCTCTTCCAGGATGCGGCCGGCGTGGACGTGGTCCGTGCCGCCTACCTCGATCTGACCGGGCAGGCCGTGCCGGAGCATGAGGCGGTAGACGGCCGGCGGTTCCTGGTGGAGAACTACGACCCGATCAGCGCGCTCGGCTATTGGCGCAGCGGGGAGCTGGGACTGAAGTCCTGGGTGGCTTCCCTGCGCGGAGTGGACGAGGCCGCCTGGTTCGCACGGGACGATCTGCGGCCCTTCGGGCTGATGTGCCTGCGCATGAGCTGGCGGATGGTCAGCCGGCCGTTCGCCCGTGGTGGGGGTGGCGCAGGGCCGGAGATGCAGCCCCGCTACCGGCGCGGGCGGGCGGCGGCCAGGCTCGGCCGCGGCCCGGGGAACCCGCCATCGAACACGGCAAGCCTGGCCACCCAGCAAGGGGAACCAGAACTTCATTCCGAGGGGGAAACGAAATGAGCAGCACCGTTGACGTGGCGATCGTCGGTGCCGGACCGTACGGGCTCTCGGTCGCGGCCCACCTGCGCGGTGCTGGCCCGAGCTTCCGGCAGTTCGGCCTGCCGATGAACCTGTGGCGGGAGCACATGCCCCACGGCATGTTCCTGAAGTCGCAGGGCTTCGCCTCGAACCTGTCCGACCCGGACGGGACGCACACCCTGGAGGCATTCTGCAAGGCCACCGGGCGTCCCTACGCGAGTTACGGGCTGCCGGTGCCGCTGGACACGTTCGTCGCCTACGGCCAGTGGTTCCAGATGCGGCGCGCCCCAGGTCTCGAGGAAACCCTGGTCACCAGGGTCGCCGCGAAGGACGGACAGTTCGAGCTCAGCCTGGCCAACGGTGATGTCGCCCGCGCCCGGCAGGTGGTGCTGGCCGTTGGTGTCGAGCACTTCGCCCACATGCCCGGGGAGCTGAGCTGGCTGCCGGAGTCGGCTTGCACGCACAGCAGCGCCCACACCGACCTGTCCCTCTTCCGCGGCCAGCAGGTCATCGTGGTCGGTGCCGGCCAGTCCGCTCTGGAGACCGCCGCGCTGCTGCGCGAGAGCGGGGCCAGTGTCCAGATCGTGACGAGGAAGCCGAGGGTGAACTGGAACGGGCCCCCGCTGGCGCTGGACCGCCCGCTGCTGCAGCGGATGCGGGAGCCGGAGGCCGGGCTTGGCTCCGGCTGGAGCACCTGGTTCTACTCGCGCAAGCCCAACCTGTTCCGGCACCTGCCCGAATCCACCCGTGTCTACCGGGCGCGGTCCGCGCTCGGCCCGGCCGGAGCCAGCTGGCTGCGCGAACGTGTCGAGGGCGAGTTCCCTGTCCTGACCGGCCATGCGCTGGAGTGGGCCAAGGCCAGGGCGGGCGAAGTGCGGCTGGGGCTGGCCACCAGCACCGGTGAGCACAGCGAGCTCGCTGCGGATCATGTCATCGCGGCTACCGGCTACCGGCCCGACGTCCTGCGGATGGGGTTCCTTGACCAGCAGCTGGCATCGCGGCTGCGTACCGTGGCCAACACGCCAGCGGTGGGCCGGGACTACGAGTCCTCGGTACCCGGGCTGTACGTGGTCGGCCCGGCCGTGGCGCCGACCTTCGGCCCGGTCATGCGGTTCGTCTACGGCGCAGACCACGCGGCGGGGACTGTGGGACGGCGGCTGATGGGCAACGCCAGCCGGCGGACCGATGTGACCGTGGGCGCAGGGCTTTAACAGTGAGCGAGCCAAAGGGGCGCGGTGCCGCCTGGACTGACGCGCCGAAGGGGGGCGGCGCTGCCTGGAGCGAGGAGCGAGGAGCGAGGAACGAGCGACGAGCGACGAGGGAAGGCAGCGCAGTGAAGGGGGAAGGGGAGGCGGGCGGGGCCCCGGAGGCGCAAAGCAAACAGAGCATGAGCCTTTTCACGCCCGGCTCACCGCCGGCGCCTGCGGCCGTGGCTGACGCCGCCGCACCGGATGGCGTGACGCCAGCCTTGACGCCGCCCGCCGCGGAGAACCCGGCCCGGTCCCGCCGGTGGTCCAGCCAGCTCGGAGCGGTCGCGGTGCTGCCACTGGCCGACCTGCTGGTGCTGCTGGCCGCGACCGCGATCGCCGGGCACTACGGCTGGCGCGCCGCGCTCTACACCGGTGCCGTGCTCGTCGTGCTCGCCGTCAGCGGCCTGCACCGGGTGCGGATCTGCCTACGGGTCTTCGATCAGGCCGGGCGCCTCATCACCGCCGCTGCGCTGCCGGCGTTCCTCGTCCTGCCATGGATGTCTGCCGCCGACGCGCTGAGGATGGTGGCCTGGTCCGCCGGGCTGCTGATGGCCGGCCGGGTCGTGGTCTGCGCGGCTCTGCGTGCCGCGCACCGCCGCGGCCTGCTGACCGAGCCGACCCTGGTGGTGGGGGCCGGAGATCTTGGCCAGCACGTCGCCAGGCTGCTGCATGAGCATCCTGAGCTGGGCCTGAGCCCGCAGGGCTTCCTGGACAGCCGCCCAGCGGCCGGAGGGCTGGCACCGCCGATCCTGGGCCAGGTCACAGACCTGCGTGAGGTTGTGGCCCGTCATCACATCAGGCGCGTCATCGTGTGCTTCCCGGGTAACCAGGACGAGGAGATGGTTCCGGTGCTGCGTGCCTCCCGGCCGCTGGGCGCCGACATCTGCGTGGTCCCCCGGCTGCATGAGCTGGGTGCCATCGTGCCGAGGGCCTGCCTGGATGACGTGTGGGGCATCCCGCTCGTCCCGCTGCGGCCCGGCCGGGCGGCCCTGGGCGCGTTCCTGAAGAGGGCATTCGACGTCATCACCGCCGCTGTGCTGCTCACCCTGACCGCGCCTTTCCTCCTCGGGCTGGCGGTAGCGGGCCGGCTACAGCTGCGCCGCCCGGCACTGTTCCGCCAGGTCCGCGTCGTCGGTTCGGGCAGGCTCGCCGAGATCGCGAAGCTGCGCACTCTCGGGGTGCCCCATGGTTCGGATAGGTGCTGGGACCCGGACACGTGCTGGTCAGCGCCGACCGAGCGGTGCACCGCGCTCGGCAGCTTCCTGCGGACCACGCACCTGGACGAGCTGCCGCAGCTGGTGAACGTGCTGCGAGGGGAGATGTCGCTGGTCGGGCCGCGCCCCGAGCGCCCTTACTTCGCCCGGCGGTTCGGGCAGGAGGTGCCCGGATACCACGACAGGAACCGGATGCCCGCAGGACTGACCGGCTGGGCCCAGGTCCACGGGCTGAACGGGGACACCTCGATCCACGACCGGGCCCGGCTCGATAACCAGTACATCGAGAACTGGTCCTTCTGGCTGGACCTGATGATCCTGGCCCGCACCATTGCTGCCACCGTGGCCTCGGCCGCGGGCGCACTGACCGGCGCTTCACGCAAGGCGGCCGCGCGCCGGCTCGCTGAGCGGCCGCCCTTTAAGGAGCTCATTCTTGCCAATTCGAGGCTCAGCTTCGCTGATTCTGAGCCGGCTTTTGATAACTCGTCTTTCTCTCATTCGTCACACGGGGGTTCACGGTGAAGGTTTTGCATGTGATTACGGGGCTGGGTGTTGGTGGTGCTGAGTTGCAGCTGCGGTCGGTGTTGCAGCACAGCCGGCATGAGGCTGAGGTCGTGACGTTGTACAACCCGGGGCCGGTGGCGGAGATGATCGGCGCCGATGGGGTGCGGGTGCGTGATGTGGGGATGTCGCGCAATACGCAGGTGGGTGTGTTGCGGCGGTTGCGGCGGCTGATCCGTGATGGCGGTTATGACGTGGTGCATGCGCACCTGTACCGGTCGCAGGTGTACGGGCGGCCGGCAGCGTGGCTGGCCGGGACGCCGGTGGTGGTCTCGACGGAACATTCGATCGGGGAGACGCACCTGGAGCGGCGGAAGATGACGGCGGGTGTGCGCGCCCTGTACCTGGCGACCGGGTGGTTCTCGCAGATGACCATCGCGGTGTCGGCGACGGTGGCGGACCGGATGACCGGCTGGGGCGTGCCGGCGCAGAAAGTGACAGTGATCCCGAACGGGGTGGACCTGGGCCGGGTGGCGTTCGACGGTGTGGCGCGGGATCGGGTGCGCGCGGAGTTCGGCGCTGGGCCGGGGGAGTTCGTGATCGGGGTGCTGGGCCGGCTGGATCCGAACAAGCAGTTCCACCTGGTGATCGAGGCGGCGGCGCCGCTGCTGAAGGCGGGCCGGGCCAAGCTGGTGATCGTCGGCAAAGGTGACGAAGGCGAGCGGCTCGAGAAGACCGCCGCGGAGCACGGAGTGGCCGGACTGGTGGTCTTCGCCGGGGAACGTCATGACGTCGCCGGGGTGCTCTCAGCGTTTGACATGTTCGTGGCGTCCAGCGCGCAGGAGACGTTCGGGCTGTCGGTGCTGGAGGCGCTGGCGAACGGGCTGCCGGTGGCCTACACCACCTGCCCCGCGCTGGAGGGGCTGAGCGTGGCCCGGGCCACCCAGGTGCCGCACAGCGCCGCCGGGATCGCGGTGGCGCTGGAGGCCGCCACGGCGGCAGGGCAACTCGAGCGGGCGCCCGAGCCTGCGGTGGAACGCGAGTACGGCATCACCGCGGTCACCGCCCGCATCGATGACCTGTACGAGCAGATCGCCGGCCGGCCTGGCCCACGCGGCCGCGCCGCCCGCCTGGCCCGCCGGACCCGCCGCGCCCCCGTGGCCGCGGGCACGGCACCGGCCACGGCGGCGGCGCCAGCAGCAGCGCGGCCTGGCGGTAACGGACGGGCCGTGGACGCGGCCATGGCGAAGACGGCATCCCCGGCACCGGCCGCGGCGGCCAGCAACGGGCGTACTGCGGGGGAGCCTGCGGGGATGACGGGAGCAGAGCGATGAGGTATTTCGTGACCGGCGCGGCCGGGTTCATCGGCGGTCACCTGACCGCTGCGCTGCTGGCGGATGGGCATCAGGTCACGGGCCTGGATGACCTGTCAACCGGGCAGATGTCCAATCTCGACGCCGCCACCAGCCATCCCGGCTTCACCTTCACCGAGGGCACCATCCTCGATCACGGCCTGGTCACCCGGCTGGCGGCCGGTGCAGACGTGATCTTCCACCTGGCCGCCGCGGTCGGCTCGTTCGTGATCCGCGACCACACCCTCGAAGCGATGCGCACCAACATCCACGGCACCGAGAACGTCGTGGACGCCGCCCTCGCGGCCGGCGCGGTCCTGGTCGCCGCGTCCACCAGCGAGATCTACGGCAAGAACACCAAGATCGGGCTCCGCGAGGATGACGACCGGATCCTCGGCTCCCCGCTCAGATCACGGTGGAGCTACGCCGAAGCCAAGGCCATCGACGAAAGCCTCATCGAGGCCACCACCCGCGAAAAAGGCCTCCAGGCGGTCATCGTCCGGCTCTTCAACACCGTCGGCCCCCGCCAAACCGGCCGCTACGGCATGGTCATCCCGCGCTTCACCCGCCAGGCCCTGGCCGGCGAACCACTCACCGTCTACGGCACCGGCGAGCAGATCCGCTGCTTCTGCCACGTCCACGACGTCATTCCCGCCCTGACCGGCCTGGCCGCTACCCCCGCCGCCTACGGCCTCGCGGTCAACCTCGGATCCACCGAGCAAGTCACCATCAACACCCTCGCCGCCAAGATCATCACCGCCGCCGGGTCACCCTCAGCCATCACTCACGGCAGCTACCTCGACGCCTACGGACCCGGCTACGAAGACATGCAACGCCGCGTCCCCGACTGCACCCTCGCTACCAGCCTCACCGGCTTCCATCCCACGCGCACCCTCGACACCATCATCCGTGACGTCATCCACGACCAGACCGCCAGCCGCAACACAGTTGCCGCTGCGGTGTCCGCATCGTAGTCACCGGGCATGCCGCCATGAAGAGCCACATGCCATCGCTCACCGGGGCTGCCCCGGCTGATGTACCTGGCCAGCTGGGTGCGCCGCACGCCTCCACCATCTCCATGGCACTCCGATGATCCCCTGGTGGGCACTGGCCGTCCTGATCTTTGGCGCCAACTTTGCCATCTGGGGCTTCATCGGCGTCTGCCGTCAGGTTGCTGTCCTGATCCGGAAGGTGCCCAGCGCACGGGCCGCGCGCCGCACCGCCGGGCGGTCCCCGGCCCGGCTGGCCGGCCCGCAGGCCCAGCCCGCCACATGGCGGGTCGTGGCGGCCCCGCCGTCGGCAGGTCCATCCGCGGGTAACGGGGACCTGGTCAGGAAGCGCGGACCGGGCCAGCTTCCGGGTGATACGGAGACGCTGACCGTGCACGACGTCGCGGTCCTCATCGCGGCGCACAATGAGGCGCTGGTCATCGAGCAGAGCCTTGAAGCGATCATGCAACTGGTGCCACACGCCAACGTTCACGTGGTCTCCGACGGCTCGACAGACCGCACGGTCGAGGTCGCACGGCGCGCCGGGGCGAATGTGATCGAGACGCAGGAGAACCTCGGGAAGGCGGGCGCGCTGCATGAGGCGATCCAGCGCTTCGGGCTGCTCGACCGGTTCCGCGCGGTCATGCTGCTGGACGCGGACACCCGCGTGCTGCCCGGTTACTTTGATGCCGCACTGCCGATGTTCGACGGCCCCGAAGTGGTCGCCGTCGCGGGCTGCGTCAAGACCGACGGTGACCGCAGGCTGACTCCGGTCGGTAACGTGCTCATCGGCCACCGTGAGCGGATCTACGCGATCGGCCAGCGGGTGCTGAAGTACGGGCAGACCTCGCAGCACTTCAATGCGACACCCATCGTCCCCGGCTTCGCCAGCATCTACCGCTCCGAGGTGCTGCCACGCATTGACATGAACCCGCCCGGCCTCGCGATCGAAGACTTCAACATGACGTTCGAGGTCTACCAGAAGCAGCTGGGCAAGGTCGGCTTCACGCTGGGGGCCGTCGCGGTCACCCAGGACCCGGACAACCTGCATGACTACATCCGGCAGACCAAGCGATGGGCGCTCGGGCTCTGGCAGACGGTGCGGCGCCAACCGCTACGCCCGAACCTGTTCACCGCCATGGTCGCCCTGCTGCTCTTCGAGATGGTGATCTCAAGTCTGATGTTCCTGCTGCTCCCGATGCTGCTGCTCGTCTTCGTTGTCCCGGAACTGCTGGGCGGCGCGCAGTTCTGGCCGTGGTTCGCGCCCGTCTACACCGTGGCCGCCGCTCATGTGAAGCTTTCCACGGTGTTCTTCGGAATCGTGGTGCCCGACTACGCCCTCACGGTCGCCGTCGCCCTGCTTGACCGGCGGCCGCGTCTGCTCGTCTGCGGTTTCTTCTTCCCGGTCATGCGGATGATCGACGCCGCGATCGGAATCTACGCGATACCCATGGCCTGGCTATCGCGGTCCAACGGGCGGTGGAAGAGCCCCACCCGTAGCATCACGGTCAGCGGTCAGCGGGCCACGGGCGGCGTCCGAGCCGCCGGCGCTGAAATGCCTGCGCTCTCGGCGGTGCGCCTGGCTCGCACCGCGAACACGGCCCCGCCGAATGGTGTGGGCGCCGCACGCGCGGCATTTATGGGAGAAGTTCGTCATGCATCTGGATGAGGACACCGCCATGCCGGCGGTGCAGAGTGAACCTATGAACCCCGTCCGGCTGCTTCTGGTCGATGATCACCTGATGGTCACCGAGGCCCTGGCATCGCGCCTGTCCACGGCCATGGACCTGTGGGTGGCCGGGCGGTGCACCACAGCCGATCCCAATCTTCTCGACATCGCCCGCGGCCTGCGTCCAGACGTCATCACGATCGAGGTTGAGCCGCTGGGCTCCGCCGTCGGGGAAGTACTGCGCGCCCTGGTGGCGGTGCGGCCAGAAGCACGGGTCGTGGTCCTCAGTGCCGACCACAATCTCGCGCACGCCGTGGAAGCGGCCCGGGCCGGCGTCGCGGCCTGGGTGGCCAAGGAGCAGGGCGCGGCCGAACTCGAGACCGTGGTGCGCGGGGTATGCGAGGGCAAATCCTGGTTCCCGCCGGACATGCTCGGCGAGATACTCCGTGAGCTGCGGGCTGACGTCAGCCGGGCCAAGGAGCACGAAGACCTGCTTGACGTGCTCAGCCCACGGGAGCGAGATGTCCTGCTCAGTATGATGGACGGCAAACGGGGTCGGCAGATAGCCCAGGACCTGCTCATATCGACAGATACCGTGCGAACGCACACCCGCAACATCTTCGCGAAGCTGGATGTGCACAGCCGCCTCGAAGCTGTCCGGGTGGCTCGGGCCGCTGGCCTGAAACCGCCGGAGCATGCCCGATAACTCCGGAGTAAGCACAGATAAGCACCGACTATAAGCACCGACTACAGATAAGCACCGAAGATAAGCACCGAGCACGGACCGCCACTGAGCACAGATAACCCCCGGACACAAAGACGAGCCCGGAGCATACATGAGCGGAGATGGGCAGGGGCCCGGCGCGGCCCCTGATGCGCTGCGGATCGCGACGGTCATCACCCGGCTGGAAGGCGGCGCGGGCCAGCATGCCCTGCGCGGCGCCCGGGCGATGAACTCCGACGCCTTCCAGATGACGATCATCACCGGCAGCGGCGGCAGGCTGCTCGACGAGGCCGCACAGGCGGGCCTGGAGGTCATCATCGAACCCTCGCTGCGCACGCCGATCGATCCCCGCAGCGACCTCCGGGCGCTGCGCCGGCTCGGCTCGCTCTTCCGCGAGCGGCATTTCGACGTGGTGCACACGCACACCGCCAAGGCCGGCACGGTAGGCCGCCTGGCCGCCCACCGTGCCGGGATACCGAGAATCGTGCACACATATCACGGTTTCCCGTTCCACGAGTTCCAGCGGGCGCCGCGGCGAAGGGCCTACGTGGCCATCGAGCGCCGGCTCGGCCGGATCACCGACCTGGCCCTGTGCGTTGGTACCGGCGTGGCCGTGGAGGCGGTGCGGCGTGAGCTGATCGCGCCGGAACGGGTGCGCACGATCGGCGTGGTGGTAGACGGCGCGGATCAGGCCGGGGCGGGATTCCCGGTCGCCGGGATCCCCAGAGAGGCACCGCTGGCGCGCCGCCGGGCCAGGCTTGCGCTCGGCCTGCCAGCCGACGCCATGGTGATCGGCGCGGTCGGCCGGCTGACCTACCAGAAGGCACCCGAGGACTTCCTCGCCGCGATGCGGCGGCTGGGCCGCCCGGACGTGATTGGCGTATGGGTCGGCGGAGGCGAACTCGCCGAGCGCATCGGCCGCCTGGCCGCCGCGATGCCAGAGGTGACGGTCGTGCTGGCCGGGGAGCGCACCGACGTGCCCGAACTGCTTCCGGCCTTCGACGTATTCGCCCTGCCCAGCCGCTACGAGGGCCTGCCGACGGTGATCGTGGAGGCCATGGTCTGTGGCGTGCCGGTGGTGGCGACCGCGGTCAACGCCGTGGCCGACGTGGTGATCCCGGGTGAGACCGGCCTGCTGGTGCCGCCGCGGCGCCCGGAGCTCATGGCCCGGGCGATAGCCTTCCTCCTCGACTCACCGGCCGCCGCCGCCGATATGGCCACCGCCGCCCGCGCCCGCCTGGGCAGCCGGTTCGGTGAGTCGGCGCTGCGCGGCGCACTCACCGAGGCATACACCAGGCAGCCCTCGGCCGGTAGTTCCGCGGCCACGCGTTTGGCTTAGTGCCCGGCGGGCGCGTCTGGTGATGTCCTGGCCAGCGTCGTGAGCGCCAGGCAGGACTGCCTGGCCAGGTCGTGCCGAAGCACTGGACCGAATCCGCACCGCACTGCTGTCCGTTTATCCGTAAACATTCACTTAAACACAGCCTAACCCGTCAGGCTGCACACGCTTCTCGTAATGCCCCATTGGGCACTTGTAGTGCAAGTACACCCCTCTGGCCACTATTATGTGCCTAGCACCGCATGCCACAAATTGAGCAGCGTGCCTCATCCAGCGGCGGCCTCAGGGGAGCCGGGCGCCGGGGAGTGCAGAACCGCAGGGGGTGACAGGACCCGAGATTCCGGCGTGGGACACGGGCGCTGCGAGGGGGCGCCGTTACGGCCGAGACTGGCCGCGGACATCGTCCGGTTCGCATTTCCCTTGTCGCCCCGCCGGTCAGCGTTGCGCTGCCCTGGCTGCCCAGGGCGGGGAGGGGGGGCATCACGATGGAGTTGCCGCTGGACCGGCGGCACAGTCACGGCCGCCGGCGGTCGGATGGCGCCGAGGCGCTGGCCGCACGGGGCTTGCTACATGATCTCGGGCACCAGATGACAACCTTGTCCTACCTGGTCGAGGCGGTGCGCGGAGACGTTGTGCTGCCCGAAGACTCTGGCTTCCGGATGGAGCTGCTGTCCGTGGAGATGTCCCGGATGCTCGATATCGTCTCGAGCGAGATCCCGGACTCCCGCGAGGCCGAGGAGATCGCCACCGTCGGCCTCGTGTCGCTGAGCGGCCAGGTGGCGCAGCTGGCCAGGTTCGCTCACGAGGCATCCGTGGTGCTGCTGCCCGGGCCTGCTGTGAGCGTCGAGGCGAGCCCGGCGCTGCTCTGGCGGGTACTCACCAACGTCGTTGACAATGCGGCGCGCGCCGCGGGCCCCGAGGGCACAGTCGAGATCGGGATCCGTGAGGAACAGGCCGGGTCCGATGATCCGGACGCGGTCATCGAGGTGACCGACGACGGTCCCGGTTTCGGTCATGGCCCCCCCGGTACCGCCTCACTGGGCCTGGGCGTGGTGACCTCCCTGCTCGAATCGTGCGGTGGGCGGCTCGAGGTGCAGGCGCCTGAGGCCGGCGGCACCCGGGTCCGGATCATGATTCCTGTCCGGGCCGGTCCCGTCGCGCCGCCGGACGCCCGGACGAGCCGGTGAAGCCGGTGGTCAACCTGGTGATCGGTGACGACCACAGCGTGTTCCTCGACGCCATGTCGTCGGTCCTCGTCCAGCGCGGCTACGAGGTCACCGTGGCCCACAGCGTGGCGGACACCGTCGAGTCCGTCCGGCTGAAGCAGCCGGATGTGTGCCTGATCGACCGTCATTTCGCTGGAGACGACGGCATCGAGGTCATCGCCGAGATGATCGCGGTCAGCAGGGGCACCAAGGTGCTCGTGCTCAGCGCCGACCCCGACACCGATGGGATACTGCAGGCCCTGCACGCCGGGGCTTCCGGCTACCTGCACAAGACCCGCGGGGTCTCGGCACTGACCGGGGCCATCGAACGGGTGCTGCGCGGCGAGGTGGTCGTCGACGTCCCGAAGGCCACCAGGAAGCGGCAGCCGGCGCAGATGGAAGACGCGCAACGGCTCGCCGCCTACCTCACCCCGCGCGAGCGGGAGTGCCTGGAACTGCTGGTGGAGGGCCTGGATACGGCGGGCATGGCAACCAAACTCGGGGTCTCGCCGGCCACCGTGCGAACGCACGTTCAATCGCTGCTCATCAAGCTTGGCGTGCATTCCCGGCTCGAAGCGGCCGCATTCGCCGTCCGCCACGGGCTCCTGGGCGCAGGCTCCGAGAGTCCGCCCTTGCGCCAGTCCGGCTGAAGGTGCCCAGCCATGAGCGGTCGACCTCCGGGCCAGGGTGCCGGGCTCGGCGCGCCGACAGTCAGGGGCTGCCCGGCTCTGTATGCGTCGGCTGCGCGTCGGCTGACTGCGCATCGGCGTGCGCGTCGGCTGGCTGCGGCGTGCCCGCACGGCGGCGGCGCCGTCGTCGTGCCCGGGCCCCGGCCACCCCGGCGCCCAGGCCGAGCAGCACCAGGATCGTGACGTCCAGGATGCCTCTGGTGAGGCTGCGCGGGGTGGCGAGGATGCTGTACTCGTCGGTGATCAGCCAGCCCTTGCCGGACAGAGCCAGTCCGAAGCTCAGCCCGCTCGCGTCGGCCGGCAGCGGAGGTGTGGTCCAGCTCGCCTTGGCCCATTGCGTGGCCGCCGGATAGAACGGGCTGGATGTCCAGTACAGGAAGCGGCCCTGGGGTGTCCGGTAGTAGACCGAGAACTGCGTGTGGCTGCTGGACTTGTACCAGGTAGCGAGATCATAGGACTGGCCCCCAGTGACCGGGATCGAGCACTGGCCGAGATCGAACTGCTGGATCAGCTTGGCGTCGCCGCTCTGGTGGCGGGTCATGGTCAGGCGCATGGCCCACCGACTGCTGTGGCCACCCCTGATCCGCAGCCAGGTCACGTTGTTCTGGCCGTACGCCGCCTTCATCCAGCACCGCGGGGGGAGGACGGGCATAGTGGGGGCCTCGACGACAGGGTCCACCGCGCCCGAGTTACCGAGAGTTTCCAGCGAGGGATTGGTGACGCCGTGCCGGTGCGCGGCCGGCGCCCTGGCCATCGGCCGCAGCGGCCCGCCGACGACCTCGCCGACCGTCTTGACCAGGGTGCCGACGTCTCGCCGCCGGGCAAGCCATTTCGCGAAGGCGTTCAGCAGGGACAGCCGCACCGTCAGGACGGAACACTGATGGGCGCTGCACAGGTGGTGGAAGACAAACGGCAGCCAGCCGCCACCGTGCTGCTCGGCGGTGGTGACGACATGCTCCAGGCCGGCCAGCGTCCACGAGCCGTCCACCTGCCCGGGAACGCGGATCGCATAGGAGTCCCTGGGCGGGATGGTCTCCGCCACAGAGCACAGAGGGCACCCCGCCGAGCGGAGGCCGATCACGGTCCGCGCGCTGTTGAAGCCGCATTCCCGCACGATCGCCTCGGTCGCCGGGCTGTACGCCCCGCCGGGGTAGGCGAATGAGGTGACATGGAATCCCCACGTGATGAGGGTGTTCCGACCGTCGCAGATCTGGCGGCGGGCCTCGGCGGGGGCGATGTGGGGCACTTCGAGGTGCGAGACCGTGTGGCCGCCGATCTCATTCCCCTGCGCCGCGAGTGTATGCAGGTCGGCGAGGGTCAGGTAGTGAGGCGCCCCGACCGCGCCGGCGATGATGTAGAAAGTGCCTCTCATCCCGTACCCGTGCAGCACCTGCGCGGCCGCCATCTGGTCGGCATCGCCGTCATCGAAGGTGAAGCTCACCACGGTCCGCCGGGCCGCCACCTGCTGCTCCGGGCCGGCCGCGGCCTCGGCGCCGCTGGACGGCAGCGCCGCGAGCGATGACAGGCAGATGCTCATCGCGGCGCACGCGCCCGCCGCCTTCCAACGCTTAGTAGTCGTTTGATCACACAGAGATACCATCTGGCTGCACAGCATATCCCCCCGGAGTTGCCAGGCGAGCAGTGGGCGCGAGCCGGGCGCCGGCCGGCCGGCACGCTGGTGGCGAAGGGCCGCCCTGGGTGCCATGACCAGGGCTCGCCACGGGCCCCCGCTGGTGGTTGACTCGGCGGAAAGGGGGTGCGGTCAAGTGACGCACAAGGACGGCACGGTGAAGACGCGGCGCGCGGCGCACAGCAAGAACAAGGCGGCCCGTCCGCAGCGGCTGCCCAAGAAGCTGTACGAGACAGAACTCTTCCGGCTGCAGGCCGAACTGGTGAAGGTGCAGGAGTGGGTTCGCACCGAGCACGCCAGGGTGGTGGTGATCTTTGAAGGCCGCGACGCGGCCGGTAAGGGAAGCACGATCAAGCGGGTCTCCCAGTACCTCAATCCCCGCATCGCCCGGATCGCCGCCCTGCCCGCGCCGACCGAGCGGGAGCAGACCCAGTGGTACTTCCAGCGCTTCATCGAGCACCTGCCGGCCGGCGGCCAGATCGTCCTGTTCGACCGCAGCTGGTACAACCGGGCCGGCGTGGAGCACGTCATGGGCTTCTGCACCAAGGTGGAGTACCACCGGTTCCTGCACCAGTGCCCGATCTTCGAGCGCCTGCTCGCCGAGGACGGCGTCCTGCTGCGGAAGTACTGGTTCTCGGTCAGCGACGAGGAGCAGCAAATCAGGTTCCGGTCCCGGCTGGACGATCCCATGCGCCGCTGGAAACTGTCCCCGATGGACCTGGAGTCGATCACCCGGTGGGAGGACTATTCCCGGGCCAAGGACGAGATGTTCATCCACACCGACATCCCCGAGGCCCCGTGGAACGTGGTCGAGAGCGACGACAAGCGGCGGGCGCGGATCAACATGATCGCGCACCTGCTCACCACCCTGCCGTACCACGACGTTCAGCGGATGCCGCTGTCCCTGCCCCCGCGCCCGGCGTCCCAGGGCTACGTGCGCGTGCCGCGGGACATGCAGACCTACGTGGCCGATTACGCCGCCACCCTGGAAAGCCCCGCAAGCAACTAGGGACCGACGCTTAGATGCCGTAGTTTCGCGGTGTTCTCCCTGGCCAGCTTGCGGCTGACCCGGGCTGAGGCTGTGCGCCGCCTCGCCGAGCTGGCTGTGCTTGCCTCCGGCGAGTCAGCCACGCC
>Ga0070706_100001085_pt1 | contig 29442 bp, 28 predicted proteins | sample KBSK5501metaG_FD_65476 | JGI IMG/M metagenome (GOLD analysis project Ga0070706, IMG submission 65476) | Corn, switchgrass and miscanthus rhizosphere microbial communities from Kellogg Biological Station, Michigan, USA - KBS K5-50-1 metaG | ecosystem: Host-associated > Plants > Roots >... | reverse complement strand
CGCTTCCCATGAACGAGGATCTTCAACAAATTCAGGATACGGCGTTGGCCGAGATCAATGAGACTTCGGATCGCATTCAGCTCGAAAATCTGAGGGTTAAGTTTCTTGGCAAAGCCGGGGCTATCTCGCGTTTGAGCGAGAATATGCGCAACCTTCCAAAAGAGGACCGGCCGCTTTTTGGCAAACGCTTGAACGAAGTTCGAGCTGCCGTCACCGGCGCTCTTGATGCCCGGCTGGAGACGTTGCAGGCGCAAGGCGATGCACAGTCGTTAAGTGGCGTGGATGAAACGCTGCCTGGGTTCCCGTACCGATTGGGTGCGCTGCATCCGCTAACGCTGCTGCAGGATCGAGCGATCAGAGTGATGAGACGGCTCGGTTTTGCGTTGGCGGAAGGACCCGATATCGACACGGAGTGGAATTGTTTTGACGCGCTCAATACACCTCCAAATCATCCGGCGCGGAACGAATCAGATACTTTTTATCTTCCCGACGGCCGGCTATTGCGGACCCACACTTCCACGGTCCAGATCCGCACTATGCTTGCTGCGAAGCCGCCAATTCGCGTGATCAGTCCGGGCGGCGCTTATCGGCGAGATGAAATTGATGCGACCCACTTGAGCCAATTCAATCAATTGGAGGGCTTGTACGTCGGCCGGAACGTCAGCGTGGCCGATCTCAAAGGAACCCTCGAGTATTTTGTTCAAGAGCTGTTAGGAAGGGATGTGCGCACCCGCTTGCGTCCACACTTCTTTCCGTTCGTCGAACCGGGTTATGAAATCGACATTCAATTGCCCGGAGTCAACGGCGGTAAATGGATGGAATTGCTCGGGTGTGGCCTCGTGCACCCCGCCGTGTTTGAGCAGATTAATCTGAAACGCAACGACAATGCGTACGATCCGGAGGTCTGGTCGGGATTCGCGTTTGGAATGGGATTGGACCGTCTTGCGATGTCGTTGTTCGGTCTGCCCGATATCAGACTCCTGGTGGAAAGTGATCAACGGTTCTTGTCTCAGTTCGCCGAATGAAACTCTCTCTCAATTGGCTCAAGGAATATTTGCCATTTGCGGGCTCGGTCGATCAGCTCGTAGAAGCACTCATTTTTTCCGGCGTCGAAGTGGATGATGCGCGGGAACAGGGCGCTGACTTCGATAAGGTGGTCGTCGCTCGAATCGAGTCGTTTGCCCCACACCCCAATGCCGACCGTTTGAGTGTCTGCCAGGTAAATGATGGTTCCGGAATGCCTCGCCAGATTGTTTGTGGCGCGAAGAATTTTAAGGCGGGCGACAAGGCGCCTCTCGCGTTGCCCGGTGCAGTTCTGCCGGGTGGCTTCAAGATCAAGGCTAGCAAACTTCGGGGGATCGAGTCCGAAGGCATGCTCTGCAGCGCAAAAGAGCTGAATCTAGCGGAAGACGCGGCTGGAATACTGATCCTGCCGGAGAGCGCGGAAATCGGGAAGCCTTTGGGAACGGTCTTTCCGAGCGACACGATCATCGACGTCGAGACTACGCCGAACCGGCCCGATCTGCTGAGCCACTACGGCATAGCGCGAGAGCTTTCTGCTTTGCTGGATCGGTCGAGACCGTCTTTGCCGGCAGTCACGACGGGGAGCGGCACTCGCAACGATCCAAGTGTCGTCCGAGTTGACGCACCCGACGCCTGTCCTTACTACACGGCGCGGTTTATCCGGGGCGTAAAAGTGCAAAAGAGCCCAGCGTGGCTACAGCAGCGTTTGGAAGCTGCCGGTGTACGTTCCATTAATAACGTAGTCGATATCACGAACTACGTTCTGCTGGAATTGGGCGCACCTTTGCATGCTTTCGATGCCGCAAAGATTCGGGAAGGTATCGTCGTCCGAAAAGCTGTTCCAAAAGAGAAATTGCTCGCCCTTGATGGAAGGGAATACGAGCTGCTGCCTGACGACCTTGTGATAGCAGATCATCAGCGGGCACTGGTAATTGCCGGGGTGATGGGCGGAGAAGAGAGTGGTGTTACCGAATCAACCGCTGACGTTTTATTGGAAGCCGCATACTTCACGCCCGGCCCCCTGCGCAAAACGAGCCGGCGCCTCGGGTTGATCTCTGAGTCCAGTTTTCGATTTGAGCGCGGTATTGATCCGGAAATCGTGTTGTTGGCTTCGAGGCGGGCGACTGACCTGATTGTTCAATATTGTGGTGGGCAAGCCGAACCCGAGGCGGTTGTGGCCGGGGCGGTACCACGATTGATCCGGAGCATCCGGCTGCGCCCTGAGCGGAGTGAGGCTCTCATCGGCCTGAAAGTGCCAGACTATGAGAAATCGTTGATCCGTCTTGGACTAAAATCTCTGGGAGATCAGCGATGGGAGACTCCAAGCTATCGGCAAGATCTGGAGCGGGAGATTGATCTTATCGAGGAGGTCGCCCGAATGGCTGGCCTGCATAACATCCCATCCAAGGTAATCAGTTTTGCAACAACCAGCAGCCCAACCGATCACGCGCACGACGATTTTATGCAGCTCCGCCAACGTCTGGTTGGTCTTGGCTTATTGGAAGCGCGCAGTTCTACTTTGGTAGACGACTCGGCATTGAGCTTCGTGTTGAATCAGGGCGGCGGAGTCATTGAGCTGCGCAATCCGTTAGCGAGCGATCAAAAGATTCTTCGCCCGTCATTGATTCCCGGCCTTGTTCGCGCGGCCGAGCGAAACTTTAATCGGGGGTCCACCAGTGTCGGAATTTTTGAGATCGGCAGAATTTTCAGTGCCGGCGAGACGGAGGAGCGAGTTTCTCTGTCGATTCTCGTTTCTGGTGAGAAAGCTGCTAAGAGCTGGAATCAGGCCGCGGCGGTCTATGACTTCTTCGATCTCAAAGGGATTCTGCGGGCAGCGCTGGGGATCGACTTTCAGCTGCGCCGGCAGACACCAACAAATTTTGCGCCATTAGTATGCGATCTGGTCGACACGGAAAACCGGGTCATCGGCCGGATTGGTCAAGGAAAACCGAGCTTGGCCAAAGAGCTCGGGGCTAAGGGTCCGATTTTTGTATCTGAAGTGGCGCTACCGTACGCTCCGCCCCGAACATTTCGCTATAGAGCACTAGACAGATTTCCCGCAGTGACTCGCGATGTAGCTTTTTTTGCAGCCCAAGATCTCAAATATCAGGATGTTCTGGATACTCTGCTGTCTGCCAATGATCCATTGCTGGCTGAGGTGCGGCTGTTCGATGTTTTTGTGGATCCAGAGGGCAAAAAAGTCCCCCTGGGCCAGAAATCAATGGCCTGCAGTTTGACATATCGGGCTAGCGACAGGACGTTGACTCAAGACGAAGTCAATGTGGCGCACAACCGCCTCAAGTCGCAGCTGGTAAAAGACTGGCAGGTGACGCTTCGCGAATAACGGTTCTTTGCCACGGTTAGATTTTTGCCCTGCGGTGCTCGGGATTTCAGGCCAATGCCCCAGACCCGATATACAAAATCCCAGGAGGCTTGGCTGAGCGTACAACAATGACAGGCCTTGATTGGAAGTCAGCGAGTGCGCCAGCGGTTATCCGCCCTTGTTATGAGGGGAATGGGTGCTTCTGCCTAATCGACATCAGCGGGGCAAACTTTTCCATATTCCTCCGGGCATAGTACCCGTTTGAGTTATTGTCATCGTTCAAGTTGACAACATACTGTCCGATTGTTGTACTGCAGCCCTTTTTATGAAAAGCGTCGGTTTAGCAATCGGATTCGTCTCTGTTCTTTTTTCGGCTTCGGCCTTTGGACAGCGGTTAACAGTCTCAACTCCGACTCCAGTGCCACAGGCGCACCGGGTGACTGAAATCGAGTCGAAATTGAAATGGCAACGCGGAAACATTGCTCTGTTAGGGAATTTGGCGACGCTGAAAGTTTCACCAGAGTTTCGCTATCTTTCAGCGGAAGACGCAAAGACGGTTCTGGTCGATCTGTGGGGTAATCCGCCGGCGAGCGCGTCGAGGACTTTGGGTATGATTTTCCCGGCGGACGTGGATCCGATGTCTCGAGACTCGTGGGCCGTCGTGATCACCTACCAGGCGGACGGGTACGTCAAAGACAGCGATGCGGAAAACATCAATTACTCCGACCTGCTCAAACAAATCCAGAAAGCGACGGCCGATGCGAATCCCGAGCGAGTCAAGCAAGGGTATCCTGAGATGACCGTAGTAGGCTGGGCGGAGCCGCCCCACTACGACAGAATCAACCATAAGCTTTACTGGGCTAAAGAGCTACAATTTGGAGACTCGCCGAATCATACGCTTAATTACAGCATTCGCGCCCTGGGAAGGCAGGGGGTTCTGGAATTGAACGCCGTCGCTGGAATGTCCGATCTGGCGGCAATCAAGGCGCGGATGCCTGAAGTAATCTCAATGATCGACTTCAACCCAGGGAGCCGCTATGCAGATTTCACTCCAGGTCATGATAAGGTCGCTGAGTATGGTCTTGCAGCACTCATTCTTGGCGGCGTCGCCGCAAAGGTTGGGTTGTTCAAGGGGCTCTTTCTTGCGCTGCTAGCCGCAAAGAAGTTTGTAGTTATCGCGATTGTCGCTGTGTTTGGATTTATCGGACGAATTTTCGGTATCAAAAAGAAATCAAAGATCGCTCCCGCAGTTCCGTCCGGGGTCATCGGGAATGGACCCAGCCGCTAGGGCTGTGTCGCTTGTATGGGCGAATCTTTCTCGATACTCGATTTTGGGAGCTGGCTCCTGGTCTTCGTTTTTTCGTTAACTGCCCATGAGGCCGCTCACGCTTGGACGGCGCAGAGACTCGGCGATTTGACCGCTTATCAGGGAGGACAAGTCACGCTCGATCCGATACCGCATATCCGGCGCGAGCCTCTCGGAATGCTCATCATCCCGATCGCGTCCTATTTGAGCTCTGGCTGGATGTTTGGCTGGGCAAGCGCTCCCTTTAATTTCGCATGGGCACAACAATATCCGCGACGCGCTGCAATCATGGCCTTCGCCGGACCGGCGGCCAACTTTTGCATTTCCGCAGTAAGCTGGGTTCTGCTCAAAGCCGGACTGTTGTTCGGATTATTCCAGCCTACGATGTTCCCGAGGTTTTCGGAGCTGGTTGCCGCGCCGCCCGGTCTGCTTCACCTTCTAGCGATCTTATTGAGTATTGCTTGTCTGCTTAACTTGCTGCTGGGAATTTTCAATTTGCTTCCACTGCCGCCGCTGGACGGCAGCGCGTTCCCGTTGTTCTTCCTTCCAACTGAGGCTGCCGCAGGCTATCAGCGCTTCATGCGCGCTGGGTGGCTGGTGTTACCTGGAATATTCATCGCGTGGCAATTGTTTCCGAAGATTTGGTATCCCATTCTACGCGCGTTTGTATCGACGCTTAGATAGTCACAACGCCGTCAGCGCCGACACCGCCGACAATGCCAACAACTAATTCACTGCCGCACGATATTTCCGATGTCGGCGCTGACGGCGTTTCTAACCAGGAGGCCACCTCATGTGGCGGCCGCCTAACAGATGCACGTGTAGATGAGGCACCGTTTCACCGCCGTTTGGACCGTTGTTGATTACAATTCTGAATCCTGAGTCGCCGATCCCTAGAGACTTGGCGGTCGCGGTCGCGCGAAAAAGTAGTTTGCTCAACAAAGCGGCATTAGCTTCTGACGCTTGAGCGATTCGCGGAATCACTTTTTTCGGAACGATCAGAACATGGACCGGAGCCTGAGGGTTTACATCATGGAAAACAATCAGGTCGTCGTCCTCATGAATGATCTTCGCAGGAATTTCGCGAGCAATAATCTTTTCGAAAATAGTCATCGGATTGTAAGCACGATATTTTTCGAACTTCCTTCAACTTGGCCTCGCACAAAACGGACGATTTCGTTGCGGAGTTGAGAACAGGTCCGGCTCCACGTTTTAACCGATTGAAGGTGGCGGACACAGGATCGTAATCCATGGATTTCGACAGTTTGTTCAGAGAGAGCGGGCTCCATCCGTTTTTTCAAAAGTTGGAAAAAAGCGAGCTCGTACCCCGGTCCAGCCTCCTTTGCCAGCTCGGTGAGAGAAATTTCGAAAGGCGGATTTAACAGCTCAAAACAAAGTGCGACTTCCGCATATCCAATTGCCTGCAGAACAGAGCGGATAATGTCACCGATCTGCGCGGGCGTAACGACGTTTGAATCGTACTCCGTCGCCAGATAACAGATCACACTGGAGGCGACATGATCCGCCAGCCACCAACTCGCATACCCGGCTTTCTCAGCGGCTCTGCATAGGCAGAAGCGGAGCCAATCTTTGCGAACGGGTGAGCATTCATTGTCGTCTTGCCGTAGCAACGGAAGAGAGTCGAGCAGAGCTATCACGTGACAAACAGATCTGGTTGAAGTGCGCTTTTCTTAACTTTTCGACCGAGAGACTCTATTTCACGGATGAACTCGCCGATATCCTGGAACTGTCGGTAGACTGACGCGTAGCGAATGTAGGCGACTTCGTCTAATGCGTGCAGACGTTCCATTACCCGAATACCAATGGCACTGGCCGGCGCTTCATGATCAAATGTCTGTTCCAGTTCTTGTATGATTTCTTCGGCTGCACGCTCAAGCGCGTCGTAACTAACCGGTCGTTTTTCGCACGCCTTCACCATACCGGCTAAGAGTTTCTGCCGATCAAACGGCTCGTGACGACCGTCCCGTTTGATGACGCGCAGATCTCGCCGCTCAATCTCTTCGTATGTCGTGAAACGATGCTGACAGCCGAGGCACTCCCTTCGACGACGAATCGCCGCGCCAGCTTTCGCCGCGCGGGAATCAATCACTTTGTCCTCAGGATTTCCGCATTTTGGACATCGCATGAGCAGAGCAGGCCAGTGTGACAACCACAAGATATTGTGGTGTCTTGCTAACAAAACACAAGAGAAACTTTAAGGCGCGATGTTCGCACACCTCTTTGATCTTGCAACGCCTCCTGAGATTCTGTTACCGCCAACTTTCGCTTTGCGGTGCTTTATCGACATCGCTCATCGCACGGTTTTCTTCAAACGGTCCGGCTGACGCTACGTCGATCAGCAATTTGCCGGTTGTCTTTCTGCCCTCCAGATCTCGATATGCTTGTCCGATGTCAGCCAGCGGATAAGTGTGTTCGATATGGAGTTTGAGTGAACCGTCGGCAACCCAATTCAGAACTTTGGTTCCGCGCGTTTTCAGGCTCTTCGGATCGGCGATGTGATGCTGCAAACTTGGTCGCGCTAAAAAGATCGAGCCGCTCGCCGTGAGTCGTAGCGGATCAATTGGCGGGACGGGCCCGCTGGATTGGCCGAATAATGCGAGTGTTCCCAACGGATGCAAAACGCTCATGCTTCCTTCATAAGTACTTTTTCCGACCGAGTCGTATACTACATGAACACCTTTTCCTTTTGTTAGATCCTTAACTGCTTGGACAAAATCGGTCTGCGTATACAAAATCGTTTCATCCGCGCCTGATTCGCGGGCGATGTTCGCTTTCTCATCGGTTGATACAGTTGTGAAAACCCGCGCGCCCTTCTTTTTCAGCAGCTGAATCAACAAGCGCCCGGTACCTCCTGCACCAGCATGGACCAGAGCAACCGTTTTTTTGGTGGCTGGATAAGTCGTTTCAGAAAGATATTGAGCGGTAATCCCCTGCAGGAGAGCACCGGCGGCAGAGCTGTCATCCACATTCTCCGGCACAGGAACCAATTTCCATGTTGGAGCCACCATGAATTCGGCAAACGATCCGAGCTGAGAGGGCCAGGCAACTCGAGTCCCAGGTTGAAGTTTGGCTTTTGGTCCAACCTTTTCCACCACGCCGGCTCCTTCAGATCCCAGCGAGCAAGGGAGCGGCGTGCGATAAAGACCTGTCCGCTGATATACATCCAAAAAGTTAACTCCCGCCTTGAGAACTCTCACCAGTACTTCACCGACCCCGGGTTCGGGCACAGGGATATCATCGAGCTGTAGAACTTCTGGTCCACCATAGGAATGCAATCGGATAGCTTTCATAAATTTAGAGTTTCTGGTTCGGCCGCGCAGCCCGGATCGGCGGATTGCTGCGAATGAAGATTTCCTTTTTCGAACTGCCGCGAAAAGCGGTTCGACGCAACCAGATTTCAGATCTCAGTGTGGTTGAGTTGCGGCGCGACATTGCTGCTGTTGCGAGACAAGCTCCAGTGTCCCGCCTTCCATCTCGGCATTTTTTCAAAAGCACGATGATCACTCTTCGCCGTCGTAGTACTCCGCATCTAATCCGCGGATCAGTGCACGTTCCGGCGAACGCACCAACCATTTCTTACTATCATGAAGATAGCTTGACTCGCCGATCGGATTATCCGCAACAACGTAAACAATCAGATCTTCTGAACCGTCATTGATCAACTGATGTGCTTGGCCTGGTTCAAAAATAAATGCGTCCCCGCTTTCAATCACGCTTGTTCCGTCCTGATGCCGCACCGTTCCTTTGCCGGAAATAACGTGATAAAATTCCCATTGCGCGCTGTGAGAGTGGTAAGGATAAGGACTCTTTCCGGTTGGAATTCGCAGGATTTCAACGTCAAAAGCGTGTCGCTCTTTGAGATCGGTGGACGCCGGGCTTCGTCCCAATGCCTCCGAGACCTGTTTGCCTGCACCACAAAACTTGCCTTTGGGGGAAGACCAGGAAAACTCCTCCATTTTGTTCGTATTCACTTTACGCATAGGCGTTTGTTCTACCTGGCTAGAAGATCTAATTGCGCCGGCACTGTCAAACCAACTGCTGGCCCAGCCTCGGAACCCGAAACCCGAACTCGGAACCCTAACCTCTAACCGTGTTCGCGCGCGCGATTTTCGAATCGAGTGAACTCTTTGAGGAAAGTCAACGGCACGTCGCCGGTCGGACCGTTACGTTGTTTTGCAATGATCAGCTCCGCTTCGCCGGCTTTTTCTTGCTTCGCATCTTCGTCGGTCTCGTAGTATTCGGGGCGTACCAGGAGTCCGACCAGATCTGCATCTTGCTCGATTGAACCGGACTCACGTAAATCGCTCAATCGGGGGCGACCACCCTGCTGAGCGCGAGTGTCCGGCTGCCGGTTGAGCTGTGCGATCACGATGATCGGCAGATTCAATTCTTTCGCCAATGCTTTTATGCCGCCAGAAATTTCAGAAATTTCCAACTGCCGATTGTCTTGGGCGCGTCGAGTTGTTGATCGCAACAACTGCAGGTAATCCACAATGATCAGCTGAATGTCGTGCTGAGATTTCATCCGGCGCGCCTTGGCCCGGAGTTCAGTTATCGTCAGGCCCGGTGTATCATCGATAAACATCTTTGCCGCAGCCAATCTGGCTGCCGCGGTAGTGAGGTTTGGAAAATCGCGCTCGGAAAGGAACCCGTTGCGCACCTTCTGCAGATCCACTTTCGCTCGCGAGCAAAGTAATCGCTGGACGAGTTGTTGGCTGCTCATCTCCAGGCTGAAGACCGCGACCGGTTTTCCTACATCCATTGCGACATGCTCAGCGATGTTCATCGCCAGAGCTGTCTTACCCATACTGGGCCGGGCAGCAATCACGATCATTTCCGATGGATGCAGACCGCTAGTCATTCGATCGAGTTCCACGAATCCGGTTGGCAAACCGGTTACCGAACCGCGGTTTTCGTAGAGTCGTTCGATCTGTTCGATAGCTTCCATCACCAATTCCTTGGTCGAAGCCATCTCTGTGGTCACATGTTCGCCGGTGATCGCGAAGATCTCTTTCTCGGCATCATCAAGCAACGGCTCGATTTCTTCCTGCGGATCGTAGCACTGGCCGGCTAGTTTGTTACAAGTCAGGATCAGCCGTCGCAACAGGTACTTTTCGCGGACGATTTCGATGTAGTAAGCGGCGTTAGCGGCCGTTGGGACAAAAGAATAAAGAGAGCTCAAGAACTCGGGGCCGCCAATTTCTTCGAGCTGATTGCGGTCCTTAAGTCCTTGTTTCAGCGAGACAAAATCGATCGGCTTGCTCTTGTCGCTGAATTCGATGACAAGATTGTAGATGATCTGATGCGCCGGAATATAGAATGCATCCGGCCGGAGGCGCAGCACGCACAGGTCCGACACTTCGCGAGGGGAAAGCAGGAGAGAACAGAGAACACCCTTCTCGCCGTCCTCGCTAAACGGCAATGATCTTGGAACGTCCTTGCCGGTGGATAGCCTGTGGACAGCCTGTGAGTAACTGGTTTTACCGGCTTTCCCAGTCGTCCCTTGATTACTCAAGGGGTTCTCAACAGGTTTGATCAAACCTTGAGAACCTTCCGCCATCTTTAAGATGCTGTCTTAGATCGCCGTTTCGGTTTGGCCCTCGAATCAGCGGATTCCGCGGATTCTTCAACTACCACTACCGGTTTAGACGATTTGATATCGAGTTTCAAGGCTGCTGTTACGTCGTGGTGTAATTTAACTTGAATTTCTTTTTCACCACTTTCTTTGATCGGGCGCTCCAGCTCGATCTTGTGACGATAGACTTCGACCCCGAATTCCGCGCGCAGCTTGTCCTCGATGTCTTTCGCGGTGACTGATCCAAAGGCTTTGCCGGTCTCACCGGTCTCCAAAACGAAATCCAGTTTAATTTTGCTCAGCTTGCGGGCAAATTCCTGGGCTTCGTTCAATTCGTGCGCCTCGCGTTCGGCTCGCTTAGCCTTCAGCGTGTTAAGCCGCTTCAAATTTGCCGGAGTAACTTCGTAAGCCTTGTTGGTTGGGATCAGGTGGTTTCGCGCGTAGCCGCTGCGGACTTTTACGATATCGGCCTCGGCACCAAGGCCAGGAACATTTTCTTTCAGGATTATTTCGGTGACAGCCATAGAGCCTCGACAAACGTGGGAGGGCATGACTACATCGCAAGGGCGCGGCTGTCAAGCGGAGGAAGGCGCTTTGCCCGTTCCTTTAGCTTTCCCGGATTACCCGAAGCACTTCCTGAGTATCGGAAAGGTCTTTGAACAGAAAATCTGGCTTCTGCTCTCGAAGCGTCTCGTATGGGAATGAGCCTGTAGCAACGGCGATAGTCCTCGCTCCAAACGAGCGCCCGCAATGAATATCGCGCGGTGTATCGCCGATCACGTAAATATGAGCATCGGCAAACGATCGATTGGTAAATTTTTCTGCCCGTGTCCGGGCGATCGGCCCCAGTTCGTTCCGGTCGTGATGATCGTCGCCAAACGCGCCGATGGAAAAATAGTTATTGATCCCATGGGTCGTTAACTTCAGTTGGGCGCCGCGCTCAACGTTTCCCGTCAGAAGGCCGGTGGTCCAGCCGGTCGTCGAGAGCGTGTCCAGCAAAGCTCTTATTCCCGGCAGAATGACGCCTGGTGATTCAGCAAGCTGATCTCTGAGGCGCGCTAGGTAGCCCCCGATGTAGCGGTTCACGTTGCCGTCGGTTACCGGTAGCGAACGCTTCGCCAGCACCTCTCGGATAATCCCGGTATCGGTATTTCCGGCGATCGTTACGCCCGACAGGTCTTCGTCGAGCCCGAAGATGTCGTTCGCAGCGAGCTGCAACGCCACCCGGCCGGCGCCGTCGGTCGTGAGCAGCGTCCCATCAATATCAAAAAGTAAGAGCTTCATGCCTCCGAACCCGATACTTCGGTTGGCGGCAACTCCTCTTCTTCGACATTGAATTTGCGTTTGCGCTTGTTATTCGGGAGCGGCGACATCGTCATGCTGATGCTCCTTCCCATGAGCCTCGGCTCCGCGTCCACCAAACCCATCGTCGAAAGGTCATCTCTGAGACGCCGCATGAGCTGGTCTCCGAGCTCCGTGTGGCTCATTTCGCGGCCACGAAACTGGAGCTGGAACTTCACTTTATTTCCCTTGTCCAAAAACTCTTCTGCGTGCCGCACTTTGGTCAGGTAATCGTGCGGATCGATGTTCACTCGGAATTTGATTTCCTTGAGCTTCGATGTCGTCGACTTTTTCTCCTTGTCCTGTTTGGAGAGATCGTACCGGTATTTTCCGAAATCGACGATTTTGCAGACCGGTGGGTTCGCTGTAGGCGCGACTTCCACCAAGTCAAGCCCGAGTGACTGCGCTCTGCGAAGGGCATCTTGGAGTTTCATGATGCCCAATTGCTGATTGGTTGCGCCGAGAATCACTCGCACTTCTCGGGCGCGAATTCGGCCATTTACTCGAATCTGTTGCTGAATAAGACTATCTCCTAAGAAGCATACCCAGGAAGCTGAGCGGTATGCTCAATCACGTTGACGTTCGCTAATCTCCTGTCGAATGCGTTCCACAAACCGGGACGCCCCGATAGCTCCCTCATCGCCGCTTTTCCGGCTGCGCACGGCGACTTCGCCGGCCTGCTCTTCTCGGGCGCCGAGCACCAACATATAGGGGACCTTCTCTAACTGGGCAAGGCGAATCTTGGCCCCGATTTTATCGGAACCTTCGTCCAACTTCGCCCGTATTTTTGCCTCGGCAAGTTGGTTTAAAATTCGACGGCCGTACTCGAGATGTTTATCGGAAATCGGCAGGACGCGGACCTGCTCCGGGGCAAGCCAGGTGGGGAAAGCGCCCGCAAAATGTTCGATCAACACGCCGCAGAATCGTTCCATCGACCCGAACGGCGCACGATGTATCATCACCGGGCGGCGCACTGAATTATCAGATGCGGCGTATCCCAGATCGAATCGCTGCGGCAGGTTATAATCGACCTGAACGGTACCCAGTTGCCATTCGCGGCCGATGACATCCTTAACTATGAAATCAATTTTCGGCCCGTAGAACGCCGCCTCGCCGCGTTCTTTCACGTAGGCGACGTCAAGTGCGGTGGCTGCGTTTTCCAGAGCCATCTCCGCGTGATCCCATTGCTCGGGGCTGCCTACATATTTCGAAGAATCCGGATCGCGCAGCCCAATTCGGATCCGGTAAGAGTCCATTCCCAGGGTCTCGAAGATTTTGAAAACGAGCTGCATGCATCCTTCGAGTTCGGCCGCCACCTGTTCTTCGGTGCAGAACAGATGCGCATCGTCTTGAGTAAACCCTCTTACTCGGGTTAGTCCGCTTAGTTCGCCAGACTGTTCCCAACGATAAACTGTTCCAAACTCGGCCAACCGGATCGGTAAATCCCGATATGACCGCGGGCTCGAAGCGTAAATCCGGATGTGCATCGGGCAATTCATCGGCTTCAACAGAAAGCCATCAATATCTCCGCTCTCCAGCCGGTTCGAGAGCTCCGCGCAAGTACATCCTTCGTCTGCAAGTTTTTGAAGAAACTCTGGCTCCACCAGCGGCGGGAACTGCGACTCGCGGTAGAACGGATAGTGACCGGAGGTACGAAATAGCCCCAGTTTAGCGATATGCGGAGTAAACACCTCGGTATAGCCGCGCTTGCCAAGTTCTTCCGAAATGAAGTTTTGTAACTCTTTGCGCAGGATGGCGCCTTTCGGCTTCCAAAGCACTAGTCCGGGGCCTACCTGGTCGTCGATATGGAAGAGATCCAATTCGCGGCCGAGCTTGCGGTGATCCCGTTTCTTCGCCTCTTCGACTTGAGCAAAATAGTTATCGAGATCTGTCCGGTTCTTGAACGCGGTTCCATAGATCCGCTGCAATTGTGGGTTGCGCTCGTCCCCCTTGTAGTAGGCGCTGGCCACCGACGTGAGCTTAAATGCACCGACATTCCCGGTACGCAAGACATGAGGGCCCGCACACAGATCTGTAAAATCGCCGTTCCGGTAAAGAGAAATCTCTTCGTTCTCCGGGATGCTCTTTAAAATATCGAGTTTGAACTTGCTCGGTTCAGGTCTTGGTCCCAGCGCTCCAAGACGGCCCTGTTCTGCCAGTTTGACGGCTTCTGGGCGCGACACGACAATTCGTTCAAATGGTTGATTCTCTTTAACGACTTTCTTCATCTCTGCCTCGATCTTCTCAAAATCTTCAGGCGAGATGTGATGCTTCAACTCCAGATCGTAATAGAAGCCATTTTCCACCGGGGGTCCGGCCGCCAACTGAGCCTCCGGCCAAAGACGCAAAATCGCTGTAGCCATAACGTGGGCACACGAATGGCGCAGCCGTTCGAGGTCGGTTAATTTCAGGCGTTCATCCAGTGTTTTGCGTGCTTCAGTCATGCCGCAGGGCGTTGAAGATACGTGAGGTCAAAAGTGCCGCAACACTTTTGACAGTGTCATCATCGCCGTCAGCGCCGACATCGCCGTCACCGCCGGGAACTGAACAGCCGAAACGGCGAAATGGCGAGATGCCCGGCGACGTCATCCGTAAAGCCTGGCGCGGCGGCACCTCTGACGCCCCTTCGAGGTGCTGTTGCGGGAACCGCTAGGATCGATCGGATCCACGCAACATTTTTTTGTTCTCGGCGCTCACCGCTGTCGGCGCTGTCGGCGTTGCCGGCGATGACGGCGATGATGGCACTGACGGCGTCGTCCATACGTTTCGTGGTTGCGGCACTTTCGGGCTATGTTACTGAAAGCTTGGTACATGGAGTCAGGATTGGTCGAGATTGAAGGGGGTGTCACAGCGCCGCGAGGATTTCGCGCCGCTGCTGTCGCCTGCGGTCTGAAAAGTGGGAACGCAATGGATCTAGGATTATTGATCTCAGATTTCCCTGCCGTCAGCGCCGCAACGTTCACCACAAACCGAATCAAAGCGGCGCCGGTTCGAGTCAGTTCCGAGCATCTGCGATCGGCTGACACCCGGGGCGTAATAATAAACAGCGGAAACGCCAACGCGTGCACCGGTTCGACCGGGATCCAAAACGCGAAGAGAATGGCTAGAGCGGTCGCGGCGCAACTAGGAGTGAAAGACCGTCAGGTACTCGTTTGTTCGACGGGTCGAATCGGGCGTGATTTACCGGTCGAAAAAATCGAAGGAGCTGTTCCATCTTTGGTCGGTGCGCTGACTGAAGCCGGGAGCGGAATGATCGCTCGAGCGATAATGACCTCCGATACTTTTCAAAAAGAGGCTGCAGTCGAATTCAGCGTTGGGTCACAGAAAATTCGCGTGGGCGGTATAGCCAAAGGGGCGGGGATGATCAACCCGAACATGGCTACGATGCTTTGTGTCGTTGCCACCGATGCTCGGATTGCCAAAAGAGATCTCCAGAAACTATTTTCCGCCAGTATCGAGCAATCGTTCAACTGCATTACTGTCGATGGAGACATGAGTACCAATGACACCGCAATCTGCTTGGCCAACGGTCAGGCTGGTAACGAATTGCTCCGTCCTGACCACGAGCATTTCCTTCGATTCGACGAAGCACTGAAATCTGTTACCCGCAGGCTTGCCAGGATGATCGTTGAGGACGGCGAGGGCACATCAAAATTTGTTGAGGTACACGTCAAAGGGGCGTCGACCTATCAAGATGCGAGAAAAGTAGCGGAAGCCGTCGCGAATTCGAATCTAGTGAAGTGTTCCTGGCATGGTGAGGATCCAAATTGGGGCCGGGTAATGGATGCGATCGGCTACTCCTCCGCCAAAGTGCGGGAAGAGATGATCGACATTTTTTTCGATGGCGTGATTGCTGCGCAGAACGGTGTCGCAAGTTCGACACCTGAACAGACGCTCAAGGAAGCGTTACGCCACAAGAGGTTCACTTTGACGATTGATCTGCATCTAGGAGCGGCCGAGTACAAGGTGTATACGACGGACCTCACTCCAGACTATGTTCGGTTCAATATGTCGGAGTAGGAGCGCGGTAGCGCCAGGAGACTGGGAAGCTAGAATCTCGAATTTCGAATCTCGAAGTCCGTTCCAGCTTCTAGCTTCTAGATTCGAGCTTCGATATTCCGCATAACCCGAAAGTTCTATGCTTCCCTTTTCGAGTTGACGTTCAGCGTCGTTCGTTCAGGTTCGTAAGTCTTGCTCCAGTGCGGCGTAATAGGTCCAAACATGTCGAAGAGTGCTCAAATCGGGAAAGTGGAAGCGTTGCTGGAAGCTCTGCCTTTCATCCAAAAATTCCGCGGTCAGACGTTTGTCATTAAGTACGGCGGCAGCGCCATGGAGGACGATCATCTGATCGAGCGCTTATTGCGAGACGTAGTATTTCTTGAAGCTGTGGGCATTAACCCAGTCCTGATCCATGGCGGTGGTAAGGCGATTACCCAACGAATGCGCGAGGCGGGATTGAGTCCTCGATTCGTGAATGGATTGCGGGTGACCGATGACGTCGCGATACGGATTGTCGAGGAGGTGCTCGACGATGTGATTCGCCCGCGCATCGTCGAAACAATTGAGGAATTCGGTGGCCGGGCGACGGGTTTTTCCGGCCGGGACATTTTCAAGGCGAAACGGCTGCCACCGCAGATCGACGGCAAAAAGATGGTCGACATTGGTTACGTCGGTGAGGTAACGGCATTGGATCTCGTCGGAGTCACCGATGCTGTGGAAAGCGAAGTGGTGCCGGTCATTTCTCCAATTGGCCAGGCCGATGATGGAACGATTCTGAACGTGAACGCCGATATCGCTGCCGGCGCAATGGCGGGAGCGCTCAAGGCGTCGAAGATGATCTACGTCAGCGACGTCCTCGGCGTAATGCGTGACGTGAAGGATGCAAGTTCTCTGATTCCGACGGTTAACAGGAAAGAGGCGACCTCACTCATCAAGGATGAGATCATAGAAGGCGGCATGATTCCGAAGGTTCTATCCGCGGTCGCATCTATCGGACAAGGAGTTGGCAAGGTGCATCTCATCGATGGCCGTATCCCGCATGCTCTACTCTTGGAAGTGTTTACCGCAGACGGCATTGGGACAGAGATCGTGCCTTAGCCGCGTTTTCAGCGCCGCTTTACAAAAATGGGCTGTCGACCTATTCGTTCCCCTGACTGCACTAGCCTTCCAAAGAAACTCTAATGCATTCGAGCCGCTCGAAGGGCGCTAGCCAAACATGAACCAACCAAGGTTCAAGGACCTTGCCGATTACAGCATTTCTCTCTTTTACCTTTTGGTGCTTGCGCTGCTGAGCTGCTTGCCGCTTTTGTGGCTGTTCCGCTTAGGACAAGGGGTAGGCTGGCTTGGATATCGATTGCTCGGCAAATATCGGAGGTTAGCACGCGCAAATATCAGGATCGCATTCCCGGATTGGCCTGAGACCGAGGTGGCTCATTGCGCGGAAAGCCATTTCAAGAACCTGGTGGCCAATATGTTTTGTTCCTTCACGCTTTTGAGAAAGCCGTGGCAGGAGATCAAGAAGCATTTCGATCTCTCGATCATGGAACGATCTCGCGAACGCATGGATGCCGCCCCAAGCGTCATCTGGGTCATTAATCATATCGGAAACTGGGAACTCTTTGCGATAGTTCCCAAAGTTCTGCGTCCCGTTACCCACGGATTCATTTATCAGAAGCTTAGCAACCGGTTTATTGATGATCATGTACGCAAAACTCGCGAGCTGACCGGGTTGCGGGTAATTGAAAGGCAGCAAAGTCTGTCACGGAGTGTGGCTTTACTGAAAGCGGGCGGCGACTTAGGGATTTTGATCGATCAGCACGCCGGGGACAAAGGAATTTGGGTTCCGTTTTTTGGTCGCCTGGCGTCGACCACGCCTTTGCCTGCAATCCTCGCGAAGAAAACGGGGGCCGAACTGCTTCCGGCAGCGATTGCGACGGTTGGTCCAGCTCAGTGGCGATTGGAACTGGGCGACTTCATTCCTCAACAAGGGGCGTCGATCGAGGAAGTCACGTACCGCGCGAACTTGGCACTTGAATCGCTGATTACCAAACGCCCGAGCGACTGGTTCTGGGTACATGACAGATGGAAAACGCCGGCTCCAAAATTTCTCTTACGAGGCTACAAGCGTGGCGTTTATGTGCCGGACAGCGCACGCGCTCTGAAACCGTTCCGAGTGCTAGTGCGATCCAGTAACTGGCTGGGTGACGCTGTAATGACCGTACCGGCTGTTCGCAGAATCAAGCGGGGCAGACCCGACATACACTTGTCAATTTTGACCAGGACGAACCTGGCAGAGTTCTGGCGAACCGTGTCAGAAGTGGACGAGGTCATTGCGATACGGGCGCAAGACTCGATTTTTGGCGTCGCTGCGAATCTTCGCGAGAAGTTTGACGTGGCAATTCTTTTGCCCAATTCACCACGAGTTGCGATCGAGTCCTGGCTTGCGGGCATTCCGCGCCGCGTCGGTTATTCTCGGCCATGGCGGGATTGGTTTATCAATCAGATCATCTCAGAGCCGCGACAGCCGGGACCCCTGAGACATCAATCGAATCATTATCTTCGGATTGCTCAGCAGATCGGCGCGGATCTTCAGGAACCGCTGGACGGGGTTATGCCTCGCGAAATAGAGCAAGGGTTAGTCGGCGTCTGTCCAGGCGCGGAATATGGCCCTGCGAAACGCTGGACCGAGTTTCACGAAGCAGCGAAGCGGCTTTCATCAGAACAGAATCTGCACTGGCTGATTTTTGGAACAGCAAAAGAACAGGTTTTCGCCCAGAAGTTGGTCGATACGCTTGGCGCAAATGCGACCGATCTCACCGGCAAGACAACCTTACTGGAACTGATGCAGCATTTGCGCAGATGCCAGCTGCTGCTCACGAACGACACCGGCACCATGCATTTGGCTGCTCATTTGGGTGTCCCGACAGTTTCAATCTTTGGGTCGACCGAACCCGCTCTAACCGGACCAATGGGTGATGGGCACGTGATTATCCGGCACCACGTAGAATGCAGCCCCTGTTTCCTGCGGGAATGTCCATTGGATTTTCGGTGTATGAAAGCGGTGACCGTCGAAGAGGTTGTGGAAAGAGTGAGGGCTAAGTTGGTTTCGACGGCAGTCGTTTCGGGATAATAGAAGGCGTGCCAACGGTCGCGTTGCGACGGCAAGCGATTGGTGCGTCTTCTCAAAAAAGGATCGACCACGGGATAGATGCCTCACACGGCTTGCCACCTCTCTCAATACCCAGGGTTGCACGCAACCAGCACATAACGTAATTGAAGGTCCACTTGTGCACCGAATGAAATCTGCTCCCACTTCTGCCTGGGCTACTTTTGCGGGCAGAGTCACGCAATTCCTGGCAAACATTGTTGCCCATCGGACGAAGTCGTTGGTGGTGCTGGCACTAGCAATCGCAATGGCCGCGACCTTGATAGTCGTCACGCGGCAGAAATTCGATTCTGAGCCATTAGATCTGTTGCCCCAGAAATTCGAGTCCGTGCAGGGTATGAAAGAGTACAACAACGAGTTCTCTAACGCCCGTCAGCTTGTCTTTGGGTTTCTAGGGGATGAAGGACATGCAGACGACGTCGAGGCTTTCAAGGCACATTTCATGGCTGAAATAGCCAAGCAGCCGTGGGTGGTGCGAAAGTTCGATAGCATTCCGCTCCAGACGCAAGAAGGACAAATGGAGCTTCAGGGAGTTGTCCCCGCACTGTTGTTGAACCTTCCTCCGGACGACTTCAAGGAAGCTATGACCTTGCTGGAGCCGAGTGAGATCGCAAAGCGATTAGGCCGCATTCGCGAAACACTTGGCAGCTTCGATCCCAGGACGGAAATCGATGCCACGATCGACCCACTAGGACTCTTCTCGAGGGCCATGAAGCCCTTAGCATCGGGATCATTCATGGAAAGGAGCAGCCTTCTGGCTTCAGAAGATAATCTCTATCAGATTGCGTTCGTAATAACCAATCAACCGGGACTTGGCGCGCACGAATGTCAAGAAATGATGCGGCAAGTTAATGGTTTCGTCGATCAGACTGTATCCGGATGGAGCGGTTACAAACCCCGGGTGTATGTAACCGGCCGCACCGCGTTCGCGGCCCAGATTTCGAAGAGCATGGAATGGGATGCTACGTTAAGCGCGGTTCTCTCGATCCTGATCGTTAGCGGATTGTTTTACCTGGCCTTTCGTCGATTTCTGCCGCTAGCTGGAATCTGTCTTATCCTGTGCTTGTCCGCGATCGTAGCGATCGCTCTGGGCATGCTGATTTTTGGCGGTCTCAACGTGATCGCGATTGCGTTCTTTTCGATTCTGGTCGGCCTGGGAGTCGACTTTAGTCTTCTTCTTTTTGGCAGATATCAACAGTCAAGGAGAAGGGGAGCATCCCATCCTGAGGCGGTTTTTGTTTCAGTCCGTGATATTGGCGCAGCTATCTTCTACGTCGTCTGCACGACAGCAATTGGATTTCTGATTCTCAACCTGAGCAAGAGTTCCGGCTTTGCTCAGCTTGGCACCTTGGTTGCCCTCGGTGTTGCGTTTGCCGGGCTCTTCATGGTGCTCTTTCTGTTTCTTTTCATGAAACGGGTGAAACCGCCGGCCAAGACCGATTTCATGCTCCGCGGGACCACAAGTTTTGTGGAAGGGATGTTCTGCGAGCCGCGTTTCGTATTGGGCTCCGCAACGGTCATCTTGCTTGCCGCTGCAATCATCGCTCTTGCTCCATTCTTCCTGTTACGAATCGACACCAGACCGACCTCCTTGCAGCCTCAGAACATACCGGCCTCAATCGCTCTAAAAGTGCTTTCCGAAAAGCTGAAACAGGAATCGGATCCTGTTATGGTACTGGTCGATGCGAGTGATCCGCAGGAATTTCGGGACCGGTGGGAAAAGATTGATGCTGCTTTGCGGGACGCGCAGAGCTCGGGGCAGTTGAAGTCAGCGAATTCTCCTTTGCCATTCGTGCTCTCGCCGCGGCGCTTTGAGCAGAATCGAGCCGTATTAAAATCAGTCGACTTCCAACAGGTAGACACGGCGGTTCGACAGAGTCTTGAAAGCAACGGATTTGATCCCGATGCTTTTCAGGGGGTCTTTCAGATCTTAAGTCAACTCAAGGCGGAGCAATCAAGAACTGGTTTGCCAGATTGGTCGAAATTATTTCCGCAAAAATCGAGCTGGTGGTTCTTGCTTGATAATTTCTTCTCCAGCAAACCCTTGAGCGCCGCCGGCTATCTTCGTCCCGCTAATCCAATTCGGTCGCAAGCCGATCAACGGAAGATCGATGATCTGGTTCACCGCGCCGATCCAAAGGCGATTGTCAGCGGCTGGTCCTATACATTGTGGGACCTGATTCCATGGGCAAAAGGTGAGCTGATCATGTTCACTTCGTTGGTTGCGGTATTGATCCTCTTACTGCTGGCAATTGTGTACCGGCGGTTTTCTCTTTGGGCCATCCATGCATCAGCGTTGGCTTTCGCTATGCTTGGATTAGTAGCGTCCCTCAAGCTTTTTCACATCAACATCAACCTGTTGAACACGCTGGCGTTCCCGCTCGTTCTGGCGATTGGAGTCGATTACGGGATCCAATTCCTGGTGGTGAGCCGTCGCGAAGGCGAGTTGAAAGAGAATCTAGCGAACGTTTTGAAACCGTTGTCGATATGCGGCCTCGCGACTTTCGCCGGTTTCGCCGTTCTTATTCCGGCGCAAAATCCGGCATTGAGCGGACTGGGCACCGTTTGTGCGATCGGGGTGCTCTGGTGTCTTTTGACTACCTATTTCTACATGGTGCCGGCTTTCGCCTGGATCGCTCGTGAAGCGCCGGCAACGCCGCCATCGCCGACATCGCCGACAACTGGGGGGATGGGACGGTTGTAGGAGCGTGAGAGGTGTTACGGCTAGCACCAGTGCTCGCGCAGACGCGAAGCGTTGCTAGCCCGTTGCCGGCGATGTCGGCGGTGTCGGCGTTTGTCAACCGCGTCTGCGGTTAAATGCGGCCATTGTTCGCTCAGTCTCCCGGCGGACGGCTTTCTCTTTCAGATCGTGGCGCTTGTCGATGGTTGATTTGCCTTTGCCGAGTCCAAGCTCGACTTTGACCCGCCCGTTTTTCCAATACATCCGAAGCGCGACCAGTGCCTGACCTTGGACTGCACTGGCGGAAAAGAGTTTGGCAATTTCCCCTTTGTGTAGAAGAAGCTTACGCCTGCGTTTCGGTTCGTGCTGAGTATGACTTGCGCGCTGGTAGGGTTGGATGTCGGCGTCGTAAAGAAATGCCTCGTTGCTTTCAATTTTAGCGAACGCGTTGTTCAAGTTCGCCAGACCCGCGCGGATCGACTTTACCTCTGTGCCCTGCAGTTCGATGCCGGCCTCGATTCTGTCGAGAATCTGGTAGTTGTGAAAGGCTCGGCGGTTCGTAACGATGTCTGCGGACATGGCAACTTCCCGGCGCGGAGATTTATCAAACGCGCAACGCTCGCGATTTTTCGGTCCTAAGCCTCAGCGGGTGCTTCCGACAAGAACTCGAAAGTCAGTTTGCCGTCAATTATCTCCTTGAGCGCGACGTCGGCGTGCGACATACGAGGCCCAACCTCAACCAGGGGACGGTGGCCCATCGTTAGCTGTCGAACTCGCCTCGAAACAAGGTTCACGAGTAAGGCAGTATTCGGGATGACTTTTGATGCTTCTTCAAGAAGTTGGCTGGACATAGTGAAGGCCGGCGCCTGACCGCGCAGGGAGGAGGAACTTTGAGAGATGAAAGCTGTTTGTCAAGGGGTTTGTATTGGAGGGCTCGACGCTCGATTCAGGTCGCGCAGGAGCGCGACCCTACCCAGATCGGCTGCGTCTCGATTGGTAGGGTTCGCGCTCCTGCGCGACCTAGACCCAGCGCGTGCCAAGGGAGCCTACACGGCTGGCTGCTGCTGAGTCAGGCAATGGAATGCTCCGAGACCCCAGACTAGCTCACGACAATTAATGGGCACGATCCGCCGAGTGGGGAAACACCTTTGCAAGACATCGACAGCCTGTTCGTCCTTTGGAGAACCGAAAACTGGCAAAAGGACGACACTATTCGCGATATAGAAATTCGCATAGCTTGCGGGCAATCGTTGCCCTTCTTTTTTCAAACGAGGCGGCATCGGAAGCTGCACGACCCTTATCGGTGCACCATCCTCCACACGCATGCTTTGGAGTAACTCCAGATTGGCAGCAAGCGGTTCGTGATTTGGATCACTCTGATCTTCTTCTACTACAGTCACGACACTCGTCCGATCGATGAAACGGGTGATGTCGTCAATGTGACCGTCCGTGTCGTCGCCTTCGATTCCATCGCCCAGCCAGAGAATATTTCTGACACCAAGAAAGTCCCGCAGAGCTTGCTCGATCTGTTCTTTTGATCGGCTCGGATTACGGTTTGGATTGAGCAAACAGGCGGTGGTGGTCAGCAACGTTCCGGAGCCGTTCAGGTCAATTGAACCTCCTTCCATGACCAGCCTTGGATAGAAAACCGGAAGATCGAAATGGCTCGCTATTTTGGTCGGCACTACTTCGTCCAGATCGAAGGGCGGATATTTACCGCCCCAGGCGTTGTAATCCCAATCGACCACGGCCAGGCGCGGGGCGTCGCAACGCGTAATAAAGGCCGGTCCGTGATCGCGACACCAAGGTTCGTTGGTCGGAATCGTGAAAAACTGGACGTGATCTGTACCGCGCAGGATTTGGCGAATTTCTTTTTCTTGTGATTCACTTTCTACATTGATCCTGACCAGTTCCGATTCACCCAAGGCGTCGACCATTGCGACGAGAGCCGGTAGAACTTCGTCATACGCGCCCGGAAAACTAATTCCCTCACGCCTCGGCCAGGAAAGCCAGGTTGCCTCGTGGGGCTCCCATTCAGCCGGCATGCGGTAACCTTGCGCTGCGGGCGAGCCCGGGGTGAAACAAGAGCTAATTTGGCCGCTGGTGACTGAACGCATGGAACGCGATTGATTAGACCTTTGCCTGCAACTAATCCAAGTACCTTTTCAGCAGATCTCCGTACGCGTCGATCCGGCGATCACGCAGGAAAGGCCAGTGCGTCCGCTGCTGTTCCAATTGTTCCAGATCAATATCCGCGATCAGGACCTCTTCCTGATCGTTGCTGGCTTTTCCGATGATCTGTCCCGATGGGTCCGCTACGAAACTCTGGCCCCAGAACTCGAGACCATCTCCACCATCGGGCGCCTCATGTCCGACTCGGTTGGGAACTGCGACGAAGCAACCGTTAGCAATCGCGTGCCCTCTTTGAATTGTTTCCCACGAAGAATGCTGGCGCACACCATACTGCGCTTTCTCCGATGGATGCCACCCGATTGCGGTCGGATAGAATAGAATCTCAGCGCCGCTGAGCGCCGTTAGCCGCGCTGTCTCCGGAAACCATTGATCCCAACAGACGCAGACTCCGATTGTAGCATACCGAGTCTTCCAAGACTTGAATCCGAGATCGCCCGGCGCGAAATAGAATTTTTCGTAAAACAACGGGTCATCCGGTATGTGCATCTTCCGGTACTTCCCTAGAAAAGTGCCGTCGGCGTCAATGACTGCCGCGGTGTTGTGGTAGAGGCCGGCGGCTCTTTTTTCAAAGAGCGAGGCGACAATTACAACCTCCAGCTCTTTCGCGACCTCGCTCAGACGCTTGGTAGTAGGACCAGGAATTTCTTCGGCGAAAGCGAAGTATTTGTGGTCTTCCTTCTGGCAGAAATACTGGGTCGTGAACAACTCCTGGAGGCTGACGATCTTCGCTCCTTGCGAGGCCGCTTTCCGGATGAAAGAGATGGCTTTGTCGACATTTTCGGCGGGATTCATTGAACACCGCATTTGGACAAGTGCGATTCTCGGCATGGCCCTTTTAGGATACAGAGATCGGGACCAAGATCCAGGAAGTCGGGTTGTAACCCGAGGTGTCAGCTCTGCCGCCGCTAATGCTATGGCGACACGCGGTCAATCTCTGTATGCTGGATAATGCTTTCTGACATCCGAATTACGATTCATACTGACAAAGGCGACATTGAGGCGACGCTTTTTCCAGGAAAGGCGCCTGTTACGGTTGCGAATTTCTTAAATCTGACGGTTCGCAACTACTACGACGGCCTTACTTTTCATCGGGTGGTTCCTCGGTTCGTCATCCAGGGCGGCGATCCCGCCGGGACCGGCTCAGGTGGGCCCGGTTACCGGTTTGAGAACGAGGTCGATTCGTCTTTGTCGCATCGAAGTGTTGGAGTGGTTGCGATGGCAAACGCAGGGCCAAATACCAACGGCAGCCAATTCTACATTACGATCGCGGATCTCGCGCCCGAACATGTCAAGATGCTCGATGGAAGCTATTCAATCTTTGGGCAAGTCACTCGTGGGCTGGACGTGGCGACCAAGATTTCCAAAGGTGATAAAATTCTCTCGATCGAGATTCTGGATTCGACTGAACCCTTGTTTGCTGCGCAGGCTAAACGTCTAAAGGATTGGAACAAGGTCCTCGATCAGAAATTCGGAAGCCGTCTGGCGCCGGCCCCCGGGTCGTAGCTCTCAGCTCTCTTTGTCTGGCTAAAGTGTCATCCACATCCGATTACGACTATTTACTCCCGGAAGAACTGATCGCCCGATATCCGGCTTCCAGGCGCGATGACTCGAAGCTCATGCTGTTAGACCGGCGAAAACAGCAGATCACCCATCTTCGATTCACCGATTTTCGTGGTTTGGTGTGGTCCGACGAGTTGCTGGTGTTGAACAACACGAAAGTCGTTCCAGCTCGCGTTCGTTTTGAAGGGAGAGAGATACTCTTGATCGAGCAGCTAAATGAGACCGTTTGGCGCTGCATGGTTCGACCGGGGAAATGGTTCTCTGTTGGGCGCAAATTTCAGGTGGGCGACCTTCACGGGGAGGTGATCGGGGTGGTTGAAGAGGGCGACCGGATCATTCGCTTCAAAGAACCGATCGATTTTGACCGAATTGGAGAGCTTCCACTTCCGCCGTATATCCAGCGCGATGTCGAAGAATCGGACAAAGATCGGTATCAGACGGTGTATGCTTCGCGTCCAGGCGCGATCGCCGCTCCGACGGCGGGCCTTCATTTCACGCGAGCGATTTTGGAAAATTTGCCTCACGCGTTTGTAACACTTCATGTGGGAGTAGGAACGTTTAAACCGGTCAAGACCGAAAACATTGCGGAGCATCGGATGCATCAGGAAACATTTGAAGTTGGCGCGGAAGCAGCGGCCCGAATCAATAGCGCACGCCAGGTGTTAGCTGTCGGAACGACAACCGTGCGCACGCTTGAGAGCCTGATGCTGCATCACGGCAAAATCCAGCCAGGCTGCGATCGTACCGATATTTTCATTTATCCACCGTTTGAGTTTCGCAGAACGGACACGTTATTGACGAACTTTCATCTGCCACGATCAACGCTGCTGATGCTTGTAGCGGCGTTCGCCGGGCGCGAATTTCTGCTGGAAGCGTACCGCGAAGCGATTAAAGAGCGATATCGATTTTTCAGCTACGGAGACTGTATGTTGATCCGGTAGCGGGATGGATGGGCGGCAACGCCGTCATCGCCGACAACTACTCAGCAGTCGCGAAGCGACGACAGATCTCAGCCAGGGGTGATCCCGCCGCACGGCGGGAGAACCCCTGGTGCATTCCGTTATATGCCGTCCATCCCGAAGGGATGATAGAGGCATGATTAGTCGATTGGTTAAATGTCGCTTCTACGGCCCCTTCAGGGCCAACGCCATTGGATGAAGTTACCAGGGGTTCTCCCGCGAAGGCGGGATCACCCCTGGCTGTGATTTGTTGTCGCGTTGCGACAAGCGATTCTTGGGCTTCTCAAACCAAACCTCTGCTCCGTCATCTACAGCATCACCTCGATTTAAGAACACGCCGGATGTCCGCCACCACCTTTTCGGTCTCGCGCAACTGATCGAAGTCATAGATGGCTTTCCATTTGCCCGCAGGATCGATCAGGTAAGCATATGCCGAATGGTTAACAAAATATACATCGGGGTCTTCTCCCGGATGGTGGACAAACTCGTATGACGCTCCATACGCTTTCGTTGCTTCCTGGATTTGCTCCTTGTCACCGGTCAATCCCAGAAACGAAGCATCGAAGTAGGGTATGTAGTTTTTGAGTGTTTCCGGCGAATCCCGGCGGGAGTCGACGCTGATAAACAGCACCTGTACCTGTTTCCGGTCGTTTTCTGAGAGCGCTCGATAGATCTTTCCAAAATCGGTCAGTGTCGTCGGGCAAACGTCCGGACAATGGGTGTAACCGAATGAGAACAACACAACTTTTCCGCGAAGCTGGTTCAACTGGAATGCTTTGCCGTTTTGGTCGACCAGACGGAAATCGTAACTGTCTTGCGCTGGTTCGAGGACCTGCCCGTAGAATTGTTCCTGCGCCTTCCGGTAAGCTGTGTATCGGCTCAAGAAAAAAGCGATAAGTATCGTCAACGCGATCGCGCATGCGGTGAAGACCATTCGCCAGTTGATTCCCTGGACCTTGAAAAACGAGCTGAGGGTTCTCTCACTCATTTTGGCGGCTCCTTGGAGACAGGAATCTGGAGGTCGATCTGGTGATCGCCGGGAGCAAACTTCAGTGTCAGCTTCACCTGATCTCCTTCCTTTGGATGAAAGGTTAAGCCCATGATCATAATGTGGTTCCCGCCAGGCTTCAGTTCAAGCGTTCCGCCGCTGGGAATCGTGAGGCGAGGCACGGTCTCCATACCGAGAACCTCATGTCCATTGCGCGTTTGTTTGGTCGTGATCATCGGTTCGACCTTGCCGGCGATGGTGGAGGAACCACCGACAAGCTCTAATGCTGTCTGGCTAAGATTGCGAATTTTCATGTAAGCCGCGGTATCTGTCGCCGCAGGAGCGACCTCGCGAATCCACGCGTTGGTAATTTGAACAGGAGGCGGCTCTGCTGATGCGGTCGATAGCAGTCCGGTAGAAAGGACAGTGATGCATAGAGTTTTTGCTCTCATTTTCTTAAGCTGCGAATGAATCCGATTAACGATTGAATTTGAGTATCGTTCAGATCGGGGTTCGGCGGCATCGCCGCACTCCCGCCTATTGCCTGCGCCCCATTGCGAATGGCCTTACCGATCTGCTCGTCTGTTATCGAGTCCTGCCATTGCCGGCTGGTGAGATCGCGCGGAGAAGCCCCCAGGCCCGTCGATGACGGGCCGTCACCGTGGCCTCCTCGGCCGTGGCAGACGAAGCAGCGTGTTTGGAAAATATCGTTACCCCGGGTGATCTGTTCTGACGTCTCTAGTCGAGACGGTGCGGCGGTTTCAGGCGATTTTGAACAGGCAGCGTTGGTCGCGTACCACGCGAGCGCCACAATGAAAAGAAAAGAGCGGAGCATCAGGCAAGCGCTGTCAAGCTGCTACAGGTCAGTTTCAAGCGGTCCGACTCGTTTTGTTCGAAAAAACTGCTGTAGAAGATCTCGGCATTCGGCTTCCCGCACTCCTCGGGTGATTTCGCACTGGTGGTTCAGGGGCGGCATTTGCAGGAGATTAATCATGCTTCCCGCTCCGCCGGTCTTGGCATCGGCGCATCCGAAAATCACGCGCCGCAGTCTGGCATGGACAATTGCTCCCGCGCACATCGGACAAGGCTCCTTGGTTACATACAAGTCGCATTCGTTCAGACGCCAATCGCCCACTGCTTCCGCGGCCTGTGTGATCGCGAGCATTTCTGCGTGTGCGGTTGCGTCCCCTAACGTCTCAACCTGGTTCCAGGATCGCGCAATTATTTTGTCACCTCGAACGATTAACGCCCCAACAGGCACCTCCTCCGCTGCGGCCGCCCGCCTGGCCAGACGCAACGCCTCGCCCATGTAGTAGGTATCGCTCGAAAAATCCAATAGATCGTCCATGGTATTGTCATTGAGTCGTAGGCGGCAAAGCCTGCTGCCGGCATAGATCGACCCACTCTAATAGGGAAGGAAGAAATTGATGAACAGCAAACCGATAATCGTGGCGCCGTCAATGCTTGCGTGTGATTTCACGCGGCTTGGGCACGAGTGCGAGCGCATGGAAAAAGCGGGCGCAGATTGGCTTCATCTCGACGTCATGGATGGGCACTTTGTCGATAACATTTCATTCGGGCCTCCGATCATCGACTGGATTGAAAAGGTCGCAACGGTACTGCTGGATGTTCATTTGATGGTCGAGAGACCGGGCGATTTTGTACCGCGACTTCGTACCTCAAATATCACAATTCACGTCGAACCAGATTACGACGTCGCAGGAACTCTGAAGGAGATTCGGAGCCAGGGCGCCACCTGCGGACTGGCGATCAGCCCGCCGACTCCATTTGAGAAAGTCGAGCCGTTTCTGGATCAGATCGATCTTCTTCTCGTCATGACGGTTAACCCGGGTTTCGGAGGCCAGAAGTTTATTCCTGCGATGGTAGAAAAAGTGGAGCGGGCAGCGCGAATTCGCAAAGAGCGCGGGCTCGACTTTCACATCGAAGTGGATGGCGGGATCAACCATGAAACCGGCGCGCTGTGTCGTAAGTCGGGCGCAAATGTCATGGTTGCCGGAACCGCGGTATTTCGCGCGCCAGACGCTGCAGAAGCGATCGCAGAGTTGAGGAGATAGCCTGGTTTATTGTGGGTTGGGCGCCGCGTGTCGCGAAGCGACAACAAATGAAAGCCATGGGTGATCCCGCCTCTGCGGGAGAACCCCTGGTAACTGCGCTCCAGATGCGTTGGCCTGAAAGACTTTCTATCGGTCTTCAAGGGAAAATTGATTGTCAGGATGGTTGGAGCTGGAAGATCCAGGAGCCGTGTTGGAGTTGGTTACGGTGATGAAGTTCGGCGTTATAAGGGGTC
>Ga0070706_100001084_pt1 | contig 29442 bp, 24 predicted proteins | sample KBSK5501metaG_FD_65476 | JGI IMG/M metagenome (GOLD analysis project Ga0070706, IMG submission 65476) | Corn, switchgrass and miscanthus rhizosphere microbial communities from Kellogg Biological Station, Michigan, USA - KBS K5-50-1 metaG | ecosystem: Host-associated > Plants > Roots >... | reverse complement strand
CGAGACCTGAGACTCGAGACCTGAGACTCGAGACCCTCCGTTTCCTCCGGTCTCGGCATCCTCGGATAGCCCCAGGGAAACTGAGGCGGCCTCCCCCACACCCTTGGCACGAAGCGGCCGCCGCGGAGAATCGCCTCGCGTGCGAGGTCCACGCGCCAACGGCCGTCGGAGACCAGCGCGTCCCGGCCGTAGCCGTCCACGTCGAGTGAGAACAGGATTCCGCCGATCCCCGTCGGGCTCGCGGCCTCGATGGCCAACCGGTTGACGCCGGCCCGCAGGTGCGGGGCGATCTCGTAGATCGCCAGCGGATCCCCGCGAGCCTGGATGCCGGACCCGACGCGTTCGCCGTTGACGTACAGCGCGTGCTCGCGATCGACGAACAGCTTGGCCCGCGCGGCGGCCGGCGAGACGGGTAGCTCGAACTCGCGCGTGGCGATGAAACGCAGCGGCCGCGGCTCGAGGATGCGGCTCGAATACCAGATCCACTCCGCGGCGCCGGTCGTCGACCGCATCCGGTCCGTGTGCGCCCGATAGACGGCGCGGGCCGCCGCGGAGGCGATCAGGAGAGTCGTCACGGCGTACAGGGCCGCGACGGAGGGACGCGCCAGCCAATCCCCGGCCCGCGAAGGGTTCTGTGCCGGCGTTTCTTGACCCAAGGCGAGCCCGAGGATACACTGGCGCGCAATGATTGCATGACGGTCATCGCCGTTGTTCCCGCGCGTTACGCCTCCGTCAGATTCCCCGGAAAACCCCTCGCTCCCCTGGCTGGCAGGCCGATGGTCGTTCACGCCTTGGACGCCGCGCGGGCGGCGCGGCGGGTCGATCGCGCGCTCGTCGCGACCGACGACGAGAGGATCGCCGCCTGCGTGCGCGCCGCGGGGGGGGAGGCCGTCCTGACCTCGCCGAACGCCGCGAGCGGGACCGACCGGGTCGCCGAAATCGCGCGAAGCTTCGCCGCGGACGTGTACGTCAACGTGCAGGGGGACGAGCCGCTCATGTCGCCCGAGAACATCGATCGAGCCGTCGACCTTCTGGAGAGACCGGATCGGGCGATCGCGACGCTCGCCTATCCCGTCGGCGCGGAGGCCGGGGCGGATCCCGGCGTCGTCAAGGTCGCCGTATCGCGCGACGGGCGCGCGCTCTACTTCTCCCGCTCTCCGATCCCGTACGACCGCGGAGGCCATGTTCCCTACCGCAAGCATCTCGGCCTCTACGCCTTTCGCGCGGCGACGCTCGCGCAGATCGCGGCGTTGACCCCCTCGCCTCTGGAGATGGCGGAATCCCTCGAACAGCTGCGGTGGCTGGAGGCGGGCTATACGATCTGGATAGGAGAGGCGGCGGAGGATTCGGTAGGCGTCGACACGCCCGCCGATCTTCTCGAGGCGGAGCGGCGGATGCGTAAGGAGGTCTCCTCGTGAGCACGAAGTACGTTTTCATCACCGGAGGCGTCGTGTCCTCGTTGGGAAAGGGCATCGCGGCGTCTTCGATCGGGGCGTTGCTGGAAGCGCGGGGGTTTTCCGTCGCGATCGCCAAGTTCGACCCGTACATCAACGTGGACCCGGGCACGATGTCCCCGTTTCAGCATGGGGAGGTCTACGTCACCGACGACGGCGCCGAGACGGACCTCGATCTGGGCCACTACGAGCGCTTCACCTCGATGACCGGTTCGCGGATCAACAACACGACCGCCGGGCGGATCTACGCGACGGTCATCGAGCGGGAGCGCCGCGGCGACTATCTCGGTAAGACGGTCCAGGTCATCCCCCACATCACGGACGAGATCAAGGAGTCCATCCGGCGCGTGGGCACGGACGCGGACGTCGTGCTGATCGAGATCGGCGGAACCGTCGGCGACATCGAGTCGCTACCGTTTCTGGAGGCGATCCGGCAATTCCGGCAGGAGGCCGGACGCAACAACGCGGTCAACGTCCACCTGACGCTGGTCCCATACATCAAGGCCTCCGACGAGCTCAAGACGAAGCCGACCCAGCACTCGGTCAAGGACTTGCTCTCGATCGGAATCCAGCCCGACGTCCTGCTCTGCCGCAGCGAGCGACCGCTGCCCGCCGAGGTCAAGCGCAAGATCGCCCTTTTCTGCAACGTCCCCGTCGAGGCCGTGATCAACGCGAAGGACGTGCCCTCGATCTACGAGGTGCCGCTGCACTTCGCGGCCGAGGCACTCGACGAGATCCTTCTCGATCTGCTCTCGCTCCCCCACTACGACCGCGATCTGTCCAAATGGGAGACGCTGGTCAACCGGATCAAGAACCCGGCGGGGGAGGTGGACATCGCCGTCGTCGGAAAGTACGTGGACTATGGCGATTCCTACAAGTCGTTGAACGAGGCACTCGCCCACGGCGGGATCGCGAACAACGTGCGCGTCCGGCTCCACTACGTGGACGCGGAGACGCTCGAAGGCGACCAGTACCCCGACGCCCTCTTCCGCGCGGACGCGATTCTCGTGCCGGGAGGATTCGGCCGGCGCGGCGTCGAGGGGATGATGAAGGCGATCCGCTACGCACGCGAGAAGAAGGTCCCCTTCTTCGGAATCTGCCTGGGCCTGCAGACGGCGGTCATCGAATACGCGCGCAACGTCGGCGGCCTGCCCGAGGCGAACTCCACGGAGTTCGAAGACGAGCCGAAGCACAAGGTAATCTTCAAGCTTCGGGACCTGATCGGCGTCGAGGCGCTGGGCGGCACGATGCGGCTCGGCAAATACCCGTGCGAGCTCTCCCCCGGCTCCTTCGCGGCGCGCGCCTACGCTGAGAGCTCGATCTCCGAGCGCCACCGTCACCGGTACGAGGTCAACCAGGAGTTTCTGCCGCGGCTGCGCGAGGCCGGGATGTCCTTCACCGGGATGTCGCCCGACAAGAAGTTCGTCGAGATCATCGAGCTCCACGACGACCATCCGTGGTTCCTGGGCTGCCAGTTTCATCCGGAGCTAAAGTCCAAGCCCTTCGCCTGCCATCCTCTCTTCAAGGACTTCATCCGCGCGGCGCGAGCGCATCGCGCGGCGAGCCGCGGCGAAGTCGCGGCGGAGCAGCCGGTCCCGGCGGAGCGGTCCTGACGGAAGTCCGGTCGGTCGCCATCGTTCCCGGGATTGCCGCGGGCGGGGACGCGCCGCCGATCTTTTTCGCCGGTCCGTGCGTGATCGAGTCCCGCGAGCAGGCGCTCGCCATGGGAGAGCGGCTGGCCGACATCGCCGGGGTTACCGGGGCGCCGATCGTCTTCAAGTCCTCATACGACAAGGCTAACCGCTCCTCGGTCGACTCGTTCCGAGGACCGGGCCTCGAGAGAGGGCTCGAGATCCTGCAGGAGGTCCGGGAGCGGACGGGTCTGCCGGTCCTGTCGGACGTTCACGAGCCGTCGCAGGCGGCGCGTGCGGCGCGGGTGCTCGACGTCCTGCAGATCCCGGCGTTTCTTTCGCGCCAGACCGACTTGATCGCGGCCGCCGCCCGAACAGGCAAGCCGGTCCACGTGAAGAAGGGCCAGTTCCTGGCGCCCGAGGACATGGTGCACGTGGTCGAAAAGTGCCGGGCGGAGGGGAACGAGAAGATTCTTCTCTGCGAGCGCGGGACCTCGTTCGGCTACCACAACCTGGTGGTCGACATGCGCGCGTTTCCGATCCTCCGGCGGCTCGGCTATCCCGTGATCTTCGACATCACCCATTCGCTCCAGCTGCCGGGGGCCGGACGGGAGAGCGGAGGCCTCAAGCAGTACGCGCCGGTGCTCGCCCGAGCCGCCGCGGCGACGGGCTCCGTGGACGGGTTCTTCCTCGAGGTCCACGACGACCCCGACCGGGCGCTGTCGGACCGCGCGACGCAGCTCGACGTCGACGAGCTTCCGGCGCTGATCCGGATCCTGAACGAGGTCTGCGCGCTTTCGCGCCCGATCCAAGAGCTGACACCTGACGGCTGACGGCTATTTGGTCTTCTTCTTCGCCGCGCCCTTTCCGCCGTCCGCCTTCACGTCGACCGACGTGGCCGTCATCCGGTACTCGATCGTGACCTTCGCACCGACCTTCAGGTCGCCGGTGACCTTCGTCGAGGCGTCGCGGGCGACCTCCCAGCGATCCTTCCCCTTCTGAACGACGATCATCGTGTCGGAGACCTCCAGCACGGGCCCGGTCACCTGATACGTCTTGGCGGTCGCGGCTGGAGCCGGGCCGGCGAGGAGCAGCGTGCAGAGAGCGATTGCCACCGCGAGGAGACGTGCCTTGCGCATACCTGAGTCCCTCCTTGGCCGGGATCTTACTTCCGCGCTGCCTCCGGTGGGACGGAGTCGTGAGTTCCGGCGCGGATCGCGATGAGCGGCTCCGCCTCCACGGGATAACCGGCCTCGATCCACGCCTCCAGCCCTCCGGCGAGGGGTCTTACCAGCGTGAACCCCCGATCGATCAGCATGCGGGCCACCCGGGCCGCCGATGCCTCGTTGGGTCAGGTGCAGTAGAGGATGATCTCGCGATCGCGCGGGAGCTCGGCCAGACGAGCGTCGATCTCCGCCGCCTCCAGCACCGCCGCACCCGGGATCCGTCGGGGGTCCCTCGCGCGCGCTCCAGAAGTCCGCACGTCGAGCACGAGCGGCGTCTTCCCATCCTCGATCAACCGCCAGAGCTCATTGACGGAGATGCGCGCCATGCGCAACACCTTGTAGAAGCGCTGCCGCTGCCACCACTTGATTGCCACGAACGCGGCGAGCGCGCACGCGACCAGCACGAAGGCGGCGCCTCCAATCGAGGCCAGGAACGCGAGCACGCGGTCGACCGCCCGGTGGAACACCATCCCGCCTGCGACACCCGATCCGGCCCACAGCAGCGCGCCGCCCGCGTCGTACAGGAGAAACGTCGCCACGCTCGCTCGCGCCGCCCCGGCCAGCGGCGGCGCGATCGTCGAGAAACCGGGAATGAACTTCGCGAAGAGCAGCGACGGCATGCCCCATTTCTCGAAAATCGACTCCGTCTGCCGGACGCACGAGTCCGGCGAGAGGGAGATCCGACACAGCGTCCGCAGGATCCGGTTTCCCTGCCTCCACCCGAGCCAGAACCAGACCGAGTCGGCGATCAGCGACGCGAGCACCGCGACCGCGAGCACCCGCCACGCGGAGAGGTCGCGGTCCACCGCCAGCGCGCCGGCGGCGACGAGAACCGGTATCGCGGGAATCGGGGCCCCGAGCTGCTCGAGCAGCACGATCCCGAAGATCAGCGGGATCCCGTAGAGGATGACGTAGGCCGTCAGCTGAGCCATCGGCCGGAGATCTTATCGAAGGACCGTCGCCGCTCGCATGCGAGAGGCGGCGGCGTTCGCCTGTAACATATGTTCGTGACGCTCGAGACGGCCCGCCGGGTCCTGGAGATCGAGGCCGATTCCGTCCGGCGCCAGATCGACAACCTCGGACCCGACTTCCTCCGCGCGATCGAGCTCGTCGAGTCCTCCCGGGGGCGCCTGTGCGTCAGCGGCCTCGGCAAGTCCGGGCTGGTCGGGCAGAAGATCGCCGCGACGCTCGCCTCCACCGGGACGCCGGCTTACTTTCTCCATGCCGGCGAGGCGAGCCACGGCGATCTCGGCATGCTGATGCCGGGCGATGTGGTTCTCGCGCTGTCCTACTCCGGCGAGACTCCGGAGCTCGTCCGCCTGCTCGAGTTCGCCCGCCGGGCGTCGATCCGGACGCTCGCGATGACCGGCGCGCCGGATTCCCCCGTCGCACGCGCCGCCGAAGTCGTGATCCGCGTCGGGATCCCGCGGGAGGCATGCCCCCTCAATCTCGCACCCACGGCCTCGACGGCCGCCATGCTCGCGATGGGAGACGCGTTCGCCCTCTCGATCTCCGAACGCCGGGGGTTCAAGGAGGAGGACTTCGCCGCGCTGCATCCCGGCGGCAATCTCGGGCGCCGATACCTCCGGGTGAAAGACGTGATGCGCATCGGCGACCGGATCCCGAGCGTCCCGGCGGACGCCTCGATGACGGACGCGATCCACGAGATGTCCCGCAAGATGATGGGGATCACGGCCGTCGTCAACGGAACCGGTCGCCTGCTCGGCGTGATCTCCGACGGGGACCTGCGCCGTCTGCTCGAGACCGACCCGGAGCCGCTTCAGAAGGTCGCGGGTGAATCGTGCCACCGCGAACCGCGGACGGTCGGATCCGAGGAGCTCGCCACCGTCGCGCTGGACAGGATGGAGGATGCCAAGATCACCTCGCTCTTCATCGTCGAGGGCGAAGGAAAGCTCGTCGGCGCCATTCACATGCACGATCTGTTAGCCGCCGGGATTCGTTGAGGGAGGGTATTGATGATTGAAGATTTATGATTGGCGGCGATTGAGGTAAACAGGTTCCTTCCTCGCCTCAATCGCCCGATCTTCAATCATCAATCTTCAATCACTTCGCTGGCGCGGCGCTGCTGATGACCACCAAGAAACGGACACCTCGAAGGAAGAAGGCTCATTCCCGCATAAAGGCCATCTTCATGGACGTGGATGGCGTTTTGACGGACGGCCAGATCTATCTCGATGGTCGGGGCAACGAGCTGAAGGTCTTCAACACCAAGGATGGACACGGGATGCGCAAGGCGGCCGCGGCTGGAATCGCGCTCTGCTGGATCTCGGGCCGCACGTCGCCCGCAACGGCGCGGCGCGCGAGGGAGCTCGGAGTGCGGTTCTGCCGTCAGGGGGTCCGGGAGAAGGGCGGCGAGCTCGAGCGGATTCGCCGAAGGTTGAAGCTCCGACGGGAGGAGACCGCCTCGATCGGTGACGACGAAACCGACATTCCGATGTTTCAGGCGACGGGACTCTCTGCGTGCCCATCGGATGCGATGGGCACCGCGCGCCGAGCGGCCGACATCGTGCTGAGGAGCCCCGGAGGCCATGGGGCGGTGCGGGAATTCATCGAGAGGATCCTGGCGCGCAACGGACAGGCGCGGATCCTGACGCACCGGCCGTACTGATGGCGCGGTTTCAAGTTTCCGGTTGCAAGTTTCAGGAATGCATCCCCCAGAAACCTGAAACGTGAAACCTGGAACCTTCTCTAGGCCTCCCGTCTCCGGAACACCCACGCGATCCCGACCCCCAGCAGATACAGCGCAATCATCGGCAGCGCGAACACGCACTGGGTCGCGACGTCCGGCGTCGGCGTGATGATCGCGGCGATGATGAAGATGATCAGGACCGCGTACTTGAACTTCGCCAGAAGCCAGCGCTCGGAAACGATGCCGAGCCGCGCCAAGAAGAAGACCAGGATCGGCATCTCGAAACAGAGACCGAGCCCCAGGATCAGCTTAGTCGCGAGCGAGACGTACTCGTTGATCGTGATGACCGCCTGAAAGGGCTTTCCGACGCCCACGAGAAACTGGACGACGAGTGGAAACGCCTCGTAGTACGCAAAGGCGCAGCCCGACAGGAAGAACAGCACGCCGAAGCCTACGAAGGGCCACACCCACCGCTTCTCGCGGCGGTAGAGCGCCGGAGAGACGAAGAGCCAGATCTGCCAGAGCAGCACGGGCGAGGCGAGAAGCGTTCCTGCCAGGAGAGCGACGCGGAAATACATCAGGAACGGCTCGGTCAGCGTGGTGTATGCCAGGTGTTGGCCCGGAGGCAGGGCGCGCCGTATGGGCCGGGCGAGGAACTCGAAGAACTGCGGCGCCCATGCCCAGGCGAGCAGGAACGCGACGAACAGCGTGATGAGCGAGACGATCAGCCGTTTGCGGAGCTCTTCGAGATGCTCGAAGAACCCCATCCGCGGAAGCTCGTCCTCCTCCTCCGGCGATGGGGCTCCGACGGCCCCCTTGAGGAGGTCCCGCGGGTTGAACGCGTTCAAACCGGGCGAATGGGCGGCTGAGGAGCGGCCACCGTCGCTTCACCGTCCGGTGTGGCGGCGCGAGGCGGTCCGGGGGGCTCGGCCGCAATGGTCAAGGTGCTCTTGACCTCCGCGACGTGCTGCCGCACGGAATCCGCTTCCTGCTTGCCCTGCTCGATCTCGTCCTCGATCGTCTTCTTCAAGTCCTCCGAAGCCCGCTTGAACTCGGCGAGACCCCGGCCGAGCGATTTCCCGAGCTCGGGCAGCTTCTTGGGTCCGAAGACGAGAAGCGCCACGACGAAAATCAGAATCAATTCGGGCATTCCGATGGAGCCGAACATGTTTCCCCCTCGTACGGCTCGGATTTTACGCCGCCGATCAAAGCTCCGGGAGACTTTAGACGATCCGCGTGCCAGAATGTTCGACCTCAGGAGGCGCCTTGAGCCAACCTAAATCCCGACTTCTCCTCGCGCTGGCGCTCATAGCCGGCGCGACCGTGGCCGGCGGGCTGTTCGCCGGCAAGCTCCACGCGGCCCCGGAGCGCGACACACCGTCTCTGGACGAGTACGCCGACATTCTGACCACCCTCTCCGACTGGGCGCCGGAGCCTTTGACTCCCGAGAAGATCGTCTACGCATCGATCCACGGCATGCTGTCGCGGCTCGATCCCCATACGGCGTTTCTGGAACCGGATGAATTCTCCGCGATGAAGGAGAAGCAGCACGGCTCCTTCTACGGTCTCGGAATCCAGATCCAGAAGCGGATGGGCAAGATCACGGTCATCGCGCCGATGGAGGGCACCCCCGCATACAAGATGGGAATTCGGGCCGGCGACATCATCACCCACGTCGGCGAAGAGGAGCTCAAGGAAGACACCTCGACGGAAGAGGTCGTGCGCAAGCTCCGCGGCCCGAAGGGCACTCCCGTCACGATCACGATCCGGCGCGTGGGCTTCCCGGAGCCGATTCGCCTGACGATCACCCGGGCGGAGATCCCGACGCGCTCGGTGCGCTATGCCTTCATGCTCGAGCCGGGCGTGGGCTACATCATGCTGTCCGACTTCACCCATACCTCCAACAAGGAGCTCTACGAGGCGATCGAGAAGCTCCAGAAGCAGGGGATGAAGAAGCTGCTCTTCGACATCCGGGGGAATCCGGGCGGGGTGCTCGAGCAGGCCGTGGATGTGACGGACGTCTTCGTTCCGAAGGGCTCGATGGTCGTCTATACCCGCGGACGCACCGCCTCCTCGGCGCAGGAGTATTACGCGCCGGGCGACGGCGCGCACTTCGACCAGCCGCTCGTGGTGCTCGTCAACCGCGGGTCCGCGTCGGCATCGGAGATCGTCGCCGGCGCGATCCAGGACCACGACCGCGGCCTGATCCTGGGCCAGCGGACCTGGGGCAAGGGCCTGGTCCAGAGCGTCTACACGCTCTCCTACGGTGCCGGCCTCGCGCTGACGACGGCCCGCTACTACACGCCATCCGGGAGGTGGATCCAGAGGGACTACTCGGACCTGCTCTCCTACGTGAACCCGGGAGACCCCGACTCGGCGACGGGAGCCGAGACGGGCGAGGAGGCTCCGCACCCGAAGACCGAGAGCGCGATCTTCTACACCGACGCCGGCCGCGTGGTGTACGCCCAGGGAGGAATCACGCCGGACGTCATCGTCAAGAACGACCGGGACTCGAAGCTGCTGCAACAGCTGCTCGCCCGCTACGCGTTCTTCAACTTCGCCGTCGACTGGCTGACGCGGCATCCGACCGTCGGCGAGGATTTCCAGGTCACGCCCACGATCCGGGACGAGTTCTTCCAGTTCGTCGAGAAGTCGGCCCGCTACTCAACCGCCGAGGAGCTCAAGCAAGCGTATTCACAGGATCCGAACCGCAGCCTGATCGACCTCGCGATCAAGATCGAGATCGTCAACGCGAAATACGGCCCGGAGGCGGGCCGCAGGGCGTTCGCCTCCGGCGATCCGCAGATCCAGAAGGGCCTGACCCTCTTCGGAGAGGCGGCCCGGATCGCCGCGTTACCCAAGAAGAAGCGCGATATGGCGGTCAAGGCCGGCAAGTAGCTCTCAGCTGTCAGCTCTCAGCTGTCAGCCAGAAACGGCCCCCTCTCCCTGACCCTCTTCCCCCTTCGTGGGCGAGGGGAATTAGGCTCGCGGCGCCGGAGCGAGCCCAGCGAAGCTTCCAGTCTCCCCACTTTTGGAGAATCGAGGGAGATTAAGCTCGCGGCGCGAATAGTCTCCCGAGCGCAGCGAGGGAGGAGGTTCGCGCCGCGGGAGCCGGAGCGCGGCCTCGGGACCAGGGCCGCGCTCGAGCGCGCATCCGCGCGAGGCGCGGCCCGGTGCGTCAGCAGGTCCCGAGCAAGCGAAGGCGACGGCTACTAATGCGTCGTGACGTTGTTGTCGACCACGAACTTGCGCCGCCCGATCTCCGTCCGGTTGCCGCCGCCGAAGCTCCGGTCGACGACGTAGACCACCAGGTCGTGCTCGGAGTTCGAGAGCGTCGTCGTGTCCAGCTCGAAGGAGAAGCCGACGTTGTCGGAGAAGACACGGGGGTCGACGCGCCGGACGTCGGGCCGGAAAAGGCCGTAGGTCGCGGTTCCGACGACCTGCCCGTCCACGTCGATCTCGACGCGCTGCACGCCCTGGAAGTCGGACGCCCAGCCGAAGACCTCGAAGATTCCGTTGATGAACTGGTAATCCGAGGGCGTGTCGATGAAGCCGAACGACGGCTGATCGCCGAAGAGCTCGTCGCAGAGGATGTCGACGGACATGGCGCCGAACTGCGTGACGGTCTCCTCCTCGTCTCCCGCGCGCACGGCCAGCGTGTGCTTCCCGGCGGTCGTGAAGCCGACGGTGTCGCCGAGCCCGCCCACGATCGGCAGCCGGATCTCGAGGAGTCCGCTGGTGTCGTTCGACACGCGAACGAACGCGACCGAGAAGAGGAACCCCGCGTTGTCCGCATTGACGTAACCGGAGTAGCTCCGGGCAACGTCGGGACGGTTGATGCCGTAGCAGTTCGTGAGCACCTGCCCGAGCTGGATGCAATCCCTCCGCGTATTGGCGACGATCTGGCCGTCCAGGAGCAGCTCCACGTACGAGACCTGCCCGGCATCGATGCGGGCCCCGACGTCGAGCGCCCAGCCGGCGACGACGTTCGTGAGGGTGCTGCTGCACTCCTGGGTGGTGCAGGGCGAGGGGATCCCGGTGCCGCTGAGGGTCTCGCAGAAAAGCGATGCTTTGTCCAGGGGAAAGTCGATCTGTCCGAAGGGCGGCAGGTTTTGTCCGTTGTTGATCACCTGGACCGTGCGGGTTCCGATCTCTCGGGATGCGCCCTCGTTGTCCGTGACACGGACCGACAGCAGGTGGATCCCGTCGATGAGCTTCGTCGTGTCGATGTTGGCCTGGTAGCCCGAGAAGAGGGAGAAGGGGACGTCCGGGAAGGCGGCGGCGATGTCCGGCCGCGTCGTCCCGTAGATCGCGGTGGACGGCGCACCGCGCCCGACCGCGCCGGCCACGATCTGGCCGTCGATCAAGAAGTCGATGTGGTCGACGTCGACGTCGTCCAATGCCCAGCCGGAGACGGGGAAGGAGCCGTTGGCGCCCTCCAGACCGGTCGCCGAGGGTATGTCGATGTAGCCGAACGGCGCCTGATTGAGCGCGCTATCGACGACGACGTTGACGGGTCCGATCGTGGTCTGGGCCTGGGTATCCGACTCCGTGACGACGATCGACACCGCGTGCGGACCGTCGGAGAGCGCGCCCCGCGCGAGGAAGGAGCCTATGAACCCGGGAGCGGGGGTCGCGCTGTTGAAGTAGGTCGGGAAGATCTCGAGCACGTCCGGCCGCGGCAGATTCATCTCGACGCGGTTGACGAGAGTTCCGTCGACCACGAGATCGATGTGATCCACCTGATGGAAATCGAGAACGAATCCCGACACTCGGACCACTCCGGTGACCGTCTGGCCCTCGGTCGGGAAATCGATCGCGCCGATCGGCTGAGCGCCGGCGCCGCGGGCCATCGCCCAGACGACGGAGACGAGAAGCGCCAGGAGCCGGAGCGCCTTCCTGTGCATGCATTCCTCCCGAAAATTTAAGAAAAGAATGTGGAAAATGGGCCGGAAAGTCAAGCGTTAGTAGGGCTTCGCCTCATTTTTTTAGGCAAATCGGGCGCCGGGATGCTACAAACGGCGGGTGAAGGACTGGCTCCGCTCGCGCCGCGTCCAGGCCGGCATATCCCTGGCGCTCGCGGCCGGGCTCCTCGGGTTCTTTCTGTCGCGTGTGCCTCTGGGAGAGATCGGGCGGCAGATCGCGGCGGCGTCTCCCGCGTGGCTGCTCGCCAGCCTCGTCCTGTCGATCCCGACTTTCCTCCTGCGCGCCCTCCGCTGGGTCTGGATCCTCGAGCCTCTGGGGAGGGTTCGTTTCTTTTCCGCCTTCCGCGCGACCGCGATCGGATTCGCCGCCAACACGGTCCTGCCGGCGCGCGCCGGCGAGGTCCTCCGCCCGGCCATCCTGGCGCGCGAGAGCGGGCGGCCGTTCCCCGGACTTCTCGCCTCGATCGTCTTCGAGCGGATTCTGGACGCCCTCGCACAGCTCTCGTTTCTGGGAATCGCGCTCGCGGGCGGCACGGGCTCCACGGCCAGCTCGCTCTCGTCCGGACGAATCCGGTGGGTCGTCGCGGCGATCGCGGCGGTGGCGGTCTCGATTGCCCTCTTCGCGGTTCTGTGGCGGGACGCAACCGAGCGCCTCTTCGATCGCGCCTTCAGGGTGCTGCCGAGCCGGCTGCGTCCCGCCGCCCGCCGCATCGCGCACACGTTTCTGGACGGGTTCGCCTCGCTCAAGACGCCGCGCCTGCTCCTGCTCGTGGGCGCGAGCTCGCTCGTGATGTGGTTCGCGATCAACATCCAGATCCACTGCGTCTTGCGCGCGTTCGGAGTCGTGCGGCCTCTCTCCGCCGCGTACGTCGTGACGACTGCGGCCGTGTTGGGCCTCGCGGTTCCGACACCCGGAGGCGTCGGTGGGTACCACGCCGCGGTGCAGTTCGCGTTGACCGACTTCTTCCAGGTGCCTCTCGCGACGGCGACGGGTGTCGCGCTTCTGGCGCATGCCATCTCCTTCGTTCCCATCTCTCTGATCGGGTTCGTGCTGTTCGCGACGAACCCCTTCCGGCGTCGGGAGCTCGAGACCCTTTCGCCCGAGCCCGAGGCGTGAATCCGCGATAATCTGTTTTCATGAAGTGCCCTTTCTGCGCGGCGGTCGACGACCGCGTCGTGGACTCGCGGGAGAGCCGCGAGGGCGAGGTCATTCGCCGGCGCCGCGAGTGCGCTCGGTGCGGAAGGCGGTTCACCTCGTACGAGACGATCGAGGAGATCCCTTACATGGTCGTGAAGAACGATGGCCGCCGCGAGCGCTTCGACCGGAACAAGCTCAGGGCGGGCCTGGCCAAGGCGTGCGAGAAGAGGCCGGTTCCGCCGGTCGAGCTCGACCGGATCGTGGACGAGATCGAGTCCCGGCTCCACGACGCGGAGGAGCGCGAAATCGCCACAAGCCGCGTCGGGGCGCTGGTGATGGACCGGCTTCGGGAGCTCGACAAGGTGGCCTACGTGCGCTTCGCCTCGGTCTATCGGAAGTTCGAGGACGTGGACGAGTTCCTCCACGAGCTGAAGAACTTGATCGGCCGCAGCGACAAGGTGACGACGTGAGCGCAAGCTTCACGTCGTCATCCCGAGGGCCACAGGCCCGAGGGATCCCAGACTCGGCTGCCGAGTCGTCCCGACGTCAAACGCCCAAGGGATCGCGGACTCGACAAGTCTGGGATCCCTCGTCGCTGTGCTCCTCGGGATGACGGGCCGATGACATGGTGAAGCGCACCGCCAAGTTCTACGGGCCGATGGTGGAGCTGTCCCGGCTCCAGGGAGAGCTGAACCGGCTCTTCGCGGCCTTCGTCGAGTCGAACAATCGCGGAGGGGCTCCGGCGACCTCCTGGGATCCCAACGTGGACGTTCTCGACGACGGCGAGACCATCCGAATCTTGGTCGAGCTGCCGGGAGTCGAGGCGGGAGACGTCAAGGTCGCGATCCGCGGGCGGGTCGTGATGATCCGAGGGACGAAGAAGGGCCGGATCCGCGTCCGCGAGGGGCTCCGCTTCTTCTGCATGGAGCGATACTTCGGTTCCTTCGTGAAGTCCATCCCGCTGCCGCGCCCGGTCAATTCGCATCACGCCCGCACGCGTCTGAAGAACGGATTGCTCGAGGTGACGCTGCCCCGGGTGCCCGACCTGCGCGAGAAAGAGATCGAGATCGTGGTGCAGGCGGATCCGGAGGAATAGGTCCGATCATGGCCGAGATCGAAGACAAGGAGGCCCCGTCGGAAAGGGAGTCGGATCTTCCGATCCCGGACATCCTGCCCGTCCTGCCGCTCAAGGACGTCGTCGTCTTCCCGTTCATCATCCTTCCGCTCTCGGTCTCGAGGGAGAAATCGATCAACGCCGTCGACGCGGCGCTAGCCGAACAGCGCATCATCATGCTCGTCGCCCAGCGCGACGCGCAGAACGACACGCCGCGCCCCGACGACCTCTACCCCGTCGGCACGGTCGCGGCGATCATGCGCATGCTCAAGCTCCCGGACGGTCGGATTCGACTGCTCGTACAGGGCCTGACGCGTGCTCGCATCGACTCGGTGCTATCGGAGGAGCCGTTTCTCAAGGCGAAGATCACCCGACTGGAGGAGCAGACGTCCCCCGAGGATCTCCCGCCCGAGCACGAAGCGCTCCTGCGGAGCGTGAAGCAGAACCTGGAGAAGTCGGTCGCGCTGGGGAAGAACATCTCCCCGGAGGTCATGGTCATCGCGGGCAACCTCGACGATCCCGCGCGGCTCGCCGATCTGGCCGCGTCCAATCTCGACCTGAAGCTCGAGGACGCCCAGAAAATCCTGGAGTCGACGGACTCGATCGAGCGGCTGCGGCTGGTCAACGACAGCCTCGCCAAGGAGATCACCGTCCTGACGATGCAGCAGGAGATCTCCTCACAGGCGCGGGGCGAGATGGACAAGTCGCAGCGCGAGTACTACCTGAGGCAACAGCTCCGCGCGATCCAGCAAGAGCTCGGCGAGGGAGAGGAAATCTCGGAGGAGCTCGAGCAGTACCGGCGCATCATCACCGAGAAGAAGATTCCACAGGAGGCCGCGTCGGAGATCGAGAAACAGATCAAGCGGCTGGAGCGAAGCCACCCGGATTCCGCGGAGACGGCGATCATCCGCACGTATCTCGACTGGATGACGGGCCTGCCCTGGAGCGTGGTCTCGGAAGATTCTCGCGACATCGACCGGGCCCGCAAGATACTCGACGAAGACCATTACGACATCGAGAAGGTCAAGGAGCGGATCCTCGAGTTTCTCGCCGTCCACGCGCTCAAGCAGACCCTGAAGGGCCCGATCCTCTGCTTCGTCGGCCCGCCGGGTGTGGGCAAGACGTCGCTCGGGCGCTCGATCGCGCGCGCGCTCGACCGCAAGTTCGTCCGGCTGTCGCTCGGAGGAGTCCGCGACGAGGCCGAGATTCGAGGCCATCGGCGTACCTACGTCGGAGCGATGCCCGGCCGCATCGTTCAGGGAATCCAGCAGGCCGGAACCTCGAATCCCGTGTTCATGCTGGACGAGATCGACAAGATCGGCGCGGACTATCGGGGCGATCCCTCTGCCGCTCTGCTCGAAGTCCTGGACCCGGAGCAGAACTTCACCTTCCGCGACCACTATCTCTCGGTGCCCTATGACCTATCGCGGGTCCTCTTCATCGCGACCGCAAACGTGCTCGACCCGATCCAGCCGGCCTTTCTCGACCGAATGGAGGTCATCCGGCTCTCCGGCTACACGCTCGAAGAGAAGAAGGCGATCGCGCGGCGGCACCTGATTCCCAAGCAGATGGAGGAGAACGGCGTCACCGAGGCCAACCTCGAGTTCACCGACTCCGGCATCGAGAAGATCATCGAGGCCTACACGCGAGAGGCGGGCCTCCGCAACCTGGAACGGGAGATCGGCGCGATCTGCCGCAAGGTTGCCGTGTCGGTCGCCAAGGGCAAGCAGCGCCGCTACCGCGTCGGAGCCGCGTCGGTCGAGAAGATGCTCGGCCCCGTCAAGCACTTCCGGGACGAGCTGCTCAAGAAGGACCAGATCGGAGTCGCGACCGGGCTCGCCTGGACCTCCGTCGGCGGCGACATCCTCTTCGTCGAGGCGCTCGCCGTCCGCGGCAAGGGAAGCCTTCGACTGACGGGGCAGCTCGGGGACGTGATGAAGGAGTCCGCGCAGGCGGCGATGTCCTACGCGCGAGCCCGCGCGGCGGATCTCAAGATTCCGCTCGATTTCTTCGAGACGCACGACGTGCACATCCACGTTCCCGAGGGCGCGATCCCGAAGGACGGACCCTCGGCCGGCATCACGATCGCGACGGCGATGATCTCGGCCTTCACGCACCGCAAGGTTCGGCGGGAGGTCGCGATGACCGGCGAGATCACCTTGCGAGGGGAAGTTCTCCCGATCGGAGGCGTGAAGGAGAAGGTCCTCGCGGCGCGCGCCGCAAAGATCAGCACGATCGTTCTGCCGCGGATGAACCGGCGGGACGTCGGCCAGATCTCCTCGCGCATCCTCCACGGGATCACCTTCCGTTATGTCGAGAACATGGAGGAGGTCCTCTCGGTCGCGCTGCTTCCGGAAGAGGAGGAGAGCGTCGAGGAGTCTCCAGGCGCCGCGCGGCCACCCGAGGCTCCCGGTCGCGAGATCCCGGTGACCGCGTCCGGGCGCCGGAGAGGCTCGCCCTCTCCGCGCGCGTGAAGCCGGAAGACGACTTCGTCGAGAAGCTCCGCGCCCTCCTGCCCGGGGCCGACTCCGTTCTCGTCGGCCCCGGAGACGACGCGGCCATCGTGGACCGCGGCGCGGGTCCGCTCGCGGCGACGACCGACCTGCTCGTGGAGGGCGTCGACTTCTTTTCCGACGAGGACCCGCAACGGCTGGGACGTCGGGCGGTGTCGGTCAGTCTCTCGGACCTCGCGGCGGTAGGCGCCCAGCCCGAGTTCTTTCTCCTCTCGATCGCATTCCCGCCCGAAAGAGGCGGGGCGTTCGCGCTCGAGGTCGCGCGCGGAGCGGCGGAGCGCGCCGCGCAATTCGGCGCCCACCTCGTCGGGGGCGATCTCTCGTCCGCGCCCTCTGTCCTCCTCTCCGTCGCCTTCTGGGGGCGCCCCGCCGGGGAGCCCCTGCGCCGTTCCGGCGCGTCCCGGGGCGACTCTCTCTACGTCTCGGGGCACCCCGGACAGGCCGCCGCGGGGCTACACCTCACGCGGCGGCTGAACGCCTTCGCGGCGCAAGGCTCCTTTCCGACGCTGCGTTTTCCGGAGATCTCCGCCGCCGACCAGGAGCGGTTGATCGACGCCTATCGGGACCCGATGCCCCGCGTCGCCCTGGGCCTCGCCCTCGCCCGTGAGCGGCTGGCGACCGCCGCGATCGACGTGTCCGACGGAGTCGGGATCGACGCGGGACGGCTCGCTCGGGCCTCCGGGGTCCGCTGCGTTCTGGAGCGGCCGCGGCTTCCTCTCTCCGGGGCACTCCTCTCTTTCGCAACCATGGAGGATCTCGACCCCGTCGATCTGTTCCTCGCCGGAGGCGACGACTACGAGCTGCTCTTCGCGGTGGTCGAAGGCGAGGCGGAGCGGCTCACCCGGGCCGCCTCAGGACTGGACGTGCCGGTCCGGCGCATCGGCCGCATCGAGCGCGGCGAGGGAGCGGTGCTCGAAGGCCCGGAGGGGATTCGCAACGTCGCGGATCTGGGATACGACCATTTCGAGGCGCGAACTTGAAGGCGTGCCGACCGACGAGCCCGGCTCGGCCTCGCTGGCGACGGTCGCTCAAGCGGCGCACGATCCGGGTGCTGCTCCGCTTGATGGGGCGGGCGGAAACGCCGAAGCATGTCGCGGCCGCGATCGCGCTCGGCGTCGGAATCGGATTCTCCCCCTTCATCGGCTTCCATTTTTTCCTGGCGATCGCGCTCGCCACGCTCTTCCGCCTGAATCGACTCGACGCGGTCCTCGGCTCCTTCGCGGGCAACCCCTGGACGCTCCCGCCGGTCTACGCGGCCGGCTACCGGCTGGGCCGTGTGCTTCTGGGGTATGCGCCCGCCAGAGTCCCGCCGCTCAAGTGGCATCGGATCCTCCACCACGATTTCTGGGTCGACTTCCACGGACCCGGATTCGGACCGCGCCTCGCCTGCTTCCTCGTCGGCGCCACGATCCTCGCGACTCTGCTGGCGCTTGCCGCGTATTTCGTCGCGCTCGGTGTCTTGAACCTCTACCACCGGCGCTATCCCGGCGTCGCCGCGCGAGCGGCGCGCCGCCGCGGCACCACCGGCGTCCACGCGCGCGCGAACGACGAAGTCGGCCCGGACGAGCGAGTCCACTAGAAGAGGTTTCAAGTTTTGGGTTCAGGTTTCAGGAGGACTCCTTCTTGAAACTCGAAACTTGAAACCTGAAACCGACGTCATTCACGGCCGCCCCTGCTCCAGCTCTCTCAGCAGCTGGAGCGCCGGTGGATGGCGCGGCGCGCGGCGCAGCGCCTCTCGGACCTGCGCGATTGCCTCCTCTCGCCGGCCGACGCCGTAGAGCCACTCGGCGTATCCCAACCGCGCCGGCAGCGAGCCCGGGGCGATCGCGAGCGCGCGCCGCCAGGCAAAGAGAGCCGCCGGCGATTTCTCCGCCGAGAGCAGCAGCGCGAATCGGTAGGCGAGGGGAAGCGACTGCGGGTTCCAGCGAAGCCCCTCGCGATAGGTCTTCTCCGCGCCGGCTCGGTCGCCGAGGTCCTCTCGCGTGAGCCCGAGACCGTAGTGGCCGTTCTCGTACGCAGGCGCGATGCGCACCGACTCGGCATAGGCGCGCTCCGCCCCGCCGAGATGACCGAGCGCCCGCTCCACGCGGCCACGGCCCGCCCATGCGTCCCAGTAGGGCGGATAGATCTCCGTTGCGCGCGTGTAGTGCGCGAGCGCACGCCGCGTCTCCCCGATATCCCAGGACATGTACGCGTAGTCGTAGTGCGCCTTCGCGCTGTCGGGCGAGACGCGGACCATGTTCGCGAAGAGCAATTCGTCGCTCGACCAGACCGGATTGCGGATCACGGTCCGGGCGGCCAGAAGGAGCGTGACTCCCGCGAAGACCCGGAGGCGCGCAGCCGAAAGCCGCGTCTCGCCCTCGATCGGCCCGGTGAGCCAGCGGCCCGCGATGAGGCAGAACCCGGCCGACGGAAGATAGGCCAGGCGTTCGGCGAAGATGGTGCCGGTCGGGAAGGGCAGGTTCGACGCCGGGAGGAAGGCGAGCAGCAGGAAGAGCCAGGCGAACGCGGCGGGCTCGCGGCGCGCGAGACGCGCGGCCGCCGCCACCGAAATCGCAGCGATCAGCAGGACAGCCGCCCAGCCGACCGCTTCGCGAGTCCCGACCGGACGAATCGACCACGCGGACTCGTCCGACGAGAGCCTCAGCGGAAACGTCATCCGTCCCAGGTAACGGACGAGGAGGAGCCCGGCGTTGAGCACGCGGCCGACCGGCGACAGCGGCGCCAGCGGGTTCTCGAGGGTGAAGATCCCGGTGCGATCCGATTTGATCGCGCCGCCCAGGACCGCCCGGCGCAACAGGAACACGAAACCCAGGACGCTGGCGGAGCCCGCGTACACGAGTGCTCCGCGGGACGCCGCCGCCTTGAGGCGGGACAGCAGGCCGCCCCTCGCCCGCCACGCCAGGCACAGCGCGAAGAGCGCCGGCGCCGCCACCGCGCTCTCCTTCGTCAGCGCCGCGAGCAGGTAGAAGGAGAGCGACGCCGCGAGGCTCGCGGCGCGGCCCGACCGCTTCTCCGCGGCGCGAAGCGCAAGCAGAAGATAGCCGAGGGTCAGCGCCGCCGCCTGCGTCTCGCCGCGTCCGACGACGCTCGTGACCGCCTCCGAGTGGATCGGATGCACCGCGAACAGCAGAGCCGTCGCAAGAACGAGCGCGCGAGGCACCTCCAGCCGCAGCAGCAGCATCGCGAGAAGCAGAGTCGTCAGGACGTGAAACGCCACGTTGACGACGTGGTACGGCACGGCGGACGCGCCGTGGATCCACCACTGGAGCGCGTAGGAAACGAGTAGCACAGGCCGGTACGAGGTGCCCGTGCCCTTGGTCCGACCGAAATACTCCGTGCGGAAGATCTCTTCGATCTGATCCGGCGATCGAATCCGCGGGTTATCCCGCACGATCGCCTTGTCATCGTAGGAGAATTCGCCTGTCAGGCCGTTCGCGTAGCAGAGCAGGCACGCCGCGGACAGAAGCAGCGCGCTCGGGAGCCCGAGCCGCCGACCGTTCATCGGCGCCGGGCTCGGCCGTCGGTCCGCGTCATCGAATCTGGTAGAGCTCGTTTCGGATTCGGCAGCCGGTCGGCGTCATGGCCAACCCGCCGTCGGCGGTCTCCTTGAGGGAGCGCGGCATCGCCTCGCCGATCTTGACCATCGCCTCGACGACCTCGTCCATCGGAATCACGCTTTCGACGCCGGCGAGCGCCGCCTGCGCGCCGGTGACCGCCAGCATGGCCGTGAAGCCGTTGCGCACGACGCACGGAACCTCGACGAGTCCGGCGACCGGGTCGCAGGCCAGGCCGAGCGTGTTCTGGAGCGTCAGAGCTGAGGCGTGGACGGACATCCGGGGCGTCCCGCCGAGCAGGAACGTGAGGGCCCCCGCCGCCATCGAAGCTCCGACGCCCTGCTCCGCCTGGCAGCCGCCGGCCGCCCCCGAGAGCTCGGCCTTCGCGGCGATCAGCGCGCCGAAGCCGCCCGCCACCACGAGGCCGCGCGCGGTGTGAGCGTCGTCGAAGCCCCGCTCCTCCGCCATCGCGAGCAGCGTCCCCGGCACCATTCCCGCGGCCCCAGCCGTCGGAGCGGCCACGATGATGCCCATCCGAGAGTTCTCCTCCAGCACCGCGATCGAGTACGCGATCGAGCGCGCGAGGAGGCGGCCTCCCGCGATGTCCCCGCCTTCGGTGAACTCGATGATCTTCCGGGCATCTCCCCCGACCAGGCCCGAGAAGGACTTTCCGCCGGCCAGCCCGCGACGGACGGAGTCTTTCATCACCGCCCAGCGCTCCAGAAAGACCTGGAAGACGCGGTCGCGCGGCAGCTCGCGCTCGGCGGCCTCCTCCTCCAGGAAGATGTCGTCCAACGCGCGGCCGGTCTTGTCTGCCTCGATCAGCAGATCGGCGAAATTGTTCAGAGCCATTCCTGCCTCCGACCCGTCCGTGGAACGGGCCTCAAGTGATCGGAGCACCGCCGGCCACACGATCGAGCACGTGGACGCGGCGGACTCCCGGCATCTCCTTCATCGCGTCGACGTCCTCGGGCGGAAGCGGCGCGTCCAGATCGATACGCATGAACGCCTCGTCTCCCTTTCCCCGCCGCAGCACCTCCATCGAAGCGATGTTGATCCCTCGACGGGCGATGATCTCCGAGGCGCGCATCACGACGCCCGGACGATCCTCGTAGAACAGCAGCAGGCACGGGTCCCGAGCCGAGAGGGAGACCGGGAACCCGTCCACCTCTCGGATCTCGATCATCCCTCCACCGATCGAAGCGCCCAGGACCGAGATCGCGCGCGTCGGACCCTTCAGATGGATCGCGACGCTGTTCGGGTGTGCTTCCGGACCCATGTTCTTGGGCTTCAGCACGAAGCCCAGGCCTCTCTGGCGCGCCAGATCCAACGCGTCCTTCAACCGCGGGTCGTCGACCTCCATCCCGAGCGCGCCGGCGACGAGGGCCCGGTCCGTCCCATGGCCACGCATCGTCTTCGCGAAGGCGGAGTGGAGCTCGAAGCGCGCCTCGACGGGCTCCTCTTCCAAAAGGAGCCGCGCCACTCGCGAAAGCCGACAGGCGCCGGCGGTATGCGACGAGGACGGCCCCACCATCACCGGTCCGACGATGTCGAGAAGCGAGATCACGGTGGAAGAAGCTATCAGCTATCAGCTTTCAGCTGTCAGCCAACCTGAAACTTGAAACCTGAAACTAGCCTCGCGATCTCGCGTCCACCTTGAGCTCCCTGATCAGATACAGAAGCGCCTGTCGGGACAGACCCAGCTCGCGCGCCGCGCGGCTGCGGTTGCCCTCCGCCTTGTCCAGCGCGTCGGCGATCAAGTCCCGCCGATGCGCGTCGACCCGGGATCGGTAGTCCCCGCGCGGCGAACCCGTCTTGCCCGCCCCGCGTATCGCCTCCGGAAGCAGCGCCGCGGAGATCGGGCCGCTCGTCTCGGCGAGCGCCACCGCCTGGGCAATCGCGTTCTGCAGCTCTCGGACGTTGCCCGGCCAGCCGTAGCTCGAGATTCGCGCCGCCGCCTCGGGCGTCAGGCGCAGGTCGCCGCGCCCGTACTCTCGCGCGAAGCGGTCCAGGAAGTGGCGGGCGAGCAGGACGGCGTCGCGCCCGCGCTCCCGCAGCGGCGGGAGGCGGATGACGGCGACGTGCAGCCGGTAAAACAAATCCTCTCGAAAGCGTCCGGCCTCGACTTCCTTGCCGAGATCGCGGGAGGTCGCGGACACGACACGAATGTTCAGCGGACGCGGGCGGTTCTCTCCGACCCTCCGGATCTCCCGCTCCTGCAGGCTTCGCAGGAGCTTCGCCTGGAGCGCGGGCGCGAGATCGCCGATCTCGTCGAAGAAGATGGTGCCGCCCGAGGCTTCCTCGAGCAGCCCGCGCCGCTCGCGGTCGGCGCCGGTGAAGGCGCCTCGAACGTGGCCGAACAGCTCGCTTTCGATCAGCGCGGGCGGCACGGCCGGAATGTTGACCGCGACGAACGGCCCGGCCGACCGGGGCGAGAGCTGGTGCAGGGCGCGTCCCACGGCCTCCTTGCCGGAGCCCGACTCGCCGAGGATGAGAACGGTCACGGCCTGGGGAGCGAATCGGATCAGCCGCCGATACGGCTCTTCCATCGAGGCATCGGCGGTGACCACGCCGAACCTCCGCCACCCGTTCGCCGAGTCCGAAGACGCTCTCGGCAGCGCCGTCCGATACAGCAGCGTCTCCAGGAGGAGCGCGAGCGCGGAAGCCGTCTCCTTCGGAGCGGGAGGCCAGAGCGAGAGTCGAAAGCGTGCCGAGCCCGCCTCGAGCAGCACGTCCGTGCGGGCCTCCCGCTCCGGCGCGCCGATTCGGAGGATCTCGCCTCCGTCGGCGTCGGAGAGCGAAAGGCCCTGGATCCCGAGACTCTCGGAAGCGGCTCGCGCGGTCACCGGCGCTCCGTCCAACGCCGAGCAGATCGCGGCGCGGATCTCGCGAAGCGCGTCGGCGGGAAAGAACGCCTCGCCGCGCCCGAAGATCCGGTCCGCCAGAGCCGCTCCTCCGGCGGAACGAAGAACCCGCTCGGCGCGGATCCGGATCTCGGCCGGCACCGGTTCGACTCCGAGGAGTCGCACCCAACGCGCCACCGTTTCGGCGGCGCTGTAGCAATCCCGCTCGAAGGAGCCCTCGAGCGCCGCCAGGGCACCGGCCGGGACCTCTCCGCTGGAGCGCCAGGTCAGCTCCTCGAGCCGCTGCCGTGCGGTGCGTTCGCTCTGGCATCGGTCGGGAGCATCCGCGGCGGCGCAGAGCCAGGCTTCCTCCGCCCCCTCGAATTCGCCTTCGTAGAGGCGCCGGTCCCCTTCCTCGAGCCACAACTCCCCGATCTCCAGACGGTCGCCGAGCGCGGCCGCGAGACGGCGGGCCTCGGCGTTGTCGCGCGCGGCCGCCGGCAGGAGGCCCCGGCGGAGAGCGAGCCGGGCTCGGTGATGCAGCGCGACGAGCCGGCGCGGCTCGTCTTTCTCCCGCCGCGCGCCCTCCTCCAGGTGCACGATTTCCGATGACGCCGCGTCCCAGTCCCCGCGATTGATGAGCAGCTCGATCCGATTGCCGCGCGCGATCCGGGCGAGGTCCTCGCGTCCCGCCGCCGAGGCGGCCGACAGAGACTCTCCCAGAAGCGATTCGCAGCGGGCGGAATCTCCGGAGTGATAGCAGGTCGCGGCGAGATCGAGCAGAAGCTCGGCACGCCCGGCGGGATCGTCGGTCGAGGCCGCGAGCGCCTCCTCGAAGCGAATCATCGCTCGGCCGTACTCGCGCCGGTCCAGCAGGCCTCTCGCCTCCTGCGCCAGAAAAGACGCCGTTACCCGCTCGCCGGCCGCGAGCGCCCCCGCGCGCGCTCTCTCGTAGAGCTCGCCTTCCTCGACGAACCTGCCGGCGAGGGCGTAGACGCGAGCGCGGGCCAGGGCGATTTCGAGCCGTTCGTCGGACGAAAGGTCTGTCGAGGCGCGATCCGCCTCATCGAGCAGGGCGAGCGCGCAGTCGGTCCTCCCCTCCCGGGCCATCCCCGCCGCTCCGAGCCGCAGCGCCCGCGCGCTTTCGCCGGCCGGAGCGTCGGGGTGGGCTCGCCGCCATTTGGCCGCGCGCCGGGCAGCCTCACCCGGCCGGCCGGCGATGGCGGCCAGCTCCGCGATCCGCAGCAGAGCGCGCCGCGCCTCCTCCGGCCTCGACTCGGGAGCCCTCACGATCCTGCGGAGCCGTTCGCTGGCCTCGCTCGGCCGGCCGCCCGAGACCTCGCGTTCCGCCTCGATCTCCTCCAGCCACGGGACGAAGCCGGGAGGATTGTGCGCAGCGAGAAACGCCGAGAGGCCGAACCATGCCTCCTTCTGCCGCTCCGGAAATCGCGCGATCCACCGACGCGCCTCCTCGAGCGCGTCGTCGAGCCTTCCGGCCTCCACGAGCACCTCGATCCGGCGGCCCGGATCCTCGGCCGCCGTGTCGACTCTCGTCCCAGAGCGAATCCGGGAGACTCCGCCGGCCGCCGTGAACCGACGCGCGACCGGAAGCGGCGCATCCCCCGTGGGATCGGACGCGAACGCCGCCCACTCCTCGGAGGCGAGAAGCTCGCGGGCCAGCGTCCGCGCGCGAGACGGCTCCAGAAGCGCCGACTCCGCGAGCCACTCGTAGAGTCGGACCGATCCCGCCAGAGTCCCGGAGGGAACCCAGACCTCGCGCCGCCACTGATCCGGCGTCTCGGGCGCCCGAAGATCGCCGCGTATATCCACGACTTCGACGCGATCTCCGAGGGCGAGACGGGCGGCGTCGAACGCCCGCCGAGAGAAGGAGTCCCAGAGCTCGGGCTCGACCGCGATCCAGATGAATCGCCGCGCCGGCTCCCCATCGGCGGCGCACGAGCGCAGCTGCCGCGAAGCCTCGGCGACGCTCGCGGGAACGCGTTGCAGCGAGAGCGCCGCTCCGGGCGTCAGCGCGGAACCGGTGCGCCGGAAGATCCTCGGCTCTCGTTCGGCGACGAGCGCGCGCGCCAGCTCGATTCGAGCCCGCGCGTCGGCGCCGCGCAGCCAGGGCCCGCAGACGCCCAGGCATCGCTGTCGAACGGGCGCCGCCGCGGGTCCTCGAAGCTCGGGAAAGGCGCGGAGAACCGTCGCAATCCAGTAGTCGCCTCGCTTCTCGCCGGCATCCGGAGCGAGGAGGCGTTCGAGGAGCATCTGCGCCGCGGGCAGGGTCACCCGGTCGCCGTACAGCCATCGGAGCAGAGCGGCGAGCGGCTCCGCGACCGGAGGGGCGGCGGCGCCCTCGGCACCCGCGGCACCCGCCTCCGGCGTTCGGGAGATCCACAGCCGCGGCGCACCTCGGGAGGTCTCCCAGAACGCGTTCTCGAGGTCGCGAGCGGTCAACGCGAAACCGTGGGAGGCGAAGAACGCGGCGGCCGACGCGGCCTGCAGAAGGAGCGGCGCACGCTCGGGCCGCGGCACCCGGCTGCGGGAGATCGGACGGCCGGCGTGGTGCTGACGCCGGAGCAGCAGATCATTCCCAACGCACTCGAATTCCGATGGTGGAGCGACCGTCTCATGCTCGAGCGAGAGGATCGACAGCCATCGCGGTCCGCACGCGGATCGATCGAATCGCTCGGGCACACGGCTCTCGCCGCTCTCGCGCGCTCGGCTCATGGAAGCTCACTGAGGTTGACGTCCTTCTATTGTCGCGAAGGGAAGGGGAGAGTCTCAGGTCAGTCCCGCCGCACGAGAGTCTCGAGGTCGCGGAAGAAGCCCGGATAGGACTTCGCCACGCAATCCGGCTCCTCGATGAGGAGGCCCGGGAAGCGCAGCGACAGCAGCGCGGCCGCCATCGCCATTCGGTGATCGCCGAAGGTCGGAAGAAGGACGGTGCCGCTCGGGCGCGCCGGGCCCGTGACGGTCAGCTCGTCCTCGGTTGCGTCGGCATCGGCGCCGGCGGCCGTGAGCAGCGAGAGCAGGCCAGCGATGCGATCGCTCTCCTTCCAGCGCAGATGCCGGATGCCTTCGAAGCGGCTGTGGCCGGGCGCCATCGCTGCGAGGGCGGCGAGGGCCGGAACGGCGTCGGGGAAATCCGTCGCGCGTACGGAGAAGGGTCGAAGGGCTTCGCGCTCCGCGCGAGCCTGAATCTCCGAGGCCGACGGCGCGATCCTTATCCCCATCGCCTCGAGCACCGGGAGAGAGCGCGCGTCCGCGTCTCGCGAGGGCCACCTGAGCCTCCGCAGCCGGATCTCTCCGCCGGCCGCCCCGACGGCGGAGAGCATCGGAACGGCCGACGAGTAGTCGCCGGGTATCTCGAGGCGCGCGGCGGGACGGTCGCCGCGCCGGACCGCGATCCACTCTCCTTCCTCGACGGCGTGTCCGAGCTCCCGAAGAGTCTCGATGGTCGAGTCCACGTAAGGGCGGGACGCGATGGCCCCCGAAGCGCGAATCGAAAGGCCGCCGTCGACGGCGATTCCCGCCAGCAGCAGCGCCGAGAGGAATTGGCTTGAGCGCGAGGCGTCCACGGTGAGCTCCGAGGAACGCAGTCCCCCCTCGATCCGTACGGGCAGGCGACCCTCCCGACCGGCATAGGCGATGCGCGCTCCCCCGGATCGCAGCGCGTCGACGAGCTCTCCCATCGGCCTTACGCGCAGACCGGCCGTGCCGGTCAAGAGGAATTGGCCCGGCGTGGCCGCGGCGGCGGCCAACAGGAAGCGAGCCGCGGTTCCGGACGCGCCGGCGTCGAGAGTGATCTCCCGTGCCCTGTCGCCGCGGAGGGGCCCCGCCACGCGAAGCCCATCGCTCACGGGCTCGATCGCCGCGCCCATGGCGCGCAGGCAGGCGCGCAGCGCGGCCGTGTCCTCGCTTTCGAGGGGCCGCACGATCTCGACGGCCGACGTCGCGAGCGCGGCCGCGAGCAGTGCTCGGTTCGTCGCGCTTTTCGACGGCGGGACCTCCAGGACGCCGTGGAGCGAACGCGCCGGCGGAAGCGCGACGAACTCGGTCAACTCAGAGCGCGACGAGAGAGGTCGATCCGTCGTCGGCGATCTCCATCCACCGCTTCTCCTCCACGAACGCGGGGAGAATCTCGACGCGGCCCCCGTCGACGGTCTCCCTCCACGACTTGTGAAAGTGCCCCAGCAGCAGGACGTCGAAGCCCTGCCGGAACCGGCGCGCGGCGAAGGCCCGAATCATCTCGACCGGCAGCCGCGTCTTGTGCTTGAAGTTCGAACGGTAGAGGCGAGCCTCCACCTTCCAGACGAACCGGTTCCCGGCGTTCTTCGGAACGAACCGGAGCGCCGCGCGGGAAACGGCGTTCTTCGACAACATTCGCCAGAAGAGGTAAGGGCGGTCGCGTTCGTTCAGGAGGTCGCCGTGCGTGGCCAGGAATCGGCGTCCGCCGGCCTCGAACGCCTGCTCGTCGCAGACGGACTCGAAGAGAGGCTCGACATAAGAGCCGCGCAGGAAGAAATCGCGGTTCCCCTCGACGTAGGTGACGGCGACGCCGGAGGTCCGGAGACGCCGGATGGCGTCCAGGAAGCGTGAGATCGCCGGAGTCTCGAACTTCGGGTGCGCGATGAAGAAATGGAAGATGTCGCCGAGCAGCGTGACGTGACGCGCGCCGCGCCGCCGCGCCGCCTCCAGTGCGTCCAGGAAGGGCCCTTCGTCGCCCGGACGGCGGCCGACGTGACAGTCAGCAAAAACCACGCGCATTTCTCGACAAGATAGCGCAGCGACCGGAATTTGCCGCCGGGGCGGCTGTTTCCTGCGGTATGCTTTTGCCTTCGAATCGACACTCGAAGCGGGGTTGCGGCATGCCGAGTCGGCTGGCTCGAAGCGTCTTTGTTCTCACGATGGCCGCCTCCGCGGCACGAGCCGCTCTGCGGCCGATCACGCCGGAGGAAGCTCCTCGCGCCGACGGCTCCGTGCTGCGGGCGCTCAATCGCGGCGAGCAGGCCGTGGACGTGATCGTGGGTGTCGCCGACGACACGCCCTCCACCCGCGCCCTCGCCGCGCACCCCGATCCCGCCGGAGAGCCGGAGCGACGGGTGCGACGGCTGGCCGCGCAGGATCGCCTGGCCGCATCGCTGCCGCCGGGGTCGCTTCGCGTGCGGCGCCGTTACGAGAGCTTCTCAGTGCTGGCGGGGACCGCGACGCGCGAGGGCGTCCTGGCGCTCGCGAACCGCGACGACGTCGCCTGGGTGACGATCGATGCGGTGCGCCGCAAGCACCAGGTGAGCGCACAGGCGGGACAGATTCTGATCCAGAGCGATCAGGCGAACGCTCTGGGCGTGACCGGCGCCGGGCAGGCGATCGCGGTGCTCGACACCGGCGTCGACTACACCACCAGGGATCTCGGCGGGGCCGCGTTTCCCAACGCGAAGGTCGTCGGCGGAACGGACCTCGCCGACAACGACGCCGATCCGATGGACTGCGAGGGACACGGGACCTCGGTCGCGGCCGTCGCCGCGGGCCCGACGGGCGTCGCACCGGGTGCCACGATCGTCGCGGTCAAGATCGCGGGCGGCACCAAGTGCGACACCGCTCAGGACTCCACGATCCTTGCGGGAATCAACTGGGCGGTCACGCATCGGGGCGAGTTCGGCATCGTCGTGATCAACCTCTCCTTCGGCGGTACGCCGGAGGACGGGCTCCCACACGGCTATTGCGACAACCTCGTCCCGCAGTACGCGACGGCGATCGAAGCGGCCAACGCCGCGGGGATCGTCTTCGTCGCGTCGGCCGGCAACGAAGCGCTCGCCAACGCCCTCGCCGTCCCGGCCTGCGTTTCCACCGCCGTTTCGGTGGGTGCGGTCTATCCCGATGACCATTCGCGCGTGTCCTGGGAGAACGACTCGGGCGGGACTCTCTGCACGGACGCTCCGGCCAGCACCGATGGGGTGGTCTGCTTCTCGAACTCCGCCTCCGACCTCTCGATCCTCGCGCCCGGGGCCTTCTGGCGCGTCGCGACCAAGGGCGGGAGCGTCGGGTTCTTCCACGGAACGTCGGCGGCCGCGCCGACCGTGTCGGGTGCCGTCGCGCTCGTGCTACAGGCCCGGCCCGATCTGACCCCGACGTCCGTCGCCAGCCTCCTGCGCGCCAGCGGCCGCTCCATTCTCGATCCGCGCAACGGCATCCTGACGCCGCGGTTGGACGCGCTCGCCGCGGTGCAGCAGCCGGCCGGCACGTTCGCGTCGTTCGACGGCGCCCCCGTCTCGATTCCCGACGGCTCTTCGTCGGCGACGGCGACAGTGTCGGTCTCCGGCTTCACCGGCACGCTGGCCGGGGTGGACGCGATCGTCGAGGTCGAGCATGAGGATCCGAGGCAGCT